>JAABUZ0100001867.1_pt1 | contig 37618 bp, 27 predicted proteins | sample 5562091 | NCBI WGS metagenome assembly JAABUZ01 (sample SAMN12813069, study PRJNA571459) | rock metagenome | isolation source: Antarctica rocks | place: Antarctica: Victoria Land, Linnaeus Terrace sud | collected 2015-12-21 | reverse complement strand
TGTTAAGGAGAGGGTAGGAAAATTCAGGAGAAGGCAGGCAGGCGATTGTCTACGGACTTTGCCCTCTTGATCCTTACCCTCTCCTTAACAAGGAGAGGGTCGGCGAGGAACGAGACGGGGTGAGGTCTCGTGACGGGGTGAGGTTTGATTGGAGTGAGGTCTCTTCTACGGCTTGCTCAGCCGGGCGACAGCGTCTTTTGCCACGCCGTTGCTTGGATCGAGCGTCAGGGCCTGCTTGTACGCGGCCAGCGCCGGGTCCTTTTTCCCCTGCTTCTCGTAGATCGCTCCCAGTTCATCCTGAACAGTCGCGCTGCTGGTGTCCACCTGCGCGGCCTGGGTCAGCAGCGTGGCCGCTTCATCCAGCTTGCCGTCGGATTTGAGAAGCCCCGCAAGGTTCTCTTGAATGTTTGCGTAGGACTTCGGATCACCGGCTTTCAGCGTGAGCGCCTGCCGGTAAGTCGTTTCGGCGTCCGCTTTTTTGCCGGTGTTCTGCTGCAAAATGCCGAGATTGGCCTCCGTCTCGAAGTCGTCCGGCTTGGCCTGGACTGCCTGGGTGTAATACTCTATGGCATCGCTGTCCTGCTTGGCTGCGGTTGCCGCTTCCGCCAGCGAGACCTCCGCGTTGAACTTGTCGGGCGTTCCCAGCGCAAGCGCGGATTTCAGATCGGGAACGGCTTTGGCGTCGTTGCCGGCCTGATGGTAGAGCAGCCCGGCGTACAGAAGCGGCTGGCTGTCTTTCGGGTTCAGCGCGGCGGCTTTCTCGTAGGCGGCGGCGGCCTCTGCATTTTTATTTTCTTTCTGCAAAGCGCCGGCATACTCGGAGGCATACTCCGCGTTTTTCGGGTTCTGGGTCAGCAGGGCCTGGAATACCTCTGCGGCTTTTGCCGCTTCACCCGTTTGCAGGTAGGCAACGCCGAGGTTGCTCCGGGTCGCGGTGTCTTTGGGCTTCAGCCGGACGACGGCTTCCAGTTCTGGAACTGCCTGCGGGATTTGGTTTTGCTGCAGATAGATGTCCGCCAGCATTTGGTGGGCTTCGACTGTATTCGGCGACTTTTTGACGATTGCCAGCAGCTCCGGGGTCGCCGCCGAGAACTTCTTGGCGGAGTAATCTTTGTACGCCTGCTGCATGGCGTCATTCCCGGAAGCATCGAAATTATCCGGGTTTGACAGAGAATCGTCTCGGCGTGATTGTTCGCTGCCGGTCTGTGCGCCCGGTGCGCCGAGGCTGGCCTGCGCCCAGAGTGGGCTGGCAACCGCAAGGCACAACAGTCCGATTCCTGCAGCTGTCTGTCTGATGTTCACGATTTTTCTCCTCCGCGTCCTCTATTTTCACTTGCTCTTTTATTTTACCACCCTCTTGTGCTTGTGTCATTCCGCCGAAATAAAGATTACGCGAAAAAACCGAAAGCCGGAAGACGAAAGAAGCGTACCGGCAAAAAATGTCGGAATTGTTGGTGCTTCTCTGAAAAATTTGTTATAATAAATGACACTCAGCGATGAACATGCTTGTTGTCTTTCGCCGGCCCCACAAAATGCAAGACCAATTTCAGAAAGAAAACTTCCCTATGTCCTGCCGCCTTGTTCGCATGCGCTGTTTGCATGCCGTCCTGCTGCTGCTGGCCTTCTCCCTTGTCGGAGTCGTAGCCCCGGCAGCGCGGGCCAACTGGCTTTTCTCGTATCCGCCCAATCAAGTCACACTCGACTCCGGCCACCGCAACAACGTCTTCATGGTCGGTGACCCGGTCCAGTTCAGCTTGACGATCTTTAACTACGGCACATACACTTCGCCGGGAACCGTGCGCTTTGAAGTGCGCGATTACTGGGGCAGCGTCGCCGCCTCCGGCACCGTGCCTGCGCCGACGCCGAACGGCCCGGCGACGCTTTCGCTTCCGACCATCACGCAGCCGGGCTGGTACAAGCTCTACCTGCATCAATCTACGGCCGTCGCGCCGTGGGGCGACAGCATCGGCGGCACGATGTTCGTCATTTTCCGGCAGAGCGCAAACTTCCCCGCCGAGCCCAGCGAAAACGCGCCGGACAACTCCGGCGGCTCCGACGGCGGCGATGAAGTCGCGCGAGGCGTGCTGGGCATGGGGCCGCAGCGCCATCCCGTCGGCGATGCTTCCCAGCCTGCCGCCGCGATTGCCTCCATCGGCCCGGCCATCGCCCAGGACAAGCAGTATTACACCCCGTTTGATCCCCAGCGCTCCCGCCCGCTGCTGGTCGCGTTCCCCAACGGCGTCGGGGCAAGCGACCCGAACCAGCAAGCGGCGAATCTCGCGGGGCTGACCCAGATTGTCACGCAGTTCCACAACGACGTGAAATACTGGGAGCCGCTGAACGAGCCGAATTTCAAATACAGCCCCGCCGATTACGTCAACAAAGAGCTGAAGCCGTTTTATCAAACCGTCAAAGCCGTTGACCCCTCGTGCAAAGTTCTGGGACCGGGCATCGTGACTATCGGCCCCGGCGGCCTGAGCTGGATTGAGGGCTTTTTGCAGGCGGGCGGCGCAAAGTATATTGATGCGTTCTCGTTCCATGCCTATAACAACGTCAACGGGGACTTGACGCTGGCCCGCGAATCTCTGGACAATTTAAACGCCCTCTTGACCAAATACGGCGTCGGCAGCATTGAAAAGTGGCAAACGGAGCAGGGCTACTTCGCGGCGACTTACGGCGCGTACCAGCCGCGCCTGCAAGGACGCTGGACCATGCTTCAGATGATGGTCTACGAGCAGTACGGCATCCCGAAAGAGCATAACCATTTGTGGTACGACAAAAGCCACGGCTTTTGGGACTTCCCGGCGTTCTGGGAAAACGAGGACGGTTTATACTCCTATGGCTCGTTTGACCCCGCCGCGCCTTTGATGCGCGTCTGGAGCGAAGAGCTGTACGGTACGAGCTTCCAGTCGGCGTACAACCTCGGAGCGCTCGGCAATAAGCTCTATGTCGGCAGCCTGTTCGGCGGGCCGGGCAAGCAGGTGGCGGCGTTCCAAAGCGCCGGACGCACGGACGGTTCGCTGACGCTCAGCGTCACCGGCGGAACGTCCCTTCATGTCGTGTCCGCGTTCGGCACCTCGACGGACCTGCCGGTGACGGCGGGTCAGGCGACTCTGCCGGTTCCTGAGCTTCCGGTTTATGTCGAGCTTGCGCCGGGCCAGACCATTCAGCCGGTTCCCGTGGATTACGGAACCAATCTGGCGCTGACGCCCGGCACGGTCGCCACAGCGTCCGGCAGCGGCCAATCGCCGCTGAACCCGTCATATCCGAACGACCCAAGCAAGATCATCAACGGGACGCTGGAAAACTGGTATTACAATCAGGGAAACAGCGACCATCCGTGGATGGGCAGCGACGCCTCCCTGCCCGGCTGGGTGCAGGTCACACTGCCAAAACCGATGACGATCAGCCATGCGGTGATCTACGCGGGCGTGCCGTGGCAGTCCGACGGCTCACTTCTCGATTATGAGCTTCAGTACGACCAGAACGGCCAGTGGGTGACGCTGAGCCATCCCGTCGAGCCGACCAATGTCGTCGACTTCTTCACGTCTACGGTCTTCTGCACCGCCGACAGCTTTTACAGTGACCGGGACGTGTTCGTCCATGACTTCGCGCCGGTCACGACCCAGAAAGTCCGCCTGCTGGTGCATAACGTCACTTATGGCGGCGGCGCGACCCAGGACATCGTCGCGGCGGGCGGCCAGACCGGCCCGCACCAGATGACCCTGCGCGAGATCGAGCTGTACGGCCCTTTCGGGCAGCCCGCGCCGATCACAAGCGGGCCGCTCAAAATCGGCTTCCTCGGAGACTCGATCACCTACGGCATCGGGGACGGAGGCGGGCCGGGCTGCTTCGACCGGGCGCTGACCGACCTCGCCAAAAACGGCTATCAGGCTACCGGCGTCAACTACGGCAACAACGGTGCCAGCGTCATCTCTTTCTATCACCAGACGGCCGGGCCGCTTCAGGCCTTTGAGGCCGCCGGTGTTTCGGTCGTCAGCATCATGCTCGGCACGAACGACGCGCAGACCTCCATCGCGACTTCGCCTAAAGATTACCATGACAAGCTGCTCTGGATCATCAATTCGCTGCTGGCCCCCGGCACCGGCATCCAGAAGGTGATTCTCCACTACAGCCCGTACATCCAGTCCACCCATGCAGCGTCCTGGGACGCGACGGCGGATGCCCGGCTCCAGACGTTCCAAACGCAGATTGACGCGCTGTGCAACGGAACTACTATCCTTCAGGGTGACAAGACAGCTTACACCTTCTTTCAGCAGCACCCGGAGCAGGGCGATGGCGTCCATCCGAATCCGCAGGGACATCAGGACCTGGGGGACCTCTGGGCGATTGCAATCACGAACGCCCTGGGCGGCACAAATACGCTGGCCTATCCCACCGGAACGGCCTCGACCGGAACGGCCCCGGTTCCGGGGACAGGCACGGGCCTGACCGGCCAGTACTATAACGATGTCAATCTCACGACGCTGGTCCAGACGCAAGTAGACCCGACCGTCAACTTCAACTTAAGCGGCACCGCGCCGATCCCGGCATTGACCCCGTACCTGTTCTCCGCGCGCTGGACGGGTCAAGTGCAGCCGCTGTATTCAGAGACCTACACGTTCTCGACCGTGTCCGATGACGGCGTGCGGCTCTGGGTCAACGGCCAGGAAATCATCAACGACTGGACGGACCATGCGCCGACCACCGACACCGGCACGATTACGCTGGCGGCAGGCCAAAAATACAGCATCAAAATGGAGTATTACCAGCGTTACGGCGGCGCGGAAGCCCAGTTGTCCTGGTCCAGCCCCAGCCAAGCCCCGCAGATTATTCCGCAGAGCCGGCTTTATCCCGCCGCCTCGCCTGCTCCGGCTCCTAACCCGGTTCCGACGCCTGCACCGGTTCTGACGCCCGGAACGGGAACGGTCAGATTCTTCCCCCGGCCCGGCAGCGCGGACCGGATGCAGGGCGGCCAGTTCCAGGGCAGCACGGACGGCGTGACGTACACAACTTTGTATACGATCCCCGGCATCCCAGCCGACGGCCAGTGGACCAGCGCTCCGCTGTCCGCCGATCCGAAGACTTACCGTTATCTGCGCTATCTCAGCCCAAACGGCGGCTGGGGCAATGTCTCCGAGATCGCGTTCTACTCCGGCACGGGATTGGCCGCCGTGAAGCTGACGGGAACACCGTTCGGCTCGCCTGGCTCTTATGCGAACAGCGACAACACGTTTGATAAAGCGTTTGACGGAAACACGGCGTCCTATTTCGATGGCCCCGGCCCGAACGGCAACTACACCGGCATTGACCAGGGAGGCGCACCTGCTCCAGCACCCGCGCCTGCCCCAGCACCCGCGCCGACGCCGGTGTACCAAATCAGCGCCGGCGGGCCAGGCGCAGGGACATTCGCTGCCGACGAGCTTGTCCAGGGCGGCTCCGCAGATACAGCGTCGGCAGCAATAGATGTCACCGCTGTGACCACTCCTGCGCCGCAGGCCGTGTACCGGTCGGAGCGGTGGGGGAACTTTACTTACACCCTGCCAAACCTGACGCCGGGCGCGTCGTATACGCTGCGCCTCCACTTTGCGGAGACTTTCTTTGGGCCGGGGCTGCCTGGCGGCGGCGGGGCTGGCTCGCGCCAGTTCAATGTCACCGTCAACGGCGCTTCGGTGCTGACAAACTTTGATGTCTTTGCGGCAGCCGGCGGCGCGAACAAAGCGACTGCGAAGTCCTTCCCCGTAACCGCTGATGCGAACGGCAATATCGCCGTTTCATTCACGACGGGAAGCGCAAACTTTGCTAAACTCAGCGGGCTGGAGTTGCTGCACTGAACGTCACCGAGCAAGCTTTTTCTCAGCCTGAACCAACGCCCGGCTGAGAAACGGTTTTTCGAATGCCAGATGGAACAGATAGGAAACGAGCAGGGCCAGCGGAACGCCGCCGGCTAGTATCAGGCACAGGCCCGCAGTCGGCGAAACATGCAAAGGCCGCAGCGCGGACTGGCAGAGCGCCAGAACCGGCGCATGGACTAAATAGAGGCTGTAAGAGAACGTGCCGAGCCGCACCGCTGGGCTTGACTCCATCAGCCGCAGGGCAAGCGACCCATGGCCCCGTGTTTCCGGGCGCTGATCGGTTGCCGTTTCATGGCGGCGGGTCAGCGACCGGGTGCAGGCAACCAGCAGGCAGGCCGTCGCCGCGCCGACCAGAATATCCTTGAAGGCGACCGCTTCCGGCCACGACGAATGCTTCAGGCTGACCAGAACCAGCACGGCCAGCAGCCCCGCCGACAGGCCGCCCCACGGAACGCCGTTCCGCCAGCGAACAGGTGCCGGCTGCGAAGAAAAGTTCAGGTCCGCCGCCGCCATGCCGAGCGCAAACAAGCCCAGAAACTGCGGGCTGACGCCGCTGAAGCGGTCAAAAAACAAAAACAACGGAACCAGGCCGATCACGAAGCCCGCGATGACTGCCGCGACGGCCCCGGCGCGTTTCCAGGCGGGGAGCAGCACCAGCGGAAACAAAAAATAAATCTGCCACTCAGTCGCAACGCTCCACATCGGGTAATCAATTTTCGAGTGCCAGTCAGGGTTGAAGTTTTGGATGAGCAGCAAATGGGATATGATAATGCCTGGTATAAACGCCGGCAGGGAAACATTCCATAGCGCGTCAGGATGCGACATGTCGCGCAGCGCAGGCAGAAGCGCAATCGCCAGCAGGCTCAGAACCAGCGCCGCAAAGTAAGGCGGCAGAATGCGCCGCGCACGCCGCCGGATAAAGTCGCCCGTTCCGCCGCTCAATCGGCCTGACCGGATGACCGGCAGCATCAGGCAGTAGCCCGACAAAACAATAAAAATATCCACCGCGCTGTGGCCCAGATAAAGCCAGTAAGTCAGCTTCGTGACCAGTGGGGGTAAAGAAGCTTCCGCCGTCAGGCCATAATACGCATGGTGCATGACCACGTAAAGCGCGGCCAGACCTCGCAGCCCGTCCAGATAATCCAGACGAAGACGAGGCGGCGTGGAGGGTTCAGGCGTCGAGGAATGGGGCAAAGTCTGCGAGACAGGTAACATAGCTTTATTGTATTGCAAAAACTGTGCCAATGCAACAATCGGAACGAAAATGCAAGAACCGGGATAAAGGTTTGAAGAATGATCTGGTCGGCTGGACAGAAGCGTGCCGGTATGCTTAAACAATGGCGGCATCAGGGAGCGCTTTTCGCGGCTTCCCTCCGCGCTCGCAAGATACGGCGCACGCGAAATACCCACGGCGGCAGCGGCCTGTGGGCCGGGGACTCAGTTCGGGTCAAAGTGGACCCGGCGGCGCAGATGTTTCTGAAGGACGGCATCTGGCTCGGCGACCACGCGACGCTGACGGTGGAAGGCGGCGGCTGCCTGGAGCTGGGCAGCCGGGTCAGTGTCAACGAGCACTGCCACCTTGTCTGCTCCGGGCGATTGATTTTAGGCACGGATGTCGGCATCAACAACCATTCGGTCATCCATTGCCACGGCGACGCGGTCATCGGCGCGGACACGATGATCGGAGCGTACACGTTTATCACCGACAGCGGCCACCGGACCGATGACCTGGAAACTCCGATGCGGCTTCAGGGCAACCTACCGCCGACGCCGCTTGTGATCGGCGAGGATGTTTGGATTGGAACCAAAGTTACGATCACGCGAGGCGTGACGATTGGAAAAAAAGCGATTATTGGAGCCAATGCGGTTGTCACGCAGGACATCGGCGCTTACGAAGTCTGGGGCGGCGTCCCGGCCCGTTTCCTCAAGATGCGCCCCGGCGCGGAGCATCTCGGCAAAACTAGGATTGTTTCCTAAGACGGTTGGCACGGTTCTTGCACTGTTACAACTACAAGGGAAGTTTTAGGAGATTTTGACAAACAACTACAAGAGAGCGGACGACGACGAGCCGGCGGCCCCGCTGAAGCCGGACGCATCGGTGCTGCCGGGAATAGTCCTGCTTGGCCTGCTGGCCTGGCTGCTGCTGTCGGTGACCTACAGCGGGGCGGTCAACCCGGCCAGCGGCATCACCGGCATGGACTTCAAGGTCTTTTATCCGGCGGCGGTGCGGCTGAACCAGGGCGGGCCGCTGTACCAGCCGAATCTTCCCCTCAGTATGCAGCACGCGCTTTACTGCTACTCGCCGCTGCCGGCGGAGATTTTGCGCCCGCTGGGGCGTCTTTCGTTTGACCATGCCTTGAAGCTGTGGTTTTTCGTCAACGCCGGGGGCCTGATGCTTGCGATCTGGCTGTACGGCTCGGCGGTCCGCCTGCCCCGGCAGAACCTCTGGCTTTTGGGAATTCTCCTGCTGGTCTCGTTTCGGTTCTGGGACAATACGCTGAACTTTGGAGTCGGGCAGTCGAACGACCTTCTGCTGGGATTTGTCGGCGCGATGCTCTGGGCGGACAGCCGGGAGCGCTGGGGCGTGATGGGGGCGCTGATTGTGGCGGCGGCGCTGATCAAGCTGTGGCTGATCGGGCTGCTGCTGTACCTGCTGCTACGCCGCAAGTGGGAGCCGTTCATCTGGAGCGCGGGCGGCTTTGCTCTTGCCCTCGGCCTTTCGTTTTCCCTGGTCGGCTTTGGTCAGCTTCCGGCCTTTCTGCGGGTGCTTCAAGAGTCTAAAGCGTCGCAGGAAGCGCAGGAAGTTCAAAGCTCGATTGTCGGGTTCGCCAATGTTTCTCTGCATTCCAATCCGTTCGTCACGCCGCTTGCCGGCAATGCCGGCATTTATTATGCGTTTATTCTGCTCGGCGTCGCCGCGGTGCTGGCCGGGTTTGTGCTTCTGTGGCATATTTTAGAGAAGCCGTCGCCGCTGGAAGCGCGTCTGGCCTTCGGCGTCACTCTCGCCTCGATCTTGCTCTTGCTGCCGACGTATGAAAACGGCTACTTTGTCTACTGCTTCCCGCTGCTCTGGACACTGCTGGCGTCTCCCGATGCGGCGGGCGCTGCGCCGGGCCGACGGTTCGCGCCTGCGCGGCTGATGCTGGTCGGCGGCGTTGTGATTTACTTGATTTTCAGCCGGCCGTGGCCGTTCTTTACGCCGTTTGCGCCGTCCTATCAGCACGGCGTCAAATCCCTGCTGGTGTCTATGAAGTTCTTCGGCACGGTGTCGCTCTGGGCGCTGGGCCTGTACGTTCTGCACGGCCTGCGCTCTGAAGCCGTTTCCCTTGCCGGTACGGTTCGGCTGAGGGCGCAGGTGCAGTCTTGACGAGCGCAGGGGCAGTCTTAAGTCGCCGCCGAACCGCCTCCGTATGGCCCCTGCGTCTGGCGCGGCTTCTGCCGTATCTGTTTCTGCTGGCCGCCGCCTATTCCGTGTTCGCGGAGACCGTGGACGATCCCTATATCACCTTCCGCTACGCTGCGAACCTGCTGGCGGGGCAGGGGCCGGTGTTTAATCCCGGCGAGCGGGTCGAGGGCTTTACAAGCCCGCTGCACCTTCTTTTGTCGGCGCTTCTGCTGTCCGTCGCCCCTTCCGTAGACATTCTCTTTAAAGCAAAATGTGTCAGCCTGCTGTTTGCCTTTGTCATGCTGGCCCAAACCGGAACCCTGGCAAGGCGCAGCGGGCTGAACGGGTGGGAAAGCGTGCTGGCGCAGTCTTTGGTTGCGCTGAACATCAACTTCGCGCTTGCCGGGGTCAATGCCCTGGAAACGACCCTTTACGGCAGCATTCTGCTTGCCGCGCTGCTGGTCTTTCACCGCGAGGTTCAGCGCGGGCAGGGATATGCTTCGGGAGCGCTGCTTTTTCTGGCGTCCCTGGCCCGGCCGGAAGCGCTTCTTTTAGTGGCGGCTCTTGCCGGCGTGCGCTGGTACCGGCAGCGCTGCACGCATCTCTCTTTCCGGTTCCTGGCGGCCTGGCTGGGCGCGTTTCTGGTTCCGACGGTGCTGTTTGAGGCGGTGCGCTTCGGCTACTACGGCCAGCTTCTGCCGAACACCTACTTTGCCAAGGCGCAGCCGCTTTGGGTGAGCTTGTCTCGCGGAGCCGCCTATCCCCTGCGGGCGACTGCGCCGAGGGCAGCAGATGTTCCGGCGTTTTTGCATGATTTGGCGCTGCTCAGCCCGCACACGCTGCTGGCGTTCCATAGCCTGGCTCAGAAGAACCTACGCTCGGATTTGTTCTCGCTCTTCATGCCGCTGCTGTTCTGGGGCCTCGCTTTGCTTGGCTTCTGGCGGATCAAGCATCGAGTCATGGGCGGCATCAGCCTGGCGGTGGTGGGGGCGACGTTGCTGTTTGTGCTGAAAGCCGGTGGAGACTGGATGTACGGCTGGCGCTTCATGGTTCCCGTCCTGCCGCTGCTTGCCGTCTGCCAGTGCTTTGCCGTCCGGGCCATCAGCCGCCGGCTGGCACGGCGATTTGCGTTGCTGCCGGCCCGCCGCTCCGCCGCCGTCTGCGGCGGCATTGTCGCCTTGCTGTGGCTGGTCAGCTGCACCAAGACGGAGCATTACTCCTGGAAAAGCGCCGGCTTCTCGACGCAGGGTGTCCGTCTGCTTGAAGCCAGCGACAGTTACGGGCCGCTGTGGGTTCAGGGCGCAAATTACATCAAGCGGTTCCCGCCCGGCACGAAAGTCGCTTACTCGGAGATGGGCTATGCAGGCTATCTCAATTTAGACAAGTACATGCTGGATATCCGGGGGCTGACCGACCGCCAGATCGCGCATTTGCCGCCGCAATTCAAGTACAGCACCGGGGTTGCCGACAAAAACTGGTACGTGCCGGGCGATCCTCTGAACGCGATCTTGGAGCGCCGAAAGCCCGACGTGATTATTTCGTTTGATCCCGCCGCGTCCGGCACGGTGCTGAGCGGCTACCGGCAGGGAAAGACGCTTGCCCTGCCGACACACGGGGGAATTCCAACTCCGGCCTATGTGTTCCAGCGTGTTTCATCCCGCAGCCGGTAGCGCCGAAACCCTACCTAGCGCGAGTTGGCACGACTTTTGCATGGTCTCTTCTTGAAGATACCCGCGCATCAGGTATACTCAGGAACCCTATGAATATCGCGATTACTTCTTTGTATCTGCCCAGCGGCAGCAAAATCGGCGTCGGCTACCAGGTTCATGCCCTGGCGAACGCGCTGGTGGGCCGGGGCCACGAAGTCACGGTCTTCAGCCAGACGGGGGCGTCTGCCGATACACGTTATGAAGTCGTTGTCGTGCCGCCGGGGGCGCGGCTGAAGACGTTCGGGTTTGCCTGGGATTTGCGGCGCTTTGATTTTCGCCGGTTTGACGTGCTGAACGCCCACGGCGATGACTGGTTTTTGTGGGGCAAATCTCGCCCGCGCCATGTGCATACGTTCCACGGGTCATGCCTGGCGGAAACGCTGCACGCGCGGGGGCTGTCCACGAAGACGCGCATGGCGGCGCTGGCGCTCTGCGAATACAGCGCGGCGGCGCTGGCCGACGATCTGGTCACGGTGTCCGCCAACACGCAGCGTTACCTGCCATTCGTCAAGAAAGTCATTCCCTGCGGCGTGGACCTCCAAGCGTTCTCGCCCGGCGGCGAAAAATCCGATGTCCCGTCTTTGCTGTTTGTCGGCACGATGCACGGGCGCAAGCGCGGCGCGATGCTGCTGGACTTGTTCCAGCGGGTTGTCAGGCCGCAGGTTCCGAACGCTGAGTTCTGGGCGGTCTGCGAGAATCCCGTGGAAGGACCGGGCGTCCGCTGGTTCGGGCGCGTTCCCGCTGAAACTTTGACCGATTTGTACCGCCGCGCGTGGGCGTTCTGCCTGCCCAGCACCTATGAAGGCTTCGGCGTACCGTATATCGAAGCAATGGCGTCGGGCGTTCCCGTGGTTGCCTCGCCGAATGTCGGGGCTAGGGAAGTGCTTCAGGAAGGCAAAAGCGGCCTCGTCGTCCCTGACGCCGAGCTGGGCGCGGCGCTGGTGCGGGTGCTGACGAGTGAAACGCTGCGCTCCGAGATGCGCTCCGCCGGGCTGGTCCGCGCTCAGGACTTTGGCTGGGACCGCGTCTGCGCCGAGTACGAGGCCGTGTATGCGCCATCCTCCTCGCCGGTTTCCAAGATGGCCGCGCTGTAAAATTATTTTATGAACATTGCGATTTTTGCCAGCGCGTTTTATCCGCATTTCGGCGGCGTCGAAGAAGCCTGCCGGCATCTGGCACTGGAATACAGGGGCCGTGGACACGGTGTTTCGATCATCACGACGCAGCACCCAAGCGATCTGCCCGCGCACGAAACCGTGCAGGGCGTAGATGTCTGGCGGTTCCCCTTCGAAATGCCCCGCGCCCGGCCTGCCGGACTGGCCCGGTTTGCGCGAGGCTTTCCCGCCGAGCGCCGCGCCGTCGCGGACCTGCTGCGGCAGCTGAAAGCCGATATTATCCATGTGCAGTGCGTCGGGCCAAACGGCTTTTATGCCCTGTGGGCGGCGCAGGACACCGGCCTGCCGCTGGTGGTGACGACGCAGGGGGAGCGGACAATGGACGCTGGGCAGCTTTACCGGAAAAGCCTGGCCGCGAACTGGACCTTAAAGCAGCTTCTGAAACGCGCGGATTATGTCACGGCCTGCTCCGAGCAGACATTGGACGATGCCAAGCAGTTCGCGGGTTTTCCAATAGACGCCAAAAGCCAGGCGGTTTATAACGGCATTGATTTACGCGAATTCGACGGCAACTTGACGCCGTATTCCCACCCAAGACCGTACATCTTAGGGATTGGGCGCGTCGTGCCGCAAAAGGGCTTCGATATTCTGATTGATGCCTACTCGCGCCTGCTGTACCGGCGGCCCGATGCGCCGGATTTGATTGTTGCTGGGGACGGGCCGGAGCGGGAGCGATTGTCGGCGCAGGTGAGTTCTCTTGGCCTGCCTGAGCGCATTCACCTGATTGGCCGGGCGGACCGGATGCAGGCCGTTCGCCTCTTTCACGGCTGCGCGTTTTTCGTGCTGCCGTCCCGCCAGGAGCCGCAGGGCATTGTCAGCCTGGAAGCGATGGCCTGCGGCAAAGCGGTCGCCGCGGCCTGCGTTGGCGGTGTCCCGGAGATCGTGCAGGACGGCGAAACCGGCCTGCTGTTCCGGGGCGGCGATGCGGTCGCTTTGGGCGCGGCGCTGGAAAAGATGCTGGCCGACCCGGACAAGGCCGAAGTCATGGGCCGGGCGGGACGGGCGCGGGCGGAAGCGCATTTCACCTGGGAGCGCATCACGGACCAGTATTTTCAGATTTACGAGCAGGTGAGCAGCCGGTAGAAACCAATCTAGGACCATGCGTTAAAACGCACGGCTAGTATGCCTTCGGCATTACTTCGTATCAGCGCAGACGCTAAGAAGTACCGCTTCGCGGCACTGAGATTATTCTGAACTGTTTTTGTTTTAACCCCGCGAAGCGGTGTTTTGTAGCGTCTGCGCTGATTAGCCGTGACATTCATGTCATGGTTCTTTACATAATTATTAATTTATGCGAGACCTGATTTTCGTATCAATGGAAAACTGGGACGATGTTTGGCGGCGCAACCAGTTCTTGTGCGCCGGACTTGCGCGGCGTTTTCCAGAACGCAAAATCTTGTTTGTCGGCCTGCCGCGCAACGTCACGAACGACATCCGGCGCGGGCGGCTGCCGAACTTCAACGAGGCTGACCGCACCGTGCCGGGCCTGCCGAATATCACGCTGACGCGCCCGCTGAAGCTGCTGCCGGACACGCTGGGGTGGGGGCGGCGGCTCAATGAAGCGCTGTTCCGGGTTTCTGTCCGCGCCGCCGCCCGGCGTCTTGGAATGCAGTCGCCGACGCTCTGGCTGAACCCGCATTCGGCAGTCCACATGGCAGGTCAAATGGATGAGTCGCAGGTGGTCTACGATATTACCGACGACTGGACGACGCTGACTCAGTCTCCGGCGCTGACGGCGCTGACAATCGCTCAGGATACCGCGCTCTGCCGCCGCGCCGATGCGGTCATTGTCTGCTCCGAGCGGCTGTATACGATGAAGCAGGGACTCGCCGAACCTCTTTATCTGATCCCAAACGGCGTGGATGCCGATCATTACCGGAGCGTGCTGGACGGAACCGGATCGCTGACGGCCCCGGCGAACCATTGGGCCGGGCCGGTGCTGGGGTACACCGGCACAATCCACCCGGACCGGGTAGACGTGCCGCTGGTTGAGTCTCTCGCCAAACGGTTCCCGGCGGGAACAATTGCGCTGGTCGGGCCGAATTTACTGACCGGGGAAGATCAGCGGCGTCTCGAAGCCTGCGGGAACGTCGCGCTCACCGGGCCGGTTCCTTATGCTGAAGTCCCCGAAATCATGCGGGCGTTTGACGTGTGCATCACGCCGCACCGGGTCACGGCGTTCACGGAAAGCCTGAACCCGATCAAGCTCTGGGAATACTTGGCTGCCGGAAAACCAATCGTTTCAACTCCCGTCGCCGGGTTCCGGGATTATCCGCAGTTTGTTCGCTTGGCGTCCGACGCGGATAGCTTTGCACAGGCCGTGGAAGCCGCGCTGGCCGAAGACCCCGCCGCCGGAGAAGCGCGGCGTACCGAAGCCCGCCGCCATTCGTGGAACAGCCGCTTAGACCAAGTCGTAGACGTACTGGAAAGCAAGAAAGAACTCCATCGTGTCTCCTGAAGATTTGGCCCCTGAAGTTTCCGTTGTGATTGTCAGCTACAACACGCGCCAGATGACGCTGGACTGCCTGCAAGCGCTCAATGCCGGCCTGGAAGGGCTTGATGCCGAAGTCTGGGTCGTGGACAATGCCTCGGCGGACGGCAGCGCGGAGGCCATTCGGGCCGCGTTTCCCGAAGTGCATGTCATCGGCAATCCGGTCAACGCCGGGTTCGGGGCGGCGAACAATTCAGCTCTCAAAAATGCAGCAGGCGAGTTTCTCCTGCTGCTGAACACCGATGCGTTTGTCTTGCCGGGCGCGGTTGCGGCTCTTGTGGATTATCTCAAAGCGCATCCGAAAGCCGGCATTGCCGGGCCGCGCCTGCTGAACCGCGACGGCTCGCTGCAGCGGTCCTGCTACCGCTATCCGTCACCGGGCCGGGCCTGGCTGGAAAACTTGGGGCTGTCCGGTCTCGTCGCCCGGCATCCCGTTCTGGGCGACTACTCGGGCTGGGCGCACGACCGGGAGCGGCCGGTGGAATGGGTCATCGGAGCGTGTCTGCTGGTCCGGCGCGAGGCGTATGTGCAGGCAGGCGGCTTCGACGAAGCGTTTTTTATGTACCAGGAAGAAACCGACTGGCAGAAGCGGGTGCAGGACAGCGGCTGGGAAATCGCGTTTACGCCGTCGGCCTCCGTGACCCATCTCGGCGGGGCCAGCGGCGCGTCGGAGCAGGCCAAAATCAACGCGCATTTTTTCGACAGCTTGGACTACTTTATCCGCAAGCATCACGGTTTGGCCGGGCTGGTTTCACTGCGTCTGGCGATGGTTGCCGGCGCGGCGGCGCGGATGCTGGCGTGGGGCGGGATTGCGGCGCTTCTGCCGCGCCGCCGGACAGCGGCGCAGGCGAAAACGCGGCTGCAAGCCTGGCTGTGCGTCCGGCAGGCGACCCGGTGGCGCGGAGCTGGAAAAGGGGCGACATGAGCTTTCTGACGCACTATACCGAGAAGAATTTCAAATCGCTGCCGGTCAAATCGCTGCCGGGGGCGCTGAATGCGCGGCGCGTGCCGGGCGTTCTGGCGTTTCTTCTGGCTGCCGTAATTTTGACCAAGCTCGCGTTCATCAGCCTAATTATTCCCGCCGCTATCTTGTATGTCGTTGTGTTTGGACTGATCGCCTACTACTCTCCGGGGGCGGCGCTGATGCTGATTTTCGCTTCGGCTCCGTTCCAGAACGACTTATCGGGCGGCAGCGGCGCGAAGTTCTCTATTGCCGAGATCAATTTGATGCTCACCCTGCCGGTGCTGTATCTGCGCTGCCTGGTGCAGAAGCTGCGGCTGCATGTGGGCCCGATTTTGATTCCCGTTTTGCTTTACTTCACGGTCTGCCTGTATTCGTCGGCCCTGCACTGGCTTGGGCCGGTCGCGCTCATTTCGCTGATCCAGATGTTTTTGTATCTGGTCGTCGTCGTCTGCGTTTTCTGCGTTTTCGTCACCGATATTCGGCAGTATTGGGCGGCTTTTTACTGCCTGGTCGGCGTCGGCGTTTTTCTGGCGATTGCCGGTATGATAACAAATTACTGGTTTATCGGCCTGAACAAGAACGGCATTGCGGCGTCGCTGGCCTGCTGCTTTCTGGTGACGACCGAGCTGATTTTGTCGGCTCCCACAGCCCGGCTGCGGCGGGTGCTGCTGGCGGCGCTCGGAGTGATAACGCTTGGCCTGCTGTTCTCGCTCTCGCGCGGCGCGTGGCTGGGAACGGTCTGCGGCGTGGTCTTGATCTTCACGCTGCGGGGCCGGCTGCTGCTGCTGCTGAAAATCAGTATTTGCCTGCTGCCGCTGCTGGCGGCGTTCTGGTTTACGCTGCCCCATTCGTCCCGTGACTATGCGATGGGGTTCGGCACGGAGCATTACAATATCAAGCTGCGTTATGAATCGGTCGATGTCGCCGAGAGCTATTTCCATCAAAGCCCGGTTTTCGGCATGGGAGTCGGCCTGCGTAAAAATTACGACGCCACCAACCTGCTGCTGCTGACGCTGGCGGAAACCGGCGTTCTGGGCGCGGCGGCGCTTCTTCTCATTCATGCGGTGTTCTTTGGAATGATCTGGCGGGCGCAGAAGCGGATTGCCCGTTCCGAAGCAATTTTCTCGCTGCTGTGCATCGGCGGGGCGCTGGTGCTGAACAAGTTTGTTCACGGCATGGTGGATCAGTACTGGAGCCGGGGCGCGGTCATGGCGGCCTGGGCCGGGGCGGGCATGGCGACGCGGGCATACTACATCGCGGTCAGCCGTGTTCCGGCCCCGGCGGAAGGCTGGGGAACCCTGATTATGAGGCCCGAAGCAGAAATTAGGAGAGCCGAGACGATGAGGCTCGAAGCAGAGTCCAAAGTATGAAAATTAAAATATGAGAATCGCCGTTTCGTTTCCGGGCTGTCACCGGCGCGGCGGCATTGAGCGCTGCGTTTTGGAAGCCGTCAACTTCCTGGCGGCGTCGGGCCATGAGGTTCATCTGCTGACGTCCGACTGGGACCAGGACGCGCTGGATTCCGGCATTCATGTCCACGCCATTTCTCTGCCGAGGCGCGGCTCACTGCTGCGCCTGCTGGCGTTTGCCCGTCAAAGCAAAAAAGCGCTGGCCGATCTGCCTCCGGGAACAGTTCATGCCGCGTTTGGAGTGGAGTCGCCGCCGGGCGGGGTCATGTGGGTGCCGAGTGTCCATAAGGCCTGGCTGGAAGCAAGTCAAACCCAGCGAAATTGGCGTGGGCGGCTCCGGCAGAAGGTCAACCCGCAGCACCCGGCGCTGCTGAAATTGGAGCGCGGCTATTTCGGCGGGCGTTACCCCCGCAAGCTGATTGCGTTGACCGATCAAGTCAAGTCTGATCTGATGCGCCTCTATGCCGTGCCTGCCGAAGACATCGCCGTGCTGCCGAACGGCTACTCGCAAACAGAGTTTAACACGGAACGCGCGTCGCAGCACCGGGCGGACATGCGGGCAAAGCTGGGCTACGGGGCGGACGCCAAAGTCGTCATCTTTGTGGCGAACGAGCTGGAGCGCAAGGGCTTCGGGCCGCTGCTGCGGGCCATCAGCCTGCTGCAAGACGACGGCGTGTTTTTGCTGGCCGTGGGCCGGCTTAATCCGCAGGCTTACGCCGACGAAATCAAGCAGCTTGGCATGACAAGCCGCGTTCGTTTTACCGGGCCGTCGTCTGATGTCGCGGCGTACTACGCCGCCGCCGACGTGTTCGCCCTGCCGACGCAGTACGAAGCCTGGGGGCTGGTGATTGTGGAGGCCCTCGCCTGCGGCCTGCCGGTGCTGACAAGCCGCCTGGCGGGGGCGGCGGTGACGGTGCAAGAAGGGATCACCGGCTATCTGCTGGACAACCCGAATGATCCTGCCGAAATTGCCGCCAAGCTGTGCCCGCTTTTAGACGGCCTGCCGGCGTCCGCCGAAGAAATCGAGCGGTCGGTGAGCGCCTACTCCTGGCCGAACATTCTGCGGCAGTACGAGCATCACTTGGCGGGGCAAAGCAAATGAACCCACCCCGGTTCGCTAAGGCTCACCACCCCTCCCTGTTAGGGTTGGGATCAAGATGTGACCGATGTAGGGGCGCTGCTTGCCGCGCCCTCTGGTTCCCATAGCGAACCGGGATGGGTTCCAAAATCATGCCCTCACAAAATCAAAAACCGCTCCGAGTCATCTTACTGACCGATGCCGATGTGTTTGCCGGGACGGAGCGCCACATGCTGGACCTGGCACGGGGGCTGTCCGCGCTTGGCGTGGCCGCCGTGGTGGCCTGCCCGTCCCCAGCCCTGCTGGAAGACGCGGCGCGGCGCGAAAACCTGCCCGTGCTGACAATCCCTAAGCGCGGCCTGGTAGACTGGGGGGCGGCGCGGATACTGGCCCGGCGGCTGAAGTCCGGCGAGACCGACATTGTGCACGCCCACAATGGCCGGACGGCGCTTGCCGCCGCGCTGGCCGTGCGTCTGGCAGGCCGTGGCCGCTGCGTGATGACCCAGCATTTTCTGACGCCAAATCATGCGACTCAGCGCGGGCCCAAAGCCATGCTTTCAGGCGCGGCGCATCACTGGGTCGTCGGGCAAATGAGCGAGATTCTTGCCATTTCGGAGGCAGTTCGGGAAGCGATGCTGGCCCGGCGGGAAGCGCCGGACAGCAAAATCAGCGTGGTTCCCAATGGTATCACCGCGCCGGACGGTGGAAATGCCGCCGAAACGCGCCAAAGTTTAGGCATAAACGCCGAGACGCCGCTGATCGTCTGCGCGGCGCGGCTGGAACGGGAAAAAGATGTGGCGTCGCTGATCAGCGCCGTCAAAATCGTGCGGGAGACGATTCCAAATGTTTGCTGCCTCGTTGCGGGCGAAGGTGCCGAACGAAATGCGCTTGCCGCCCAAATCGGGGCGCTTGGGCTGGAAGACAGCGTGGCGCTGCTGGGGTTTCGCGCCGATGCGCCCGCGCTGATGGCGGCGGCGGATGTGTTTGTCCTGCCGAGTCTCGCGGAGCCGTTTGGCCTGGTGCTGCTCGAAGCGATGGCGCTGGGCCGGCCTGTGGCTGCCACCCGCGCCGGCGGGCCGTTAGAGATTGTCGTGGACGGCGAGACCGGCTTTTTGGTCCCGCCGTCTTCCCCGGACGCCCTGGCGGAAGCCTTGAACAAGTTAATCGCTGACCCTGTCCAAGCCCGACAGATGGGCGAGAACGGGCAGGCGCGGTTTCAGGCACAATTCACGGTCTCGAAAATGGCACAGGCAACTCTTGCGGTTTACCGCTCGGCAGGCTGACTGCGACCTCCGACAGCGTTTTCTGGTAAATCTCCCACATCTGCTCCGCCACCCGCGCCCACGTATAATTTTCCTCGACCTGACGGCGTCCCATGCTGCCCCGCTCCCGTGCCGTTTGCAGGTCGGAGTGCAGCGTCAAAATGGCCGAAGCCAGCGCCGGGGCATCGCCTTCGGGAAAGATCAAGCCGCCCTCGCCGACAACGCTTGGAATCGCGCCGGAGCTTGAGCCGATCACAGGAATGCCGCACGCCTGCGCTTCAATGATGACCCGCCCGAACTGCTCTTTCCAGCGCGGCGTCGTGCGAGACGGCAGCACCAGCGTGTCCAGCGCGTTCATCACCTGCGGCAGCTCGTCCTGGGGCCGGGACGGCAGAAACTTAATCCGGCCTGCCATTCCGAGCGCGGTGGCCTGCTGCTGGAGCGCGGGCTGGAACGGACCGGACCCGGCGAAGATTAGATTGACTTCCGGCGGGCAGTAGGGAAGCGCCGCGACCATGTCCGCCAGTCCCTTTTCTTCCACGAGCCGCCCGACATAGCCGGTCACGAACCCGCTCAACCCAAGTGTGCGGCGGCATTCCATCCGGTCCAGAGGCCGGAACAAATCCGTGTCAACGGCGTTGGGGACTGCGGCTGCCGGACCGACATACCCTTTGGCCCGAATGTTTTCAATCGCCTCGGCGCTGCGCCCTACCACGAAATCTGCGTTCTTGAGCGTATAGGCTCGGAACGCCTCAAAGGGCGGGGGCAATTTTTTGGCGACGTTCTGCTCGGTTTCCGAGATAATCTTTGCCTGGGGGACCAGACGGTTGCGGAGCCAGACGGTATGAGCGCTGACAAGGCCCCAGGGTTCTTCCCAGAGGTCAATCACGTCCGGCTGAAACTCCTTCAGGGTTTGGGCCAGCGCGGGATACCAGTGCAGATACCACTGCGTCGGGCCGGACCAGGGCCAGCGGACCTGCCCGACTTCATACCCGTAGCCCGCACCCTCCGGCACCTGCGCTCCTCGCCAGGCGCTGTATTCGTACCAGCGGTCCGGGACCAGAACGCGAAGCTCAATGCCCGGCATTCGGCTCAGAAGCTGTGCCTTCGGCTGTCCCTCGCGGCGGGACTGGCAGGTATGTGAAATCAATAATACGCGCATAAAAATACGTTCTCTAAAATATGATCTTTCACGTGCCTAAAGCAGCGCTTCCCATTGATCGGCGTTTGCCGCCCAGGAGGCGCGGGAGGCGCGGGCGACCGAGCTTTGTTTCTGCTGCCGCAGCGCGTCGGGGTCGGAAGCCATGCGGCGCAAATGGCCGACAACGGCCTCGAAATCGTCCGGGTCCACAAGCATACCGGCCTCGCCAAAGGCATCGGGAATGCCGCCCCGGTCAGCGCCGATGACGGCGCAGCCAGATGCCATGCTTTCCAAACAAACAAGCGGATTCGGGTCATGGGTGCGGGACAGGACGCACGAAACATCCTGGCTTCGCACCAGCGCCGGGACATCCGGGCGGGTCATATGGCCTTTGTAATCCGCGCCGACGGCGTCCATTTTTTCTTTTAATGCACGAAAAAACGGGTCGGCCATTTCGTTGCCGTGGCCGTAGAACCACAGCCCGCCGGCCACGGTCAGATGCACCGGCAGGCCCTCGCGCTGCAAAACCGCCACGGCGTCGGCGGCGATGTCCGGGCCTTTGTTCCGGTCAATGCGCCCGATAAACAGAACTTCCAGGCAGGGCCGGGGTTCCAAATAATCGGGGCGCGGGTGAAACGCTTCTAAATCAATCCCGTTGTTGATCACTGCCATTTTGGCGTCGGGAACGCCGTACTTGTTCTGGGTCCACCGGCGAATATGCCGGCTGCACGCGACAAACTTGTCTACCGCCGCAATAGTTTCGGACACTTCGGTTTGGCGCGTGCCTTGCTCGTTCTGCAAATCCACAAATATTCGCGCGTTCGGCAGGACTTGCTTGATATATTTCGGCGAAACCAAGTCGTTAAAGCAGATGACGGCATCCGGCGTCGGCGACAGCTTTTGGAGTGCGCTCTGGAACGATGCTAAGTAGTATTCATAGTATCCATAATCCCACGGATTCACACGGTTGCGAAGCCGCGATACGGCCCGCTGCGCCAGGGATAACTGATGGCGCTCCCGTGTTCGGATCGGGCGCACATCGCCGACGGTATAAACCGGATCGGTATTCAGCGGCGTCAGCACGGAGACTTGATGGCCCCGCGCCAGCAGCTCCGTCGCCGTCTGCATAATGATCGTCGAGATCGCCCCGCCCGAAACCGGCGAGTAATACTCAATCGGCATATTCAAGAAACAGATGTTCAAGTTACACTCCTACCAACATCAAATTCCTAACAGTGGCCGGAGGCGCTGCCAGGCGCGCTCCCAGGTAAACTCCTGCACGCGCTCCCGCGCTCGCCGCGCGTAGTCTAACCGCAGCGGCTCGTCGCAGACCAAGCGCTCCAAATGGGCCGCCAGGCCGTCGGCATCGCCGCGCTCAAACAGCAGGCCGGCGTCGCCGATAATCTCCGGCGTCCCCCCGGTGCGGGACGCGACCGTTGCCAGCCCGGTCGCCATGCCTTCGGGCGTCACCAGCCCAAACGGCTCATCCCAGCGCGACGGCACGACGTTGATATGGGCCTTTCGCAGCTCGCCCGGCAGAGCATACCGATCCACAAATCCGGGGCGGCGCACGTCAATCCCCGACGCTTCCAACTCTTCCGAGAGGTCTTTGAGTGTTTGCTCGAAATCGTCCCACACCGAGTAGCCATAGTGGTTGGAGCCTAAGATTTGCAGACGAAAGTCTTTTGTCTTCTTGGCTAACTGTTTTGCCGCCAGCAGCAGCAAATCCGTCCCTTTGGAATGGTCGGTGCGCCCGACAAAGTTAATCAGCGGCGGCCCGTCCGGCCGCTGCGCCGCCGGGTGGTACTGCTCGGTGTCCACGCCGCCGTAGAGCGTTTGGACTTTTCCCAGGCCGTAATACTCTTTGTTCCACCGCCCGCAGTCATCGCTGACCGCCGCTTGGACATTGACGGCCGCTGCGAACTGCCGCCGGAACTTCTCGCGGCACGGGTTCCGGTTGTGCGCCAGATGAAACAGCGTTGCCTGCGGGAACTTCCGGCGCAGGAAAACCGCCAGCTCAATGTCGTTGTTCAGCAGCAGCGGCCTGTCCTGCAAGCCATTTTTGATAATTGCCGACGCGACGCGCAGATTATACGCTTTCTGGCGGACATGGCCCCAGCCGGTCAAATCGCGCTGAACATAATACATCTTGCTCAGAACGCGGTTTGTCGGAATGTACGGATAGTCAATCAGCACGGTTTTCGGCCACGGATACGGCTCCGCCGGGCTGGTTTTCGTGATGACCCAGGGTTCAATGCCGTCTTTTTGGGCGCTGCGGCAGTGTTCCCAGACCCACGAGCAGATGCCCCCGCTCCGCGTCGGCGTAAAAGTTTCCGCCGTACAGTTAATGAATACAAAGCTCATGACAAAAACGTGCGATTATTAGAAGCGCGTAGGATTTTAATCCCACGTTCCTTCTACCCAATCAACCCGGTCAACCGCCGCCAGGTGCGCTCCCACGGAAATGCTTCGGCGCGGCGTCTTGCCCGGTGTCCGTATTCTAAACGCAGCGGCGCGTCACAGACCAGACGCTCTAGCTGGTCTGCAAGTTCGTCGGCGCTGTCCCGCGCAAACAAAAAGCCGTCATCGCCGATGATCTCCGGAGTTCCGCCGGTATTGGAGGCGACTACCGCCAGACCGGATGCCATGCCTTCTACAGTGGTCAGGCCGAACGGCTCATCCCAGCGCGACGGCACGACATGGATTTGGGCCTGACGCAGCACGCCCGGCAGCTCCGGGCGTCCGACATGGCCGGGACGCTCGATAGCGACGCCCCGCGCTTCCAAAGTGTGTGCCAGCGCGGACAGCTCGCGCTGGTAATCGTCCATTTCCAGCCGGTCCCAGTGGTTGGAGCCGATCATCAGCACCTGAAACTCTTTGGTTTTTTCCGAAAGCAGGAGCGCCGCCCGCAGCAGCAAATCCGGCGCTTTTTCGATCCCGGTGCGCCCGACAAAGCTGATCGCAGGCGGGCCGCTCGGCGGAGCCGGTGCAGGCGAGAACTGCGTGAGGTCTACGCCGTTATAGATGGTCGGCACGCTGTCCAGCTTGTAGTAGTCTGCAATCCAGCGGCTTGTAAAATCGCTGACGCCCGCAGTGATATTCGCGGCCTGCGGGTACAGAACCCGAAAACGCGGCGAGGCTTCCAGCTGGTTCTCGAACCAGTGCAGAATGGTCGCGCTGGGAAAATGCCGGCGCAAATAAACCGTCATCTCCGGGTCGTTAATCAAAACCAGAGGCCGGTCTGCCAAATTGTTCCGGCGCAGGGCGGACATCACCCGGAACGCATAGGCGCGATGGCCTAAATGACGCCAGCCGGTCAGCTTGCGCTCGGCCCGCAGCGCTTTAATCGCCAGCGGGCGCGTCGGGAGCGGCGGCGGGTCCAGAACAACTGTCTGCGCCCACGGGAACCGGGCGGCTTCACTGCCGCGCGTAATGACCCAGGGCAGCTCCGCTTGTCCGCCCGCTTGCTGCTGCGCCACTCGGCAGCACTGCCAGATAATTGTTGCTAAAGCACCGCTGCTGGTCGGCGTCCAGGTTTCGAGCGGGTGGTTGATAAAGACGACGCTCATAAGATAAGTCTCATCGGGTTTCCGCCAGCTCCAGGTGAGTTTCGCTGGGATAGGGCGCGTCTGCTGAGGCGTCTCGCCAGTCGAAGTCCGCGAACATCAGGCCATCAGTGATGGCGTGCGGGTGGCTTGGGTCGGGGTAGGGAAGCACGGGAATTACGTCAAAAAAGCAGGCTTCTTCCCAGCGGTCAATGATGTTCGCGCCGCACAAAAACATTTCCAGGCGGTAGCGGCCCGGCTTCAGCCAGGGCGTTTTCAAGATAAACTCGCCTTCGTAGTTTTCTGCTGCTTCCAGCCAGTGGCCCAAAAGCCGCGAGTCGCAGGTGACGAGGCCGACGCCGGCTTCGTTGAACAGGTGGCAGGAGATAAAATACTTGCCGCGAATGGGCTTGTGCTGGCCGATCCGAAACCGAACCCGCTTTTCTTCCGCCGCTTCATAGTAGGCTTTAGAAGGCGTCGCTTCCATGATCCGCAGCTCGCCGGAGCCGGGCCGGCGCAGGGCATCGCTTTCGGTCTGGGCGTCCTGCGAGTTGAAGCTGTCCAAATAATGCCGGATGGCTTCTTGAACGCCGCCGTAGTAGGTCATGCGCCCGCGTGTCAAATACATGGCGCGGGAACACAGGGCCGCGACGCTCTGCATGTGGTGGGACACAAACAGCACCGTGCGTCCGCTTTCGGCCACGTCCTGCATCTTGCCGAGACACCGGCGCTGGAACTCGGCGTCGCCGACCGCCAGCACTTCGTCTACAATCAATATCTCGGAGCTGAGATGCGCGGCCACGGCGAACGCCAAGCGGACATACATTCCCGACGAGTAGCGCTTGACCGGCGTGTCCAAGAACTGCTGCACGCCCGAAAAATCCACAATCGCGTCAAACTGCTTGGAAATCTCGCGGCGGCTCATGCCTAAGATGGAGCCGTTCAAATAGATATTCTCGCGGCCTGTCAGTTCATGGTGAAACCCCGTCCCGACTTCCAGCAGACTGCCGACGCGCCCGTACAAATCAATCTCGCCCTGCGTCGGCTCGGTAATCTCGCTCAGCACTTTCAGAAGCGTGCTTTTGCCCGCGCCGTTCCGCCCGACGACGCCGACAACGTCGCCCCGGTTGATGTCAAACGACAAATCGGAGAGCGCCCAGAACGTCTCTTTTTGCACCTGCTGACGCGGGCTTTTGATCCGGGCCATCAGCGCTTCCGACGCGGTCGTATGCACTTCGGCATTATGAGAAATCGTGTAGGACTTGGAGACGTTCCGGGCCGAAATCATCACGTCGTTTTTTGAGCCTAAGCTAGATGACATCGGCAAACTTCCTTTCCATCTTCTTGAACGCATACGCGCCGCCCACAAAGACCAGTACGCTGATGACGGCGGCATAGATCACCGGGGCGACCGGCAGGCTGCCGTGTCCCAGCAGGGACCAGCGGAAGCCCTGCAAAAGCCCTGCCATGGGGTTAAGGTAGTAAAAGGGCCGGTAGGCCGCCGGCAGCTTGGCGAGCGCGAATGTCAGCGGGAAGGCCACCGGGGAGGCATACAGCAGGAACTGCATCGTGACGGGAATGACATACTGGACATCCCGGTAAGTCACAGCCAGCGCCGCCGTGTACATGCCGATGCCCAGGGCCAGCATCAGGATTAGCACGAACCAGAGCGGCAGGGTCAAGAGGCCAATGCCCGGCGCGACATGAGCGATCAGCATCAGCACCGGCAGCAGGGTCAGCGCGACGCAAAAATCAATCAGTGTGGAGAACATCATCGAGAGCGGCAGGATCAGCCTCGGGAAATAGACCTTCGAGATGAGGTTGGAGTTCTGCACCAGCGACGCGCTGACTTTGACCACGGTCCCGCTGAAGACGTTCCAGGCGAGCAGCCCAGCATAGGAAAAAACGAAATACGGGACGCCGTCGCTGGGAAACTTGGCAAGCCTGCCGAACACCAGCGAAAAGATGCCCGCCGCCAGCAGCGGCTGCAGCACGACCCAAAGCGCTCCCACCGCCGTCTGCCGGTAGCGCAGCTTGACATCGCGCTGCGCCAGGGTCAGCAGCAGGTCACGGAAGAGCCACAGCTCTTTGACATTGATCGTCTGCCAGCCCGGCTTGGATTTCAGTGTCCGAAGCGGCCTTCTCGGCGCGTTCGAGATGGGCGCATCTTGTCTTGGTGCATCTGGTACTGTTATGCTCATAAGTAATATCTAAGAGAGAACCATGCGTTGAAACGCACGGCTAATCAGCGCGGACGCTGCAAAACACCGCTTCGCGGGGTTCGGAAAATATGCTTCTTAGTGCCGCGAAGCGGTACTTCTTAGCGTCTTCGCTGGATAGCCGTGCGTTTTAACGCATGGTCTTCAATAGGGTCTCAACGCCCGGTCACGTTTTTTACGCCCAGGCCGAGGCCGACAACGCCGGCCAGCGCTTGGATCACATTGACGTTTGATCCCTTGATTGGAACGTAAATGGCGTCGTCAGGATGAAGCGGCAGGTTGACCTGGCCGTCGCCACGCTGCAAAAACTTTCCATAGTCTACGGTCTGCTCGGTATAGGTATTCGCGACCTTGTCTTGATGGACAACCGCGACCTTCATCAAGTCGGATGTGCCGGCAATCGTGCCGCCGCTGCCGTTGATCGCGTCTACCAGCCGGTCGCCGGGCTTGAACGAGTAGTAGCCGGGGTTTCGGACCGCGCCGTCCACATAAATGCGGTTGTGCAGCACCGGGACAAAGATGCTGTCGCCGGGCGCAAGCGGGATGTTAGCGGCGGTCTGGCCGCCTTTCAGCAGCGCATTCAAATTCAGCGGCGTTTCCGTACCGTCGTGCCGCAGCGTGGCATCGGGCAAATCGGCCGTCGTTAAATTGACATTGTCGGCATCTTTCAGCGCGTCCAGCACGGTCATCTTGTCTTTGTATTCGTAAGAGCCGGGCTTTGCGACTTCGCCCAGAACGCTGATCTGAAGATGGCGCTCCGGCACATACACCGTATCGCTTGGGGCAAGCGTGATGTCCTGATCGGGGCCGCCTGCGCTTGCATCGGTTGTTTGAACGATGCCGTTTTTATGGGTCACGGCGACATGGGCCAGGTCCCCGTTCTCCGCCGCGCCCCCGGCCTCCGCAAGCGCTTCCGTTAAACGAAGGCCCGGCTGGAACTCGACCGCCTGGGAATGCGTGACAAAGCCGTAGACTTGAACCGTTTGATGCCGCCGCTGGGTGAGCGTCACGGTGACAAACGCGCCCACATAATAATGCTTCCATCGTGTTTGAAGCAATTGGGCAACCTGAGCGGTTGTTTTGCCGGCGACGGAGACCGAATTCAGGTCTGGAACCGTGATTTTGCCGTCAGGCGGAACTGTCACCGTGGGAACGCACAGCTCCGGGAAGTTAGTGACCTGAATGCTGATCACATCATCCGCGCCGAGCAGGTAAGGCGCGGCGGCAGGGGGCCGCGCGGCTTGCTGCGCCGACACGCCGCCGGGAAGACCGAGCGCGGCCAAAACCGCGAACGCGGGAAGAAAGCTAAATCGTGGGTTCATCTTAGTTTTCCAATTGTTCAAAGCGAAATTACTCATAGCGGAACTTGCCGGCTCCCAGCTGCAAGACATCGCCGACTTCCAGGGCATGACGCGAAATCGAGGCGTCGTTGACAAGAGTGCCGTTGGTGGAGCTGACATCATAAACGACAAAGATGCCGTCTTCCGGCGCGATGTGCGCGTGAACCTGCGAGATTGTCTCGTCCCGCGCCAGCACAATGTCGCAGTCCGAGCGCGTTCCGAGCGTCAGCGACTTATCCGGGGAAAGCGCGAAGCTCTGGCCGGTATAGGGGCCGGCCAGCGTGACCAGCGAAGAGCCGACCTTCGGCAAAACGCGCAGCGATGAACGCTCCCGCGTGGCGCTGCCGGCGGAGCCGTTGCTGATGGAATGTTCCTCGGGCGCAAGCGGCGGCCTCCCAGGGCTGACGGCGGCTGCCGCCACAGTGTCCCCAGACAAATCTCCATCCGGCTCCCGCTGCAAGAACACGGTGCGGGTGGCATGGTAGCCGTTCCCACTGCCGCCGTCTCCCACCGGGGTCGGCGGGGCGAACGTGGTGCGTCCATACCCGGCATACGAGTAGTTCGCCGGCTCGCCGACCAGGCGCGGGACACGGTTGACGAAATACGCCAGCATCTTCGGCGACGCCGCTGCGAGCGCGCCCGCCGTGTTCCGCATGTTGTCGCTGTCCACGATGCCGACGCCGACGACATACAGGACGCAGTCGGCATGAGGCGCAATCAGCAGCGCGTCCGCGACCACCGCCGCCGGGGGCGAGTCGATAATCACCACATCGGCGGCCTCGCGCAGGGCCTGGATGGTTTCGGCCATGTGCGGCTGGGAAATGAGGTCAATCGGGTTTTCAGCCGCCTGTCCGCCGTGCAGAATAGACAAGTTGGGGGTTTCCGTCGGCAGCAGAGCATCTTCGACGCGCAGATTGCCCGAAAGAACTTCGGCCAGCCCCGGCTCCCGTCCGGTCTTGCCCTGCATCAGCGCCGAGGGCCGCCGCATGTCGGCGTTGACAAGAATCACGCGCCGCCCGGCGCGGGCATATGACTGGGCAAGCTCGGAGGCGGTCAGGGATTTGCCTTCGCCCGGCAGGGCGCTGGTCACTAAAATCACCTGATGGTCGTCCAGATTGACCCCGGTGCGCTGCCGCATGGCAAGTCCTAAATTCGCCCGCGCCGCATTATAGGTTTCTATGAGATGCGGCGGCCGGCTGCCGTCCACGAACCGGCTGCGTTCCGTGCGGGTCATCTGGGGCAGGACGGCGACCACCGGGCCGTCCACAAGGCGGCGCACATCGGCGGCGGTCCGCACCGAGCTGTCGGTCTGCTCCATCAGCAGCACGGCCAGCAGTGCCAGCACTAACCCGATGCCGAAGCCGAGCGCCATGTCTCGCTTGGGATCGGGCCGAAAGGGCGCTTCCGGGGCATAAGCGGGCTGAACAATCTGGACATTGCCGCTGGCGGTGTCTTTGTCAAGCTGGGCGGCTTGAACCGCAAGGCTTGCGGCGTTATATAAACTTTTGGCTTGTGTCTCCGCGTCAATCAGATTTTGCGCTTCCAGGCTGATACGCGGCAGGTCTACCGTCTGCCCCTGAAGCCGCGCTCCTTCGGCAATGGCCGCGTCCAGCTTAATTTGTGCGGAGCGGGCGGTGCTTAGGGCCGTGTCGCTTCTCGTTTTCAGGTCTTCCTGGGCTTCCAGCGACGGCTGGCTTTGGGAGGCTTGAATAGCCGCGTTCAGCCGGGCCTGTAGAAGGGCGATCTGGCCGTCATACTCGTTGAGCTGAACTTCGTTGGAACTGCCCGGCACTGCTAAGTGGTTCTGCGCGTACACAAACCGCTTCTGCTTTAGCTCGCCCAGGCTGGCTTGGAGCGATCTGACTGCGGTGTCGTCCCGGACCGTATGCGTGGCGGCAATGACTTGTTTCCCCTGCTCAAGCTGGCGCTGCAGGCTCTCGGCGTTTGCCTGGGCGGCGATGCTGTCGTTTCGAAGGCCGGCGATAATCGCGTTCTGGGCGATGACGGCGTTCAGGGCGGCGGTCTTCTGCTGCTGCGGGTCCAAAACCCCGATGCCGCTGACATGGTGCGACTCCTGAAAAGCCACCAGCTTGCCGTCGGCGGCGGCGGCCTGCTTTTTCGCCTGCGCGGCTTGAATCCCAAGCTGCCGTAAATCCTGCTCGCTGCCGCTTTGGGCCAGATGGTTCTTGTACTCAATAAACGTGTCGCAGAGCGCTTTGGCCCAAGCGACCGCGTTGTGACGGCTGTTCGCTTCAACCGTCAGGTCAATGACGTTGTCGCCGTCCTTGCGCGGCGTGATCGCGGACGCTCCTTGCAGGGTATCGGCGGTGACGCCGACTTTGTCGGCGGCTTCCTGGGCCAGCTTACGGCTTTGCAGCAGCGTAATCTGGGTGTCAATCGACTCGACCATCGGGGCGTTTGCGGCGGCCTGCGAGGTAGACGCCATGATCGGCGCTCTTTGCACCAGCAGCACCTGGGCGGTGGCCCGCCATGCAGGCGGGGTGCGCCTCGACAGAAAAGCCGCCGTCAGAGTCGAGACGGCCACAATCAGCGCGATCAGCCAGAGGCGTCGCCAGGCGATCAGCGCCAGGTCGCGTGCGGTGATCGCCGGCTCTGCTGGGAGAGGCCGCGGCGGCGGAGCGGCAAAGCTGATGGGTTGGAGTTCGTTCATGTTCTCGAAGTTTACCCGCTAGGCCAGGTTTTGTGTTCCTAAGTTTTGCGCTCCTAGGTTTTGCGCTCCGATATTCGGGTGCAGGGCGGCATACGTTTCCGGGTAGTCCGGCTTGAAGCTTTCCGCCAAAAGGGTCGGCATCAGCGAATGCGATTTGTCTCGTTCCAGGCTTTTGCGGTCAATACAGGCGGCGCTGTTGCTGCGGCGATACTCTTCCAGCGCGGCTCCGATGAGCCCGAGCATCTGTTTCTGAAAAACGGAGGTGTCAAAACAGGACGCGCGGGCCTTAAGCGCCGCCGGGTCGAAACAATGACGATCCATCTCTTCCAATGCACAGACGAGCGAGGCGACCGTTTGTTCCGAAAAGAACAGCCCGGTTTCTTTCTCTACCACCGTTTCCAGTGCGCCCCCAGCGCCGTAGGCGATGACCGGCCTGCCGCTTGCCATGCACTCCACCGGCGTAATGCCGAAGTCTTCCTCGCCGGGAAAGATCAATGCTTTGCAGTGTGCCAGCTCGCGGGCTACTTGTTCATCGGACAAACGGCCCAAAAACTGGATAGTCGGTCCGGCGATGCGCTTCAAATTCGTGAGATCCGGCCCGATGCCGACAACCCGCAGCGGAAGGCCGCGCCGGGTGCAGGCTTCCACCGCCAGGTCAATGCGCTTGTAGCTGATGAGCCGCGAGACCACCAGAAAGTGATCGCCGACTTCCGCCGGGCTGACCGGGTGAAACTTTGTCGTTTCCACCGGCGGATAAATGACGGCGGCAACATCGCGCCGGTAGAACTTGCGGATGCGCCGGGCGACATTGTAGGAGTTTGCGATGAAATAGTCCACGCGCTGCGCGCTTTCCACATCCCACGAGCGCATAGAGTTGACGAACGCGCTGACAAGCGAGGAAGCTGCGCGGGCGGACCTGTTCTGGGACAGATATTCCTGCTGCCGCCAGACAAAGCGCGACGGCGTGTGGCAGTAGCAGATATGGCAGGTTTCCGGCGGCGTAATAATGCCTTTCGCAAACGAGCTGGAAGAACTCAGCACCAGGTCATAGCCGCTGAAATTGAACCGTTCAAATGCCGCCGGATAGTAGGGCAGGGCAAGCTTGTGAAAGCGGCGCGAGGAAAACGGCCAGCGCTGCAAAAACGATGTCCGAATATCCATGCCTGCAAAGCTCGGCAAAGTCGCGGCAGGGTCGTACACCGATGTATACAGGGGAGCCTTCGGGAACAGGGTATGGAACGCCGCCGCAACGCGCTCCGCGCCGCCCGCTTGGGCTAAATAATCGTGAACCAGTGCAGTTTTCATGGTATTTCGTCGTGCCGATTTCTAGTCGTGCCGATTTTTATCTCCGAGCGCGGAAGAACCCTTGATTTATCAACGGGGATGGATAGCGCAACGCCTTTCCGAAGGCGTGATATTATGGGCTTTCGGGTACAATTCACCCATCACTGAGCCAGTTCAGAGCAAGATACTTCACGGTTGTGGCCTTAAATCGTTAATCCTGAGCCACTTAAAATCTTGCGGGTCGCTCCGTAAATAAACCCTTCCACCACGTCTTGCTTTCAACGCAGCAGGAAAGGAAGACCCGCATTGGGATAACAATGCGTCGGTTGCAAGACCGTAGAAGCCCTCGGCTTTAGGATTTATTCTTTAGCCGTAGGGAGTTGTCACTTTACTCAATCCGTCAAGATCGCAGGTCAGATCGCAAGCGTGTTTCAGATTGCAAGTGCTTTTATGATTGCAGGCGCGTTCGGTATGTTCTCTTACTTGCAAAATCTATGCCAACACGAAGTTTTACGGATTTTCCCTTTGTTTTACCCCGGCACTACCCCGAAATACCGCATTGCTGCGTGTTTGTAACCTTGCCGCAACAATCTCTTTATCACTCTTACAATCTCATTGTGGCACAAGTTCGGGTATTCTGCCGGCATGGAAAATTCGGCGCACAAATTGATGGGAACGCTGAAGGCGGCTCTATCCAAGCCGCTGGGAGAAGGCGGAGACCTGCGGATGACGGCGGCGCTTCAAGGGCGGCACCCGGCGGAAATCGTGGACGCGATGGACGGACTGACCCGCGCCGAAACGCTTGCGGTCTTTAACTGGCTGGACAACGCGCGGGCGGCGGAAGTTTTGGACGAGCTGCCGCCGGACATGGTCCGCTTTCTCACCGACAACGCCCCGCTCAGCCGGATTACCGATCTGCTGGACCATCTGCCGATGGACGATGCCGCCGAAGTCGTCTCGGAAGCCAATCCCCAAATCGCCGGCTCGCTGCTGGCGGACCTGGAAGCCCGCGCTCCAGTGGATGCCGCCGAAGTGCGCTCCCTGCTGGCCTACCCGGACCACACCGCCGGACGCCTGATGACCGACAAGTTCGCCCTCGCCGCGCCCCAGCAAACCGCCGAAGAAGTGCTGGATTACCTGCGCCGCGCCGCCGGGGAACTGGAAACGATTAATGAAATCTATGTTTCCCAGCCTGACGGGATTTTAATCGGATTTTTTCCGGTCAGCGCCGTGCTGTCCGCCGCGCCGGAGCAGCGCGTGTCCGAGTTTATGACCCACGAGCCGATCAGCGTTTCCCCGGAAACCGACCAGAAAGACGCGGCCCGGCTAATTTCGCGCTACGATCTTCTGACCCTGCCGATCACCGACGGGGCCGGAAAAATGCTGGGCATTATCACGATTGATGATGTGATAGATGTGCTGGTAGAAGAGTTCAACGAGGAATACCTGCGGACGGTCGGCTCCGACGCCGAGGAGCTGGAGCGCAAATCGCCGGTTCAGATTGCCAGGCTGCGCCTGCCCTGGATCATGGCGACGCTCTTAATCGAGCTGTTCGCGGGCGTCGTCATCCATGTTTTTGGCAAAACGCTGACACGTTTTATTCTGCTGGCAAGCTTTATGCCGATTATTTCGGCCATCAGCGGCAACACGGGGCTGCAATCGGCGGCGATCATTATTCGCGGTTTGTCGTCGGGTCAGGTCAAGCTGGCGCACTGGCGTCACGCGCTCGGCCGGCAGGTGGCGACAACGATGATCTTGGGCGGCGTCTGTGCGCTGACCCTGGGCCTGATTGCCGGGGTCTGGGACCGGCACTGGATGTTCGGGCTAGTCGTCTTTCTCGGCATGTTTATCTCCGTCAACATCGCCGGGGTGATCGGCACCTGCATTCCGCTGCTGTCCAAGCGGGCCGGTTTTGATCCGGCGCTGACCGCCGGGCCGTTCGAGACGGCGTTTCAGGACGTGGTCGGCATCAGCATCTTCTTAAGCCTTGCGACGGCACTGCTTGGCTGGCTGCATTGATTGACAAAAGCCGCAGCATCTGCTATACTCGATTAAATCCTATCAAAATCGTGACCTTTAATTCCGTCCTGCGAGGCGGGGAAGGCAGCGTCTCCCTTCAGGCCGTCGTTTCGATTGCCTGCACGCCTGCGCCTCCTCCTTCTGCCTGCCGGCTTACTTTCTGCCATTGACCTACTTTCTGAGGCGAACTTATGCCCGCTCCACTTGAACCGAATGCCGCGACAATCATGGACGCCGACGAAATGCGGCGGGCGTGGACACGCATCGCCCATGAAGTCCTGGAAAAGAACCGGGGAGTCCAGAACCTTGCGGTTGTCGGCATTCTGCGAAAAGGAGCGCCGCTGGCCCGCCGCCTTGCCGACGCGATGGAGCGTATCGAAGGCAGCCCGGTTCCCTGCGGCGAGCTTGACATTTCCCTCTATAGAGACGATTTTCGGACCTATCAGCCCCATGTCGGCACCACGCAGATTCCCTTTGATATTGAAGGCAAGCGGCTTGTTTTAGTAGACGATGTCGCGTTCACGGGCCGCACCGTTCGCGCCGCGCTTGGCGCACTCGTAGACCTGGGCCGCCCTGCCGTGACTCAGCTTGCGGTCCTCATTGACCGGGGCCACCGCGAGCTGCCCATCCGCCCGGATTATGTCGGCAAGAACCTTCCGACAGGACGCCGCGAGTTTGTCCAAGTCTTCTTGTCGGAGCTGGACAGCGAAGACAAAGTGGTCATTCATAAAGAAGCGCCAGGCAAAGAAGCGCCAAATCAAGAGGCCGGGGCATGACAAGTAAAGAGGCCGGGGCATGAGACGAAAAGACCTGCTGGATTTGCAAAGCCTCAGCGTGGACGAGATTACTTATCTTTTAGATACCGCCCAGTCGTTTCGAGAGATCGTAACGCGGCCTGTCAAGAAAGTGCCGACCCTGCGCGGCAAATCCGTCGCCACCCTCTTTTTTGAGCCAAGCACCCGCACCCGGACTTCGTTTGAGGCGGCCGCGAAAATCATGTCCGCCGACACCTACAGCCTGACGGGAACGGCCAGCAGCGCGGTCAAAGGCGAATCGCTCAAAGACACGATGCTGACGCTGGACGCGATGGGCATTGATGCGTTTGTGATCCGGCATTCGTACAGCGGCGCGGCCCATCTCGCCGCCCAGTATGTGCCGACTAAGACTGTCATCAATGCGGGGGATGGAACGCACGAGCATCCGACCCAGGGACTTTTGGACCTGCTGACAATCCGGCAGGCCAAAGGGCGCATTGAGGGCCTGACGGTGGCGATTGTCGGCGACATTCTGCACAGCCGCGTCGCCCGCTCCAACATTTGGGGGCTGGCGGCAATGGGCGCTCATGTCCGCCTCATCGCTCCGCCGACCTTCCTGCCCGCCGATGCCGCGCTGCTTCCGGTGACGGTTTACACCAACCTCGAAGCGGGGCTTGCAGGCGTGGATGTGGTCAACATTCTGCGTATTCAGCTGGAGCGTCAGGACTCGGCGTTTTTCCCCTCGGTGCGCGAGTACGCCCGTCTGTTTGGGGTCAGCAAAGCAAAACTTCGCATTGCCGCGCCGGATGTGACCGTGCTGCATCCCGGCCCGATGAACCGGGGCGTTGAGATCGCCTCGGCGCTGGCCGACGACAAAGACATTGCCGTCATCACGGATCAAGTCACCAACGGCGTCGCGGTGCGGATGGCCGTTTTATTCTGGCTGATGGGTGCGCCTGCGCCGTAAAGGAGTTTTCGGCATGAGTCTCAACCGTGTTTTTCGCTACTTGGGCGGCTTGATTATTGCGACTATTCTTTTAGGGTTCCTCCTGCCGCTGGTGGGTGTTCCGCCGTCTAAATTCCTGCCGCCGAACCTTGCTTACGCCAAAGCGGCGGGGAGCGCGTGGGGCAGGATCACTAAGAAAGAAGTCCAGCCGACCGGCAATCCGTTCAAAGTCGGTGACCATGTGTTCCTGCTGGATTACCAGTTCAGCGCTTCCGACCCGCCGGGACGCGGCCAAACTCAGCCTGGCCCAAAGCAGACGCACACGGCGCAAGTCCGGGTCGATGGTACGGCTTGGGGCGATCCGGATCATCCCCATAAAACCGGCGTTCAGCCGGGCCAGTGGGTCCATGTCAAGTACGAGACGACTTACCCGGACATTAACGGCATTGACAGGCCCGACTTGGGGCGCGGCTGCGGCCCCGGTTCCAACATTCTCAGCGGCTGGCTCTTGTTTGTTTTACTGGACCTCGTGCTGGGCTACCTGCTGATGATGCTGGTGCTGGAGCGCTTTGGGGCGAAAGAGGATATCTGAACCGTTCGGAACCCCTCCCGCTCGTTCCTCGCTCCCTCCCCTGTTAGGGAAGGGCTAGGGAAATACAGGACGAGCAACGCGGGCGCTCCCATTTCCGGCCTTGTCCTTATTGCCCTTCCCTAACAGGGGAGGGAGCGAGGAACGAGCGGGAGGGGTTCCTAAAAGATTATGACTTACTTACTCAAAAATGGCCGCGTTGTTGACCCGGCGAATGGCCGCGACGCTGTTTGCGACGTGCGGATTGGCGCGGATGGCTCTATTGCCGCAGTCGGCCCCAATCTTGACGCCACAGAGGGCGCGGACATCATGGACTGCACCGGGAGGGTCGTCGCGCCGGGGCTGATCGACATGCACGTTCACCTGCGCGTTCCCGGACAAGAGTACAAAGAAGATGTCGCGTCGGGAACGGCTGCCGCCGCGAATGGCGGCTTTACCGCGATTGCCTGCCAGCCGAACACGTCCCCGCCGATTGACACGGCAAGCATTGTTCAAGATATTCACCGGCTGGCCGAGGGCGCTTCGGCGCGGGTGTATGTGGTTGCGGCGGTCTCCAAAGGCCTGCACAACACGGAGCTGACGGAAATGGCCGATCTCAAAGACGCCGGCATAGCCGGCATCGGCGACGACGCCTACCCGGTCCAGAGCAGCCGCTTCCTGCGCCGGGCGATGGAATACTGCTCCATGCTCGGTCTCACCTATGTCGCGCACTGCGAGGACAAAGATTTGACCGGCGACGGCGTGATGAACGAAGGCTATGTGTCCACTGTGCTGGGCCTGAAAGGCATTCCGAGGGAAGCTGAAAACATCGGCACCTCTCGGAATATCATGCTGGCTCAGGCGACCGGCTGCCGCCTGCATATCCTGCACGTCAGCACCAAAGAAAGCGTCGAGGTCATTCGCCACGCCAAAGCGCAGGGCGCACCGATTACCGCCGAAACCTGCCCGCAGTATGTGGCCCTGACCGACGAAGCCTGTTACGGCTACAACACCAACGCCAAAATGTCGCCGCCCCTGCGGACACACGCCGACCAACTGGCAGTGATTGAAGGCTTAGTTGACGGCACGCTGGACGCCATTGCGACCGACCACGCGCCCCACGCGCCGCATGAAAAAGAGCAGGAGTTCGCGCTGGCCCCGTTTGGAATGCTCGGCCTGGAAACCTCGCTCGGCCTGGTCGTGACGCACCTCGTCAAGCCCGGCCATTTGACGCTGCCCCAGATGGTTGAAAAGATGTCCCTTGCGCCCGCTCAAATCCTCGGCGTCCCCGGCGGCACGCTCACCGTCGGTGCACCCGCCGACATCACGGTCTTCGACCCCGACGCCGAATGGACTGTTGACGTGAGCAAGTTCAAGTCCAAGTCCCGCAACTCGGTCTTGGGCGGCGTGACGCTGACGGGAAAACCAATCACGACTTTTGTTGGGGGGCGGCGGATTGCCACGGAATGAATTCCATGGCTGAGTAGCCTTCGGCTGATTGTCCTGCGGACAAAAGAAAAGCCATTCTTGTTTTGCTTTCCTCTGTCCGCAGGACAGTCGGCGCGAAGCGCCCCTCAGCCATGCACTTCAGTGCGTGGTTCTTAGCAGATAACATGGCAGAAGAAACACCGCTGCAAGCACTAATCGCCAAATATCGCTGGCACATGGATTTCGCCGAGCTGGACTTGACCGACATCAACCAGCAATCTTATCCAGACGATGATGCACTGCTTCATCTGGTCGCACGGATCGGCGGTTTAGACGAAGTAGATCTTTTAGTCGCATCCGGCGCACAGGTGAAC
>JAABUZ0100001864.1_pt1 | contig 37648 bp, 33 predicted proteins | sample 5562091 | NCBI WGS metagenome assembly JAABUZ01 (sample SAMN12813069, study PRJNA571459) | rock metagenome | isolation source: Antarctica rocks | place: Antarctica: Victoria Land, Linnaeus Terrace sud | collected 2015-12-21 | reverse complement strand
TGCTCTGGTCGGTCAGGCGGTGGGTGCGGTGTCGTCCTCGGTGTCGAAGCAGATGAACGTCGCGGTGGCCTCGATGACGCATCCCGGGCAGGCGCGGTAGCCGCCCTGCACGTCGTCGGGCACCGCCGGGCGCCGAGACAGTCGTTGCAGCTCACGCCGCCTCCGACTCCGACTGGTTGCTACCGGCCTCCAGGGTGGGGAGTCCGAGTGCCCGGTAGACGCTGGCCCGGCTGACCCCAAGGACTTTGGCGATGCTGGAGACGTCGTAGTCGCCGCTGTCGCGCATCGCCCGGGCCGTCCGCAGCTTGTCCTGGGTCCAGACCGTGGGCCGTCCACCGACCCGACCGCGGGCCCGGGCAGCGGCAAGGCCCGCCATGGTGCGTTCGCGGATGAGTTCCTTCTCGAACTGCGCCAGGCTGGCGAACACGTGGAAGACCAGCCGGCCGCCGGGGGTGCTGGTGTCGATCTGCTCGGTGAGGCTCACTAGGGCAACGCCGCGCTGCTCAAGCTCGTGTACGACGTCGATCAGGTGCCGCAACGACCGTCCGAGCCGGTCCAGTCGCCACACCACCAGGCTGTCGGCGGGTCTGGCGCACTCCAGCGCACTCGTCAGCCCAGGACGGTCCTGGACCGACCCGGAGGCATGGTCTACGAAGATGCGGTCCACACACGCCCGCTGAAGGGCGTCGAGCTGCAGGGCTTCGTCCTGGGTGTTGGTGCTGACCCGGGCGTAGCCGATCTTGAACGGGGAGTGGGCGGAACTCGTCATGGCTCTCCTTTGGTGAGACGAGGAAGTGACCACGAGTTGTGGACACCTAAGGGCATGCCAAAGCGAGGTCCTGCGTCGTGTCGCAGAACCCCTCGTTTCTGAGCCGCAGGGGGTAGCGGTGTCGGACCGTTCGGGGCCATGCTGTCCGCGTGCTGATCGCGCTCTGGAACATGAGCCACTGGCAGAAGTCGGTGCAGGAGCGAGCGGACGCATGGCAGTGGCTGGAGGGCACGGGGGCCGACATCGCACTCGTGCAAGAGGCTGTTCCGCCGAGTTCCCTGTCCAAGGTCGTCTACAAGGAGATCGGCAACGGACGGCCGTGGGGGTCTGCTGTCGTTGGCTTTAGCTGCGCTGTCACCGCGATCACGGAGTGCAAGGGGCGGTACAACAGCCAGCCGGTTGACCTGCACCGGACGGTGCCCGGGAGCGTGGCTGTGGCCAGTGCCGTCGTGGAAGGCCGAACGATGACCTTCGTGAGCATGTACGGCGTGATCGAGGACGGATACGCCGACACGACGGTCAACCGCCAGCTCAGTGATCTGGTTCCGTTGTTCGACAACCCGAGTGCGTCCGAGGCGCTGTTGCTGGGCGGCGACCTGAACATCACAACGCAATGGGTGGGTGGGCAGACTCGCTACAGAGCCTGGGAAGCAGTCACCTTGCAGCGCCTCTCAGCGTTCGGTTTGCGTGATGTGCTGGACCGCTTGCGGCCCGATGGCCCGCTTGAAGGCTGCGACTGCCTGGATGAGATCTGCCGTCACATCCACACGCAACGCCACGCGCGTTCCGCGAGGCCCTGGCAGAACGACTACGTCTTCGCCTCGGAGGGGCTGTTGGCCGGATCCAGGCTGAAACGCGCAGAGGTCGTTGATGATGAAGGGCTGCGCAGGCTCAGTGGGCACATGCCCATGCTTGTCGAGCTGGACCTTGGCGACTGATCGCAGAAGGTCGGGCGAGCGTCGGAGGAGTAGTGAACGTGCAGGTCCTGGAGAGAAGCAACAGGAACACTGCGCAATGAGAAGGCGCCGTCTCCTTGCGGGACGAGGCAATCAGAACATGCCATCATCGCCAGAGTGGTGGCTGCTTTGCCGCCTCAAGGGAGTGACCATGAGCTTCACGACGAAGCACTGAAGTGCCGTCGCGTCTGTATCCCGTGGGGAGCCATCTTCTCGTTGAGCGCCCCGTGTTCGATCACCACGCGATCGTGGTTGGTGGAGGCCAAGTAGTCGAATATGCGGAGGAGGGAATCCGTGTTGCGGGCTACGCGCTGTTCGCTGCGAGCGGGACGGTTCGGCTAGTGGCTACAGGGTCACCGCTGGATGCCGACACGGTCCTCCACAGAGCCATGTTCTTGGTGGGAGAGCGGAAGTACAGCCTGCTGATGAACAACTGTGAGCACTTCGCCTCCTGGTGCACCACCGGAGACGCCTACTCATCGCAGGTTCTGTGGCCCACGACCTGGATCGGTCGTGCAGCAGCGGTGCTGGCGGCGCCGGTCCTGGTCCCCATCAATGTCGGGCTCGTTCTGGGTGGCGAGCCATGGGATGCGCCGCAGTGGTGTCGGCATTGCGAGCAGGAACACGGATGGGATGCCTCCGGTCGACCTGTCCCTGTGCAACCAGCCCTGAACAGCCTTGCAGCTTCCAGGCGTGAACTGGCTTCCATTGCGTCGATGGCCACGCCTTCCTCGCCTGCGACTGCTCGAGAGGTTGGCTTGCGCTTCCGGGCCACCCTGCCTCAACTGTGGGAGTTGATGGACCGGCTCGACAGCGCCAGCAGCAAACGGGTGGCGAATGAGTACGTAGAGGCGCTCCATAGAGTTGAGCGGCAGGTGGTCGAGTTGATGTACGAGCCCCAGCCAGGGGACGCAGACGCCTTTCAGCGCGAGTGGCGCTCATTCATGAAGCAGGCTGAAGGCTTGATCACCATGTTGCGTGACCTCTCGCCCTGACACCTTGAGGTGCACACAGCGTCCGCGAGACGTTGCGGGAGGGCGCCCACAGAAGATGCCTATGTCACCGCGGCCAGAGTCCCGCTGCATCGCGTAGTTGCTGAGCACCATGAGCCGCGGGAGTCCTCCATCAGCAGGCGGTTCCGGCCGCCTGCCCAGCGAGCGAAGTCGTGGCGGACTTCGACGCGTCAGTGTCTGTGGGCTTCTGAGGCCGGCTGAGTCGAACTGGTGGTCGGATGTACCAGGGAGGGCCGGGGGCCTTCTACGGGCAGATCAGACACCGTCATCTGCTGCTGCTGTAGCGACCGGAGGCTGCGCCGAGAGCTTGGTGCTCCCGGCGCAGCCCGCGCCGTCGCTACTTGCTGTCGCCGGGTGGCTGGTACCGGGAGGCTGGCAGGTCCGGTCCGAACGCCGAGTCGGCCAGGTCGGCGGCTTTGCCGATCGCGGTGGTCCAGGCCTGCAGGGCGTCCCGGTCTTCGAGGTAGACCAGGACCCGGCCGACCCGGACCGCGATGTGGCCGTACCCGCGGCCGGTGGCCTCCGGGGTCATCGCGAAGACCCGATGGTCCTGCGGTCCGGCGAAGATCGCCTGGGTAGCGACCTGCATCCTGGGCTGCGGCCGGACCCAGAAGCGGCGGCCGCCGACGACCTGCAGGTGGTCCCGTCTACCGGGCATCGTCGTCCTCCTGGTCGTCCCAGTCGACGTCGACCAGCCGCTGCCCCCGTCACGAGGTGCTGGATGAGGACGGGACGGCCGGCCGTAGACCCAGGGTGAGGGCGTCGATGACCCCGTCGACGGCTTTGCACAGCACCAGCACAACCGCAGCGAGCTGCTGCGCCCGCCGGGTGGACAGGGTCGCCAACTCCGGTTGCTGCTCACGTAGGTGGTTGTAGAGCAGCACCGCCAGGGCCGCGGCCCCGGCGATACCAATGATCAACACCATGATCTTCTCCTTCAGGCATGACGAAGGCCGCCTCCGGGATGGAGACGGCCTGAGGTGGTGCGGGCAGTGCTGGTGGTGCTGTGGGTTAGCGGCGCTTCTTGGCCACCGACCGCTTGGGCGCCGGGTAGCGCATCTGGCTCGGTTCCAACCCGATGGTCTGCTCGAACAGGTCGCTGTCCCGGGTGGGCTCGCCGACCTCGACGGTGAACGGCGGCGCCGGCGCCGTGGTCGGCGCTGCCGGTGCCTCAGCCGGCCCGACGGTCGGCACCGGGGCCGTGCGCGTCGGGTCGGTTGCCGGCGGCGCGGGGGCCGGGGTGGGGTTCATACCAGGCACGACCCCGGCGACCACGGTGCCGGCGTCGCGGAGCACTGCGGTCGGCAGCAGAGCGATGTTCGCGACGATCCGGACCAGCCAGGACCAGGGGCGGGGCAGGAAGCGCCCTACCAGGGCCCGTAGCAGACGTTCCCGGGCGATCGCGCCGACTGCCTTGGCGGGCAGGTTCTGCGGCCGTAACAGCCCACTGAGGCGCTGCAGCTGTTGGACCCGGTCGGTGGCTGCGTGGCTGACCGCAGTGAGCTTGCTGTCGAGCCAGGTGGCCAGCCGGGCACCGGGGCTGCCGAACAGCCGCAGGGTCCAACGGGCCGCCGTCCCGACGGCCCCAGCGGCGGTGCTGACGGCTGTGCTGACTGCCCGAGCGGCCTTGCCGACCAGGGTCTGCCCCACATTCGTGGACAGGCCCCAGACCAGGCCGGCGAGGACCCCTGGTGCCCGCAGACCGCGCGCGGCTGCTGAGGCGGCGCCGAGCAGCCAGCCGTAGGAGCGGCGCACCATCGTGCACAGCCCGCCCAGGTGCAGCCGGGCGGCCAGCCGACCGGCGCCCTCGGTGGCAGTACGGGTGTAGCCCAGGACCAGGTCCTTGGCGGTCAGGAAGGCCGCGAAGCGCCGCCGGTCGCGCTGCCACCTCGCTCTGTCGTCGTGCTGTGGTGGGTAGACCGCCTGTAACGGCGGCCGGTGATCTGTGCTGGTCATGTTGTGCTCCTTGAGGTGGACATGCGAAAGGGCCCGGCGGCTGCCGAGGCCCAGCACGTCCCGGGTCAGCTGGCCCGGAACGCAGAAAGGCCCTGCACCGGATCGGTGAAGGGCCTGTAGTGCGAACGAGGGGAGGTGTTGCCAGCCCTGCACCAGGGCGTGGTTGTCCTACCTCGCTGATCTCAGTCTAGCAGAAGATGATCATGATTGGCAAGCGCTTCCCCAGTGGAAGACGCCGGGCGCGCGGGAAGGCGCGCTGCGCTTTCGCCCAGCCGCACCAGCAAGTGCTGAGGCCGCGTCACCCACGCTCAACGCCCATGCGGTTGCCTGCCAGGTGTTGTATGACTATGCAGACCTTCGCATCCGCCTCAAGAACGGGGAGGCGGCATGGCCGCGCAGCCGCTTGCGACGGTTGTGCTTCCACGAGTCAGCGGCCGGCACCGGGACCAAGCGCTGGCCTCGGCGCGCAAGTGCCGGGCAGAAGACCATCACCGGGGACTTCGGACGCCTGGACCGCACCACCTGGAACACCCTGACCGCCATCCTGGAGCAGCCACTACCAGCCCTCATCGCGTGAACCCTGGCCCCCGCCGACCTTCGGGTCGGCGGGGGCCAGGAGTCCTTCATGCTTCACGGGCCCGCGCTACCTGTCACCCCGGCTGTACTCCTGACGTCCGGTGACCGCGGGCGGTGCGCCCCGTCCACACCGCCGCTCTGCTCTCCTTCCGGCCGCGCCCTCGGCAGCGGCGGACCTCCCCAGTGGGGTGCAGGCCAGCTCGGCCGTCGTCTTGTCGGCGGCGTAGGCATTGTCCTGGTGCAGGTCCAGCCCTCCCTGCTCTACGCCTTCAGACCTGAACGACGAGACGAGCTCAGGCCGAATTCGACGGGGCGATGCTGCACGTCTACGATCTCGCGGTCCGACGCGGAGCATGTGCTCGACTCGTCCCGTTGTGCAAAGGAACGAAGAACAGACCCCCGGCGTGTTCCGTACAAACGGCTTGTCCTCGCCGTGTACGACGCGATGAGCGAGGCTACCGAGAGCCGCGTGCCCTTCGTGAGTCCCCTCGACCCACCGCCCGGCCACGGGCCACGCCACCCGGAGCAACCCAGTGACTGAAGCGCAGACCTCCTCCGGAGCCTTCACCATCGAGGAGAGCGGCCTCGATGGTGCTGACGTACTCAGTGACCTCAAGCCCGACCCTGATTGGCCTAAGCGGTACCGAGAGCGGCTGCGCTGTGCGCTCAAGATCCTGGTCGAGTCGCCGAAGCCCTTGTCGATCGGCGAAGTCCAGGAACTCGCGGCTGCACGCGTTCCCCTCAATGACTACGACCGGTCGACCACCAAGAGCGGTGCGGTGCGGGCGTGGACCAACATGGGATGGCTGCTCACCACGAGCTACGAGCACTCGGGGTGGCTGCACGCCACCAGCGACGTGGGCTTTCGAGGGACTCTCGAAGGCCAGCTTGCGCTGGAGACAAGCCCCACCGGGCAGGCCTTGTACGAGGCTTCTGATGTCGGCTATCAGATCTGGCATGAGGCACGCGCGGAAGTCCTGACCGTCCAGCCCGCTGATCTCTCGACAGAGATTGCACATGTGACGTCCGGGGCGGCTCATACCTTCCGGGCGGTAGACCTCGTCCTGGACGCGTGGCGGACCGGATCGTCCGCGTTCCTGAGTGGCTCACCAGTCTGGACGCCCGACGTGACACGGGTGCTGATGGCAGCACTGCCGTCGGGGTCAACCGGCGGGTCGACCGTCGCCGGCCTCGAAGACCTGCCGGCCCGGGTCCTAGCCTCCGAAGCGTTCGTGCTTCTCGTGGCTCCTTTCAGCGACATGGTCGGCAGCACCAAGCGATCCCGGGTGAGAGGCCCGCTCCTGCCGGGGACGGGCTTGCCCCCGGGCCTACCGCCGCTGCTGTCAGCTGATCTGGAACACGGCTTTGTGCACGGGGGCAAGGCATTGATTGCCTCACCTCAGGCCATGTTGCGCTCCTTCGCGCTACTGCTCGAGCACTGGTGGCAGCAAGCCGAGGACCGTCGTACCCAGGCATGGAACGACCCTTGGACGTTCCGAGACCTGCTCGACGAGGTCGGAGATGCCGACGAGCGGGTGCGATCGCTGATCTGTCTCCTTGCGCATCCAACGTCGTTCACGACCATCCTGACGCGAGCCGAGAAGGAACGGATCGTCGACGCGTACGCCGATCGGATCCCCAGCTCCACCGGGGACCTTGAGAAGGACTTGAAGCAGGGCGTGCTGGCACTCCAGGTTGAGTCGGGTCACGCCGTAGATCTCACAGCTGCGCCGTGGGCGAACGCCTGGAACGGCTCAGTGGAAGCCTCTGTCGCCTGGCTCATCCGAGGCCAAGTGGATCAACGAGACTGGGTGACCACCTGGCGCGATTCCTCACTGGCGACTCTCCTGGCCAAGCGGTTCCGCAAGCTGCCGGCCGAGCTCTCGCAGGGATCGCTCGCCGAGGCTGTCGAGGAGGCCTACACCGACCTTCAGGTCGTCAAGCGCGAGGCGAAGAAGCGGGACGTGCTCGCCTTCACCCTCGGCATCAAGCCCGGCGATCTAGTGGCCGTAGACGACAGCGGATACCTACGTCTCGGGCGAGTCCAGGAGCAACCCGTTGCCCTGGAGTCGGTCGGTGGAACGCAGGTCCTCACCCGCGCCGTTGCCTGGGGCGCCGAGCCGGCCGCGAAGATCAGTGAACTGCCCTCGGCCGTCAAGAGCAGGCTGCGCTTTAAGGGCGAGGACGTCGTTAACCTGAGCGAGATCACTTCGGACCTCGAGAAGCTCGAGGCAGTTGCAACGGTCATCGAGACCAATGAGGAGCTGGAAGGACTCGCGGACCCAGAGCCAGCGCCTCTAGCCCAGCCCGCACCGGCCCACCTGGCTTGCAACGCCAAGGCCCTTGCTGCCCGACTCCACCATGCTGACAGCAGCTGGCTCGATGAACTCGTTCTCACTCTCAACGAGCGTCGGCAGGTCATCCTCGAGGGGCCACCTGGGACCGGCAAGACGTACCTCGTGCGCGAGCTCATGCGGGCGTGCGGGCTCACTGACAATCAGTGGACCCTGGTCCAGTTCCACCCCACCTACTCCTACGAGGACTTCGTCGAGGGTTTCCGACCCAACCCGAATGCCGGCGGAGAGGGCAAGCCAGGACTATCTGTCGAGCCAGGCCCGCTCCGACGTCTTGCCGCGGAAGCTAGCCAAGCGCCTGACAAGCCGTTCGTGCTGGTCATCGACGAGATCAACCGGGCGAACATCGCCAAGGTCTTCGGGGAGCTGTACTTCTTGCTGGAATACCGCAACGAGAGGATCGACCTCGTCTACAGCGGCGCGGAGCGGTTCTCGTTGCCCGACAACTTGTTCATCATCGGGACGATGAACACGGCGGATCGCTCCATCGCTCTCCTCGACGCCGCGATGCGCCGCCGCTTCGTCTTCTTGTCGATGGACTCCGCGGAACCTGCACTGCGGTCGGTTCTGGCTGCTTGGTGCGCAGCTAACGGGCTGCCCGCTGCGCTCGCCCTCCTGCGCGACCGGCTGAACGCCGCGATGATGAGTCAGGGGCTTGAGCCTGCCCTCGCATTTGGACCGTCGTACTTCATGCGCACGTCCCTGGCCAACCCAGGCACCTTGGATCGGCTCTGGCGTCGCGAGCTCCTGCCGATGCTGCGAGAGCACCACTACGGCCAGGAGGACGTGCTGCGCACGTACGCCTTCGAGAAGTGGTGCGCCGAGTTGGGCCTTGCAGAAGAGCTCAGCGGCGACACGGCTGCCGAAGCATCCACGGATGAGTCGACTGGTGACGACCCAACCTGATCTGGAGCGGCTGCGCGAGGGACAGATGCTTTTCGGCGTCGAGCTCACCCAGAATGAGGCCGTAGCCCTCAACGCCAGCAAACTCGTCTCCGTGACTCCTTCCGCTCAAGGGTGGACGGTGACGGCGGCGTTCTCAGTCGGCGCCTTGAGCGTGAGCGGCATGGCGGTACGGGTGCAACCCAAGGTGGGCCTGGTCAAGACGCTCCAGCTGCTGGCGCGCGCCCATGGCATCCGACACTTGTCCCTCGACGAGGCTCACATTGGCATCGCCGCGGAAGGCGACCTGAGCACCGTGCTCGCTGCTCTGTTCGCGCAGGAGGCCACCAGCGCGCTCGCGTCAGGACCGCTGCGTGGCTACCGCACTGAGGATCAGAGCATCTCGGTCCTGCGCGGGCGCCTTCGCTTGCGCGATCAGGATCTGCGGCGCTTCGGGATGCTGGTCCCGCTTGAGGTGACGGTGGATGAATGGACGACCGACACTGACGAGAACCGGCTCATTCGGGCCGCCTGCGTACGCCTTCTCGGGCTACCGGGCCTTCCGCACGGCGTGCGCCATCGGCTGCGTCATGCAGATCGCCTCTTCGCGGACGTTCATCTGCTGTTACCCGGAGTGCCCGTCCCCCTATGGACACCCACGCGACTCAACAAGCGGCTTCATCGGCTCCTGCGGCTGGCTGAGATCGTGCTCAAGCACGCTGCCGTCGAGCATCACGCCAACGATGTGCAGGTGTCCGGCTTCGTCGTACCGATGGAGAAGCTCTTCGAGGATCTCGTTGCGCAACTCCTGCGGGAGCAGGTGTCCGGCGCCCGCGTGCGTGCCCAGGGCAAGTACGCGCTGGGAACCAGTGGGCACCTCAACATCCAGCCAGACCTCGTGTTCTTCCGCGATGGCGTCGAAGTGGCCGTGGCCGACACAAAGTACAAGATCCTCAACGAGAAGAAGAAGCTGCGTAACGAGGACGCGTACCAGCTCATCACCTATTGCACGCGGCTCGGCCTCGAGGCCGGGCACCTGATCTATGCCGTCGGTGTTGAGGACCGGGATGCCGACATCCCCGCCGAGCACGACATCCAGCGATCGCCTGTGCGGCTGGTCGTCCACCGAATCGACCTCAAGCGCGACCTCGACCAGCTGGAGCGGGACATCGAGACGATAGGAACCGCCATTCTCCAGCATGCTCCCCCATATCTGCCCGCCGGGCTCATCCGCAACGCGTGACCCGCCTCGTCACACGGTGAGGTGACGAGCGATGCACGGGGGAGGTCGGACACGGCGGGCGCGGATAGGCGTCGAGCATCCGGTAGGGCTCGTTGACCAGCCCGGGCGGCTCGGGCAGCGGTCCATTGCGCCACCTGCCGCAGGAAGGCAGCCCGGCGCAGTGTGGCGCACTCGCAGCGCCCCTACCGGTGGAGTGGTCCCTCTCGCCAACCTCACCCACCTGAGAGGCACTCACAGGCCGGTCGGCCGCGACGGTCGGCGTCGGAGGGCGGGCGGTCGTCGCGGCCAGCGCCGTGTCGGCCAGCACGACCCCATCCGTGGACTGCTTGGCGGCATAGAGCCACGTCGGCTCGCTGGTAGAGCACCTCTGCGCCGTCGGCCAGCTCCCCGACGGCGACGCCGACGCTCGCCCGCACCGACAGCCCCGGCGCGATGGCCCCCCAGTCGTGGTCCTGCAGCCGGTGGCGCAGGGCCACTGCAACGCCGGCTCATCCAGCGGCACGGACTGCTCCAGCACGACGGCGAACTCGTCCCCGCCGTGCCGCACCGCGAGGTCCTCGGGACGAACGTACAGGCCGATGATGCGACCGACCTGCCACAGCACGTCGTCGCCCACCCCGTGGCCGTGCACGTCGTTGACCTTCTTGAAGTCGTCGAGGTCGATGAGCAGCAACGCGGCGGTGGCCTCGCGGCGCACCGGACGGGTCAGCCACGCCTCGAAGGCGCGCCGGTTCTGCAGTCCGGTCAGCACATCGGTCGAGGTGTCAGGGGCCAGGCGCCGGTGGTCGGCCTGCAGCCGCTCCAGGGCGATGATCGAAACGGGCAGCCACCAGGACCGCCCTGCGTGACTGCCACCGCTGCCCGCTGACCAGCCGTGCGTACGCCCCGCCCGCACCGGTCCACGCCGAGCGTTCCAGCACCAACGCGCGCACCCACGCCAGGAAGGACCTGGCGCCGCTGGACGAGGACGTCGCACCGCCGGCCAGCAGCTCGGCGACGACCCCGCCTCCGTAGAGGACGAGATCGGCGCGGGTCGCTCCAGCATCGCGCGACTGCTCAGTCACGATCCGGACGTTGGACGCATCGACCTCGCCCAGCCCTACTGCGGACAGCAGCGGGAGCAGTAGCGCATCACCGAGCCCGTGGTGACCGTCGGGCTGGAGCAGCCACGCCAGGCCGGCGTTCAGCCGGGTCTCGCGATACGCCAGCCCCATCGACTCCATCAGGCTCCGCGGACCGCTGCGCCACTGGTTCCCGCCCAACGAGTGCGGCCTGCTCTGTGCGCAGCTTGCTCATCCGCTCCGCCCAATGCTCTGGCAAGGCCTCGACGGCCTGAACCGCGAGCGGACGCCAATGGCTACGCACTGCACTGATGCGCTGCTGCCAGCTCGTCACCCCTTCTTCCGCTGTCATCGCGACCGGGAAGGATGCCGGGGGCCGGAGCCGGGGGGCGGGTCGAGCGGGCTGGTGTAGGGCGCGCCGGTCTCGGCGGCGCCGGTCATCGCGTCGTAGGCGGCCAGGACGAGCCGCTTGGTACGGAACTCGCCGTGGTCGCGCTGCTCGTATTTGCGCAGGACGAAGAAGGAGTCGAGCACGTGCTCGGCGTCGGCGCGGGACAGGCCGTATAGGTGCAGCATCGCCGCGTCGAGCTCGGCGCGCAGCTGCTCGCGGCGCTCAGGCAGCCAGCGAATCGGCGGGCCCGGGTCGGTCTGGCCCGGCACGCCCTGCAGCACGTCGACGGCGTACGGCGCGAGCCGGTAGCTGGTGTAGGCGAGCTCGAGCACCCGCGGCCGGACGAACGCGGCCAGCGGCGCATCGGACCAGGCCGGGGTGCCGTCGAACGCGGCCGGCTCCGGGCAGGCCAGCTGCTTGACGATGAAGTACGTCATGCCGGTGCCGCTGAGCTTCTGCCGTGAGATGTAGTCGAACGCCAGCGACGACCACACCGCCTGCAACAGCGGCGCCGCCGCCGGGTCGGCCGGGAAGGCGATCGGGAACTTGTTGCCGACGGCGGCGCGCGGCAGCACGCTCGGGACGAAGGTGCGGACGTCGTTGGCGCGGGCGATGTCGCGCCAGCCGAGCAGCCAGCCGCGGTCCCAGCGGCCGGGCACGGCCTTCTCGACCTCGGTTTCGTCGACCCAGTAGCGGGCGAGCGGCTCGACGGCGGGGTCGTCGAGCTGCTCGGGGGTGAGCCGCGGCAATGAGCCGACGTTCAGCTGCGCCTGCCTGGCATCGGCGTAGGTGCTGAACCGCGGGTTCCAGTGGCTGAGCATCTTGGCCTCGTACAACAGCACCCAGCGCTGCTCGTCGCGCGTCCATGCCCAGCCGTCGAAGTCGGCGCTACGCCCGGTGAGGTCGTCGGGAGTGCGGAACAGGCCGCTGTCGTTGGCCATGTGGAACATCGTCCCGAAGCGCAGCCCCCATGGGTTGCGGCCGCCAGCGCGGACGAGCACCGGGTGCCGGCGGTAGCAGGCGAGGGTGACCTCGGCGTCGCGACGGCTGCGGAAGACCGGCAGAGTGCCGGTGTTCGGGTTGAGCAGCAGCACCTCCTCGGCGGCCAACGGGAAGCGGCGGGCCGGGACGTCGGCGACGTGCCGGACGACGAAGGCCAGCCGCACCTCGGGCACCCGCTCGCCACCGGTCATCGACGACACGGCGAACCGGACGCGATGGTCCCCCCCATCGAAGATCTTCGCCTCGTTCTCGAAGTCGTAGAACGCAGCAAGCCGCTGAGCGGAGACCGTGTCGGCGAAGAACGCCGCCGTCGTCGCATCTGTCGCCAGGCCGGTGGGGGTGATGATGCCGCTGCGCCCGTGCGGGACGAGAGTTGCCCGGAAGTGTTCGGCGAAGACGCTGTAGGTGTTGACGTCCCCGACGCCGCACAGCGGGTAGCGGCCGCTGCCGCGCAGGAACTGGCTCTCGGCCTCGCTGCCGCGCCGGGCGGCGCTGAACTCCGCGAGCAGCTCGGGCTGGGCGTCGGCGAGTGCGGCGATCGCCTTCTTGCGCGTGGCAGCGTTCTTCGCATTGGCGATCGCCGGGTCTCGGGCGGCGAAGAACTCCTGCTCCTGCAGCTTGATCCGCTCCCACGGCGGGTTGCCGAGCACGGCGTGGAAGCCGCCGGTCCAGCCGTACGGACCGTCGAGCTGGCCGACGTCGGGAAGGGGGAAGACGTCGGGGAACTCCAAGTGCCAGTGGAACAGCCGGTGCCGGGTCGCGAGCGCGTCGACCGCGACGGCGACGCGCTCGGGGGCGGTGCCGTCGGCGAGCGCGGTCAGGGTCCGGTGCGTGACCGCTTCGGCATCGGGGGTCTTGGAGCCGAGGAACGCGGCGCACCAGGCGTCGGCGACCCGGCGGGCCCGGGCGGTGTCGGCGTCGGCTTGCAGGTCGGCGTAGCGCTGCGCTGCCCACGCCACATCGTCGACCGTCGTCGCGGCAGCGGCCCGGTCGGCGACCTCCGCGGTGCCCTTGCGCAGCGCGTCGGTGTCGACCTCGATCCCGGCGTCATCGAACAGGTCGCCTTGGCCCGCCCGTTCGGCGGCGTTGCGCTTGCGCCAGGCAGCGGCGACGCTCTTGTCGTCGCCAGTTAGCGCGACGTAGGCCGCATCCGGGATACCGCCGCGCAGCAGCGCCGGGGTAGTGCCGAGCAGCGCGTTGCCGACCTTGACGTGATGGTCCAGGAACGACAGCGGCCGGCCCGGGCTCATCGCCGTCAGCCACAAGCTGACCTTCGCCAGATCAGCGGCCATCGGGTTGACATCGACCCCGTAGACGCAGCGCGCAACGACGTCGTGCAACGCATCCGAGTAGGCGGTCGGGGTCGGGTCGACCTCACCGGTGCGGACCGCCGCGAGCCGGGTCGCGATCCGGCGGGCCGCCGCGACCAGGAAGTGCCCCGACCCGACCGCCGGGTCACACACCCGCAATCCCAGCAACGCCGCCGCGGCTTCCCGCCCGGTGCTCGCCGTCTTCTCCGCATCGTCCAGGACCGGGTCCAGCGCGGTGTCCAGGACCAGCTCGACCAGCTCGGTCGGGGTGTAGTAGCTGCCGGAGGTCTTGCGGTCGTGACCGGCCAGCACCTCCAGGCTGAACGCCTGCGTGGTCGGGTCGTGCCGCGGCACCAGCTCCAGCAGCGACTCGTAGATCGAGCCGAGCTCCTCCGCGCCCAGATGCGCGAAGTCGACCAGCCGCCGCGGCCCGCCCTTCGGTTGCACCACCGCCAGCGCCCGGACCGCCGACAGCAGCGCGACGTTCGGCAACCGGCAGCCGGCCAGCACATCGGCCGCCGTCGGGGTGAACAACCCGCCCAGAGCGGACAGCCCCAACCGCGGTTCCCCCGCCGGCCGCCCCAGCGCGTCCAGCAGCAGCGTCACGGCCTGCCACAGGTCGTCGTGCGCGCTGCCGTGCCGGCGCACCGCCAACCGTCGCAGCCGGGCGGAGGAGAAGTGCTCGGCGTACCGCTGCCGCTGCTCCGCTGTGGCGTCCGGGTTCAGCAGCGCGTGGCGGTCCTCCGCGACCGACCAGAACAACAGCCGGTAGGCCAGCCGCAGCAACGCCGCATGCACATCGGTCAGCCGCACCTGCCCGGACGCCAACCGGTCCCGCAGGTCGGCGTTCGCCGGGTGTTGCAGGAACCCCGAGCCGAGGGTCTCCAGCGCCCGCTCCACCCCGTCGCGCAGCAACGCCAGCGCCCGCACCCCCTGGCTCACCGCGGTCGTGCGCCACCGCTCCAGCCAGCAGTCCGCCGGCCGGCCGCCCTCGGGAACCTCGACCCGCGACTGGTGACACAGCAGGAACAGCGCGACGAAGTCGGAGAACACCTCGCCGTCGAACATCGCTTCCAGGTCGAACTCGACGTACGCCTGCCCGGTCAGCGTCGTCGAGTCGCGCAGCAACCGCAGCACCCGGCCGTTGCTCAGCACCGCCCACAGATAGATGTCCGTGCGGTTCAGCAGCTCCTGCACCATCGCGTGCGGCGCCCGCTGCGCCGCCCCCGACACCCCCGCCGTCCGGTGGTCCAGCTCCACCCCCCAGCCCAGCAGATGCACCGGCGTTGAGCCCCACAGATGGCTGACCGGGTAGGCCTTGCCGGCCACCGGCAACCCGCCCGCAGCGGTCAACGGCACCCGGCCGTAGCCCAGCTCGGCCAGCAGCACCGTCAGCCACCGCTCCCGGGTCAGCCCCACCGCCGGGCCCCTCGCCGGCAACCGCGCCAGGTCGTCCCGGAACCGCCGGTAGACGCCGAGCAGATGCGTCCACACCCGCGCCGCCGCCTCACGCGGCGCCTCACCCCCCAGGTGGTAGTCGCCGCTCGACAACCCGTCGACGCCGCCGCCGAGCACCCCCGCCACCACATCCGCCGGCAGCAGCCCACCGGCGACCCGGACGCAGGACAGCGACCCGATCACGCCGCGCCACCCGGCTGACCGGGGAGCAGCACCTGCACGCTCAGCACGTCGACCGGGCGCTGCGCGGCCACCGCCAGTCCGCGGAGCGCCGCCCGCGCGCCGGTACGGGCGCGGCGGTGCGAGAAGAGCAGCTGCTCGGCGTGTGCGTCCGCGACGGCGTCGAGGTGCGGCAGCAGCTCCGGCAGCCCCGCCAGGATGGTCTCCGCGGCGTGGCGGGCGGCGCCCTCGGGCAGGTTGGCCGACGGCGTAGCGGTCAACAGCTGTTCGGCGCGGCCATCGGGCAGCCAGATCGCCGCGCCGGGTGCGCCTTCGAAGGCGACCACCCGGGCGTCCTCGGCGACGAGCTGCCGGGTACCCTGACCGGCCGGCAGGGTGAGCTGGAAGCGCAGCCGCACCAGCAGCAGCGTCGTACGCGTGGTGACGGCCGTAGTGCGCATGACCCCGGCCCGCCGGGCCGGCCGTTCGGTGTCGGAGACGGCGGCGTCGAGCGCGCTCTCCAGCACGTAACGGGCGAGGGTCTGCACCGTCGGGTCGGTGCGGGCGATGACCGCCGCGCCGCGGGTGGAGCGCGGGTCACGGTGGAACGGCAGCGGGTCGCGCAGCCCCACCGGCAGGCTGCCGCGCAGGCCGAGCGGCAGGGTGGCCAGCACGGCCGTGAAGCCGTCCGGTGTCGGCGTGACGGTCGACCCAAGGGCCTGCAGCGTGCGGGTGAGGAAGGCCGCCAGGTCGCCGTGCGCACCCAGTGCCGCACGGATCTCGTCGACCTCGGCGGTGACCTCTTCGGGCTTGATGGTGTGCTGGGCGTAGCGGGTGCGGGACTGCTTCTCCTGCTCCGCGGCGCTAGCCCAGTCCAGCTCGAGCTGCTGGGCCTTCTCGTCCAGCCCAAGGTCGAGGGTGAGCTCCTCATGGGTGCGGCCGCCCAACAGCAAGCCCTCGGCGAGCGCGTCGAGCAGCGGCTGACCGTCTCCAGGCACGGGCACCGCGACACCGGTGGCCTTGGCGATGGCGCGGTGCCGGCGGATCAGTACCTCCAGCACGATCCCGTCGATGGCGTTGTCCTCGCCGTACAGCGTGACGGCTCGGACGACGTCGGTCAGCTGGCCGTACCGGTCGACGCGGCCTTCCCGCTGCTCGTGCCGGGTCGGGTTCCACGCCAAGTCGTAGTGCACGACCGCGGAGAACGCCTCCTGCAGGTTGACGCCCTCACTTAGGCAGTCGGTGGCGACCAGCAAGCGCTGGCCCTCGGTGGCGCCCAGCTCGGCGACCCGGTGCGCCCGCTCGGCGGCTGGTAGCTGGCCGGTGACCGCGGCGACGGTGACCGCGGCCTTTTTCGAGCCCAGCGCGGTGGTCAGGTGCTCGGCGACGTAGCCGGCGGTGTCGATGAAGCGGCAGAACACGATCGGGGCGTAACCGTCGGTGAGCAGCTTCTTCACCTGCACGGTAAGGGCGGCAAGTTTGCGGTCAGCGTCCGGCCCGTCGAGCTCGGCGGCGCGGCGGGCGAACTCCAGCAGCCGCCGCCGCTCGCCGCTGTTTCGCCCGGCGTTGGGGTCCTCGACCTGCGCCCCCGGGGTGGTGTCGAGACCTTCGAGCATCTCGTCGTCGGAGCTGTCCAGCACCCCGGCCTTGCCGAGCGCGTCGACCTCCTCGACGTCCGTGAGGCCCGCGTTGGCGGCCCGGGTGCGCAGGGTGGCCGCGGCCGCGCGTGGGCTGGAGGCCATTGCCCGTAGCAGCGCCAGTGCCGACCACCAGCGCACGCGACTCTGGGCGCCCCCAATGTCGCCGCGGACCTGCTCGCGGGCGTAGGCCAGGACGTCGTCGAACAGCGCCTTGTAGGCCGGGCCGAGCAGGTAGGGCACGTCCAGGGTGAGCCGGTCGCTCGGGAAAGGGGTGTCCTCGTCGAGGTAGTGCCGGATGTCGGCCCGGCGGCGCTGCACGAAGTGCCGGGCCAAAAGCTGCCGCCCCGCGGTGGTGCCGAGGTCGGCCTGCGCCAACGCCGGGTCGAGCAGGCCGACGAGGTTCGCGAACGCCTGCTCGTCACCGGAGTGCGGCGTCGCGGTCGCCAGGATCAGGTGCCGGGTCGGGTCGCTCGCCAATCCCTTCAGCAGTTCGAAGCGCTGGTGCCCGGCCCGCTGGCCCTTCCCGCCGCCGGCGACGCTGTTATGCGCTTCGTCGACGACGACCAGCTCGGGGCAACGCAGCAGGAAGTCGTGCCGGCGGCGGTCAGACTTGATGAAGTCGTTGGAGACGATGACGTAGGGATACCGGTCGAACAGCGACTCGTTGAGCATCAGCCCGCGCTCCAGCGACTTCACCGTGCTCGTCAGCACCAGCGCCGCGTCGAGACCGAACTTGTCCTGGAGCTCTCGCTGCCACTGCTCGGCCAGCGCCGGCGAGCAGATCACCGCCAGCCGCCGCACCGTGCCCTGTTCGAGCAGCTCCTTGGCGATCAGCCCCGCCTCGATGGTCTTGCCGATACCGACGTCGTCGGCGATGAGCAGCCGCACGACGTCCTGCCGCAGCGCCATGAGCAGCGGGACGTACTGGTAGCTGCGCGGGCTGACGCCGATGCCGGCGAGCGAGCGGAACGGGCCGGCGCTGGAGGTGAAGCCGACCCGCAACGCGGTCCGCAGCAGGTCGGTGCTGCTCGCGTCGCCCAGGTCATCGGGGCTGGGCGGCGGGAACGACGCCGGCTCGACGCCCTCGTCGGGGAAGACGCCGACGACGTCGTCCTGGCCGCCGCCGAGCGGCTGCAGCAACAGGAAGTCCGGCGAGGTGCCGGGTTGGACCACCCACTCGCGGCCACGGACCCGCACCAGGCTGCCGACAGCGACGTCCAGCGTCTGCATCACGTGCGTACGACTCCCTTGCCGAAGATCCACTCGAAGTGGCCGACGACGCCCGACCACTCGCCGGAGTCATAGCCGACGCGGACGACGGTCCAGCCTTCGTTCTCCAGCCGCTCGGCCGCAGCCGCGTCCCGCTGCTGCCGGTGCGCGGGGTCGTGGTGCGGTCCGTCGACGAAGACGGCGACCGGGGTACCACCGACCTCGTACAGGAAGTCAGGCCGGGCGCGGGCGGCCTCGACGGTGCGCTGCGCGTCGTCCGGCAGCCGGTGGCCGCGCTCCTCAAGCCAGTCGACGAACTCCCGCTCCAGCCCAGAATCGGAGAGCTTCGCCAGCCAGTCCTGCTGGTCGTCGCGGCTGCGCCCAGCGGCGCCGGCGACGACGGTCGCGGTCATCAGCTGCTGGAGCAGCGGAACGATCGTGTGCCGGTCGATGAGGGTGTGCTCGTACTGGTTGGAGTAGGAGAGCAGGCAGTCGTAGCAGCCCTTCTCGCAGCGTTCGCGGGCGTTCGGGGCCTTGTCGAGGTCATGGCCGGTGTCGGGGTCGTAGTGGATGATCGACATCGCACGGCGGGCGACCGCGGCCAGGATGTCCGGCTCCTCGACCAGGCGGCCGAGCACACCGGCGCCCCCCTCGGCGGCCTCGATGAGCAGCATCCGGCCGCGCTCGTCCAGGTCGGGCAACGCGCGGCTGTCCAGCTCGGAGTCCTCCAGTTGGAACTCCGCCTCCAGCGCCCGCTCCAGCGCCGAGCGAAGCGTCACGGCGACGGTCAGCGGCACCGGGTTGACAAGCCGGAGGACGACGAGATTGCGCCGGTCCTCGACGTACGGCGTCACCTTCTCCTTGTGCTTGACGTCAGCGGCGTCGTCAAGATCCGCGGTGTCGACGGTCGTGTCACCGGCCTGCTTGTCCGACAGCCACCTGCCCTCACGCAGGTCGAGCCAGAAGCCACGCTCTGACGGGACCTTGCGGCGCCGGCGGCCCACGTTGGCGATGCGCATCTCCGCCGCGTCGCCGTGCACGACCTCCAGCACCGGGTGCCCGTCGACGAGCGCCTGCGCGGACGTACGCCCGGACCGGCCCCCGCGGTCGGCGAACCGGAACGACACCTCCAGCTCGAAGCCGCTGCGGCGCCGCTCCTCCTCGTCGCTGCTGATCCGTTCGCGCCGGCGGGTGAAGACAGTCTGCAGTCGGAGCAGGCCGTACTGCGTGGCGCCGAGCGGGTGGTCGCACAGCTCGCACCGGTCGGTGCCGACCTGCACCGGGTGGTGGTAGCCGCAGCCCTCGCACCGCTTCGCGGTCTCGGTCACCGCGCCGGACGACGTGGTCTCCCCCGGGTCGCGGGGCAGCTGCACGCGGGTGACCTCGTAACGCGAACCCTCGTGGTAGATCAGCGACCCGGGACCGAACTCGCTGATCGCCACGAAGCGCGGCCGCTGCAGAAAGTCACCGTCGACTTTGCCGCCCCGTCGGGCCGGGATGTAGGCAGCCAACGGCAGCCGCGGGAAGGAGTAGCCGGGCAGGAAGCCCTCGCTGGCCAAGTAGCGATAGGAGTAGAAGTCGGTGGCGCCGGCCTCCTGGTCGTCGTTGCGCAGCAGGGTGAGCTGGTTTCGCGCGTCGGCGGCGCGCCGCTTGGCCTGTTCGCGGTCCCACTTGGTCGCCGAGGTGGCGATGGCGCGCTGGTTCTGCTCGCGGTACTCGCTCAGCGCCGTCCGGTAGAGCGTGCGCCACCGGTCGAACGCGGCGTCGAAGCTCGACGCGGCCCACTTCACCTGGTCATACACCCAGGTATCGGTGAACCACGTCGGGGTGAGCCCGTCGCGTTCCCAGGTGGTGCGCAGGTCGGCCAGCACCCGCTCAGCGGTGCGCTGCGTCCGCTGGTTGACATCCGGGGCGTTGACCGCCGACCACAGGTCGGGCAGCAGGGCCAAGGTCGGGTTGTCGCCGCCGGCCTCGAGCAGGTCGGTGATCGAGGACTGCATCGACTCGTCGGTCTCGGCCAGCCACATCGCGTGCACGTGCGAGCGGACGAGGTCTTCGTTGGTGAGGTCCAGGCGGGGCGCGATGACCGACCCGGCGACCATCTCGCGGCTGCGCCGGAACCAGTAGCTGTCATGGGCGTTGCCGGTGGAGCAGTAGGTGAGAACGAGGGCCTGCTGCCCGGACCGGCCGGCCCGGCCGGAGCGCTGCGCGTAGTTCGCCGGGGTGGGCGGGACGTTGCGCAATCCGACGGCGTTGAGGTCGGAGATGTCGACGCCGAGCTCCATCGTCGGTGAGCAGTACAGCAGCGGCAGGGCGCCGCTGCGAAAGTCGGCCTCCCGCTCCAGCCGGGCGGTCTGCGGTACCTGCGCGGTGTGCTCGCGGGCCAACATCCCGGCGTAGCCTCTGGACAGGTCGCGGTAGAGGTCGCGGAAGAACGGATTGACCCGGGCCTCCTCCTCGCCCACGAACGCCTTGCGCAGCGGGTCGGCGCCGCCGGACATGCCGTCACCGGCCCGCCAGCGCAGCGCGCCGGCGTTGATCTGGAACTCCGGGCCGTCCGGGCTCTCCCGGCGCGACAGCAGGCCCGCGGTGGTGAGGACGGCGAACAGGCCGCCGATGACCTTGCCGCTGTCAGCAACGTCGATCTTGCCCGGCAGGCCCGCCTCGGCCCGGCGCAGGAACCGACCGAAGGCGCCGCGTGGCCCGAAAGCCACCAGGTTGCGGCGGGCGCCGGGCCTGGAGGCGCGCGGGATGGCGATGCCGACCGGCACCAGAAGCTCAGAGTCGGGCAGGGCCCACGGCTCGACCAGGTGGCGCTGGGAGAGCTTCTTGACCCGGTCGAAGCCCTCCTCGGTCAGGCACTCCACCTCGATCGCCCGGGCGCGGCGCAATTCGTCGAGCAGGATCCGGCACAGCTCGGCGCGCTGGGCAGGACTGACCCGGTCAAGCAGGAAGGTGCCCTCCCACGACTCAGTGTCGGCAGCGACCTCGGCCAGATCGCGGTAGTCCATCTTCAGCAGGCCGGTCTGCTCGAGGTTGGGCATGGTGACGCGCCAGCCGCGCTGCAGGTCGACATACAGCTGGTACTCCACCACCGCGCGCAGCGCCCGCTCGGCGTCGGCCTTGGCCTGGAACTTCGCCTCCGGTGTCTGCGCGAAGTCTTTTGGTGCCAGCTGCAGGGCGGCCGTCACGGCGGCCGGGACGGTCTCGTGACTGAGGCCGTCCGGCCCGGCTGCTGCGAGTGCCCCGTGCAGGGCGCCGCGAAGTTGCGAGACCTGGACGAAATCGTTGAAGTGCCCCGCCTGCAGGCTCGCGTCCTGCCGGTTGTCGACGAAGGTCAGCAGCTTGCGTGCCGACGGCGGCAACTGGTCGGCGGGGACCTCCCGCAGGCTGCGGACGATGGAGGCGCTGAGCAACGTCATCGCGCTCGACCGGCCCTCAGCGTCAAGGGTAGCCAGCTTGCCGAAGTCGCTGCCACGCACCTGCTCGTACGACACCCCGCAGCGCATGCAGAACGCGAACGGGGTAGAGACGAACCAGGCGGTCAGGGCGTCCGCGTCGGTCGTGTTGGTCCCGTCGGACAGGAGCTGCACCCTGGCCGGGAGGTACTTCTTCTTGCTGTCCAAGATGCCGTCGACCTGGTCGGTGTCAGGGTCGGTCACCAGCCAGCTCGACGGGAGGCGACCGGCGACCAGCGGGTCCGCTGGCCAGGGGAAGTCGGAGCTGACGTAGAGGTAGCCGGTGACGGCGTCGCCGCCGCTGGCGTCGACGTCGCGCCGGCCGACGAAGACCTCATCACCGCCCTTGTTGACCTTGGCGACGACGAGGTAGTCCTGGCCGCACTCGCGGCAGAAACCCAGCGGCAGCAAGGCCTTCTCGGGGTGGTCGGGGACGCTGATCTGGTAGGAGCCGGTGATGTGCCGGCTGCCTTCGGGCTCCACGGAGACGTAGACGGTGTCGCCTTTGGACAGGAACTGGTGCAGCCGGAAGGCGAACACGGGCCGGCCGTTGTCGGGCTGCAGGACCGACGAGCCCTCCTTGAGGATTGCCCTGATCGCGGTCGTCGTGGTGGTCTCGTCCAAGCCGCTGAGGTAGGCGAGCCGCGCCGCAGCCTCGGGGACGGTGGTGGGGGTGCGCCGGATCAGCCGCTGGGTCTCCGGCTCGAGGTCCAGGCCGAAGGTGGACTCGGCCCAGGCCGCGAGCGGGTCGGTCACGAACTGTGCGTGCGGGCGAGGGTCGTGCGGCTGGGCGGCGTTGACGGTGGCTTCGGTCAGCTGGCCGGGTGTGGGGTCGAGGTCCGCCGTACCGCGGACCAAGGTCTCGCCGATCACCCGCTCCGGCGTGACCTCTGTGCCGAACAGTCGGGTGGCGACCTTGGCGACGACAGCCTTGCGCTCGGCGACGGTGCCGGCGCTGGCCATGGTGGCGCTGGTGCCGACGATCTGCAGGTCGTCGCTGGCGCACTGGTCGCGCAGGCGACGGATCAGCATGGCGACGTCGGCGCCCTGCCGGCCGCGGTAGGTGTGCAGCTCGTCCAGAGCCAGGAACTGCATGCCCTGCGCAGCCCGGATCAGCTGCTTGCGCTCGTCCGGGCGGGTCAGGACGAGGTCGAGCATCACATAGTTGGTCAGCAGGATGTCCGGCGGCTCGGCCAGGATGCGGCGGCGCTCGTCCTTGGACTCCTGGCCGGTGTAGCGGGCGAAGGTGACCGGCTCACCGCCCTCCGGGTAGCCGAACTGCAGGAACTTTCTCATCTCCTCGACCTGGCTGTTGGCGAGGGCGTTCATCGGGTAGACGACGATCGCTTTGACACCCGGCCGGCGGCCGCCGTGGGCATCACGGTCGCGCAGCACCGCGTCGACGATCGGCACGATGTAGGCCAGGGACTTGCCCGAGCCGGTGCCGGTGGTGAGGACGTAGCTCTTGCCGGACCGGGCGACCTCCACGGCCTCGCGCTGGTGCCGGTGCAGGATCACTGGCTCACGGCCGGTGTCGTGGGCATCGGTCTTGCGGCGGAAGATGAGGCCGCACTCAGGGTGCAGCAGGCCCTTCTCGACCAGATCCGGGATGGCGCCACCGGTGGCGAAGGAGGGGTTGAGGCTCAGCCAAGGGTCTGGCCACTGCACGCCCTCGGCGAACTGCTCGTCGATGAAGGCGCTGATTCGCCGGTCGCGGGGCTGCACGAAGCCTGAGGTGAACGCGCGGTATTCCGCAATCACCTCTTCGTGGACCTTGAAGACGTCCATGAGCTCCAGCCGTCGTCGGACCCGGGGGAACTTACCGAAAAAAAACGGGTCCTGCGGGTAAAACGGCCTAAACGGGTTTGACGCCGAACCACCCGTCCGCGCCTTCCTTGACCAGGCGCGGACGGGCCACACCGGCAGGCTCGCGCGCTCCGCACCGAGCGTCTTGTCCGCGCCGTGCCCGGGTAGACCCAGGTCGCATTCGGCAGCTGTCCGAAGACCTTGCGTTCCTGGCTGGCTCCCGCGTCGTCCCGAGCTGGTCTGATCGCGGCAGCGCCAAGAGCACTCGCCGGGCCTAAGAGGCCTACTGGGAGCGCCATGCTCGTCTCGTGCGTGACGGCAGCATCCAAGTCGCGGACGGGGTGGGCGGGCTGTGACCCGCGATGTGGTGTTCAGCTCACCGTCGCTGGCCGACGCGGTGATGATCGGCCGCTCCTGCAACGGACGGATCTCCTGGGTGTCAGACGACGGGAACTTCGGCCAGTGGGAAGCCCGCAACATTGCCCCTATCCCGGAGGGATGAGCCGACTTCCAGGCGGCCGTGCTGAGCGCACCTCAGGGGCTGCAGTCGACGTTCTGGACCAAGATGTGCGGGGTCCGCAGTGCCGTGAGCCACTCACCTCTTCGGGGCGCTGGTACAGCCCGAACCGCTTGCACTCTGCGTCGACGCAGCGCTGCCCGGACCGCATCTAGGTCACCCCGCTCAGCCGGGCTCAAGACGGCCGCCAGCAGGCCCTCACAGCCCTGGTAGGCCGTCTGGCCAGGGTAGCTGCCCGAGGGCACCTGAGACGCCCTGCAGCGCGTCTGGACGATCCGGTGGACGTTCCCTTGTTTGCGGTAGCTCGGCCAGCAGCACCGGCTCGTCGCACTCCCAGACGACCTGTACCTAAGGCACTTCCTCCTCCGGTTCCGGCACCGGTCGGACCCCGGCCTTCTTGCCCTCCATCCAGGCGACCACGTCCAACACACGCAAGGCACTGACCTGCGGGGGCAGGCCGGCTTGGTCGCGCAGCGACAGCAGGCGCTGATGCAACTGTCCGTTGTTCTCCCGAAGCTTGACCCGTCGGCTCCCAGTGCTGCTGCCTGGTGTCCATGACCTCCGCCACGACGGAGTCGTAGATCGGTCTGAGCCGCGGCCGCTTGCGGGCGAACAGCTTGCTCGCCTTCGTCGCACCGACCCCTGGCAGCTGATGAAGAGCACCCATGAGCGACCACGCCGGCCTTGCGGCCGCAGCGCTTCGACGTCCACTAGGTCCCGATCCGGTCCCACAGCGGCAAGTGAAACGATCAAGATCGCGCTGCTGGGTGCCAGTGCTGTCCCAGGTGTCGAAGGCCGCACCCGAACGCTGAGCAGACCCCGAAGGGGCACCGTAGTAGTCAGCGAGCAAGGCCAGACCACCAGGCGTCAGAGGCGGAGGAGCTGCCAGGCAGCAGGACATAGCGGAGTACGTCACCACCTATGTAGTTGGGTTGCCTTCGCGCTGGCGCCGGACCATCCCCACGTGGTGCGGCTCGAGGCCCGACCGGCCAACGTCGAGGGCGCGGGGGCCGTGACCCTGCGCGACCTCGTCCGTCAGGCGTTGCGCATGCGGCCCGACCGCCTCGTCGTCGGCGAGGTGCGGGGCGCCGAGGTGGTCGATCTGCTGGCAGCGCTCAACACCGGACACGAGGGCGGCTGCGGGACGCTGCATGCCAACTCCGCCGAGGACGTCCCTGCTCGGTTGGAGGCCCTGGCGGCGGTGGCAGGGCTGACCCGGCAGGCGCTGCACAGCCAGCTCGCCTCAGGCCTACGGGTCGTCGTGCACCTGGTCCGGCCCCGCGGCGGCGGTGTCCGTAGGGTGGCAGAGCTCTGCGTGCTGACCAGGGGACCGGACGCACTGGTCTCAGCCGAGTCCGCCTGGACCTGGGACGGCGCCGCTGCCTGCGGTGTCGCCGGACCGGGTGCCGGCCTGCTTGCGCAGCTGCTGTGACCCCGCTGCTGCCTGCCGTGCTGGCCGGCGCCGCCGCGGCCGTCGCGGTGGGCCTGCCGACGCCGAGTCGACTGCTGCTGCTGGCACCGCGGACCGAGCCGTACAGCTCGACGTCCAGTGCGGCGCTGCTCGTCCGGCTCGGGCGGCTGGGAGGGCGCCGGCGTGTGCTGGGGATGATGCTGCTGGCCCTCGGAGGTCTGCCGACGTTCGGACCCGAGGTGCTGCTCGTCCCGCTGGCGCTGCTCGCTGCGGAGCGGGTGGCCCGCGTCCGCCGGGCTCGGGCGGCCCGCGAGCAGGAACGACAGCAGGCGGGGGAGGCGTGTGCCGTCCTGGCGGGGGAGCTGCGCGCCGGCCGATCCGCCGCTCAGGCCCTGACAGCTGCGGCCGACGTGGCGACCGGAGCGGTGCGCCTGGCCTTGCTGGCCGCGTCCAGCTCGGCCGGCCTCGGCGGTGACGTGCCGGCCGCGCCGCGCTGCTCGGCAAGGCATCGGCCAGCGCTGCCCCCGAGCTGCTCGCCGGCCTCGGGGCGTGCTGGCAGGTCTGCGCAGGCACCGGCAGCGGGCTGGCGATGGCAGTCGATCGGCTCGAGGAGGGGCTGCGCGCCGAGCAGGGCCAACGCCTCGCCGTCGCGGCCGAACTCGCTGGACCGCGCGCGACGGCCGGCCTGCTCGCCTGCCTGCCGCTCGCAGGGATCGGGCTGGCTGCAGCGCTGGGGGCCCGGCCTGTGCACGTACTGCTGCACACGACCATCGGCCTGGCCTGCGCCGTGCTCGGGGTCGGGTTGGACGGGCTGGGTGTGTGGTGGACCGGACGGCTGGTGGCCCGGGTGGGTGGTGCCACATGACGGGCCGGCCGCGTGCCGGCCCAGCGCCATGGGCCGGCCACGGGGCGCACAGCCGCTCGGCCGCTCACGGGGCGCACGGCCGCTCACGGGGCGCACGGCCGCTCACGCGGCCTCGCCCGCTCACTCGGCCCTCGCCCGCTCACTCGGTCACGATCCAGCCGTGGCTGATCGGATGAGCGCGCCTGCGCGGATCGGCGGATGACTGTGCTCGCACCAGCACTCCTGGCCGCCGCGGCGACTGCCGCGCTGCTGCGCCGGCCCGGCTCGGCGACGCGGTTGCGCGGGCTCGTGGCACCCGTGCACACGGTTGCGTCGTCCACGTCCGTCCGGCGGCCCCCAGGTCCTCGACTCGCCTGTCTGCTGGCGGCGGCAGGCGTGGCGGTCGTGGTCGGCGGTCCGATCGGCCTGCTGCTGGCCGCGGCCCTCGCTGTTGCCGGGCCGGGGCTGCTCGGTCGCCTCGAGCCTCGCGCCTCCCGCGAACAGGCTCAGCGGCTGGCCAAGGACCTGCCGCTCGCGCTCGACCTGCTGGCGGCCTGCCTGACCGGTGGCGCGGCGCTGCCGGACGCAGTGCGGGCGGTCGCGGCCGCCGTTCCGGGTCCCTGCGGCGCCCGACTGAGGCAGGTTGCCGCGGCGTTATCGGTCGGCTCACCACCCGGCGAGGCGTGGTTGGCCCTAGGGGTCGGCGACCCGGTCGGGGCGAGTGCTGCTCGGGCGCTGGCCCGCTCCTGCGACGGCGGAGCTCCCGTGGCGCAGTCCGTCTGCCGGGTCGCCGCAGAGGCCCGTACCGCGTCCCTCGCGCGTGGGACGCGTGCTGCCCGCCAGGCCGGGGTGCTCGCGGTCGCTCCGCTGGGCCTGTGCTTCCTGCCGGCCTTCGTCCTGCTCGGCGTCGTACCGGCGGTCGTCGGGCTGGCGACCCCACTTCTGGCGACCCTGCAGTAGGCGCGGAGGACCCGCCGGGCCGGTCAGGACCTCCGCGGCGGCTGAGCCGACGGGGAGGGAGTCAGGGCGCCTCGCGGCACGGCAGCCCTGACCGACTCGCCTTCGTCAACGGGACGCAGGCGCGCGCGAGGGGGAGCGCTGTCCGAAGCGACGAGCCGTCAACAGGAAGGCGACCCCTCCGAGGGTGAACCAGGGGGTCCACAGGACCAGGCTCCAGTGGATCTCGAGCGCGCCGACCGCCGCCGCGACGCCACCACCGCCGGTCAGGAGTACGAGCTCCAGGACGACCCCGCGGGCCACGAGGGCGACGCCGACCAACCAGGAGACGACAACCGCGAGGCGCCGCAACCGGCCCCGCGGCCGACTCCGGGCAAGCGCCGCAGTGAACCCGGCACCCAGCAGCAGGAGCAGCGCCGTCCCCCAAAGACCCACCGCGACAAACAGCGCCGGGCGCCGAGTGGCGAGATCAACACCGGCCGACGAGGCCAACCCGATGTCGCCGCCCACGGCCCCCTACACATGCAGGGCCGCGAAGGCGACGCACCACGCACATGCGGGGTACGTGCACCACCACTTCAGCGTCGGACCGCGCACGCCCCGGTCAACTAGCGCTGCGGTGCAACCGTTCCACGGGCCGCTCCCACACGAAGAAGCGACAACCATCAAGACGACGCGGCCTGGCGTGCGGTCGGCCGGTGCCGCCCTGGCTGGCACCGGGCGAGGTCGTACGTCGTCGCGCCGACCTCAGCTGGCAGGGGGCCCTGCGCCTGCGTCGCCTTCGGTCAGTGGGCGGGGGTCGAAGGTGACGCGGTTAGCGGTGATCTTGCCGTCCTTGACGTGGCCACTTCACCGTCGGACAGGGCGGCGCCCCTGAGGTGCGCAGGTCGAACCGGGTGAGCACGTCTGCGCCGTCGACGAACCGCCTCTGCACCGCGTCGTCGATCTGGGCGGGCGCACCGATGTTCGGTCTCCGCCACGTGCCGCCAGCGCAAGCCTGATCGATCACGGATTGTCGAGGGCCAGTCGGATCTCGCATCGCAGATCGGGGGCGTGGGTCAAGCGCTCGTCCGCTGTCACCAGCGCGCAACCGTAGGTCTCGGCTACTGCGACGTAGGCAGCGTCATAGCCCGTCAGGTTGTGCCGCAGTTCCCACATACGGGAAAGCAGTGGGGTCGTCGCGACGAGGTCGACGGTGGCCACTGTCATTGCCTGGAGCGCGTCCGCAGCTCGCTGCTCAGTGATCTTTCGTCCGAGAACGTGGCCGCGGATCGCGGAGAAGACTTCCACCACCACGTGCTCGGGCGCCGCCCAGTGCGGATCACTGCCGAGCTCGACCCGACCCCGGGCGCCGACCGGTCCGTCGTCGGTCAGGGCATTCGCCAGTACCGAGGCGTCGACCACGATCATGCCGTGCCGTGCCGTTCGGCTCGGAGAGATGCACGTTGCGCTCGTCTCTGGCGCGGTCGAGGGCTTGTGTCACCTCCGCCGCCGTGAGCTGCGAGCCGTCGTCCCGTCGTGAGAAGCGCTCCAGTACAGCCAGGTTCGTCGATCGGCGTGCTTCGTTGGTGACCAGCGTCAACAGGAACGACTGCAGGGACTGCCCCCTGGCAGCGGCGCGGTCGGCGAGAGCCTTCCGAATGTCCTCCGGGACATCACGAATCTGCAGAGCGACCATGCATGCAAGATACATGCACTGGTTCACCCCACCGTCCCGATCCGAGTGTGCCGGAGAAGGCGGCCGCCCTGCTGCACTCCCGGGCGCGCAGTCACGCGCTGGTCGATGGCAACAAGCGCCTGGCCCTTGCCGGGGTGATTGCCTTCCTGGGTGTCAACGGGCAGCGGCTGACCCTGACCAACGACGAGGCCTACGACCTCATCATGGGGGTCGCCGGCGGCCAGCTCGACGACGTCTCGACCATCACCGGCCGGTCCGGGCCGGGTGCGCGTAGCCCGGGCTCCGATGAGCCGTCCACTCGTCACCGAGGAACGCTCGGCGTGCAGAGTTTGAGTAACAGCTCTGGCCGACGAAGACGTACGGTCCGGCGGTGACCGACTGGCGTGACGATCGCGTCGGCTCGGCGTTGCGTGGTGAGAACCCGACCGTTCTGGCGCGGCTGCCCGCGGGCTTCGCGGTGATGGGCGACCCGCAGTGGCTGCCGGGCTACTGCGTCCTGCTGACGGACGACCCTGCGGCCGAGCGGCTGTCGGACCTCTCAGGCGCCGAGCGGACGGCGTACCTGGAGAGCATGGCTGCGTTGGGCGCGGCGGTGGAGCGTGCCTGCGCGCTCGCCGACCCGGCGTTCCGCCGCATCAACCTGGAGATCCTGGGCAACGCCGATACCTTCCTCCACACCCATGTCTGGCCGCGCTACGAGTGGGAGCCGCCAGAGCTGGTGCACCGGCCGGTGTGGCTCTACCCGGCGCGAAGATGGCGCGATGCGCAGACTGCACTCGGGCCGCAGCACGACGCGCTGCGATCGTCGATCGCACAGCACTTGAAGACTGGATGAGCAGGGACGGTGGGCACGCCGCCCGGCGGTGGATGGCCGGAGTCGGCAACCGATCGGCGGCTGGGCCGCCGCGCGGTCAGCGGGAGTGGCTCGCGACAAACACGAACTCTCGTCCTGGTCGATCGGGTGCGTCGCGGACCTGATCGACGCGGTACCCGTGCGCCAGCAGCTCGGCCTCGAGCTCGTCCCGCTCGCGGAAGCGCAGCGTCGAGTCCGACGTGAGGGTCGTCCCGTCCGACGCGAACACCCACGTCCACCGGAAGGTGATCAACGGCCCGCTGACATCGGTGACGTCGACCCAGCTCTGGACGGCGCCGACCCCTGCCACGAGGGTCGTGCGGAATGTCGCGGCACGGTTCCACTCCTGCCATGCGCGGCGGGCCGGAACGCGGGTCTCGAACACCAAGCGACCCCCCGCCCGCAGCGCACCCTGCGCAGCGCGCAGGGTGCGTTCCCAGGCCGGCGGGTCGACGATCGCCTGGGCGACGTTCCCGGTCATCACCACCAGGTCGACCTCCACATTCGGCAGCTCGGTCGCGTCGCCGTGGATCCACCTCACCCGGTCCGCCCCGGGCTTGGCCCGGGCGACGTCCAGCGAGCCGGCCGCCGGGTCGACCCCCGTCACCTGGAGTCCGCGGCCCGCGAGGAGTAGGGCGAACGTGCCTGTCCCGCAGCCGATGTCGAGCACGCGAATGGCCTCGAACTCATCGACCAGGGCGGAGTACACCCCCAGGTCCCCGCGGTCCGGGTCCAACGCGTCGTAGATCGCAGCCAGCCGCGGGTGCTCGAAGACGGCGTCGGCCACGCAGCCGACCATAGATCCGCGCGCAGCCCCCCCGCCGTCCCGTGAACGATGGTCAGACGGGACGTTCGTCCCGTGCCCGTGACAGCCCCGGAACCCGACGTGATCGTCACCAGGCTCGACCAGGTGACCGGGACTCGGCGCATGACGAGCGCGCTGTCCAGTACGGCACTCCCAGAAGGAAACGCCGCGGAGTCGTCGCAGAACGACGTCTGAAGCAGCTGGCATCGTCCACAGGTTGCGCTCGTCCTCACAGATGGTGCCGCGACGGTGCCTCGACCGCCTCCGGCGCGGCAGCGTTCAGGTCGCCGGACAGTCGTCCGGCACCCGCAGCCGGCCTGCTCGGTCGGCTCCTCCCGGAGGTCTCCCATGCGTGCTCTCGACGCTGTCCGCAACGCCCCCGTTCGCCTCTCGGCCCGCCTGCACGGCGCGGACCCCGACGCCGGCATGACCACCGCTGAGTACGCAGTCGGCACCGTTGCCGCCTGTGGTTTCAGCGGCGTGCTCTACAAGGGCGTGACCAGCCCGACGGTGCTCGAGCTGTTGAAGGGGGTGATCACCCGGGCGTTCCACCTGTCCTTCTGACCGCCACCGTCCCGGGCAGGTGCGTGACCTGCCCGGGACCGGCCGAGGAGGCCCTGTGATCCACAGCACAAGCTCGACGACCGACGACGGCTGCCCCGCCGCGGGACTGGCTCCTCGGGGAGCGTGGCGTCGCGACCGCGGGTACGCCACCGCCGAGGCGGCGCTGGTCCTGCCGGTCCTGCTCATCGTGCTGGCGCTTGCGGCCTGGGTGCTGGTCTGCGTCAACGGCCAGCTCAGGTGCGTCGACGGCGCCCGCACGGCGGCTCGGATCGCTGCCCGCGGCGACAGCCTTGCCTCGGCTGAGGCAGCCGGCCGGGCCGTGGCGCCCGCCGGCGCCCTGGTGCAGATCCGCCTCCACGGGAGGCAGGTGGAGGTTGTCGTGACCGCCGAGGTGCAGCCCTTCGGCGCCGCCATAGGAGTCCTGCCCCCCGTGCACGTGCGGGCCCGTACCGCCGGCGAGCGTGAGGACGTCCCCCAATGAGGAGTCCGGAGCCCGAACCCCCGGCGGTGGCACAGCCAGGCGCCCGACGGGCCCGGGCAGGGCGGGACACGTGCCGCAGCGGTGGGTTTGTCACTGTGGCGGTGCTCGGGCTCGCCATGGCGCTGCTCGCCTTCGGCGGCCTTCTTGCCGCTCTTGGCGCGGTCGCCGTCGCCAGGCACCGGGCGGCCGCCGCCGCCGATCTCTCGGCACTGGCTGCCGCCGGCCACGTCCTCGAGGGGCCATCCGGCGCCTGCGCCGCCGCGGCGAGGGTGGCCCGCGCCCAGGCCGCTGCGTTGGTCACCTGCACCACGATCGGCAGCACGGTCGAGGTACGGGTGCGGGTGACTCCGCCGGGCCCGTTGGGCAGGCTCGGCGGGGCAACCTCGACTGCCATCGCCGGCCCCGGATGAGCGCGCTGCTCGGCGTAACCTTGCGACCGCCGCCTCGTTGCGCTCTCCGAGACCTGCACCAGCACCCCTGCCGCATGTCCGCAGCACCGGAAGGCCAGCATGGAGCCCTCGTTCGTGACCCCTGCGGTGCCCGCGCGTGCGCGGTCGCTTCGGGCGCTGCTCGGCGACGCGCTGAAGCGCCCCGGCGGCCGGCGGGGCGTCACGGTGCTCTCGGCCGTACTGCTGGTGGCCGGGGTGACGATGTTCGCCTACCCCGTCGGCACCGACGTCTACAGCCACCTCCAGCAGGGGCAGCTGGACACCCAGTTCGCCGACCCTGCGCTCCAGGGGCAGTACAAGACCCACGACGTGCCCGTCGGCAACGTGCTCACCCGGCTGCGCATCCCCAAGCAGGGCATCGCGCTCGACGTGCTGGTGGTCGAGGGCACCACTCCTGCGGCGCTGCGGGCCGGTGCGGGCCACTACGGCACGACCCCGTTGCCGGGGGAGAACGGCAACGTGGCGATTGCCGGTCACCGGACGACCTTCGGCCGGCCCTTCAACCACCTCGACGAGATGGCGCCGGGCGACGAGGTCATCCTGGACACCCCCCTCGCCGTCTACCACTACCGGGCCGTCGCGCCCTTCGGCGGCCACCCCAACCCGTGGATCGTCGCCCCGACCGACTACTCGGTCGTCGGCCAGGCCGGAATGGACCACATGCTGACGTTGACCACCTGCAACCCCAAGGGCAGCGCTGCGCAGCGGCTGATCCTGCGGCTGCACCTGGTGTCCACCCAGAAGGTCACTGCTCGGAAGGTCGCGGCATGACGGCCCGTACCGCCGTGAAGGCTCTTGTCGTGGTCGCGCTGGCCGCCCCGCTGGTGGGCGGCCTGGTGGGCTCGAGCCCGGCCGAGGCCAACGGCACCATCACCTCCCCCAAGAGCGGAACGACCGATCGCCCTGTGATCTACACGAGCCCGACCAGGGTTCAGCTCAGGGCCACCGCGAGTGGCCCAGGTGAGACCGACCTGCTCCTTCGGGCCCCCTCGGGGAAGACCGCTCAGAAGGTGGACAGCTACGCCGGCTCGGTTGTTCCGACGGACCACGCGACACTGTCCTACGTCCTCAACACAGACTGCGCGACCTTCCCCAGCCCGAAGTGCACTCGCTCCGTGCCGGCCCCCAACGGCGACTGGACGGTCTCGGTCACAGGCCTTGGTCCCGGTGGCGGGAGCCAGACCTTCACCCTCAAGGTGCCGCCGAGGGTGCCGGCGGCGTTCACGGCTCGGGCCAGCGGTGCCCGGCAGATCGCCTTCACCTGGACCAAGGGCACCGAGCCCGACCTCACCTCCTACACGCTGTACGACGGGGCCGGCAAGCTAGCGCGTGCGCTCCCGGCCGCCGACGCCTGCACGGGTTCGTCCTGCTCGTACGTCCTGACCTACCCGGCGGACGCACCGGGGCGGCACGACTTCGCGCTGACCTCGCACCGTCGGACCGCGCCGACGGGGACCGGCACCGTGGAGTCCAGCAAGGCCGTGGCCGGCGCGACGCTCGCCGCCCCGGCCTCAGGTTCCCGGCTGACCGGCGCTCCGGGATCACCCGCCGACGCGAAGGCACCGGTCCCCGGCGCGCAGGGGAAGCCGGCTGCGCCGCCTGTGCAGCTGCCTGCCGGTGACAACGGGTCCAGTCGGGCACTGGGCCAGACCCTGGCTGAGTTCGCCCCGAACCTTGCCGTCGCGGGACTCCCCCCGCTGCCGCTCACCGCTGGCCCGACGCTCGCCGAGCCCCCGCTGCCCTTCGGCACCTTCAAGCCGGCGCTCCCCTACAAGCCCGTGCTGGCTCAGCCTCCCGTGCGCCCACCGGACGCGCTCCAGAAGGCGTCCAACGCCGTGCACACCGCACTGGACACCGGCCAACTCGTCCGCAGCCTGGCCGGCGCGCTGGTGCTGCTGCTCGCAGGAGCCCACCTGCGCCGCCTGGTGTCCCGGTCCGAGTAGGAGCCGTACGCGAGGCGGCTCAGCGGCGGAACAGACCGTGCTTGTCCTCGACGACCGGCTCGCCCGGCCCGGGGCCCTGGCCAGCGTTACCGCTGAGCTCATTGCGCAGCTGCTGGTTCTCCACCTCGAGTTGCTGCTTCTCCGATCGCACGCCCTTGACCGTCCGCTTGGTCTCGACCCGACGGCGGCGCTTGCGGGCGGCGCCGGCGACCATGAGGCCGAGCCCGATCCCGAAGATCAGGCCGGCGATCGCACCGGCCACGAACAGCCCGCCGACCGAGACGTTGGACAGCGAGATGCCGAACGCGTTGGCGTCGACGTGGGCGCTGTTGGACAGCACGACACCAAGCGTCGCGACACCGGACAGAACCAGCAGGATGAGGCCGAGGGCGAACACGGAGAACTCCAGAGGTAAGGGGACGGTCGGTGCGCTCCTACCCTGACAGACCGCTGCTCAGCACCACCTCCAGCAGTCGCGCTGCCCCGTCCTTGTCCAGCGGCTCGTTGCCGTTGCCGCACTTGGGGGACTGGACGCACGACGGGCAGCCGGTCTCGCACTCGCACGCCACGATCGCCTCGCGCGTCGCCAGCAGCCAGGCGGCGAGCCGGGTAAAACCCCGCTCGGCGAAGCCCGCGCCGCCGGGATGCCCGTCGTAGACGAAGATCGTCGTCAGGCCGGTGTCCTCGTGCAGCGAGGTGGACACCCCGCCAATGTCCCAGCGGTCGCAGGTGGCAAACAGCGGGAGCAGGCCGATGGCGGCGTGCTCCGCGGCGTGCGCCGCGCCGGGCACGTCCCGCGCTGCCAGGGCGGCTTCGGCCAGCAGCGACGGCTCGACCATGTACCAGACGGCCCGGGTCCGAAGCTCGCGCGGAGGCAGGTCCAGCGGCTCCTCGCCGAGCACCTCGCCCGAGCCGACCCGCTGGCGTAGGAAGCTCACGACCTGGTGGGTGACATCGACCGTGCCGAAGCAGACCGTGACCCCGTTGTAGGTCGCCGAGCGCAGGACCTCGACGACGCGCAGGTCGGTGATGTCCCGCGCCGAGGTCGTGTGGTCGGGCTCGGCCCGTCCTACCAGCGCCACGGACTCAACCAGGTCGAGCTCGTCGACGAGGTAGGTCTCACCCTGGTGCAGGTAGACCGCCCCGGTGTGGGCCTGGCTGTGCGCGGAGGAGGCGTCCACCGTGCCGAGCAGCCGGCCGGTACCGCTTTCGACCAGACGCACGGGCGTCCCGCCGGACCCACGCAGGTCGGCGTCGGGACGCTGTCGGGAGGTCCAGAACCAGCCGCGAGGGCGGGAGCGGAGCAGCCCGCGGCGCACGAGGTCGGCCAGCAGCAGCTCGACGTCGCCGGGTGGCCCGAACAGCGACAGATCGTCCCGGGTCAGCGGGAGCTCGGCCGCCGCGCAGCACAGGTGCGGCCCCAGCACGTAGGGGTTCGTGGGGTCGAGCACGGTCGCCTCGACCGGCCGCCCGAACAGCGCGGCCGGGTGGTGCACGAGGTAGGTGTCCAGCGGGTCGTCGCGGGCGACGAACACCGCCAGCGCCCCCTGGCCGGCCCGCCCGGCTCGGCCGGCCTGCTGCCACACCGACGCGACCGTGCCCGGCCAGCCGGTGAGCACGACCGCGTCCAGCCCGGCCACGTCGACGCCGAGCTCCAGGGCGTTGGTGGTCGCGACGCCGAGCAGGTCTCCGCTCTGCAGGCGCCGCTCGAGCTCGCGCCGCTCCTCCGGCAGGTAGCCCGCGCGGTAGGCGGCGACGCGGGGGACCAGCGAGGGAGCCGCCTCGTCGAGGGCCCGCCTCGCGTTCAGGGCCACCGACTCCGCGCCCCGCCGCGACCGCACGAAGGCCAGCGTGCGGGCGCCCTCGACGACCAGGTCGGCCAACAGGTCGCCGACCTCGGCCGTGGCGGAGCGGCGTACGGGCGCCCCGTGCTCACCGTCGCCCAGACCTGGCCCGCGCCCGCGTACCAGTGGTGGTTCCCACAGGGCGAACTCCGCCGGCCCGCGGGGTGAGGCGTCCTCGGTGACGGCAACGACCGGCAACCCGGTGAGCCGGGCGGCCGACAGCTCCGGTTGGCTCGCGGTCGCCGAGGCCAGGACGAAGGTCGGCGCGGCGCCGTACCGGGCGCAGACCCGCCGCAGCCGCCGCAGGACCTGGGCGACGTGCGAGCCGAAGACGCCTCGATAGGTGTGGCACTCGTCCACCACGACGTAGCGCAGGCCGCGCAGCCAGGTGGCGAACTCGGCATGCCGGGGCAGCACCCCCCGGTGCAGCATGTCGGGGTTGCTGAGCACGAGCTGCCCGTGGCGTCGCACCCAGTCGCGCTCCTCGCGAGGGGTGTCCCCGTCGTAGGTCGCGGCCCGCACCTCCATCAGGTTCAGGGCGCGTACGGCCCGCAGCTGGTCGGTCGCGAGGGCCTTCGTCGGGGCGAGGTAGAGCGCGGTGGCGCGCTCGTCGGTGAGCAGGCACGACAGCACCGGCAGCAGGTAGGCCAGCGACTTGCCGCTGGCCGTGCCGGTCGACACCACGACGGACGTCCCGCCCCACGCGAGGTCGGCCGCCTGCGCCTGGTGCTCCCACGGCGCGCTCACGCCGGCCAGGGCGAGGCGCGCGCGCAGCAGGCCGGGTACCCACTCCGGCCACGCCGCCGCTCGGCCGGCCCGGGCCGGGACGTGCTCGACGTGGGTTACCCGCTCGGCCCGGGTGGGGTCCAGCAGCAGCTGCTGCAGCAGGCTCCTGGCGGTCATCGGTCCCCATCCTGTCAGGGATGCCGCGCCGCGACCCCCGCACCTTGATCACGTCATGGTTGGATGTCCGCAGTCCGGGTAGGTGCGGCTCGGCCACGGGACGCCGGGGCGGAGCGCGTCCGGCGCCGCCCGCCCCGCAGCCTTACTGTCGCCCAGCCGTTTGCCCGCGAAGCACGAAGGAGAACCCGTGGACCTGTCCCTGTCGACCCGCACCGAAGGTGACCGCACCGTGGTCGTGGTGGGCGGCGAGATCGACGTGTACACGGCGCCCAAGCTGCGGGAGCAGCTCATCGATCTGGTGTCGAGCGGTGAGTACCACCTGGTGGTGGACATGGAGGGCGTGGAGTTCCTGGACTCCACCGGGCTCGGCGTCCTGGTCGGGGGCCTGAAGCGTGTCCGGGCCCATGAGGGGTCGCTGCGCCTGGTGTGCACCCAGGAGCGCATTTTGAAGATCTTCCGCATCACCGGTCTGACCAAGGTCTTCCCGATCCACGGATCCGTCGACGAGGCCGTCGCGGCGACCGACTAGTCCCTGATGGCCCTGGTCGAGCTGCTCCTGCCCCCGCTGCCCGCGCACGTACGTACCGCGCGACTCGTCGGGGTCGCCGCTGCGCGACGCGCCGGTCTGGAGGCCGGGCTGGTGGACGACCTGCGTCTGGCACTCGGGGAGGCGTGCTCCCGCGCGGTCGCCCTGCACGGCTTCCACGCCCCCGGGACGCCGGTGTCGGTCACGGTGCAGGACGAGCCGACGCACCTAGTCGTGACGGTGCGCGACGCCGGCCCGGCCGCCCCCGAGGTCGCGGACGACGCAGCGGGAGTGTTCGGCGAGCGCCTGGCCGGTGACGTCCACAGCGATGACGGCCTCGGTGACCCCGAGGTCTCTCTGGCCGTCATTTCCGGTCTGGTCGAGGACCTGGTGGTGCAGCCGTCCGCGACCGGCACGACCGTCGTGATGCGCTGGCCGTTGCGGCCGCAGGTGCCCGTCAGCTAGCCACGGACATCCATGGCGCCGTCTGGGCATATGCTCCGCCGGCCCGCGGGGGCCGCCCGCGCTTGACCAGGAGGACGCGCGTGTCCGCGATGCCTGTCGCCGAAGCGACGAAGCTCCCGACCTACCTGACCGGCGACGAGCCGATCCTCTACGCCGTGCTCGCGG
>JAABUZ0100001858.1_pt1 | contig 37798 bp, 40 predicted proteins | sample 5562091 | NCBI WGS metagenome assembly JAABUZ01 (sample SAMN12813069, study PRJNA571459) | rock metagenome | isolation source: Antarctica rocks | place: Antarctica: Victoria Land, Linnaeus Terrace sud | collected 2015-12-21 | reverse complement strand
TTCTCACGGGGAAATTGGAGCAGGTCGGCGACCTCGAGGAAGACGCGGGCGCTCTTGATGGCGCTGAGGTCGAGCGTGACCACCAGCACGATCTTGTCCGCCGCCTCCAGCACCGTGAGCACGCGCTCGTCGAGCGCCGACCAGGTGTCCACCACCACGTACTCGGCCCGCTCGCGCAGCGCGCCGAGCACCCGCCGCAGCAGCTCCCCCGTCACCATGTCCGCCATCTCTGGCCGCGCCGGGGCCAGCAGCACCCGCACCCCGCTGCGCTCGTGCGTCAGCAGCCCCGTCTCCACGAAATCGGCGTCCAGCGCCTCCAGCGGCGCCTGCAGGTCCATGATGCTGCGTGTCGGCGCCAGGTCGAGGAAGACGCCGATATCGCCGAAGGGGAGAGCGCCGTCGACCAGCGTGACGCGCAGCCCGGCCTCCTGCCGGATCGCCACCGCCAGCGAGGCCGCCACCGTGGTCGTGCCCGCCCCGCCCTTGGGCGAGAACACCGCGACCGTCTGCCCCGCCCGCTCCCGCGCCGCCCCCGCGCCGAGCTCGCCCGTCCCACCGCGCGCCGCGCGGCGCGCCGCCGTGGTGTCGTACACCTGGTAGATCGCGCGCAGCAGTTCCTCCGGGCGCGGCGGGGCGGCCACGAACTGGCGCGCCCCGGCCACCATGGCCCGCCGCAGCGCCTCGGCCGACATGTCCGCCGCCAGCACGATCACGCCCGCCCCCGGCAGCGTCGTCGCCAGCGCCTCGGTCGTGGCGATGCCGTCGCGCCCCGGCAGGTCGTAGTCCACCAGCACGATGGCCGGCTCCAGCTTGCGCGCCAGCGCCAGCGCCGCGTCCCCCGTGCGCGCGACCCCCACGACCTCCATGTCCTCCGCCGCCGCCAGGATCGCCGTCACCTCCTCGCGCACCACGTCGTCCCCGTGCGCGACCAGGACGCCGATCCTCTCTCTCACGCCCACAGGCGCCACCCGCCCTTACTCATACTCCCGCTCATGCGCATGCCGTGCGCTCTACTTTCAGACTTGGTCCGACCCTTCATTGTCCCCGGATTGCCGGATCATCGCGCGGTATGCGCGGAGAGACACGGGCGCTTACCCTTGCTTGAAGTTGTTGGAGTGCGCCCCGTTTGTCATGTAGCTCGGCAGAACCGGCTGTGTAGTGAACGTCTTGGCGTTTTGCGTCTTGTTGTCGATGTCGGCCGCCGACCGCACCACGAGTTCGACGGAGCCGGCGGTGGCCTTGACCCAGGTGAGGGTCACGGCGTCCTGGTGGCTGACGGCGACGGTGTAGTTGGTCCCGCTGACGCCGCCGGGAGTGACGGCGAGGACGCGCGCGTTCTCGATCACCGTCTGGCTCTGCCACGTCCCATAGAGATCTGTTTTGTTGTTCCTGATGCGCGGCGTGATGTCGATACCGGGCAGGCCGGATGGCGTTTCGTTCACGCTAACCTTGTAGCTGACCAAGAGGTCGACGTGGTCACTCGGCTGGATATTGCCGCTGCCGGCGCTCGCCGGCAAGGCCGTCAAGGTTTCCGCCACCTCACCCTTGTTCAACATGGTGCTGTAGTCGACCGTCCCCGGGACCGTGCTGGTGAGCAACTCGGATGCCAGCAGCGGCGATCCGGGCGCCACGGCAAAGGCTAGGTGCCGCGGGCCGCCGCCGGTCGGCGTGAGTAGGTCCTGCAGCCCGGCCATGCCCTTCACATAGTCGACGGGAGGCGCGCCTTTCGTCTTGGCGTAGGAATCATAAGGGACGGACGTGAACAGCTTCATGGCGAGTTGGGGATCGGCCACCTGGCTGTACGTGGGCAAGGCCGCGCTGGCGACAAGGACAGGCGCGGCCGGCGGCGCGGCTGCAGACGTGGCGGCCAGCGACTGTGGCGGCGGCTGTTGCGCCTTACTCAGGACACTAAAGGCCAGGCCAAACGCCACGAGGGCGAGCAGCGCGCCGACGATGAACAGGTTGCGGCTGTTGCGAACGAACTTGTTGAGCATGACAGGACCCTCCCAGTAAGTCGATAGGCGATAGGCGATAGTAATAGCGTGGTTTCACGCTATCCGCCATCAACTGCCGACTTTTACGTACTATCGACTATCGACTATCGACTATCGACTAAGCTTTGATCCACCCGTGCCGGAGCGCGTAGACGACGGCCTGCGTGCGGTCGTTCACGGCCAGCTTGCGCATGATTGAGGTGATGTGGTTCTTGACCGTCTGGTCGCTGATACTCATGCAGCGGGCGATCTCTTTGTTGCTGTTGCCCTTGGCGATGTAGTCCAAGACCTCGACCTCACGCACGGAGAGCGGTATGAAGAGGGGCTCGACCTCCTGGTCGACCTCGTCGGCGAGGTCGCGGAAACTTTTGAGGACGCGCGACGCCACCACCGGCTTGGACAGCACGCTGTCGTTGATGAGGTAGTGCCCCTGCGCCACCTGACGCACGACATCGGTGAGCGTTTCCGGCGCGACGCTCTTGGAGAGGTAGGCCGCGGCGCCATACTTGATAGCGTAGAACAGCTTCTCCTCGTCCTCGCGGCTGGTCACCACGATCACGGCCGTGCCAGGGACCTGGTGCTTGAGCGTGCGGATCAACTCGAGACCGTTGAGGCCGCCCACCTCGGCATTGAGCAGCACCACGGACGGCTCGCGCGCCCCGGCCAGCTGCAGGCCCTCTTCACCATCCACCGCCTCGCCGACCATCTCGAACTCATCGGGGTATTGCTCGAGCGCGTGGCGCACACCGCGCCGAAACAAAGGCTGGTCGTCGACCACCAATACAGTCGTCACATCCATCACACAGGCACCTTCCAGGCTTCATCCTTATTAACTAACTCTGGCGGCAGTATACGAGCCGACGCGAGCAGCATCAAATAGTACTTTCGGCGCGACAGTCGGAAGTCGGAAGTCGGAAGTCGGAAGTCGATAGTAGGACGGTGCGCCACCCGGCGAGCGCGTAGCGGATGAGTGTTGAACCAATCAACAGCGTGTCAAACACTTCACTATCGACTATCGACTTCCGACTTCCGACTAATCTGGTACACCTGCGCGCCGTCCACCACCGCGACGCGCCGCAGCGCCGGGCTGTGGACCCAGCCGCGGTAGAGCGGGTCCTGCGCGGCGGCGTGCAAGGGGTCGAGCACCCAATAGCGCGCGCCATACCGGCGCGCCACCGCCAAGTCGGACGCCAGGCCGTCGCTCGGCGCGGCAATATAGGGACCGTCGTCGAGGTAGGCGAAAAGGGGCGGATCGAGCACGAGCACCGGACGGCCACGCGGGTTGTGCCGGTGCAGCCACGCCGCGACGCGCGCGTCGTGCGTATATTCATCGCCGTGCGCGGGGAACGTACGCCAGGCCATGCCCAGGCTCACCACGAGCGCGCAGAGCACCGCCGCGACGCGGAGCATGGCGGCCAGGCGCTCGGCTCTTTGCGGTAGCGTAGCCTGGCCCTGAAGGACCATGGCAGGGCGCGGACCTTGAAAGGTCTCGACGGATGCCCCGCTCGTCGCCTGCGCGCCATGTCGTTGGGATCTATGTTCTCCGCGTGCGCCTATCGGCCGTCCAGACCCTTCAGGGTCCGCGCCCTGCCATGGTCCTTTAGGGCCAGGCCGCGCCCCCCGCGTCGGGCCAGGCCGCGCCCCCCGCGCCAGCAGCCCCGCCAGCGCGTCGATCCCGCCGACGACGAGGCCCGAGCCGAACGGGACGAGCGCGCCGCTGGCGTGGCCTAGCGTGCCGTGTTCGAGCGTCGCCGTGAACAGGAGCGGCAGCGCCAACGCTAGCACGGCCCAGTAGAGCAAGAATGGCCGGTACTCGACGCGCCGGCCCAAGCGCCACAATCCCGCGAGCAAGGGGGGGACCAGCACGACGAACCACAGCGTCATCCATACCGCCAGTTCCAACAGCGCCGCGTCCACGCGCGCCGCCAGGATGCGCGCCAGTCCCCAGCCGGCGTACGCCCGCGCCGTCAGCAACTCCGTATGCAACGCGTAGAAAGAGTCGTACGAGCGCATCCACAGCGCGCGCGTCCCGCCGGCCGGGGCAAGATGGCCGAAAACCGCGAGGTTATGCAGCGTCCACGGCGCCTCGGCCACGCCGAAGAAGATGACGGCGCCCACGACGCCGCCGGGCCAGAGCAGCCGGCGCGCGCCCGGCGTGATGAGCGCACCCAGCAGGAGCGCGAGCAACAGAAAGACGCCCTCCTGACGTGTCAACGCGGCCAGACCCGCCAGGAAGCCGGCGGCGGCGTAACACGCCCTGCCCCCATGCGGCCCCTTTCCCTGCAACCCACGCGCCGCCAGCAATAGCGTCGCCGTCGCCAGGACCGCGTAGAGCACGAACGCATCGGGCGTCGTCCAGTCGTGGAACCAGACGCCATTGAAAAGCGTGAGGGCGGCCATCGTCAGGGCATGCCGCCATGTGCCGAAGACAGCGCGCCCGATCGTCAGCGCCAGGACCGGGCACAGCGCCGCCGTCGCCGCCGTCACCAGCGCGGCGCCGTGATAGCCGCCACCGAGAGCAAGAACAGGGACCAGCAGCACGGACATCCCCGGCAGCCAGTAGGCGCTACTGGGATGCGGCAGCGATGGCGTCCCGCCGAGGTAGTTCCAGACGAAGTTCTCGCTGAAGCCTTGCCCATGGACCAGATTGCGCGCGATGTCGACGTAGTAGAACGAGTCGATGTAGGGCGGGTGTGTGTGCGGCCACGCCACCGCCGCGTAGACCAGGAACGCGCACACATAGACAGCGAGGTAGGGGAATGTATTAGTGCGCATGGGCGGGGTTCTCATAGATGGTGTACTCACCGTGGGCGTAGACGCAGGGCCACTCCCGCGCGGCGCGTGCGACGAGGGCGCGCTCGGGCGCGTTCTGGGCGATCCAGGCATGGGTGAAAGCGTCCACGACGAGGAAGCGCGCCGCGTCGAGGCCGGCGGGGTAGCGCCAGCGCCGTCGGGCGATCCCAGCGGGGTAGAAGGCGCTGGCCTGGCCCCCGTAGGCCACAGCCTGTAATAGCTCCGCCGTCCGCGCGTGTAAGGCCCACGACACCTGCGGCATGGCGAGGACCAGATCGGTCGGGCGTAGGCGCCGGTTCAACCAACCAGCCATAGCCGTGGCGTCCGTGGTCGAGCGCGGCAGGAGGCCGCCGATGCGGGTGGGAAAGCGCGTCGCGGCGGCGCGCGCGTCATAGGCCGCCAGCGTCCCCGTCAATACGACGAGGAGGAGCGCCAGCCCGCGCGCGCCACGCCCGCGCCAGGAGGGTCCGATGCGCGCCCACAGCGTGGCGCCGAGGGCGCCGAGGCCGAGGCACACGAAGGGCAGCAGCGGCTCGGCCGTGCGGAAGAGCGGATTCGGGTCGCGCACCTTGAGGATGACGAGCAGCATCGCCATCAGCAACCCCAGGAGCAGCCGACGGGCCGGGCGGTACGGCGCGAGCGCGAGGCCGGCCAACCCAAGCGGGATTACCAGATCGAAGCGCAACAGATCGGCGAAGTAGTAGGACAGCGCCATGGCCTGCCACGGCAGCGAACCGCCTGCTACGCGGCCGACCGTGTGCGTAATATCAAACAGCAGCGAGGCCGGGTCCGCCAGAGCCATGACGCCGAGGTAGAGCGCGGGACCGCTCAGGGCGAGCGCGCACACCAATAGACGGCGCGGTAAAGACACGGCGCCGAGGCCGAGCAGCAGCACGGGCAGCAGGTAGACGCCCTCCTGGTCGGTCGTCAGCGCCAGCGTCGTCGCCAGGCCGGCGAGGGCGAGCGCGCGCGCCATCCCCGTGCGACGATAGCGCAACACGGCCAGCGTCGTTAGCACGGTCCAGAAGGCCAACCCGTTATAGGTGTAGGCGAAGCGGTTCTGCAGCACGACGAGCGGGATAACCGCGTAGGCCAACATCGACAGGAAGGCGATCCGTTGCGCCATTTGACCGCGTCTATTATCGACCAACTCGTACGCCAGGGGCCGTAATAGCAACAGCGTGCCCAGGGAACAGAGGACGGAGAGCAGGCGTAGGTTAAACATCGTGGCGCCAAAGAGATGGAAGAGGGCCGCGGCCAGCAGGAAGAACAGGGGTGGGTGCTGCACGAAGGCAAATGCCAGGGCGAACATCTGGCGATGCCCCTGCGCGAGGTTCAGCGCGATGTTGTAGTTGTAGCCCTCATCGCCGTCCCAACCCGGATTCACGCCCAGGTTGAGCAGGCGCAACGCCGCGGCCAGAACGACAGGGCCTACGACTGTGGCCGCACGGCAAACCACGCCGGTCGCGGTCGGGTGCGCGCGATAGTAGGAGTGTATCGGCGAGCCGGGATGATTGTAGGGGCGTATCGCATACGCCCATGCGGATTGGTCTCGCAATGCCACCTACCCCTCCGTCCCTGTCACCGCGAACACGCGCACGGGACCGTCCTGGTAGACCATACGGTAGCCCCGGTGGCCCGGCGCGTATCGTCCCAGCGCGGCTTCGTAGGAGCCGTCCATCACCAACGTCACGCGCTGGCGGCGCATGATCGCCGCGCGCGCGGCCGCGGTCGTCGTGGCGTTGTAGAAGCGCAGGACATCGCGCTGCGCCGCGGCCCAGTCGAACGTTTCAAAGTTCTGCCCCACCACGACATGACATGCAGCCACGGACACGATCAGGTTCCCGCTCCCCGCCGAGGCCATCACGACGTCATCCGGCCCGCTATGCGCGGCCAACCACCCCGCGGCCCGCGCTTCGCTTACCGGCGCATAATAGGCGGGGTTAGCGCCGTGCAACGCGACGGCCAGGTAGAGCAACGCCAGCATGACGTTGGAGCAACCCAGGATGATGACGACACGCCCGGCCGCGCGCGGGCGCAGGCGGCGTAGCGTCAGCGCGCCGAGGACGGCCAGCGCGACGCTCCAGCCACTGAGCAACCGCTCCGTCTGCGGCAACGGAGCCAACAACAACAGCGGTGTGGCAAGGGCCCACGTCGCGGCTAAACGTATCCCCGTCTCTTCCGCGCCACGATAGCCCCCCAGGGATCGTGAATTATTGGGCACAGAGATGCCGAGCGCGCGACGCCAGTCTATCCACTGGGCAGCGGAGCGAGCCGCCTGCGGTCTCCGCGGCACGCCGTCGGGGGCGCAACGATCGGGCACACCGGAGCGCGTGGCCGCGCAGGCAGGCCGCGGGGACCGCGGCGGTCCCAGTGGAGATGTCGCCAGCCGATAATGCACGAGCCTTGGGTAGCCCCCCCGGACCAGCGCCCGCAGCGTCGGCGCCGCCAGCAGCGCCAATGGGCCGAACGCGCCAACCAATAAGGCAACGTTAGGGGGCGGCGGACGCAGCATCGCGCTCCCGCTCCAAAGCGGATCGTGATGGAAGAGCACGGCATAGTACAGCGCGATGCCGCACGCGGGGAGGAGGGCGAGGGATGCCCTCACCCCCCGGCGCATGGCTAACTGGCCCCTCGGCTGCGGCCGACGGTCCAGCGCGCCTCTCCCTACCCGCGGGCGAGGGGGAGTTGACCTCCGTGCAAGACCTGCAATGGGGCGCGCCTCCCCCTCGCCCCTTGAGGGAGAGAGGGCCGGGGGGTGAGGAGACATTACTATATCCACCGCCACCACCGCGACCAGCACGACAATGCCGAAGGGATAGCACAGACCAAGCGCGAGGCCGCCAAGCGCGAGCGCCGATAGATCGCGCGCGCGTCCATACCGCCGCCACCGTAGGTAGCCGGCCAGCGCCCAGAGCTGCGCGGCCAGTCCGGCCGCCCCGTGCGGCGAGATCAGCAACGTCGCGAAGATGCTGAGTTCGGGCGCCGTCAGGGCCACGGGCGCGATGGGCAGCCGGACCACTCCCGAGAGCAGGAGCGCGGGCGCGTAGAGACCGCCGCCGAACAGGGCCAGCGCGTAGGGCAAGACGGGCGAGGCGCCGGGCGATACAGCGCGACAGAAACGCCACAGAGCGCCTAGCAACGCGACCGCCGCAAGGACATGCAAGAGTTGATACACAGCCATCACCGGCGGATGAAAAGGCGAGAACACCACGCCCGCCACCGTATAGAATGGGTACATCAGCACTGGCGCGGCGCGCAGGCTCGAGTATTGGTCGACATAGAGCAGGCGGCCCACGCCGGTGGTGGCGTCCATACCCTGCCGGATCGCGGCGAGGTACTGGCCCGTGTCCCCCACGTTGTTCAACGCGCCGAGAAACACCGTCCCCCGTGGCGCGGCGGCGAACCCCGCGATATAGGGGAGGGCCGCCAGGAGGAGCGCGATGGCGGACAAAGCGAGCGGGTTAAGACGTACGCGCATAGAGGACCGAGACCTTATCGCGGGACACCACGCGCCAGCCGGGAGCGCTGGCGAGGGCGCGTCCCAGTCCCGACGACGGCTCGACGAGCACGAGGCGCACGCCCTGACGGCGTAGCGTCGCCCGCCACCCTGGTTGCGCCTGCCACGTATGTACGAAGTCGTCGATAAAACGGTCGCCGTACATGTCCGGCCGGCCGTCGACATAGACCCGCACGCGCGGGTAGAGCGTCCAGATGAGGTACCCGCCCCAGTCATAGCTGTTGAACAAGGGCCCCGCGAGCCGGTGGGTACGCAGGTAGGACACCGTGCCGGCGGGGAAGCGCCCGGCCTGGATCGCCGTGTTGTGCCGGGCGGTGAGGTTGGGCGCGGAGCTCACGAGCACCGCGACGACGAGCACCGCCGCCAGCGTCAAGTTGAGCGCCGCGACGGGGCGACGGACGGCGGGCGACGGGCGGCGGACGGCGGACGGCGGGCGGCGGACGGCGGGCGACGGGCGGCGGACGGCGGGCGACGGGCGGCGGACGGCGGGCGACGGGCGGCGGACGGCGGGCGACGGGCGGCGGACGGCGGGCGACGGGCGGCGGATGACGATGTCGCCCCTCGCCCCTCGCCCCTCGCCCCTCGCCCCTCGCCCCCGTAGCTCACGCCAGGCATAGGACAGGTAGATGGCGATGAGCGGCGCGATGACGATGGAGAACAGGTTGATGTTGCGCACCGACACCAGCGCGAGGTGCGTGAAAAGCAGTGCGAGCAACACCTCCGCCAGTCGCGGACGCCGCGGCGAGAGGGCCACACCCGCGACGAGCGCCAGCAGCAACGCCTCAAAGAACTGATACTGCCCCTGGTGGAAGTCCGGCGAGACCCACTCCGCGATGTAGCGGGTCGACGCGTTGTCGCCCAGGTACGTGAACGGGTAAATCAGTCCCTTGAGCCCATTGGGGTTGAGCAGGCAGGCCGCGAGCGAGAGAGCGAAGGCGCGCCAGATGTCCCGCGCGCGCGGCGCGTCAAGGGAAGTTGGGAGCGGGGAGGGCAGCGTAAAAATCCCTTCACATGTCCGCGCCAGCGCGGCCACCCCAATGATGACCAGACCGAAGATGAAGCCGCCGTGCAGATTCACCCACAACGTCAATAGTGGCGGGAGAGCCCATAGCAAGCGCGGGCGGCCGGACACGCGCGCCCGCGTCAGAATCCACGCCGTGAGCGCGGTCAGCAGCAGCGAAAGCATCTGCGGACGCACGCCCCAGGTATGGGTCGAGGCGACGGCCGCGACGACGACGACGCCGACGCCGATAGGACGCGTGGCGCTCAGCAAGCGCGCGGTCGCATAGGATAGCGCGAACGCGGCGGCGATCACGGCCGCGAAGACAAGCATCAGCGCGGGATAGCCGCCGCGCGTGTACAACGGGTAGAGCAATGCTTCTGTCAGCCACTCGTGGGCGATCCAGGCGCGGCCGGGCGCCGTCCACGAAAACGGGTCGGCGTACGGGATGCGGCCGGTGGCCCACATGTAGCGGCCCGTCGCCAGGTGCCAGAACAGGTCGTTGTCGACGACCGGACGCAGCGCCATGGCGAAGATGGCGACGAAGACGCCGAAGACGCCAACGTCGCGGATATGCGGGCGGCGCACGCGCGCCAGGAGGTTAGCCCGCCCCGGCTCCAGCGCCCCTGACGAGTCATCGAGCGATATAGGGGCGGGGGCGGGACGTACATCGGCTGAAACGGCGCTCACGCAGGCTACCTCTCCCATCACATAGCCCATACTCCGCGTCCATGTGGGCGTCATGTGGGCGTGTCGAAGCCAGGATAGCGCGGGATGGGGGAGAGGCCAATAGGAAGAATGGGCCTGCCATGAGGCGCCCGTTCGGGCGTAGGGGCGTATGGCTATACGCCCAACGGTCGCGGGCGCGTGGTTGACGCGCGCCGGTGCGTCGTGCATATGCGTGGCAAACGTCGGGCGTATAGCCATACGCCCCTACCTACCCATCCGGCCTTCCCGTCTTTTGCCGGACACGCTTCCCGCGCCATGTGCTCCTACGGCAGGTCGTGGTTATACGTATCCTCGGCCCACCGCGCTGGATTGTGCGCGATATATGCGCGGATACGCTCCAGATCGGCGTCGCCGCGAACGACGTGCTCGTAGTAGTTGCGCTGCCAGAATGGCACGCCTGGTGTCCCACATAGCGTGTTGATACGGGTCGTCACTGCGGCCTTGAATCCGCGCACGAGAGACCCAACAGTATACGATGGTGAACGGAGCGGGCGCGCGTATGACGCGGCATGTGCGCGCTTATGGCCGTCGTCGGTGACCACCACGATGCCGTGGATGTGATTCGGCATCACGACGTACGCATCCAGCGCGATCTCTGCACGGACGAGGGCGGTGTACGCCCATTCCTCGTTGACGATGTCGCCATACTGGTTCAGGGTCATCTCATCATCAACGACAGCGCCTAGGAGTCGAAACGGGTCCCGCACGCAGATCGTAACAAAATAGGCGCCGGCTTGCGTATAATCGTACCCATCGAGCCGGATGCTACGACGTTGGGGAAGGCGCAAGGCGCGTTCATCGATCATGGCTGCCACCTCCAGCCGACGCATCGCGGCACGCATCAGGCGTATAACCATACGCCGGGCGTATAACCATACGCCGGGCGTATAACCATACGCCCCTACAGCGGCGCCTGCGGCTATCGTGCAGCGATATCGTACTGGCAATCCTTGTCGATGTCAAACAGGGCCGTATCACCATACAGTCCTGACCGGGGCGTGGGGGCGTATGGCTATACGCCCAACGGTCGCGGGCGCGTGGTTGACGCGCGGGGGCGTATGGCTATACGCCCGGTGTTCGCCGCAGAAACGTCCAATGGACGGCGAACACCCCCGAACGCCGGGCCGCCCCCGAACGCCGGGCGTATAGCCATACGCCCCTACGCCTGACCGCGACCGGCGGACGCGCGGACGCCTGTTAGTGCAAGCTGGCCCCATTGGGCGATGGGGGCGGCGTCGGCAGCGGCTTACCCGTGAGGACGCTGCCGCTGCCCATCAGCTTGGAGGACTCCTCGGCGCGATGGCAGGCCACGTAGTGTTCGTTGCCCATCAAGCGGAACGCCGGGACCTCGGTCGCGCAGCGGTCGATGGCGATGGGGCAGCGCGTACGGAAGCGGCAGCCCGACGGCGGGTTGATCGGGCTCGGCACGTCGCCCTGCAGCACGATGCGCTGCTTGCGCACCGACGGGTCGGGGTCGGGGATGGCCGAGAGCAAGGCCTTCGTATACGGATGCAGCGGATTGCTGTAGAGCTCGTCGGCCGGCGCCAACTCGGCCATCTTGCCCAGATACATCACGGCGACGCGGTCGGAGAGGTACTCCACGACCGAGAGGTTGTGCGCGATGAACAGATAGGTCAGCCCGAACTCCCGCTGTAGATCCTGCAACAGGTTGAGCACCTGCGACTGCACCGAGACGTCGAGCGCCGAGACCGGCTCGTCGCAGACCACCAGCTTGGGCCGCAACGCCAGGGCGCGCGCGATACCAATGCGCTGGCGCTGGCCGCCCGAAAACTCGTGCGGGTAGCGGCGCACCCACTCTTTACGCAGCCCGACCACCGAGAGGAAGTATTGCACCGTCTTCTCGCGCTCGGAGCGGTTGGTCATGCCGTGCACGCGCAATCCCTCGCCGATGATGTCGCCGACGGGCATGCGCGGGTTGAGCGACGAGTACGGGTCCTGGAAGATGATCTGCATGTCGGCGCGCGTCTTCTTGAGGTCGTTCGCGGAGAGCGCGAAGACATCCTTGCCGTCGAACACCACCTTGCCCGCGGTGGCCTTGTTCAGGCGCAGGATGGTGCGCCCCGTCGTCGTCTTGCCACAGCCCGACTCGCCGACGAGCCCGAGCGTTTCACCCTTCTTAATGTCGAACGAGATATCGTCGACCGCCTGCACGTAGCCAACGGTGCGCCGGAAGATACCGCCCTGGATCGGGAAAAAAGTCTTCAGGTTCTGCACCGAGAGCAGCGTGTCGCCGTTGCCGTCGCCCGTGTTCGTGGGCGTCGCCGGCGCCGGCCTGATCCCCTCTGTCACAGCCATTCGTGTCTCCTTACATAGTCGATAGTCGATGGTCGATGGTCGATGGTAATCTCGGCAGGGACGTTAGCTAGCGACGGCGTAGCCGTTGTACGCTCAACCCCAAGCTTTCTATCGACCATCGACCATCGACCATCGACTCGTTAGTACAGCCAGCAGCGCGCGGCGCTGCCATCATCGAGCGTCTTGAGGGCCGGTTCCTCCTCGCGGCACACCGCCATGGCGTGGGGGCAGCGCGGCGCGAAGGGGCAGCCCTTCGGCAGGTTGAGCGGGCTCGGCACGGTGCCGGGGATCACGTTGAGGCGACCGCCCTTTTGGCCGATCGACGGGATCGAGTTGAGCAGGCCGACCGTGTAAGGGTGCTTCGGCGTCTTGAGCACCTGCTGCACCGAGCCGTGCTCGACCACCTTGCCGGTGTACATGACGACGACCTCGTCGGCCATCTCGGCCACGACGCCGATGTCGTGCGTAATCAAGAGCACGGCGGTGTTGTTCTTGGTGCGCAGGTCGCGTATCAACTCCAGGATCTGCGCCTGGATCGTCACGTCGAGGGCCGTCGTCGGCTCGTCGGCGATCAACAGGTCGGGCTGCAGGGCCAGGGCCATGGCGATCATCACGCGCTGGCGCATACCGCCCGACATGTTGTGGGGATAGTCCTTGACACGCCGCTCCGGCGAGGGAATGCCGACCATGCGGAACAACTCGACCGTGCGCGCGTCCGCGTCGGACTTGCTGATCTTACGGTGCTCGGTGATAGCCTCGCGCACCTGGTTACCCACCGTAAAAACGGGGTTGAGCGAGGTCATCGGCTCCTGGAAGATCATCGAAATCTCATCGCCGCGCACGCCGCGCATCTCCTTCTCGGAGATCTTGGCCAGGTCGCGGCCTCTGAACATCAACTGACCGCCGGCCAGGAAGCCGGGCCGGTCGACCAGGCGCATAATGGAGAGCGAGGTCACGCTCTTGCCGCAGCCGGACTCGCCGACGACGCCGAGCGTCTGCCCCGGCTTGAGCGAGAAGTCGACGCCATCGACGGCCTTGACCGTGCCGTCCATGCTCTTGAAGTACGTCTTCAGGTCGACGACGTCGAGCAGCGTGCCGTTGGGGTTGAGTGTCTCGTTTCTCTGTGCGGTCTTGGTTCCCGCCGTGGCCGTCGGTGCGCTAGCCATATGGTCCCACCTTAATCGTTAATAGAGATACAGCCGTTTTATGCGTATTGTACATCCTTACAGTAGGATGTCAAACTTTCCGTATCACGCGTAAGGGAATAGGGGATAGGGAACGGTGCGACTCTACACCACGCCTCAGTAGTGTCCAAGCGCTTGGGCCTGCCCGGCTACCGTCGGCGGCCGTCCCACCGCACGCGCCAAAGCCGTGGCCACATAGAGATTGATGCTCACCCGCTGCTCCTCGGCCACGCGCGCTAAATCGCGATGCATGTCCGCGGGGATACGGATGAGCAGGCGGCCACTGTACTCCTTTTCACCGCTTGCGCTTGGTGTCGGGATAGGCAAACCATCCCTGATAGCGCCCTCAATCCACAACTCCTGCGCCTCTTTGATGCGCTCCAAGGCATCCTCGGGCGTGCGTCCCTGACTGAGGCACCCAGGGAGATCGGGGATGCTCACGACCCATGCAGTCTCCCCTGGGATCAATTCGATGCGGTAAGGCAGGGCCATATAGCGCGCAACCTCCGCCGCCACGTCCACGGTGACCCCACCGTTAGCCACTAAATCCACCTTTTATCCCTCCTCATCTATGCTCGATCTATCCTGATCGATAAGATCAAGGGCTTGCTTGACGTACGCGACATCAAACGGATCGTGCTGGGGGACGATTAGAGCATCATTGCCACGCCGGTATCTCCTATGGCTGCCTTTCTGCCCTGCCACCACGAACCCCACATTCCGTAAGACAACATCTAGTTCCTCAGGATGTACAGTCCGTGGGTTGCGTCGCAGCGCCTCGATCCTCTTCTCGCGCTTCGCCATCGCCCTCCATCTCCATGCTGCTATTATAGTATCAAATGCAATATCATAGCGATATTGGTCAGGCTCCCTGCCGTCGTGTGTCGCGTATGCGCAGGATAATGACCTTTTGTCCCCGCACCCGATAGGTCGCACGATAGGTAATACCATGGCGCGTCACAATGATGAAACGCGTACCGGGCTTACGTCCCACGCGGCCCAGGCCAGGATGGTCAGCCAACGCATTGACCCGTAAGTGGATGTCGGCCAACGCTTCATACCCTCTAGCCGCCCCAGCATACGAGGCGATATGTGCGTATATCTGTTGCATGTCACGAATAGCCATCGTCTTCCAGACGATGGTCATCGTCGCAGCCGCGCGGCGGCTTGGTCCAGCGCCTCACGCGTGGTCAAGCCGTTCTCAACCATCCACGCCTCGAACTCATTGCCGGTCATACCCTCATCTGGATGCGCGTCATCCTCGGCGATGGCATCTTCGATCTCGCGCACTTGCCACAGCTCACGCTCGATCACCTCTTCGAGGGCCTCTTGTACCCAGTAGGTGCGGCTACGTTCGGTTGCTTGGGCCAGGGCGTCGAGCCTGGCGACCACGTCGGCCGGCAGGCGAACGGTAATCGGCATCGTCGCGGGCGTCGGTGTCGCGCTCATATGATCTCCTCCCCCTAACGTCATCACATGTACACATTGTACGCGCTAACGCGCCCGCCATACAATGCCTACTCGTACGGTGGTGATGGAACAGCTGCCTTAGAGCGCATCGAGGCTCGCCGCGTTAGCCGCGCGCTCGATCAACGCGTTGAGGGCATCTTCATCAGATATGGCGATGCGCTGTTCAAGGGTCTGGGGCAGGGCGCCAAAGCGCGCCCGCAGCAAGACCCGCAGCGCTTGACGCTGCCCTTCGGCCCGCCCTTCCGTACGCCCTTCGGCCTGTCCCCTGATCAGGGTTTCGGCCAATTCCGCGCCAACCTCGCCCTCGTGCAACTGACGCCCGCCCTCACGCGTATAGACCGTCGCCATCGCCCCTTCCAGGCCGATCGCGATGTCGATCTGGGCGCTGCGCCAGCGTCCGTCGGCGTCCGGCTCCCACGGCTGGTACACCCCCTGCTCCAAGCGCCAGGCGCGTCCCCCCTCCGGCACGTAAGCATGGGTCGGGTCGAGCGCCAGGTATTCATGGACGCCCGCGTGGGCGTAGCTGTATGCCTTGCCCTCCTCCAGGCCGAGGTCGACGTCGTAGGTGGACTCGCTGAGGACCTCGATGATGAGGGCAGGGGCGCCGTCAAGACCAACCGTGAGCGATCCTCGACTCTGATCGATGGGGTGGCGATAGACGAACACGTCGGGCAGCGTTTTGTAGCGCGAGCCGTCGGCGCGCGCGAAGCCCAGCACGATTGTCTGACTGAGCGCCTGCCAGGGGACCTCCGCGCCGGGCGCCGTGTGGAGACGCGCGATCTCGTTGATGCCCCAGCGCAGGTTCATAATGGTCATCTGATGCAGATCCGTGCCCACCACGCTCTCCTCGGTGTCATCGGGCGGCCATACTCCCATGGGGAGGGCCGGCCACGGCCGGGTCTCTGTCTCGCTCGCCATCGTCATTACACCTTCGAGCGCACGTCGAGCGCGTCACCGAGACCGTCGCCCACGAAGTTGACCGAGAGGACGGTCAGCACCAGGAAGATGCCGGGGAATGTGGCCCACCACCAGTTGCCGCCGCTGAAGCTATTCTCGGCGTCGGCCAGGATGTTGCCCCAACTCGTGTCGGGGTATTTGACCCCCGCGCCGAGGAAGTCGATCGCCGCCTCCACCACGATGAAGCTGGCGATGTTGAGCGTCGTCTGCACCAGCACGGGGCGCAAAGCGTTGGGCAGCAGATGGCGGAACACGATGCGCATGTCGCTCACGCCGACCGAGCGCGCGGCCTCGGTAAACTCCTGCTCACGCAGCCGTAGGTACGACGAGCGCGTCAGGCGCGCCACGATCGGCCAGGAGAAGACGATGAACACAATGATGATCAAGCCGACGTGCCCCTGACCCCAGATGTCGGCGGCCAGGATCAGCAGCGGCAGGAACGGCAAGGTCAGGAACACGTCGGTCACGCGCATCATCACGGTGTCGACCCAGCGGCCGTAGTAGCCGGAGATAGCGCCCACGATGACGCCGATGATCGTGGCCCCGAAGGAGGCCAGGAAGCCGACCATCAGCGAAATGCGCGCGCCCCATAGGATCTGCGAGAGCATGGTGTGCCCGTAAGTGTCCGTGCCCAGGATGAACCACCAGTGCGGCGACAGGCGCGGCGAGAGATCCTGGTTGGTCGCGTCATACGTGCTTGGGTTGTAGGGGTTCTCCCCCGTGATGTAGGGGGCGAAGACGGCTAATAGGATCATCACAATGACGATGACCGAGCCGATCATAGCCGGCTTGTGCCTACGGAAACGGATCCAGGTCAGTTGCGCCTGTGAAAGTTGCCGCGCCGCGATCTCGGGCTCAGGCTCGGACGTCGCCGGCGCGACGGTTGTCAGGACCTCGCGTTCTATCGCGACGGGGTCTTGCATCGGTCTTCTCCTCTTCGCCCAGCAACAGGCCGGCTAATCGTAACGGATACGCGGGTCGGCCACGGCATAGAGCACGTCGGCCGCCAGGTTGCCGATGAGCACGAACAGCGCCGAGAGCAGCAGCACCGCCTGCAACGCCGTCGTATCGTTCTGGCCCAGGGACTGAATGTAGTATTGTCCCATACCGGGCCAGCCGAAGATCGTTTCGGTGATGATGGCGCCGCTGACCAGTTGGGGAATAAAAATGCCGACGTTGGTGATGATCGGCAGCAGCGCGTTGCGCAGCGCGTGCTTGAAGATGACCTTCGACTCCGGCAAGCCCTTGGCACGCGCCGTGCGCACGAAATCCTGGTTGATCACGTCGAGCATGCTGGCGCGCATGAAGCGGCTGTCGGCGCCGATGCCGATGATGGCCAGCGTGATCGCCGGCAGAATAAGATGCGCGAACAGGTCGCCAATCGTCTGGCCGGGGTTCGCCTTGAGGTACGCCCAGTAGTCGGGCGTACCAAAGACGGGGATGGGCAGGACCGGGTTGGTGATGCCGACAGGAGGCGTCAGATGGAAGGTATCGGCCACGATGTAAATGAGCATCAGGGCCAGCCAGAAGGTCGGCAGGGAGAGGCCGACGTAGGAAAAAACTGTGAGGGCTTGATCGATGAATGTATACCGTTTGAGCGCCCCGATCAGACCGATGGGTAGGCCGATCAGTTCCTGGATAATATAGGCGAAGCCGATCAAGATAATCGTCGCGGGTAGGCGGCCCTTGATGCTATCTAAAACAGGGTTATCGTGCACGTCGAAGCCAAGGTTGCCGTGCGCGGTCGCGGACAGCCAACTCCAGTATTGCACCGGGAGCGGCTTATCCAGCCCATTTTGCGTGACGCACAGTTGATAATGGACGTGCGCCGCCTGGCTCGGCGATTGCAAGTAGCGCTCACAGGGGCCGCCCGGCTGCGCGTGCAGGATGACGAAGAAGAGAATGGTTAGGCCGAACATGATGATGATGGCCTGGAGGACACGGCGCACGATATATGTCGTCATGTAACCTAATCCGTAGCGTTACGATTCTCTCGTTTAGAATCACCGTTTGTAACTGCGCGGCGTCGCGCCGCCCGTTTCGCATAGTATATAGTATCTGATCTATAACGCTTGTACACCTACATCGGTGCGACGGCTCCGCGCTCGGGATGTCCCGAGCGCGGAGCTGTCGCGAGTGCCGCTATGCTATTAGCTGGCGGCGAACCACTGGAAGGCATTCCACTCATTGCCTGCAGAAGTGGGATTCGGCTTGAAGTTGCCGATCCGGCTGTCGATAGCGATGATGTTAGCGCGGTTGTACAGCGGGACGAAGTACGCGTCGTCGCGCAACACGCTCTGCCACTGGTTGAGGATGCGGCGACGATCCTCAAAGCTACGCGCGTAGCGCGCCGACTTGAGGATGTTGAACTGCGTCGCGTCGGCGCCCACGTAGTTCTGGGCCAGCGACCCATGGCTCGCGGCCGTCGGGATCAGGCTGGGGTCGACGTTCTGCTCGTTCGACTGCGGGTCCGGCGGGATAGAGAAGGCAAACTCGGCCACGTCGAAGCGGCGCTGGTGCAAGATACCATTCTGGACGTACGACGAGAACAGGCCGTTGTTACCGCCGCCGGAGATGTAGTTCTGTACCGTGTTGATGCCCACGTTATTCCAGAACTTGGCCAGAATCTGCCCGCTCTTCTTACGAATGGGAGTATTCGTGCTGTAGAAGCGGATCGTTAAGTGCTTGCCGCTCAGGCCAGGCGTATTGGCGTAGCCCGCCGCCGCGAGCAGCGCTTTGGCCTTGGTGACATTGTAGCTATTGAGCGGCAGCTGCGTGTCCGCCCACGGCGAGACGTTCGGGATGATCGAGTGCAGCAGGAACTGGTCAGGGCGCTGCAACTGCGGGAAGAGCTGGCGGATGTAGCTCTGCGTGTCGACGGCGTAGTAGAGCGCCTGGCGCAGCGGCTTGGAGAGCGAGGCCGAGTTGAGCTCCAGGTGCTCGTACTCCAGTGAAGGCTGGTTGATGATGTGATAGGGCGTCTTGGACAGCAGCGGCAGGTCATTGGCCTGGAAATCCTCGGCCTTGTCGACGCCGGGGTTGCCGGCCAACGCCGCGTCCAGCGCCGCCGCGTTAGCGGAGATATTGACGTACTTGATCTGCGCCAGCGGCTGGTGGCCGCCACCCATGGCGTTCTCGCTGTAGTAAGGGTTTGGCGCCAACACGACGGTCGAGCCGTCACTGGCAAAGGTCTGGATCTTGTAGGGGCCGCTGAAAACGTCGGTGGGTTTGTTGTAGAGGTCGTTGCCGAAGCCGACCGCGATCTTGGCCGGGTCGGTCGACTTATACTCGGACTCAAGATAGTGCTGCGGCACGAAGAAGAGGGGTTGCGCTTGAGCGATGGCCACGTCCGGGGCGTAGGGGCCATTCATGGTCACGCGCGCCGTCGTCGCGTTCAGCACGTCGACGCCCTTGATCTGGTTGAGACCGAACGTGTTGCCCAGGTCGATGTTGAGGGCGATGCTGAACTTGTAGTCGTTCATCGTAATCGGCTGGCCGTCCGACCACTTCAAACCCGGCTTCATCTTGTACGTGATCACATCGTTGCCGCCGACGAGCTTGGCGTCGCCGTTGATGTACGAGGGCAGATTCGAGAAGATCTGGGGGATATAGTGGGCGTAGTTATCGATGGTGTAGGGGCTATCGAGCACCGCGTTGCACACCTCGGCGTCCACCACTGTACCGCCGTAGGCGGGACCGCAGCCATCGGGCGACTGCCAGTCTGTGATCACGACCGTGCCGGCGGCCTTCGGGGCCTGGCGCGGCGTGGCGCCATGCGCCGCCTGCGCGCCGAGCGCCGTGCCGGCGAGCACGACCGCGGCGGTAATACGTAGGGTCTTTTTACCAACCATGAAATGCTACCTCCAAAAAACGTTGTAGTATAGGGTCGCGCGTTGTCGAAAGGCCGGATACCTGAGGCGTGATGCCGAAAGAAAAATAGGATGGCTGTCGTCGTCCTGATGGGTTGCGCATCCTACAACCGGCTAAGCGCCGCTTACCTCCTTCTCCTTAGTGGTATCCACTGCCGACGGGGGACATAGGGCAGGGGACCCGCAACTGGTTTCTGTTTACCAGATATACCAACTGCGCTCCTGTATGTCAACCATACGAAATGAATGGTTCTGCTTCTCGGCGTATCCCTCCTCCGGTGATCGCGATTGGTTTGAGATAGTATCACAAATACAGAGTGAATAGCGTATGAACGCTGCCTTAACAAAGGACACCTTTAGTCCTGTGCCAGGGACGCTTGCGCGATCCAGCCGCGCACTGTCTGGGCCTGGTACCCACTCGCGCGCGCCGACGCGTATGCGCGCGCGGCGTCGGCGCTACGACCGAGCTGCTGATCGGCCATGGCCAGGACGGCGTCCATGTCCGGGTCTTGACCAACCAGCGCCAGGCCGCCGGAGGCCTCGGCGCGCGCCAGGTCCGGCTGATGCATGGCCAGAGCGGCGATCCCGGCGTATAGGAAAGGCGTCGGCAGCTTCTTTATTCCTTCGGCCTGCCGAAATTGGGCCAGCGCAGCGTCATAGTGACCTTCTTTGAGCAAGACAATGCCGAGGTCGAAGCGCGCGTCGTAATCGTCGCCTTTGATGGAAATGGCCTGGCGTATCTCACGATCGGCGGCGGCCAAATCGTCGCGCGCATAGTCACCGACGGCCGTGGAGAGATGGCCGTTCGCCTCGATACTCTGCTGTAACGGCAAGCCAAAGACGACCAACGCGCCGAATCCGAGGACAACGACCAGCACAATCGCGCTGATATACAGCCGAACCATGCGTACCCTGTCGCGCCGGCTCGCCGCCACGATCTCCGTGGGTATAGACGGACGTGAAACATTCGTTGGCATGACGCCGCCCTTCTACCTACGACGCCCACTTGCTGCCCGCCATGGCGTGGGGCAGGGACCCACGGCTGGATCTGACTTTTAGATATACCAACTGATCCGCTGGATGTCAACCATGACGATGCGGCGGGCGCCGCGCGGCCCCTCCTCCCCCGACCAAATCCAGTTATGACAAGCTGGATTGGACATAGTATGGCAGGTTTAGGGTGAATCCCACATGAACGCGGGCTTAAGGGGATATCTCTGGTCTTTTAAGGCCAGGTCCGCGTTCACGAGCCCTCGTGGCCGTTCTCGCCGCGCTTGGTTCCGCGGCGTCGCCTGCACGCGTCCATAGGCGCGCCGGCAAAGAAGCGGGCGACCGATGTGCGAATAGGCAGCGTGGGCGAGACGAGGTCGGCTTCCGCCGCGACGAGCGCGCTGCTCGTGTAGTCTCCAAGCGCGGGGTCGGGCGCGCTCAGGACCAGGACGTCGCGTGTAGCGGGACGCACGATCCAATACTCAGGGACGCCCGCATGGGCGTATGCCTTGCGCTTCACATCGGTGTCCGTATCGGGGTTGCCCGGCGAGAGGATCTCGATCAGCAGCGCGGGGATGCCCTCGATGCCGTTGGCCGTGACGATGTCCAGATCCTCCGTGCGGATGACCAGCACGTCGGGCTGGACGGGGTCACACTCCGGCATGCACAGCCCGATGGGCGACCACAACGTGACGCCGATTTCGGCGTCGTCGATCTGACTGAAGAAAACGCGTGCGATATTGCGGATAATCCACTGATGGCTGGGGCTGGGGGCGGTCGACATATAGAGAACCCCTCCGATAACTTCATAGCGGTTGCCATCGTCCGGGAGTTCTCTCTCCCAACGCGCACGGTTCCAAACCGCGTCGAGTGAGCGTAGCGTCAGGACATCGGTAGCGATCATCGTAGACAAACCTCCGGCAATAGAGCGCTGAACTGCTTACACCCTAGCAGTCGGTCGGCGCGGCGTCAAGATAGTCGCTGCTACAGTGTTACCGAACGCCTTGTAAATGCCGGCGTCATTGCCTGTCATGAAGATAGTTGGCGTTGTTTTACACGGCGAGGCGCGGGGGGGAATTATGGCGCTACTGGCGGCGGACACCGACAGCGACGACGGCATGTCTATCTTCTAAAAGTCGATGTGATCGCCGCTGATGATCCCCACCTGTACGACGCCGCCCGCCTGCTGAACCTTGCCATCGAAGACGACAAGGGCGGCGTCATGACGCGCTGGCAGTGACGCTCAGGCGCGCACGGTCTTCGCGCTTGGGGCGGACCACGATGGCGACATCGCTGTCCAGCGCGAGCAACAAGCGAAACAGGCGCTCCAATGAATAGCCGCCGAAGCGCTCGCGTAACAGTGATTAGTGATGACTACCGATACGTTTGCTCGCTACGGCGGTCGACCTTGAATAGGATAACTAGCTTCGCTGCATCATCAATTATGTAGAGTATGCGCCAATTGCCCACTCGGATACGATACGAGAAGGTAGAGCCCTTTATTTTCTTTACCCCAGACGGGCGAGGATTGTCACGAAGGGCCGTAATAGCATCTCGTATACGAGGGTAATCATGTGCCGGAGCCTGGCGTAACTGGTCGGCTACCTCTAGCGGGTCGAGCTTGATTGTGTAACGATCCACATCAGCTTACTGACGCTCTTCTGAGGGATGAACAAATTGGTCAAAGTCGCTCAATTCGTTCGGCCCCGCCATACGATAACGGGCCTCCGCGGCACGGGCCACTACCGCATCCTCAGCGTCACGGAGAGCCTCCATATCGACAAACTTGATGGAGCCCTCACCAAACATTTCTTTTATATGTCCTGAGATGATACGCATGACTTCATGCTTATCCGCCCCGGTAGACGTAAGGCCTAACGCCGCACATGTTGCCTCATACCCATCGGTTGCATCCATAGCCTCATCTACCAGCACCTCCCACTCGCGACGGGTCGAAGCAGGAGAAGTCAGTGGAGAACCTTCAACAGTCATTTGTCGTATCCGCAATCCCCGTAATAGTACGATCTATTCAAGCTGTCTTCGTGTCACAACGGTTTTTTGGAGCGTCATACGCTAGTCTACCATTAGGATGGCTATAGCAAAGCTAGACTTCTACGCTCTTGCGCGGACGGCCGCGCTGGCGCATCTCCACCTCCTCCCGCCCGACCGCCCGTGCGAGCGCCGTCGCGGCAAAGAGATTCAAGCTTACCCCTTCTGTGTCGGCGGCCTGGGCCAATTGCCGATGAATAGTCTTGGGAAGGCGCACGATCAACCGGCCTCCCGCTTCATCTCAATCGGGTGGGGGAACGCTCAAACCATTCTCGGCGGCGAGGTCGAGGATTGCCGGACGAAGATCGGGATCGTCGAGGCGTATGGACCAATCGGGCGGACACTCCAGCGCGTCCGCCGCGCGTTCATAGAGCGCGAAGACGACATCGCCGTTGTGCGCGCTGTTCCACATGAGGCCGTCAACACGGGCATAGAGATCATCCCGGCTATAGAAATAGCGCGACCACTCCTGTGTCAGGCGACGACGAGGATAGACGGTGAGCGCGGTCGTGATGCCCGCACGCATAGCGCCGTGTCCGCATAGGCTGAGGACGGCAAGATCCCGTGTCAAACGCACGTAGGCGACGCGCCGTTCTCCAAACTCGACAAATGCCGAGTCTCCAAAGAGCTCGACAAGGCATCCGGCAAAGGTAGCGGAAACGTAATATATACCGCGGTAGCGACTCACGGTTGGCTGTCCACGCCTGTCACGCCCGTGATGGTCGAAGCGGGATACCGGCCCGTAGTAGCGGAATCCCGTCGCCGTGGCGTCATGATCCGTCGGATCGTAGATGCGGACGATGCGTGTGCCCGCGGGGAGTGCTTCGACGATGGGCTTCGGCGCGTGATGAGGGGGAGGCGGGGCGATACGGACCATACACGCCGCCCCGCTCAAGCAACGCCGAGCGCGGCGGCCTCGTCCACGACGGCCTCTACGTTGCCCTGCTTGAGTACGGTGAGCGGCGTGGCGCCGTCGAACGCGGAATTGGCATGGGTCAGCCAACCCATTGTGGCGAGCGGCGACACGCGCGACGCACGGATGACATCGGGTAAGCCTCGCACAACACCGTCCGGCCCTTCCGGATCAAACTGCCAGGGAGGGAAGCGCAGCGCGCCACGATCCATGACGGCCAGCAAGCTCCCGCTCTCGACGCGGTCGTGCGGCGTTTGACGGCTCGTCCCAAGAACCTTCGCGGTCTGTGACGCCGTGAGCGCCCCGTCAAGGAGCGCCCGCCGGCGTTGGAAATAGTCCAGCAACGCCGCTGTTTCCAACCGCACGCGCTCGGACGCGCCGTACACGCGTCCTCCCGAGAGGTCCTCGATCAGCGACGCGTTAGCGCTCGTGGGCGCCGTGTTGACAAGGACCTGCCGCACGCGATCAAGCAGCCGATCCTGCTCGGCCTGCGTAAGGGTCGAGCGCAATATGTCCGCGATACGTTCCGCGACCACCACCATACCCCCTGTAAGAGATGTCAATGTCACCCTATTGTAGCACGCCCATGGACGATGCGGGAGTCGATGACTTCTACCTCAAGCTCGACCTGGTAGGAGAGCAGTGTTACCGGCCCTGCCGTCCGCGGCGGCGTGGCCGTTCCGGACACACCTACGCGACGGGGATACTGAACCCTGGGAGGACAGCGCCTCCGTCGAGCGTGTCGACCGCCGTCAGGATGCGCGGCGCGGCCGCACCCGGCCGCCACACGTCGACCTCTCGCCGACGCGGCCAGACCACCCACACCAGGCGGACCTCGCGGTCGAGCCAGCGCCGTGCCTTCTCCGCCATGCGCTTGCGGATATCGCTGGGCGAAGCCGCCTCCACCGCGAGGTCCGGCGCCACGCGGGGAAAATCGTCCGTCTCCGTGAGGGGCGCGTGCTCGGCGCGCACAAAGGCCACATCGGGCGCCAGGACGGTCTCCCGACGCTCGCCTGGCCGTGTGAGGTTGAAGCCAGCCTCCGCACCCAGGACCACGCCCACATCATGGCTCGTGGCATAGGTCCACAGCGCCCCATTGAGATCGGAGGAGCGGCGACCGTGGGAGCCGCCGGTGGGCGACATCCTCACCAGGCGGCCCTCCACCAACTCATAACGGTGGTCCAGATCATCGGGCATCACGCGCAGGTCCGCGGACGTCCACACCCGCGCGCGCTCCGGCGCGGCAATCATAATGCGCCTCCCTCCCATTGCTCCCCTATAGAATCGCTTGCACAACGCCTCCTCCGCGGCGTCATGACGCGCTGACGCTCAGACGCGCGCGGTCTGCACGCTTGGGGCGGACCACGATAGCGACATCGCGTCACCCAGCGAGGTGACAGGCGTCCGGCGTGATTTCGATGTGAAACCGCATGTGCAGCTGTCGCGCGAGGCGTGCGAGGGTAGCGATCGAGGGCTCGTGCTCGCCCGCTTCTAGGCGGGCGATGGCCGGCTGCTGCACGCCAAGGAGCCGTGCCAACTGCGTCTGCGTCAACCCATGTTCCACTCGGTAGGCCAACACACGATGCGCGACAGTCCGAGCCAGCGCCAGACGATCCCACTCGTCCCGCAGCGCGGGGCTGCCCTCGAGTTGCGCGGCGAGTACCGCGTCAGCCGATGTCAGGTTGGATAGCTTCATTGTCGTCTTCCTCGGTAATCTCAATCTCCGCACAGCGTTGCTGCGCCGCGGCGATAGCCCGCGCGAAGCCGCGTGAGTTCACCTGCGCCTCTGGCCCGATGGCCGCGATCACGAACACGTCGCTGCTCCGGCAGTAGAAGGCTCGCCAGGGGCTCCGTCCCTGACGCGGCCGTAATTCCCGGATACCCACCGCTCCCCGTACAGCGCTCTGATGCGGGAAGGGGAGACTAGGGCCAAACGCACGCAGTTTCTCCACGGCATTCAACACGGCGGCCTTTTCCGCATCCGGCAAGCCGGTCAACTCCTGGCTAGCCGCGTCGGTATAGCGGACATCCCACATGCAGGCATTATAACATGCTTGTTATAGCCACGCTCACTCTCGTCCCTTCTTGTAGATGTGGACGATGCGCGTGTCCGTGGGGAGCGTCTCGACGACGGGGTTCGGGGTGTGCTGAGGGGGAGGCGGGGCGATACGGACCACATACGCCGCCCCGCTAAAGCAACGCCAAGCGCGGCGGCCTCATCCACGACGGCCTCTACGTTACGCTGCTTGAGTGCGGTGAATGGCGGGCGTATGAGGCCGGCTCGGCCTATCCCGGTACTCCTACATAGGGCGAAAATAACTATGGGTTGTTGATACGTGAAGGGGGGAGTGTTTGTTGCCGCATATGCTCGCGGGCGCGCTCGGCGTCGCGTTGATCGGCGGGGTCCTGCTCGAGGTGTTCGAGACGATCGTGCTGCCGCGCCGCGTGACGCGCCCGTGGCGCCTGACGCGGCTGCTCTACCGTGGGACATGGACGCCGTGGCAGCGCGCCTCGCGGGGTTGCGCGAAAGCGCCAAAGACCGCGAGAACCTCTTGAGCGCGTACGGCCCCCTCGCCGTGTTCCTGTTGCTGGGGGCCTGGGTCACGCTACTTATCGTGGGCTTCGCGCTGCTGCAGTGGGCCAACGGTTCGGCCCTGAGCACGACCGGCGAGAAGCCGACCTTCTGGGTCGACCTCTACTTCAGCGCCACGACGTTCCTCACGCTGGGCCTGGGCGACGTCACGCCGCGTCCGATGGGACTGCCGCGGGGGCTGACCGCCGTCGGGCGGTGGGGGGCTTCGGCATCCTGGCCCTCGTGATCGGCTACCTGCCCGCGCTCTACAGCGCGTTGGCCCGCCGCGAGGTGGCCGTCTCGATGCTCGACGAACGGGCCAGCTCACCGCCCAGCGCCGGCGAACTGCTGCGCCGCTATGCCGAGGACGACGCGTGGGACGCGCTGGACGCCTACCTACGCGACTGGGAGACGTGGGCGGCCGAGTTGATGGAGAGCCACCTGTCGTATCCGATGCTGGCCTACTTCCGCTCGCAGCACGACAACCAGAGTTGGCTGGCCGCGCTGACCACGATCCTGGACGCCTGCGCCCTCATCATGGCTGGCCTGCCCGACCTGCCGCGCCACCAGCACCAGGCCCGTCTGACCTACGCCATGGCCCGGCACGCCGCCGTCGACCTGGCGCAGACGCTCGTGGCCGAGCCCCGGCCGCCCGAGCCCGCGCGCCTGACCCCCGACGGGCTGGCGCGCCTACGCGACGAACTGGCCGCTCAGGGCGCGCGCCTGTCCGACGACGCGGGGCTGATGGACCGGCTGTGCGAGCTGCACGACGCCTACGAACCCTACGTCAACGCGCTCGGCGAGCGTCTAGCCCTGCCCCTCCCACCGTGGGCCTCGCCCCCCGACGTCAGGGAGAACTGGCGCGCCACGGCCTGGCGGCGGCCCAGCCGCGCCCTGTTTTAGAAAGGTCATAGCTGTCTCGGCAGATTGAGAAGCGCGCGTAATCGTAGCTCGATTTGGAGAAGAGTGCGAGGGGATACGGCGCCAAGTTTGTTTCCAAGACGTAGTACAGAAATTGAACGCACATTATCACATCGGACACAACTTGCCTTTGTTAGTCCACCTTCGGGAGGACTAACAATAACCTCGTAGGGTAGACGACGAATTGTGCCGGTTATCGGCACGATCACCACCATCGCTCCAGGACCCTGGTTAAATGAGTCGACCGATACGATGACCACGGGACGTCGCCTACCCTGTTCGTGCCCTTGTACTGGATCTAAGTCTACTTGCTATACCTCACCACGAGAGGGCTGCGGCATGTTCATTCGTCATTCAATCCATCGGCAAGGGTCACGTCCCATTCGGATTGCTCATCCTGTAGCTCTTGCCATGCCTTGGGGTCCGCCTTGAGTGCGGCGTAAGCTTCATTGGATGCCTCGTTGATGCGGCGCCCCCAATACGTTTCGACAGCACGAGCAAGCACGGCTGACATCGGAACGCCATCAAGGCGTGCTAGCTCTTCGAGCATCATCTGCGTATCCTCTGCCACAGGGATAGACCTGGTTGCTACAGTTATGTCCATCGACGTTATCTCTCCGATCATGCGCTCACCCCCTTGCCTGTTATCATAGTACCGCTATTGCGATTGGCGCGGGTACGACCTCGTCTAGTCGCCATACGACAACGCCCGGGGGCGCACGACCGCGTCGGCGGCGGGGGCGGCCGCGTCGGTCGCGGCGTGGGCGCACAACGCGAGGCTCATCAGGAAGTCGTCGTGGCCCGCGGCGTCGGGCACGTAGAAAGTCATCTGCTCGTTGGCGCGCATCTCGTAGCGCGCCGCTGCGGCCTCGGCCCAGAAGGCGCGGTACTCCTCCGAGCCGTCGCCCGCGTACACGCGGCAGCGCCCCGTGTTGACCATGCCCAGCAGGTTGAAGGCGAGACGACTCTTGCTCGGCGCGGTAAAGACGAACTGCTCGACCGTTGGACCGAGCTCGGCGGCCAGCCACGAGGCGATACCCGCGCCCACGCCCGTGGCGTCGACGGCCACGCGGCGGCAGTCCCACACCTCGCGCAGCAGACGCCGCAGCGCGGCCAGCTGCCCCTTGTGGTCGCGACCGGTCCAGCGGTAGTGCTCCACCACCTCCAGCGCCGGCTCGCGCTCGTCGTCCCACGAGACGCGCCCGACCGTCACCACGGTGGAGTCGCGGCGCGGACGCAGCGCGCGCAACGCGGCGTCGGACGCCTGCTCGTCCTCGCCCGCCACGTCGACGCCGACGACGTAGACCTCGCCCGCCGCCGGCGCGGAGAGGCGCGCGTGCCGCCCCGCCAGCAGCGCCTGCTGTGTGGGCGAGAGGAAGCGGCCGAGTCCCGCGATGGCCTCCAGACGGTACTGCGTGCGGATGACGGGGTGGTCGGCGCCCAGCCGCGCGATCTCGCCCTCGACGAAGCGGCGGTAGGCCGGACTCAGCCGCGCCAGATGTTCCCAGTCATATTCGACGTGCAGGCGCCGCCCCGCGTGCCGCTCCGCCTCCACGTTATGCCGGCGGGCCTTCTCGAGCAGGCAATCCTCCGTCCAGGCCGTGCCATAGAGCACCGTGGTGGCGTTGGTCGTGCTGGCCATGGGCCGGAAGTCGCGCAGGTACTTATCCTCGTCGACGTCCTGCGCCTCATCGATCTCCAGCAAGATGTCGGCGGTCGCCCCCACGACGTTGCTGGCGCGGTCGGCCGAGAAGAACAGGATGCGGGCGTCGCCCACGCGCAGGGTGTAGCCGTACTCAGGCCTCCAACGGCCGGCGCAGAACGGCGCGGACAGCTCGCGCTCGAGCCGGATCTTGCTGGTGACGAGCTGCGGCGTAAACGTGGGCGCGGCCTTAACGATCTGGCCGCCCGCCCCGGCGAAGAGATTGAGCAGGTAGAGTTCCAGCGCGGCGGAGGTCTGATTCTTACCCATCTGGCGAGCCATCATGATGGTGATGACGTCGCCGCGCCCCGCGCGCACGCTGGACACGACAGCCCGCGCGGCCTCGACCTGGTAGGGGCGCAGCGGCCGCGTTCCGGCGACTGCCGTAAAACGCTCCACGTCGGATAGCAACGCGCGCACGCCCGCGCGCCATTCGTTTGTCTCGTGTATCTCCCGCAAGGGCGCCTCCTGCGTTAGTCGTTAGTCGTTAGTCGATAGTAGGTGCGGTTGGCACATATAGCGGTTATATCAGCTGCGCGTTGGGGGCGACTTCGTTCGACGTGACCGGCCAACAGTACAGGTGGGATTCACCATCGACCATCGACCATCGACCATCGACCATCGACCATCGACCATCGACTATCGACCATCGACCATCGACTATCGACCATCGACCATCGCCCGTCGCCCGTCGCCCCTCGCCCCTCGCCCCTCGCCCGTCGCCCGTCGCCCTCCGTCTGGCAGCATTCTTGCTACGCTCTTGGCTCCGTCTATGCCCGGCCGCGAACGCGCGCAAACACAAGGGGTGGTAATCTTAATTATGTTGATTAGGATAAAATAGCGAACAAAAACAGATGAGGCGTGGGGCCTTTAGAAGGATGATTATGACAAAGGCCACGGTATTGGTCGTCGACGACGATCCGTTCATCGTCGACTTCCTCGAAACGGCGCTCGAAGATGAAGGCTATCTGGTGCTGGCGGCGGTCAACGGCGCGGCGCTGCCGCTCGCCCGTGACCTGCACCCCGACGTTATCTTGCTCGATATCATGATGCCGGGCATGGACGGTGTGGAAGTCAGCCAGCGCCTGCGCGCCGACCCGGTGACGGCCGACATCCCCATCATCGTCATGTCGGCGCAGGACCGCCTCCGCGCCACCTCGACGTTGATGCAGGTCGACGACCGCCTGCCCAAACCGTTCGATCTCGATCGCCTGTACGCGACCGTCGCGCGCTGGACGGGCGCCTCATGAAGCGGCGCGTGTGGCGGCGCTGGCGACCGGGAGAGACCCAACCGATCATGCCCGTGGCGCGTCAATCGCGTGACACCGTGGGGGTCACGACGTGCCCCGTCTGCCAGAGCCTCTTGGCGGTGAGATGGAAGGTCGAGGAGGGGCCGACCGGCCCCCAACGCGTCCGTCTCCTCCGCTGCCCCAACAAGGAGTGCCCGCGCAGCCGGCTCGGCGAAGGGGCCGGGTAGCCAGGCGAGGGGCGACGGGCGACGGCAGGATGTCACACCCCGTGAGCAGAGGCTGAACGAACGTTTGACCAACCTGGCAACACGTCGTATGCTTCGCCCGTCCCCGTCGCCCCTCGCCTCCCGCCCCTCGCCTAAAAGCTGTTGGTCACGTTGTTAAGGGACGTCGCGACGGCCGGCTCGAAAAAATGGATGGCGACAACGACAATGGCGGCGAGGAAGCCGAGGATCGCGGCGTACTCGACGAGACCTTGCCCACGTTCGGCCCGCCGCGCCGCTTCCCACAGCGCCGCCAGATACAGCGCGAGGCGCGCATACTGGTCTTTTATCATCACATACTGTCCTTGCTCTATCGGTCGCCCCAATCATAGCAGCGGTAGAGGATAGACCGCAGCCCCTTTTCGGCTGGAACCACGCCCTCCAGGTAGATACTTCCGCGATGTCTTCCGCGTATCTACGCGCGCGTGCTCTCGACCGCACGAGGCGCGTGCTCTCGACCGCACGAGGCGCGTCGGAGATCCCTTCGTCGAGTAAGCGCAGCCCCTCGGCGCGCACCGCCGCGTCGAGCGCCGCGCTAGCCTCGTCCGCCGCGTCATCCTTGCCTGCTTGACCGTGTAGCGCGCGGATCAGGGCATGGACCGTGCGCGGGATCTCGCCAGGCCGCTCCTCATCGCCACGCTCAATCAGCCGCAACAGGTGCAGGCGCAGTACGGCGATCTCGGCCGACAGCCCCTCCTGCGTGAGCGCCTCCGCGTAGTGCTCCTGCTCGGCCGGCTGCAACGCGCGCGCATAGAAAGCCGGCGTGGCGTGGACGCGGCAAAAGTGCGCATCGCCGGCACGCCGGCGGCACGGACGGCCCTCCCTGGTAACTCCCCGACATCGCCGCGCCTCTCGCTCAGCATCCCCCTCCATAGGCCTCGTCGCCTCCTCGCGTAACCCAGGTTCCACCACACCAGAGGGGGGGATAACCGTGGTCACGGCTATCCCCCCTACCACACTCCATAAATAGAACATCGGTTCTATTTATGGCAATTATAGCACAGCGGAGCGGCCCGTCAAGAAACCGCTATGCCGCGCTTGGCGACGGCGACGGCGACGGCGACGGCGACGGCGACGGCGACGGCGACGGCGTGGGTTGGGGCCACGCCAACAATTGGTCGAACGTGCCGGGGCGGCCTGTCTCACGGGCCAGGGCGCGGCCGGCGCGCAACAAGGCGCGCGCCTCTTGCGGCTGCCATGGCTCGTCCTTCAGCAGAGTGTCTAGGGTCTGTGCCAGGCTATATAGATCGTCCATCGCTCTCGTTCCCTTCCGAAGCTCCTACCACTTTATTCTTGGCAATGGCTCTACTATAGGACGATTTCACCGCCCGGCACAGTACCCGTTAGGGGGATTTTTAGAATTCCTCGAAGTACATCTGATCGAGGCGCAGCCAGCCGGTCGTGGCGGTCTCGGGATAGTACACGGCGAGGCGGTTGAGGGCGACACCGGGCACGCCGGGCGACCAACCTTCCGCGGCGAGCCGCTTGGCTTCACCGAACGTCGCGGCCTCCGCCGTTTCCCCGAGTTCCCCTGGCCTGTCCGCGCCGCGATAGAACGTCAGGCGTTGCCGCGCACGATCACCCTCCCGGTTCAACACGATAGGTTGGCGGCGCATCGACAGAAAGGCGAACCGCTCCAGCGGCGCGTCCAGCGCCAGCGTGCGCTCACGTCCGGCCACGGCGTCGGCCACCGTGACCGCGCGGCGCGGGACCGGCTTGAACGCCTCGCCTTGTCCCGACTCAGCCAGCTCGCGGCGCGCGCGCTCGCCCTCAAGGTCGCGCAGGCGCCCGCGCAGACGCTCGTAGCGCTTGCGCATCGGCACAAACTCCTGCTCGAAGGCCGCGACGGCCTCGCGCTGCACCGTGATCGCGCCCGTGAGGTCGGCGTCGGTGAGATTGTTTGGCGCCTCTTGCTCATTCATCCAATTATCCTCTCCTCGCCCCCCCCGCCCATGGCTGACTGGCCCCCTGGACCCTAGCCGCGGGTCCGCCGGTCCAGCGCGCCTCCGGGGGAGCCTAGGGAGATGCCTCCCCCCAGACCCCCGCCAAAAAGACCGTGTGACGGATGGTGGGGAGGGTACTGGCGATTGAGTCGGCGTTAGCGGACACCGTCGGTGTAACAGACAGGTGCGAGGGCCGCGGATAGTGTCCCATCTCCAGGCCCCCTGACTTCCACGATGAGTGTATGGCGGGGGTCTGGGGGGAGGCATCTCCCCAGGCTCCCCCGGAGGCGCGCTGGACCGGCGGACCCGCGGCTAGGGTCCAGGGGGCCAGTCAGCCATGGGCGGGGGGGGCGAGGGTAAAAGGCCAGCGCTTAATGTGTCACGCCTCCTCTGCTATGCGCGGCGCTTCGGGCATGGTGGGCGGCTGGGGCAGCCGCACGGCGATGTGCAGCTCGTCGAGTTGCGTCCCTGTCACGGGCGTCGGCGCGCCGCTCATCAAATCCTGCGCGCTCTGGTTCTTGGGGAACGGGATGACCTCGCGGATATTGTCCTCGCCGGCCAGCAGCATCACGATGCGGTCGATGCCCGGCGCGATGCCGCCGTGCGGGGGCGTGCCGAACTCGAAGGCCGTCAGCATGTGGCCGAACTGCGCCTCGATCTGCTCGGGCGTCATGCCCAGGAGGCGGAAGACCTTCTCCTGCAGGTCGCGCTGGTAGATGCGGATCGAGCCGCCGGCGAGCTCGTAGCCGTTGCACGCAAGATCATACTGGTTGGCGCGCGCGGCCAGCGGGTCGCTGTCCAGCAGCGGCGCGTCCTCGGGGAGCGGCGCCGTGAACTGATGGTGTACCGCCTTGATCCCACCGCCCTCGGCGGGCTCGAACAGGGGCATGTCGATGACCCAGGCGAAGGCCAACGCGTCGGGGTCGGCCAGCCCCAGGCGATAGCCGATATCCAGGCGCAGCCGTCCCAGCGCCTCGGCCACGACGGCGGGCTCGTCGGCCACGAGCAGCAGCATGTCGCCGGCGTCCGCCCCCAGCCGCTGCAGCAGCGCCGCGCGGATCTCGGGTGTGATGAACTTGGCCACATTCGATCGCACGCCGTCCGCCGTGACGCCGATGGTGACGAGGCCCTTGGCGCCGAAGCGCTTGGCCGTCTCGGTCAACTCGTCGATCTCGCGCCGCGAGATCTCGCCCAGGCCGGGCGCGCGGATGGCCTTGATCTGGCCGCCGCCCGCCAGCACGCCGGCGAAGAGGCGGAACTCGGTGCCGGCGAACAGGTCGCCCACATCGGTCAGCGGCAGACCGAAGCGCAGGTCGGGCTTATCGGAGCCGTAGCGGTCCATCGCCTCCCGGTAGGTCAGGCGCGGGAACGGGCTGTCCTGGATACGTTTATCCGACACAGCCGGCGTGAGGCCGGTCATCAGACCCTCGATCAGGGTGAGTATGTCCTCGCGGTCGACGAAGCTCATCTCCAGGTCGAGCTGCGTAAACTCGGGCTGGCGGTCACCGCGCTGGTCCTCGTCGCGGAAGCAGCGCGCGATCTGGAAGTAGCGCTCGAAGCCGGCCACCATCAGCAGTTGCTTGAACTGCTGCGGCGACTGTGGCAGGGCGTAGAACTCGCCGGGGTGGACGCGGCTGGGCACGATGTAGTCGCGCGCGCCGCCGGGCGTGCTCTTGAAGAGGATCGGCGTCTCGATCTCCACGAAGCCGCGCGCGTCGAGGTAGTCGCGGATATACTTGATCGTACGGTGGCGCAGCAGGATGTTGTCCTTCATGCGCGGCCGGCGCAGGTCGAGGTAGCGGTAGCGCAGGCGCAGTTCCTCGTTGACCTCCGTCTCCTCGTTGATCACGAAGGGCGGCGTCTCGGCCTTGTTGAGCACCCGCAACTCCTGGGCGCGCAACTCGATCTCGCCGGTCGCGAGCGCGGGGTTCTCCTTGCCGGGCAGGCGGCGCGCCACCTCGCCGCTGACGGCCAGAACGTACTCACTACGCGCGTCGCCGGCCTGCTGCCAGGCTTCGCGCGCGTCCTCGGGGTCGAAGACGACCTGCGTGACGCCCCAGCGGTCGCGCAGGTCGATAAAGATGAGGTCGCCGTGGTCGCGGCGGCGGTTGACCCAGCCCATGAGCGTCACCGTCCGTCCCACGTCGGCGGCCGTCAGTTCTCCACACGTCACAGTCTTACGTACAATACTCGTACTAGCCACACTGGTTCCTTAAAAATAAATGCGTTATCGACGGCGCTGTTGTCGCGCCGAGGATTTCTCTGCTACTGTAGTAAGGATACCAAAGGACCACGGGAGGTTTAACGACCTGCTCTTCGCCATAAGCATAGGCGCTGGCATCTCCTTATCCAACAGCCGCCATGGCCGCGTATCGCGGCTGATCCTCCGTCGTTGACCTCGGCGTCACGGTCATGACAACCTCCTCGCCGAGCGCGGCCAGGATTCGTTGCGCGCGCTCGACTGTAATACCATGATAATCGTTGCGCTCGTCGCGCGATACGACGGACTCATGCACATCCAACCGCTCGGCGAGGTCACGCTGGCTCAAACCGTTGGCAATCCTGATGCTAATCAGCAGACGGCCGATAGCCGCCAGAGGTATAGGGTCAATGTCGTGGTCGCGTGCGCGCTCATACTGGCGAACCTCATCCTCGATCTCCTGGTGAAAGCCCATGATCGGCGCCAGGAGCCGGTTAATCTTTTCGCCGTCGAGCCCTTCCTGTTCCAGCGAGCGCGATACTGCTCGGCGCGCCGCCGGTCCTCCTCTATACGCCGCAGCGCCAATGTATACTCTTTCTCCGTGCGAATCATCAGCAACACCCTTTCGCTATCGGATGTCCCGCCAAACTTCCCGGCAGAATTGGCGCACTGCCCTCCATTGCACCCATACATCCACATCGTTGTATCGCTGTTGCGGTAGGAGATCGCGGACTGCATCGTAGTACAACGCGTTATTGCGACGCTCGTTAGTCATAAACCGACTTAGATGTGCGTGGAGCTGAGCATATGGCTTCGTTAGGTCGGCCAACTCATCGAAGAACAGGACCTTGGCCCTATGCGTGCTTGGCTCTTGGCGCCCGCTCCTGGGTGCGATAAAAACCTTCTTGCCGCGCGGCGACGTTAACCTCGTCGCCCCTCGGGCGGTACAGGCACGCCGTGGGCGGCGATAAAGGCGCTTACCCCACATTCGTACGCGTGATAAACGTGAAAGTAAGCGCCATCCGCGAAGCCCGCGCCGAGGAGCCGTGACGCGATACGAAGATGGCGCAGGGCGAGGCTATACCACTTGCGCTTGATGTGCAATGGCGCACCGGAGATTGTCATCCTCGGATCAACAGTGGGATACCCAACGCCTCCTCTTGGCCATTGGTCCTGGCTACCGACATAGCGCGCCGCCACTCTGGCGACGTTTCGAGCTCGAACTGCACGAAGATATCCTCATCGTGCAGGTTGTCGAAAATCCCACCGGCTATGCGCCAATACAAATCGAACGGGCGCTCGTCGGAACGGAGCACTATGTGGATAATAACGCCATCATAGGGCAAGGCGCGTAGGTCGATACCGTCTTGTGCCCAGTCGCCGACCGCCATGACTCGTTCGATCTCGTCGCCATACCCGTGCTCAAGACGCGTCAAAACGACGCGCAACACATCCATGAGGCGGTCGAAACGCGCGTCAAACTCCCGATCGTCGCTGTTCGCCTCACGAAGCCGGGCGCGTAGTTGGGCGATACCCTCTTCGTCCAACCGTAATTGCCCCGTCACATGCGCGCCTTTCGGCTATAACGTCTAGCGCCCATCACGCTTCTCCGTCAGGAGCGTGCCGTATGCGAATTCTTCGCTCCATAATGACGACAAAGTTGCTGAGTTGTTCCGGGTAGGTCGAAAGAACGTATTGCAGCAAGGCAGCTTTAGTCTGTACGGTCTCATCGTTTAGCCGAAACAGGATAACACCGGCATGAGGCAACCGCTGCCGGAAGACGAGTTCGCCGAAGTCGCGGTCGTTCGTAATGAGGATGCGCCGCTCTCGCCGAGCAATCGCCAGCACCTCGGTGTCCTTGATGGCTCCGGGGTAGTCAAGGGCGATAACGGTAACGTCATGCCCTTGTGCCCGCAGGGAAGCCGCGAGAGGGCGATCAGCGCTCTCATCAAGCAAGAACTTCACGTCGTCACCCCAAACTAATCAAGCTTATGCAGGGACAGGGAAAAGTTCCTCGCCCTCTACCAAGGCTTGAGCATAGGCAATGCATGCTTTCACATCTTCCGGCGTCAAGCGCGGATACGATTCGAACAACGCCTGCGTGTCGAGATCCTGGGCTAGCCTCTTGAGCACCAAGTCTACAGGAATCCGCGTTCCCCTAACAGTGGGCTTACCGGTCATGATCTCAGGATCGATCACGATGCGATCCAGATACGATTGCTCCTGCTTGGTCATATATCCTCCCTACCACGGGTCGAGCTTTTGATCCTTCTATCAGAGACTATGGGTGCATTGATCTCGCGAGATCACGTCTAAATTGTATACCTAATTAGGGCACTTTAGGGCACTGAAAGTGCCGCTTAGGGTACGTCATCGAGTACAGCACCCCAAAATCTACTCTCCTCGATTCTGGAAGTACATCATCTTATCTCTGTATCGACAGGTGGCTCGGACAGTCCTACCAATGTTTGTCTCCTATGTGCAAACCATCACACGCTAATACATCGCGCGCCAACATCGCGGGTTATTGAGAACAACGATTCGAGCGTTCGTATTGCGGTAGATGGTATAACCCTTGAGATCGACCGCGACGTAATAGCCTTATGGCAATTTATTGATGTTTAGGAACGTCAAAAAATGACTTCCAAGCGATTCCTCGGCACAACAATGAGTAGCTAGGCGTATTGCTGCTGTAAGGAAAATTCAATGGCTATGGAACTTATGTGGGACGGAAAGTATACAGCGGACGGGAAGCGATCCGCCCCCGTCCGTATTGCTCTCCCTTTTCAAGCAGTCGAAACGGTTAACGAATCGGCGCGGCAACGCCAACTTATGCTCGATTTCTTCACAAGTGGGCAGGAAAGTGAATGGCGCAACCGTCTTATTTGGGGTGATAAAAAATACGTCTTACCGTCATTGCTTCCCGAATTCGCGGAAAAAATTGATTTGATTTACATTGATCCACCCTTTGATACCGGCGCTGATTTCTCCTTTTCCAGAACTATCCCCGGCTCTGACACCTCTTTCATCAAGGAACCTAATACTACAACGTTAGGTGGTCAGGATGAATCGAGGAGGCGACGGAGGATACGCTTGCGATGGGAGCGGTAGGCGTTGTGGTTCTGGCGCTGGGTGGCGCGCAGCAGGGCGAGCGCGCGCTGCG
>JAABUZ0100001855.1_pt1 | contig 37871 bp, 39 predicted proteins | sample 5562091 | NCBI WGS metagenome assembly JAABUZ01 (sample SAMN12813069, study PRJNA571459) | rock metagenome | isolation source: Antarctica rocks | place: Antarctica: Victoria Land, Linnaeus Terrace sud | collected 2015-12-21 | reverse complement strand
GACCTCCTCACAGATCTGGGGTCAGCCGGAGCCATATCTCCGGCCAGACAAACCCCCGCGAGGAGCGTCCGGCCATCAGCTTCGGCGGTCAACCCTTCGGGTCGACCGCCTCATAGGGTCTAGGCGACCAGCCGCTCTGCTGCGGGACGGAGCGTCTATTCCCGACGCGCGAGCGCCCACAGGAGGTCGACGACCGCCTTGCGCGCCAGTGACCCAGACGCGACCGGTTCGAGGTCGACGGTCGAGCCGTCGTCGAACGCGAGCCTGATGCCGGGACGCTTGCGCGCGCCGCGGGCGACCTCGCTTACGCGCGTGACTCGCGTGGGCCCTGCCAGGGAATCTCGCGGACACTCAGCACCGGGCCACGTCGTCCAGACAAGCGCCATCGCGTCCGGCAGGCGAGCACCCGCCGGTCCGTCACGACGAGGTGCAGCTTCGCGTTCGGCGGCGGCTGATCCGGATATGAGCCGGCAAGGGCCGTCGGCGCCGCACCGTGCTTCGCTCTGATCGCGCCGTGCTTGTCGTACTGGTCGACGACCACCGGGAGCCGTTGCACCGCGCCGGCGAGGCTGCAAGGGACCGCGGCGAGCACCTGCTCCCCATGCCCGAGGCTTGTCGCGAGAGCTTCGGCAATCGACCCGATCCGTGGCGAGTCGACCGGCTGCCGCGTCGGCCGCCCGGCCGCCGTGCGTCCCTCGGTCGCCAGGAGATGCTCGGTCCGCGGTAGATCTTCGGGCGCCGGAACCGCATGCCCGACCTGATCATCCAGCGCGGTCGGCTGCTCCTCCGGCCGGCCGCCGCCACCGCCGCGCCCGGAGGCCTCTTGCTCGATCACGAGCTCGAGCGTCATGTCGCCGACGCGCAGCAGATCGCCCGCGCTCAGCGGTGTTGTATCGACGATCCGCCGCCCGTTGATCCACGTTCCGTGCTCTGAGCCGAGGTCGGCCACGACGAGCTCGCCGCGCGGCGTGCGCCGGATGCTCGCCTGCTGTGGCGCTACGCGGCGGTCGAAACGCAGCTGCTTGAGCACCGGTGACACGCGTCCGAGGATCACTCCCTGCCCAAGCTCGACCCGCTGCTTGTCGCCCCTGCCCACCACGCGCAGATAGAGACGCATCGCCGGCAAGTATTGACGATGCTGCGGGCTTATGATCCACAGGATGGCAATGCTCAGCACGGGCACGGAATTCGACGGGTTTCGGATCGAGCGGTTCGTCGCTCGTGGCGGGATGGGCGAGGTGTACGAGGCGACGCAGCTGTCGTTCCCCCGCCGCGTCGCGCTCAAGGTCATCGCGACCGAGTTCGCTTCCGACTCCAGGTTCCGCGAGCGCTTCCTGTGTGAAGGCGAGACGCTCGCCCGCCTTCGGCACCCGAGCATCCTGCCTGTCTATAAGCGCGGCGACACACCAGATGGACGCCTGTACGTGGCGATGCAGTTCGTCGGGGGAGAGAACCTCCAGCAGCGCCTCGATCGTGTCGGCGGTCTCGGGCCGCACGCGCTCGGCGTGCTGACGCAGCTCGCCGCGGCGCTCGATGCCGCGCACCGGGCAGGGCTCGTACACCTCGACGTCAAGCCCGCGAACGTGATGCTCGAACACGATCGGGACACCACCGAGCACGGGAAGGCTACCGAGCGCGCCTTCCTGACCGACTTTGGGCTCGTAAAGCGGCTCGACGCCGGCGCAGCGGCCGCCGGTCCCGCCAGCAGCGGCTGGGGCACGCCCGACTACATGGCGCCCGAGCAGATCCAACGAGGCGCCGTCGACGCGCGCACGGACGTTTACGCGTTCGGCGCGACCGCGTACCACGCAATCACCGGCCGACCGCCGTACCCAGGCTCGCCTCGCGCCGTCGAGCGGGCTCACCTCTCCGCACCCCCGCCGCTCCCGAGCGAGCTGCTGCCGGGTCTCGATCCGGCCTTCGACAAACTCGTCGCGCAAGCGATGGCCAAGGCGCCCGCCAACCGGCCACACTCACCGCTCCAGCTGATCGAGGCGATCGAGCGGCCTCCGCCACGGCCTCGTCGCCTCACGCGGCGGTTGGCGATCGCGATCGTGCCGCCGCTCGTGCTGATCGTCCCGCTGGTGATCTACGCGCGGGCGACATTTCCCGTGCACTCGATCTCCCACCAGCCCGTACTCCTCGACCCTGCGTCCGCGCCTCGGCGCCACGGTCCGTTCTTCATCGGCGACCGCGTGGGCATCGGCGCGTACTGGATCGAAGTTACGCACGTGACCGACCCGCTCCCATACCGAGCCGCGCCGCCCGGGATGTCCTTCCCCGGAACGCAGCCGCGGCCCGGCGACCGCTGGATCCTCGTCGAGCTGACGATCGGCAACCAGAGCGGCCGCCAGGTCGCGTCCGCAAACTTGGGATGGGGCGAATCTCTGCGCGCGAGCGATGGCCGCGAATCGCCGGGCGAGAGCCTTGTCCACCCGCCGGCCACCGCGCCGTCGGAGCGCATCGCCGCGCATTCGCAGACCCACGGAGCCTACGTGTTCTCCGTCCGCATCGGCACGGCGCCGCGCCAGCTGTCCTTCAGTCCGTACGGCCTGTCGTATCCGCCGGAGACGGGAAGCGCCGACATCACGCTGACCCGGCGCCGTACATGACCGAGGACCGCCTGGCTCCGGGGCTCGAGTTCGACGGCTTTCGCATCGAGCGTCTGATCGCCTCCGATCAAACCGGCGCGGTCTACGAGGCGACGCAGCTGTCGTTCCCCCGCCGCGTCGCGCTCAAAGTGATCGGCCGGCACGCCGACGCTGACGCCGGCCGAGGGCGCGAGCGTGCGGCGCTCGAGCACCGGAACATCCTCCCGGTCTACGAACGCGGTCTGACCCCGGACGGGCACGCATACGCCGCGATGCCGCTCTCCGAGTGCGAGACGCTCGAGCAGCGGATCGAGCGCGATGGCCCGCTCGATCCCCGGCACGCGCTGCCGGTGCTCGAGCAGATCGCCTCGGCGCTCGACGCCGCCTATCGCGCGGATCTCACCCACGGCCACCTGACCCCGGCCTGTGTGCTGCTCGAGACCACCGCCGACGGCGTCGACCATGCGTTCGTGACCGACTTCGGTCTCGTGCGGGGCGATCCCGGCGCCGATCTTCGCGCGTTCGGCGCCACGGCGTACCACGCGCTGACCGGCCGCCCTCCTGACAGAGGCGAGCCCGCGCCGCTCCCGAGCGAAGCGCGGCCGGAACTCGACCCTGCCTACGACGAGCTCGTGCGCCGGGCGATGCCAGCGACAGGACCGCCGCCGTCCGCACTCGAGCTCGTCGAGGAGGCGAAGCAGCTGCGCGACCGCAGCGAGCAGATCAAGGCCCTCCGTGACAAGAAGCGGCTCGCTATCAAGCGCGCCGCGCCGCGCCTCGTGATCGTCGCGCTGCTGATCGCCGGCCTGAACACGCTCGCCGGGTGGTCGGTGTGGTCGGCCCCCATGCTAGTCGCGTGGATCCCCGTGCTGTTCTTCGCGGTCTGGGTAGCGGCGGTCTGGTTCCTGCTCGAAGCGCAGATCCAGTCGCTCACGGCGCCGCTCTCGACCCGGCGAGCGCTCCTCGTCGCAGCGGCCGGAAGCTACGTCCGCAGCTGGCTTCCGCTGACGTGGTTGACCCTCGCCGTCGTCGTGATCGTCATCCTCGCGCGCTGACCGAGGGCGCGCTGACCGGCGTCCGAAGCGTCTATTCGAGGTCGCGCGGCGACACGAGCCCCCAGCTGAACGCCCGCTCGACCACGCGCATGCGCTTCAGGTTCTGGGGCATCGGGCCGATCTCGAGCTTCTCGCTCAGCCGCTTCAGGTGATCCTTGACGGCTTCGACGCTGACCGACCGGGACCCACGGAGACTCGATGTCCGGCCGCACGACGCGGCCCTCCGCTCCCCGATCAGGGCCAGCTCCGGCGCGGCAGAACGGATCCGAGCTCTGCCTCAACCATTCCCGCCATCGGTCCGGGAGCTCGCGGATCAGGAAGGGATCGAGGTCCGGTGTGCGGGCCACGTAGCCACCACGGCCCCTATCCTCGCGGTGGTGTCGCGCCGACAGGCGATACTGGCACTGGTGATCCCGCTGGCATCGTGCGGGGCCTCATCCGTCCGTTCAAGCTCCTCGGTGTCTCCGGAACAGGCTGCGCCGTGCGGTCCGAGGGACGCACACACGCTCGCCTCAAGCCGCGTGGCACGCGTCTACTCGCTGAAGGCGACGGCGTACGGATGCTCGGTCAGCGGCAGCAAGAGCTACCGGCTCGAGAACGCGACCGTCAGCCTCAAGGGTGACGGACAGCGAATGCTGATTGTCGGACCGGTCGCCGTCGCCGGCGAGGTCGCGGCGTATGGTCTGGTGCGGGCCGGCACCGATTTCGGGGACGCACGGGTCGTCGTGCGGAGATTGACGGACGGAATGCTGCTCAGGAGCAGCTTTGCAATCACCGGGCCGCTCAACGCGGTTGAGACCGTCGAGCAGGTCGATTCGGTGGTCGCCAAGCGCGACGGCGCCGTTGCCTGGATCGCCACTGAAATGTCGTTGGCCAACAACCGCACGGATATCGAGGTCCACAAAGCGGACAAGCAGGGAGAGACCTCGCTCGATTCGGGTCAAGGAATCCGGGCGGTCTCGCTGGGCTTGCATCGATCGACCGTGACCTGGAAGCACGGCCAGGCGACTCGGTCGACGACGCTGCGCTGAGCCTGAGGCAGGTCTTGAGGCGTCGGCGGCAACGCTGTTGCATCGCTTCGACGACCGCAGCCTGCATACCCATCGAGCGCCAATTTTCGCCATCACCGGCGTCTTCAATGTCAATCTTGGAGGAGATGGCTGTTGGACGGCCCAGCTCGTAAGTACTTTTCAGGGCGACGAGAACCGAGGAACTCCGATCGCGGACGGGCACAGCTTGAGCGGCTGCGGCGGCAGATAGTTTCTACGCCAGAGCGGCGACAGCGGCGGAGAGGTACGTTGCATGGCGGTTGCAAGTCGGGGTTCCGCGGCCAGGTTCTCGGCGGCAGGCTCGCGGGCGCTGTGGCGGCAGTTCGTGCTGGGGTCGCTCGCGGCCGGGCTGCTGATGGTGGGCTTTCCCGCGGGGGCGCATGCGGCGTGTGCCAACGTCGACGTGAAGGTCAACAGCGGCGCGGACGCCGCGACCGTCGACGGTGCGCGGCGCGCGGTGAGCTGCCTCGTCAATCAGGAGCGCGTGCGCTACGGGCTTCCGGCGCTCACCGTCGATACGCGGTTGCAGGCTGCCGCGCAGCAGCACACCGACGACATGCTCGCGCGCAACTTCTTCAACCACACCAATCCCGACGGCAAGGGGCCCGCTGAGCGGGTCAGCGCGCAGGGCTATCAGTGGGGATCGGTCGCGGAGAACATCGCCGCCGGGCAGAACAGTCCCCGCGACGTGGTCGACAGCTGGATGCGGAGCACCGGGCACTGCCAGAACATCCTCAGCCCGGAGAACTCGCAGATCGGCGTCGGGCTGCAGCCGCTGCCACCCGCGAAGAACAACGGGTTGGGCGCCGAGTGGACCCAGGTCTTCGCCCGGCCGATCGACGAAGAGGCTCAGTCAACCGATAACGGCCCCCAGAACAGCTGTCCGCTGACGCTGGGGCCCGACCAGGACGGACCCGGCGACGACGGCACGGGGCCGGCCGGGGCGCTCGGTCCCAACAAGGCCGTCAAGGTCGCCGTCCGGCGCTTTGGACACGTGCGGGTCGTGGCGCGGGCGTTCGGGCGCTCCGTCCTCGTGGGCGGGGTCGTCAGCCGCGAGCGCGCAGGCCGGCGCCTGAGCGTCACGGTCACCCGCTACGGGCACTTGACGCGCCGCCTGGTCATCACCGGCGCGAGCGGCGACTTCACGGTGAACCTGCGCATCCCTACGCGTCACGTGCACGACCGGGGCAGTCGCCGCATCGTCGTGGGCGTGCGCGTTCTCAGTCGCGCCCGGATAAAGCCCTCCCTGCAAGGCGGCAAGGGACGGGTCGGCTGAACGTTCGACGGCCGCTGCGAGGCTACAGCTCCGGCGTTGAGACGCTCCCAGCAGAGCCGGTGCCGCGCTTTGCACCCGGCCTGCTGGTCCAGCCATACTTGACTGATCGCCTTCTTGGAGAAGGTCCGGTCCGGGAGTCATGCACTTGGACTCGGTTGATCTGGCCGCGGCTCCCGACTTGCCGGATTGCCTCCGGGCTCCACCGGGCCGGCTCCGGCCCTAGAGGTCGCGCACGCCGTCGACGTTCTCAATAGACTCGGCCCGATGGCACGCTCGGGTCGGGGGAGAGGACGCGCCGCAGGCGGCGAGGAGGAGGTCGCCGACGGCCCGCGCCGCGGGCGCGGAGCCGCGGGCGGCGTCTACGGCCTCCTCGGGCTCCTGGCCGTGATCGTGGACGTGATCACCGGCCTCGTGGCCCTGCTCATCGTCCTCGGGATCCTCTTCGTGATCCTCAAGGCGAACATGGGCAACACGATCGTCAAGGACATCCACGACGCGGCCAAGTTCCTCGTCGGACCCTTCGACGGGATCTTCAAGCCCAAGGACCCCAAGCTCGCGATCGCCGTGAACTGGGGCATCGCCGTGGTGGTCTACGTGATCGTCGGGCGGTTCATCGCGAGCCTGCTGCGCCGCCCGCGCGCCCGCGCCGCCTAGTCTGGCCCCCGGTCTCCGCGCCGCGCGACCCCGGTACCCTGTCTCGGCTTCGCCAGGCTCGCACGGAGAGGTGCCGGAGCGGCTGAACGGGCGCGACTGGAAATCGCGTAACGGGGGTGACCTCGTTCGGGGGTTCGAATCCCCCTCTCTCCGCTAGCACAGGTAAGCCGGCTATTCGAACCGGGACTACTGGCCTTCGGGGGCGGCCGCGGCGGTCTGCCGGCTGTGGCGCCGCTCTCGATCAAGCTCGCGAACGAGTGCATCGACGCGGCGAGCGATGTCATCCCGCGTCGCGCGGGCTTCTCCTACTGGCCTTCCCCTCGGGTCCGGGAGGTCCCAGTCGATGTAGCGCTTTCCTGGGAGGTAGGGGCACTCGTCGCCGCAGCCCATCGTCACCACGACGTCGGCTTGGTTCGCGAGCTCCCGCGTAAGCGACCGCGGTCGCCGGTGCGAAAGGTCGATGGCGAGCTCGAGCATCACTTGGACAACCTCCGGGTGAACCCGTTCGCCGGGCGTGGTGCCCGCCGACAGCGCGGTATGCCTTCCGGCCGCGGCGCGCTCGAAGAGGGCCTGGCTCATCTGCGAGCGTCCGGCGTTATGCAGACAGACGAACAGGGCGGTCGCCATCGGGGTCCTCTGACTTAGTCTCGGATTTGAGGGCCGGACGCCTCGGGTGCTCACCGCGAACGAACTGGTAGGCGAAGGCGCCGAGCGGCGCTCCGACGAACGGCCCGACGACGTAGACCCAGAAGTCGTGCCACTGGCCTGACACGACTGCGGGACCGAAAGAACGTGCCGTGTTGAGCGACGCGCCGGTCAACGGGCCAAAGGCGATGGCGGCCAGACCGACGCTCGCGGCGATGGCGAGTGCTGCCGGCGCGCCGATCGCGCGCGTGTCAGTCGCCACGCTCATGATCACGAGCATCAGCAGAGCCGTCAGGACCATTTCAAGGAGGAGGGCACGGCCGGTGCTCACGCTCGGGACGGTTGCGCCCAAGTCCGCGAGATGGCTCGGCCAAACGACGAGCAGGAGCAGGGCCGCGAGCGTGGCGGCCAGCAACTGGGCTCCCGCGTACGCCGCGAGATCGCGGGCCGGTAGGTGCCGCGTCAGGAAGAAGCTGACGCTCACCGCCGGGTTGAAGTGAGCACCGGAGACGTGGCCCAGCGAAGCGATCGCAGCGAGCAGGACGAGGAAGAAGACGAGGCCGATGCCGACCACACCGAGTGCGCCACGACCGCCTGCGTTCGAGACGATCGCGCCGCAGCCGGCAAAGACGAGCGCGAACGTTCCGAGTCCCTCCGCGACCGCCCGGCGCGTGAGCGACGGCGCTCCGACGCTCACGCGCAGCAGGCCTCCCCGTCGAGATCAGTCGGCTCCGAGCAAGCCGTGCCCCCGGAACAACCGCAGGTGCCGCCGCGAGCCGCCGTTCCACAGCAGGTGGCCTTCTCGGACGGTTCGCAGCACGTCGCCTGCTCGGCGGGGGAGCAACACTCGGCCGTGGGCTCAGACGGGGCGGTCACCTCAGCCATGCGGACAGCTCCTCCAGTGCCTCGGGGATGACGTAGTAGTAGGCCCACTGCTCGCGCCGCTCGACGCCGACGATTCCCGCCCGGCGCAGCTTCTTCAGGTGGTGCGAGAGCGTCGGCTGCGTGATCGGAAACAGGTCTTGGAGATCACAGACGCAGACCTCCCCGGCGTGACGGCGCAGCAAGTCCACGATTTGCACGCGAACAGGGTCGGCCAGGGCCTTCGTGACGAAGGTGAGCTCGGCGACTTCGTTCGCAGCCAGCTCGAGGCCCACGTTCGAACAGCACCCCTGGCCGAAGGCACGCTTGGGCTCGAGCTCCAGGGCCTTCGCATTCACATTCGTCAATATAGAGCATCGTCGATGAGCACGCAAACGGGGGCGTCCAGCCGGCGAACGTCCTAGAGCCTAAATTGCTGAACCCCGATAGGATTTGTGGACATTGCATTTCGCCCGGTCACGATCGCTACTCACGAGGAGGGCGCGATGGCGCTCCTGAAGCCCGATCCGACGTTCTACGCATCGCCGCGCGAAGCCGGTCAGGCACCGGCTGAGACGCTCGCCTATGTCGCCACCCTGAACACGGGATCCAACGGAGACTCGGCGCCCGATGCGCTCTCGGTGCTCGATCTCGATCCGGCGTCGTCGAGCTACGGGCAGCTCGTGGGGCGCCTCGACATGCCGAACGTCGGTGATGAGCTGCATCACTTCGGTTGGAACGCGTGCTCCTCAGCGCTGTGCCCGTGGGCGCCGCATCCGCATGTCGAGCGGCGCTACCTGCTCGTGCCCGGGCTGCGCTCCTCGCGCATACACGTGGTCGACGTCAAGGCCGACCGTCACCAGCCCAAGATCGTCAAGGTCATCGAAGCCGATGAGATCGCCTCCAAGACGGGCTACAGCCGTCCGCACACGATTCACTGTGGACCCGATGGGATCTACGTGTCCGCGCTCGGCGCTCCCGACGGCAACGGACCGGGCGGGATCTTCCTACTCGACCATGAGAACTTCGATGTCAAGAAGCAGTGGGAGACCGACCGCGGTGACCAGGAGCTCGCCTATGACTTCTGGTGGCACCTCAATCAGGGCACGGTCATATCGAGTGAGTGGGGTACGCCCAAGATGGTCGAGGACGGACTGCTCGGCGAGCTCCTGCTGAGCGGCCAGTACGGCCACCGCCTGCATGTCTGGGACCTCGACAAGCGCACGCACACCCAGACGGTCGACCTCGGCGCCGAGCAGCAGATGGTCCTCGAGCTACGGCCCGCTCACGACCCGCGCAAGGCCTACGGGTTCGTCGGCGTGGTGGTCTCCACGGCCGACCTCTCCGCCTCGGTCTTCCTGTGGGAGCGCGCAGATGACGGCACGGTCAGCGCGCGCAAGGTGATCGAGATACCCGCCGAGCCCGCCGAGGCCGATCAGTTGCCAGACATCCTCAAGCCGTTTGGCGCGGTGCCGCCGCTGGTGACCGACATCGACCTCACCGTCGATGACCGGGAGCTTGTCGTTTCGTGCTGGGGCACGGGGGAGCTCAAGCGCTACGACGTGTCCGATCCCCACCACCCGCGCGAGACGGGCTCGATCCGGCTCGGCGGAATCGTCGATCGCGCCTCGCACCCCGCGTCGGGCCCGCTCAGCGGCGGCCCGCAGATGGTCGAGATCTCCCGTGACGGCAAGCGCATCTACCTGACCAACTCGCTCTACGCATCCTGGGACAAGCAGTTCTACCCGGCCGGCATCGAAGGCTGGCTCGTCAAGATCGACAACGAGCGCGGTGGAGCCTTCGAGCTCGACCCCGACCTGTTCGTCGAGTTTCGCGGGGAGCGCGCGCACCAGGTGCGCCTCGAAGGCGGCGACGCGTCCTCGGACTCCTACTGCTTCCCGAACGACTAGCGGAGCGACCGGCGTGAGTGGAGGAACGTGGCCGTGGGTGCTGATGGCCCTCCTGGGCGCCTACCACGGCCTCAACCCGGCCATGGGATGGCTCTTCGCCGTCTCCCTGGGGATGCAGGAGCGCAGCCGCCGCGCCGTGCTGGGAGCGCTTCCACCGATCGCCATCGGACACGAGCTCTCCATCGCGCTCGTCGCCCTCCTCGTGATAGGGCTCGAGCTGATCGCCGACACCACGGCGCTCCACGTGAGCGCCGGCGCGGCGCTGATCGCCTTCGGCATCTTCCGCTTCCTCAGGCCACGGGCTCACTTCCGCTGGGCCAAGACGCGAGTGGGCCGGCGCGAGCTCGGCCTCTGGTCGTTCTTCATGTCCACCGCACACGGCGCCGGTCTCATGGTCGCGCCGGTGCTCCTGGCCACCACCGGCGCCCACCACCGCTCACCCGACCACACGCTCACCGACATGAACCTCGGAGCGATGTCGATCCCCGAGAGCGCGCTCGCCATCGCCCTGCACGTCGGGGCCATGCTGCTCGTGATGGCCGTGGTCTCCGTCCTGGTCTACGAGAAGCTGGGCGTCGCCGTCCTCCGGCGCGCATGGCTCAACTCCGATCACCTATGGGCTGGGGCCTTCGTCATGGCCGGGATCATCACGTTCGTGACCTGACACGTGGCGTCGGGGCTGGTCGAGCCGACGGCGACTCGGGGGCGCGTACGGCGTGCGCAGGAACAGGTGGCCCTCGCACCTCCTCCGCCGGGAGATCGAGGGTTGAGCCCACGTAGGGCCGCTCGCGCGGGGCGCGGTCACGCAGCCGGAGCTCCTCGGTCGCCTCCGCGGCGGTGAGCCTTCCGGCGTCGGCGTGGAGGCGCCCGAAGACCACCGGCCCGTCGCTCGCCGCCGTCACGCGGGGTGACCCGGTTCGATGCGCCGAGCGCGGTGGAAGGTGAAATCGGCCTGCGGGGTCTCCATTCGCGCCTCGACGGGTTCGAGCAGGAACCCCACGTGGTCGCCGAGCGCGAGCTCCTCGAGCACCCGCCCCGCGAACCAGTTGCCGCACTCGGCGAGGATCGGCGCGCCGAACGGCCCGGGGCTCCAGTCGCAGCGGGCGAACTTGTCGACCTCGTCGCCAGTCTGCCCGCCGAAGAGCTCGGCCAGCGCGGTGGCCGAGGCGGGGACGAAGTGCACCGCGAGCCCCTCGGCCTCGCGCGCCACCCGGAAGGTGTGGTTGTTGCGGGAGATGCAGACGAGGAACCGCGGCGGGTCGATGCTGCCCTGGGCGGCGAAGCCGACCAGGCAGCCGGCTCGGCGCCCCCCCGGACCCGGCGTGCACGCCGTGGCGATGAACATCGGATAGTCGAGATCGCCGACGAGCTGGTTGAATCGGTCGTAGACGGTGCTCATGGGGAGCTGATCGGCATCGCGGCGGGATATCGGGCGTGGAGACATGAACAGTTCGCGAGGGTGTGGCGGTTGGCGTCCTCGGTGACCGGCGTCTTACGCAGGTCGGTCGGGAACCACCCCCCGGGAAGTCTCCCAACGGCGTAAGGAACACCGCGTCCCGGTCGCCAACACGAGATGAGCGTCGATCGGCCACGAGGCACCCGATCATGACCGCCACGGCGCTGATCACCGGAGGGACGGGCGGCCTGGGGAGCGCCGTGAGCGCCGCGTTCCTCGGCGACGGCTGGCGCGTGGTGGTTCCCACGCGTCCGGGCGAATCTTCGCCGCCGCCACAGCGTGGGGAGGGCGTCGAGCTCGTCGAGGCCGATCTCCTCCACCCGGCGGGCGTGGCGGCGACCCTCGGCGCCGCCACGCGCGAGGCCGACGCGCCGCTGCGCGCGGTGGTCAACCTGGTCGGGGGCTTCGCCGCCGGCGCGCGCGTCGATGCCACCCCGATCGAGGACTTCGAGGCGCAGTTCACGCTCAACCTGCGTCCGACCTACCTCGTGGTCGCCGCCGCCCTTCCACATCTCGTGCGCGCCGGCGGAGGCGCGATCGTGTGCGTCTCCTCCCGCGCGGCGGTGCAGCCGTTCTCCGGAGGGGCGGGCTACATCGCCGCCAAGGCAGCGGTCATCGCCTACGCGCAGGCGGTGGCGGTCGAGTACCGCGCCGACGGGGTCCGGTGCAACGCCGTGCTCCCGAGCGTCATCGACACGCCGGCCAACCGCGCCGCCCAACCCGACGCCGACCACGCACGCTGGGTGGCGCCCGACCGGGTCGCGAGCGTCATCCGGTTCCTGTGCAGCGCGGAGGCCGAGGCGACGAGCGGCGCCGCCGTGCCGGTATATGGACGGGCCTAGTGGCACGCTGGTCATGGGCATCGTCAACGCGACGCCCGACTCGTTCTCCGACGGCGGGCGCTACCGCGGGGTAACCGCCCTCCTCGCGCGGGCCCTCGCCCTCCACGAGGCGGGCGCGGGGATCATCGACGTGGGCGGCGAGTCGGGGGTCACGCATCGGCCCGCGGTGTCCTCCGAGGAGGAGATCGAGCGCGTGGTGCCCCTCGTCGAGCGACTGGCCGCCGCGGGCGTGCCGGTCTCGGTGGACACGTGGAAGCCCGAGGTCGCGCGCGCCGCGCTCGAGGCGGGAGCGACGATGGTCAACGACGTCAGCGGCCTGCGCGATCCCGCGATGGCCGAGGTCTGCGCCCCGGCCGGCGCGAGCCTCGTCATCACCCACACTCGCGCGGTGCCCAAGCACAAGGTTTTTCCCGCCTACGCGGACGTCGTCGCCGACGTCGTCGCCTTCCTGCGCGAGCGGATCGCCCACGCGGCGCAGCACGGCGTGGCGCCCGAGCGCATCGTGGTCGACCCGGGGATCGACCTGGCCAAGACTCCAGCCCAGAGCGTCGAGGTGCTCCGGCGGCTGGGCGAGGTGGCCGCGCTCGGGCATCCGGTCCTGCTGGCCGTCTCGCGCAAGGACTTCGTGGGCGCGGTGACCGGCCGGCCGCCGCGCGAGCGCCTGGCCGGGACGCTGGCCGCCGTCGCCGCGGGACTCGACGCCGGCGCGGCGATCCTCCGCGTGCACGACGTCGCCGAGGTGGTCGACTACCTCAGGATCCGCGCAGCGCTGACGGGGTCGGAGCCGGTGGCGGAGGACCTGCGCCTCGCGGAGAACCTGCGGCGCGAGCCCACCGCCGGCTCGTAGCGCCCCCGGCAGCGAGCGAGGAGAACGGCGGACGCTCGGCGAGCGTAACGTCACGCACCTCCAGGGCCTCGCCCTCCGCGGCGAGGAACGCACCCGGCGGCCGGTCGTGGAGGCGGCCCTCGGCGTCGAGGCGCCGGGTCACCGCCCCGAGCACGGCGTAGGCCATCGGTCCGAGCTCGCTGAGGGGCTGATGGCGGTTCTGGCGCACCCCCAGGTCGACCTGGGCCAGGCCGGCAAGCCCGACCTCGCGGTAGGCGTCGATGAGCAGCCCGATCTCCACCCCGTAGCCCGTGGAGAAGGGCAAGCGCTCGAGGAGCTCGCGCCGCGCCGCGAGCTCGCCGGCCAGCGGCTGGCGCACCGCGGAGAGCTCGGGATAGAAGCGGCCGAGGAGCGGGCGGGCGGCGAGCTCGTTCACGCGGCCGCCCCCGCTGGGCAGCCGGACCTCTCCGGCCTTGAACGGCCGCCGGTAGCTGCCCTTCACGAACCCCACGGACGGGTCGCCCAGCAGCGGCCCGATCAGCCCGCGAGCGAAGTGGGCGCCGAAGTCCTCCGAGTCGGCGTCGAGGTAGCAGATCACCTCACCGCGGAGAACCACGAGCGCGCGCCACATCGCATCGCCCTTGCCCAGCACCGGCCCGAGGTGAGGGACGAGCGCCGACTGTCGGTGGACCGTCGCGCCGGCGCGCACGGCGATCGCGGCCGTGCCGTCGCGCGAGTCGGCGTCGACCACGACCACCTCGTCCACCACGCCGCGCTCGCGCAGCCCCACGAGCGCCTCCACGATCGGGCCGATCGTCGCGGCCTCCTCGCGGGCCGGAACGCAGACCGAGACGCTCGCGCGCCCGGGCCGGGCGAGCCGCTCCTCGTCGAACTCGCCGTGGTGGTGGCTGCGGGCGGCCTCCCATCGCAGCGCCCTGCTCAGCGGGCCATCGCTGCGGCTCACGTCGGCTTGTTAGCGTCCGCGGGCATGGCCGCGCGCCTGAGCGACGAGCAGATCGAACGCAGCCTCACCGACAGCCCGTGGCGGCGTGAGGGCGACGAGATCGTCCGCGAGTGGAAGCTCGAGGACTTCGCCGACGCAATGGCGTTCGTCAACCGCGTCGCCGAGGCCGCCGAGGCGGCCGACCACCACCCGGACATCCTCCTCCACGGCTGGAACAAGGTGAGGCTGCGATTGACGAACCACTCCGCCGGCGGGCTCACGGGCGAGGACTTCGAGCTCGCGCGGACGATCGACGGGCTGGCCTAGCTGACCTAGCCACGCGGGTCGTCTCTGGCCAGCGCGAGGAACTCCTGACGCGTGCGTGCGTCGTCCCGCACGAGGCCATGGAGGGCGGAGGTGAGCGTCTTGGTCCCCGGCTTCTGCACGCCGCGGAGGGTCATGCACAGGTGCTCGGCCTCGAGCACCACGCCGACGCCCTTGGGCGCCAGGTGCTCCTGCAGCCAGCCCGCGATCTGGCTCGTCATGCGCTCCTGCACCTGGAGGTCACGGGCGAAGAGCTCGACTACCCGAGCGAGCTTGGAGAGGCCGATGATCCGCTCGCCGGGGAGGTAGCCCACGTGGGCGACGCCGATGAACGGGAGGAGGTGGTGCTCGCACAGCGAGTGGAAGGGAATGGAGCGCACCAGCACGAGCTCGTCGTAGGCCCCGTCGTTGGGGAACGTCGTCGCGTCGAACGGCTCGGAGGTCAGCAGCTCGGCATAGGCGTCGACCATGCGCCGGGGCGTCTGCGCCAGGTTCTCGTCCGTGACGTCGATGTCCAGCGCCGTGAGCAGCTCGCGGGCCGCGCGCTCCGCCGCCACCCGATCGCTGGGTCGCCGTGGGTGGTCGCGCTGCGGGAAGGGGACGAGCGCCATGCGGTCGTGCCCGGAGCTGGGTACCGGGCGGTTCGAGTAGCTCATGACTCATCAGCGCCCGGGCGCCAAGATGTCTTACCCCACCGCGTAGGACAACGTAAGAGCCACGCTCGCGTCGACGCCAAGGGGGATATGCGCAAGAGCACCGAGGGAGCCGACGTGGTTGCGTGGCGGGCGGAGCAGCTGCTCCGCGTCGGCGTTGATCCTGCTCCCGCGGCCGCCCTGGCCGGGGATCGGTCGGTGGACCTCCATGCGCTGCTGGAGCTCGTCGACCGTGGCTGCCCGTCGCACCTGGCCGCGCGCATCGTCGCTCCCCTTGATCACGAGCTGGCGTGCGATCCTCGCCAGGAGCGATGACCGAGCCCTCCACCAGCTGCTGCCCGGACCGGGCCATGGCGCTGTCGGATCGGGCGCGGGCGCGGCTGGACGACGAGTCGCGTGCGTGGCTGGAGGCGCTGAAGGGCGGAGGCTCAGTGCGCGAGGAGGCAGTCGGGCGCCTGCACGCGCTCTTGCTGCGCGCCGCCCGCTTTGAGGTCGCCCGCCGCCGCGGACGATTGCCCCACCTGCGCGGCGAGGAGATGGAGGACGTCGCGCTGCAGAGCGCCAACGACGCGCTGGTCGCGGTGCTGCGAAAGCTCGACGGGTTCAGGGGCGACAGCCGCTTCACCACCTGGGCGTACAAGTTCGCCCTGCTCGAGGCGGCGGTGGGACTGCGCCGGCGCGCCTGGCAGGGTCGCGAGCTCACGCTTGACCCCGACCGCTGGCCGCTCTTCCCCGACGGGGCGGCCTCACCGCACGCCGACGCCGAGGCCAACGAACTGCTGGGCGCCGTCCGCCACGCGGTCGAGCGCGAGCTGACGCCGCACCAGCGCGAGGTGCTCGTCGCCGTCACGCTCGACGACGTCCCGATCGACGTACTCGCCGAGCGCCTCGGCAGCACGCGCAACGCCCTGTACAAGACGCTGCACGACGCCCGGCGCAAGCTGCGCGCCCGGCTCGCGCTCGACGGCCTCGAGCCGGCGCTCGACGGGCGGGGAGCAAGGTGATGGGCGAGCCCTCCTGCCCCGACCTGGTCGAGGTGATGCGCCGAGTGCTGGGCCCCTCCGAGCCGGAGCTCACGTGCGACGAGTGTTTCGCCCAGCTCGACGCGTATGTCGAGCTCGAGCTCGACGGCGCCGACGCCGATCTTGCCGTCCCCGGCATGGGTGCGCACCTGGAGGGCTGTCCGGCCTGCGGCGAGGAGCACGCCAGCCTGCGCGCGCTGGCTTCCGAGTCGGCCCTAACCACCTTCGTCGACGAGGAGCCGCCATGACCACCAGATGGAGCGCGCTTGCCGCTCTCGGCCAGAGCGTCTGGTATGACAAGCGCGAGCAGGTCACCGCCTAGCCCTGGTCGCGCTCAGAGGCCGGCTCCAGCTGGCTGAGGCTTGGAGCCTCAGCCCTTCTGGGAGACCGCTTCGGGCACCTCGATCTCGCGCTTGAGGATCTTGCCCGTCGGACCCTTGGGGAGCTCGTCGGGAAACCAGATCTTGCGCGGGTACTTGTAGCTGGCGACCTGCTCCTTGACGTAGTCGCGGAGCTCGTCCTCGCTCAGATCCTCGCCCTTCTTGAGCACGACGGCCGCGCCGACCTCCTCGCCCATGTTGTCGTCGGGGACGCCGATGACCGCCGCCTCCTCGATCGCGGGATGCTCGTAGAGCACCTCCTCGATCTCGCGCGGGTAGACGTTGTAGCCGCCGCGGATGATGAGCTCCTTCTTGCGGTCGACGATGAAGAAGTAGCCGTCCTCGTCGATCTTGCCCATGTCGCCCGTGGCGAACCAGCCGTCCTTGATGGACTCCTTCGTCGCCTCGTCGCGCTTCCAGTAGCCCTTCATGATGTTGTGGCCCTTGATGACGATCTCGCCGACCTCGCCCTGCTCGACGTCGTTGCCGTCGTCGTCGACCACCTTCATCTCCACCCCCTCGATCGGGGTGCCGATCGAGCCGACCTTGCGCTCCTTGTCGGGGTGGTTGAACGAGGCGACCGGGGAGGTCTCCGAGAGGCCGTAGCCCTCCAGCACCTTGCAACCGAAGGCCTCCTCGAACCCGCGCATGACCTCGCCGGGCATCGCCGCGCCACCCGACATGCACACCCGGAGGGAGGAGACGTCGAACTCCTCGCGCCGATCGGAGTTCAGCATCCCTCCGAACATCGTCGGCACGCCCTGGAAGATCGTCACCTTGTCGCGCTGGATGATCTCGAGCGCGTGGGCGGGATCGAAGCGGGGGATCAGCGTGAGCAGACCGCCCTGGCGGATGGTCGCGTTGAGCCCGCAGGTCTGGCCGAAGGAGTGGAAGAGGGGCAGCGCGCCGAGCACCACGTCCTCCTCGGAGGTCTGCGCGAGCGTGGTGGCCACGTCGGCGTTGCGGTACAGGTTCGCGTGCGTGAGCTCGGCCCCCTTGGGCTTGCCCGTGGTGCCCGACGTGTACAGGATCACCGCCGTGTCGTCGTCCTCGACCTCGGCGAGCTCGCGAGCTGGCTCGACGTCGCCCAGGAGCTCCTCGAACTCACCGGGCTTGACGAGGATCGCCTCGGCGCCCGCCGTCTCGGCGCCCTTCTCCGCGGCCTCGGCGAAGTCGTGCCAGCCGAAGAGGAGCTTGGCCTCGGGATCGCTCAGGTAGAACTCGACCTCGCGCCCCTTGAGGAGCACGTTCATGGGGACGACCACGCCGCCCGCCCGCAGCACGCCGTAGTAGGTCAGCGCGAAGTACGGGACGTTCGGGAGCATGATCCCGACGCGGTCGCCCGGCACGAAGCCCTTCTGGGCAAGCAGGCCGGCCACCTGCGCGCTGCCCTCGTCGAGCAGCTCGTACGTCACTTCGGCATCGTCGAGCTTGAGCGCCGTGTGATCGCCGAAGCGCTCGGCGGTGTCCGTCAGCAGCGTCGCCAGGTTACGACCCATCGTGTGCTCCTCCCTCCGAAGTTGTCTGGAAGGAGCGTTACCCGCAGCGGTCGCTCGGCAACCGGCCGCCGGGTCCTCAGGCGCGCGCGCGGCGCTTCGGCGCGGTGCCGAAGACGTGATCCCAGACCGGCGCGCTCACGCCGAAGCCCGTGTCGTGGTCCTGGAAGTGGTGGCGCATGTGCTGCTCGCGCAGCAGGCGGCCCAGCCGGGTGCGGGGCGTGTGGTGGTGGAGGTGGTAATGGGTCATGTCGTAGATCAGGTAGCCGGCCAGGAACCCGGCGCCGAAGGCGAGCCACGCCGGGGGACCCAGCACGAGCGCGAAGAGCGCGAGGAAGCCCGCGGCCAGCGGGATGGAGACCGACGGCGGCATGACGAGGCGCAACGGGTCGTTCGGATGGTCGTGGTGAACGCCGTGGATGATCCAGTGCAGGCGCGCCCCGATGCCGTCCTCGGGCTCGAAGTGAAAGACGACGCGATGCATCCAGTACTCGGTGAGCGTCCAGAAGAGGTAGCCGCCGAGCGCCCACGCCCCCGCGCTCGCGACGCCGCCCCGCTCGATTCCCGCGATCAGCAGCCACGAGATCACTGGCACGAAGATGACGAGGGGCACGACCGGATGGACGCGCGAGAGCCGGTCGAGGAGCTCCGAGTCGAACATCCGCGGCGAGGCCCGGAGCTGCTCGCTGCGGCGGATCCGGCGAGAGGTGGTGGGGTTCACCGCCATGCCCTCATGATAACCGGTGGAGGGCCGGACCCACCGGCGCCGGTCAGCCTTCGAACCCGCTCGGGCCGAGCTCCATGGCCAGCACCACGTGCCGGCGCGAGAGCGCGACGAAGCGGGCGCGGCGGACGTCTCCGGGCCGGTCGAGGGGCTCCATGACCACCTCGGTGAGCGCGACGAACTCACGCTCGGTCGAGTTCAGGAAGTCGGTGAGGCGCGAGCGGTAGCCGTCCCGGGGCAGGCGGAGATTGCCCGTCACGCGGTAGCGGTCGGTCTCGACGACAATGCGCTCGTCGCGCAGCTCGGTGGTGTGCACGGCGCGGAGTCTACGGGCGGTCTCGACGCACGAGCCGGCGCCGGCGCGCCGTGTCGCCCTCCGGCGCGAAGCGTGGCGAGCGCGGGCTGGGCCGCGCGCCGCGCCCCTCCGCGCCGACCTTGGCGCTACGAGGTCAGGGTCAGAAGCACCTCGGCGAACCGCTCCCCGACCCGCTCCCACGAGTAGCGCCGCGCGCGCTCGCGGCCCTGGTCGCCCAGCGCGCGCCGCTCCGCCGGATCGTCGCAGAGCCGCGCCAGCTCGGCACGCCACCGCCCCGGATCCAACGGCTCGACCACGTAGCGCGCAGCGTCTGCGGCCAGCTCGCGAAAGGCGGGCAGTTCGGTGACGAGCGCCGGTGTGCCCGCGGCCATCGCCTCGAGCACGGGGAGTCCGAATCCCTCGTGCAGGCTGGGGGAGACGAGGGCGAGGGCATCGGCGTAGAGCTCGCCGAGCCGCTCGGGGGTGACGGGGCCGAGATGGACGACCCGGTCGCCGATTCCCAGCTCCTCACGCAATCGGTCCAGCGCTCGGAGCTCGGGCAAACTCGCCGAACCGACCATCACCAGCCGCGCGCGCAGGCTCGGCTCGCCCGGAGCGAAGGCCCGTAGGAGAGTCGACACGTTCTTGTGCGGCATCAACGCTCCGGCGTAGAGGAAGAATGGGTCTGCGTCGCGCGAGTGGCCACTACGACTCCGAGCGTCCAGCGAGAGCTGCGGGGCCTCCGGTATGACGACGCAGCGAGCGGGGTCCACACGGACCGTCGAGTGCAGTGCGGCGAGCGTGGAGTGACTTACGCACACCACGACGGACGCCGCGGCGCACGCGCGGGGTAGGTCGAGCGTCGCGCGCAGCCACCGCAAGCGTCCCCCCAGCGCGGGAGCGAGGATCTGCTTAACGTCGTGAACGACCATCACCGCGGGCACGGGAAGCCTGCGGACCGGAAGCTCGGGCACGGGGGCCAGCACGACGTCGGCCTTCGTCCCGCGGACGAGATCGTGCAGGGAGCGCTCACGCCACAGCGCACGCCGGCCGAAGTCCTGGACGTGACGAGGAAGGGCGATCACCTCGACCCCCGGATCCACCGGCAGGTCCTCCGGGTGGCTCGTGGCGACGATCACCTCCAAGTCGGCTCTGTGGGACAGCGCCGACACGACGCCGTCGATGTAGGTCCGGATCCCCAAGAGATCGGGCCTCAGAATCGCCGCGTCGACGAGGACGCGGAGGGGGCGGGAGCCGGCGACGCTCAACGCGGGCAACCTAGAGGTTCGACGCCTCCCATGGATCGGCGCCGGGGCTCAGCAGCATGGGCACGGCTGGTTTCGAACCAGCGACCTCTCGCGTGTGAAGCGAGCGCTCTCCCGCTGAGCTACGCGCCCTCTAGGGCTTTCGATTCTACGCGCTAGGATCCCGTGTGGACCGTGCTAGGCGGGGAGGTAGCGGTGCCCTGTATCCGCAATCCGCTCTAGCGGGGCTGAATCCCCTTCCGAGGGGCGCAGGCTTTCGGGGTCAGCACGTCGTTCATGGCGTCGATGGCTCGGTCCCGCGCGATGCAGGCCCGTGAACCAGGTCAGGTCCGGAAGGAAGCAGCCTTAAGCGGTCACCGGCAGGCGTAGCGGGAGTGCCGAGCCGGAGCCGGTGGGCGGCGCCGGCGCCCGAGAACCCGCCTCGACGGAGGGTGCACGGTCCGTTTTGGCTTCCTGAGAGACATGCTCTGTTACCGAGCAGCGCCCGCGGCGAGCCGTCTCCCAGGTGAGGCGAATGACCGGACGGGGCGGCTTCGGTAGGTTGCTCCCATGCCTTGGTCGGGTCACCGTCAGCCCAGGGGTGGCGTGCGGCGCGCGGCCGTCGTGCTAGTGGCCTTCGGCGCGATGCTCGTCGCGGCCGTGGCGATCGCCGGCGCGCTGGGACGCGGCCCGCTCGGCTCGACCTTCCGAGGCGGCGATGAGACCTCGATTCTGCGGCTCCCGCGGGGAGCCTTCGTGCCGTCGGATTCAGGCCGTCGGGCAGTGATCTGGGCGGTCGGCGACGGAGCCGACGGCGGCCCCAGCGCGCGGCGTGTCGCGACCCTCATCGCCGGCAGCCCTGGCAGACTGCTTTACCTCGGCGACGTCTACCAGAGCGGCAGCGCGAGCGACTTCGCACGGCATTACGTATCGACCTACGGTCGCCTAGCGTCGCGGACGGCTCCCACACCGGGAAACCATGATTGGCCGCAGCACCTCGAGGGCTATGACCCCTACTGGCGGCGCATCGTGGGCCGGCCACCGCCCGCCTTCTACGCGTTCCGCATGGGGGGCTGGGAGATCATCAGCCTGAACTCCGAAGGGCCGCACAGCCGTGGTTCGGCGCAGGATCGCTGGTTGCGTCGCCAGGTCCAGCGCTCGGGGACCTGCCGGCTCGCCTTCTGGCACCGACCGCGCTACAGCGCCGGCGTCGAGCACGGCGACGAGCCGGACGTCCAGCCTTTCTGGGACGCCTTGCGTGGGCGAGCCACGCTGATCGTGAACGGCCACGAGCACGATATGCAGCGCTTCCGTCCCGTCGGCGGCTTGACCCAGCTCATCGCCGGGGCGGGGGGACATGATCGCTACGCGATCCGGCGGCACGCCGGCGTCGCGTTCTCGAACGCCAGCGACTATGGAGCACTCCGGCTCGGACTCAGCCCGGGCTCCGCGCGGTGGTCGTTCGTGGCGGTCGACGGACGCGTCCTCGACCGCGGGCGGGTGAGCTGCCGAGAGGGCTGAGCCGTACCGGCGCGGAGTCACGAGGCATGCGGCGCACAAAGCGGAATCGCTGCATCCGTTCAGGGGTGGTGGCAGGCGGCGTGCCCACCATCCGTGAACGCTCCCGAGCCCGGATCCGGCTGGAACTTCCAGTCGTAGCTCGAGGCGTGGAGCGTCAGGTTGAGGATGCCGAACGTGGTGTCGTCGCGCACGTCTTCGCTGGTCGGTTTGGGCGTCGTCCCGAAGCCCTGGTGAGACTTTCCCCCCGTGCCGACGACGAACTCCCGGATGCCGCCGGTCAGGTCGAGAGAGCCGTCGGGCTTGAGCGGCTCGTACCGCTCGTAGCTGTGCTGGTGGCCGTTGAGGACGACGTCCGCGTGACGGTCGTACAGCGCCTGCCACAAGGGCTTCACTCCCGCCGCCGGGCCAGCGGTTCCCGACGTGAAGAGCGGATGGTGCCAGTAGGCCAGCACACACTGGTTCGCATGTGCGGCGAGGTCCCCCCTGAGCCACTGCTCCTGGGGCGAGCCCGCGGCGCAGGGGACGACCGCGGGGGTACAGCCGTCGCTCGAGTTGAGCGCAACCAGGTGCCACGGGCCGATGTCGTAGCTGTAGTACCCCTTGCTGCGGTCGCCCGCCCTTCCAGTCGCGTTGCCCATCCCGTTGAAGTAGTCGAAGTAGGCCTCAGCCTTCGGTGTTGTCGAGCTGTATTCGTGGTTGCCCGGAGCGGGGTGCGTCAGGTCCACCACTCTTCCCCAGCTCGGGGCGTAGGACGCCTTGAAATTCGAGAGCGTGCTCGCGCCGTACTGCTCGTCTCCAAGCGGAAGCACCGCCGCGAGGTTGCCCCCCGTGAGCAGATCCGACGTGAAGCGCTGACGACACTCCGTGGATGCGTTGTAGTAGGCGACGGCCGGGTCGCACGCGATGTCGCCCGCCGCGGCGATCATCGGCGCCGTCGGCGTCGTCGGCGTAGCCGAGGCCTCGTTGGAGGCGGCGCTTTCGTTGCCGGCCTGATCGAAGGCGGTGACGCGGTAGGTGTAGGCGGTGCCGTTGCGCAGGCCGGGGTCGGTGTAGCTCGTGGTGGACTTGGCGAGGGTGGCCAGGGGCGTGGAGGGCCAGCTCCCATCCGGGTTCGGGTTGCGGCGGTAGACCCGGTAGCCGGCGAGGTCGCTCTCCTGGTTGGCATTCCAGCTCAGGGATGCGCTTCCGTCCCCCGCCGTGGCGGCGAGGTTGCTCGGCGCGGCGGGGGGCTGCGAGTCGACGGTAGCTGATGGGGCCGTCGTACCCTGCGGAGGCGGCTGCGGGCTTGGGGCCGTCGTACCCTGTGGAGGCGGCTGCGGGCTTGGGGCCGTGGTCCTTGCGACCACGTGGGTCACGCCGGCTGCCGCTCGGCAGTTGTTGCGCTCGTTCGACTCCGCCACGCGGCGTGTGTCGTCGGCGCAGGCCACGAGGCGGTACGTCCCGACAGGCGCGGCTACCGGGATGCCGACCCTCCTCTGGCCGCGCGAGCGGCGTCCGGGGGGAAGCCGGCCGACGCGCCGAGAGCCGTCGAGACGCACGCTGGTCCGCGAGGCGATCGACCGGAGGTAGTAACGAACGCGCGAGGCAGCGGCCGTACGCGAGCCATCGTTGCCGAGCGCGTCGCGAACGATGAAGGAGTCGCCCGGATGCGTCGAGGCGGGAGGCTGGGCCACCGAGACCATCCGAAGGTCCGGGCGAGGAGCGCGGGGCGCCGCCGCCATCGCGACCTCCACGATGCACACGACCCCCACGGCCAAGGCCGTAGCTTGAAGCGCCAAGCGAAGCGCCGACGAACCCACCCGTACCATAGGTTCACGATACACGTGCGTACGCTGCCCGACGACGCTTCGCGGAGCCAAGCGTCGGGTGTCGACTCCTCTTCGCGTCGGAGTTCGATGGTTCTACGGGCCCGGCTTGCCGTCGGTTGGGTCGGTGCCTCCGCCCGAGTCGCGGCTGACGGTCTCGACGACGAGTTCCAACGCCTGGCTGAGCAGGTCGTCGAGGAGCTCGTTGTGCAGGATCGGCACGCCCTCGGCTTCGGCGCGTCCCACGAGGTAGGACTGAAGCTTGCGGATCTGCTCGAACCGGTCGAGGTAGCGATGGGCCGGCCGCTGCCGCATAGAGAAGTTCGCGCGGTGGCGCTCCTCGTCATCGACGATGAGCAGCGCCTCGACGACCACGCAGCGGTCGGAGAGCCGGGCACCGAACATCCCGGGCACGAGGTGCACCCCTTCGACGATCATCCCCGTCGCTTCGTGGACCGCTCGGTCGACGATGGCCCCCACGCCCGTGCCGACGCTCTCGGCCTGACGCGCGAAGCCGACCAGGTCTCCGTCGTCGCCCGCGGCCGTTCGCAGTTCCACGGCCCGGCCGGCCTCGAACGACGAGTAGTGGACGGCGGGCATGAAATCGGTCGAGAAGCAGGCCCGGAGTATCTGGCGGATCGCGTCGGTGGGAATCACGCGCGTCAGCCCGAGGCGGTTGGCGAGCAGGGTCGCCAGGGTCGACTTGCCGACGCCCGCCGTACCGGCGATGAGAACGATGAGCGGACGGTCCAGGCGGTCGAGCCGCTGCCAGGCCCGGAAGCGGCGGACGGCGCCGGCTCCCTCCTCGCCCTCGAGGAGCCGCTCGGCGAGATCCCGCAGGCCGGCAACGGGGATCTGCCCCCCCGGGAGCTCGGCGAGCCGGCCCTCGATGAGCCGCGCAAGCTCATAGGCCCGCTCGACCGTGACTCCCGAGGCGGAGAGCGATTGGGCCATGAGCCACTTCGAGTAGGGCAAGCCCTGATCTCCGCGGACGACGAGCGGCTCACGCATCGGCGGCTAGCTCCTCGAGCGCGGCATCGAGATCCTCCCCGAGCCCGATGGGGCGGTTGCGCACGAACGCGACGTCGGCGCCCTCCTGGCGGGCGCGCTCGGCCACTGTGTCGATCGCCGCCGCCTTGAGCTCGGTCAGGAAGAGATCGCAGCGCTCGGCGACCGCGCGGTCGAGGTCGGCCGCTAGCTCCCGGCGGCGGGCGAGGTTGCGCGAGGCGAGCACCGGCTCGACGCCGGACACATCGCCGGCGCCCGTCGTGAATAGCGCGATCCGGGCGTCTGGCGGAAGCGGCGCGGCGGGCTCGGAGCACAGCGTCGCGGCGAGCACCCGGCCCGGGCACGCGCGATCGACGTCCGCGACGAGCTCGCGGTCTGCGCCCATGACGAGCGCCAGGTCGCTTCGCAGCAGGCGGTAGGGACCGAGGTAGGCGAGCGCGCCGGCCCGGTCGCCGACGATGCAGACGGTGCGGTCGACCCGAACGGGCGGGATGCACGAGCCCGACCCCTCGAAGATGATCGCCCCCGGGCGCAGCGAGGCGGCGAGGGCGGCGCCCTCGGCCACGTTGGAGGCGAACGGCTCGCCGTCGAGACCGCCCCCGACCCGCCTGGTTCCGACGGCGGGCACGCGGGCGAGGACGGCGTCCTCCAGGTAGTCCGAGGCCGCGTGGCGGCCCTCCCGCGAAATCTCCAGCAGCTCGTCGAGCGCGGTGTCGGCGGCGGCGAGCTGCGGCTCGCCCGGACCACCCCGACCCATCGAGACGATCACCGGGGTGCGGCCCGCCGCGGCGAGCAGCGAGGCCCAATGGCCGGCCACCGCTGTCTTGCCCGTGCGCTTACCGGTCCCGATCACCGCGAGCTTCGGCCCGTCGAAGGCGATCGGCTCCTCGACCGGCGGCGTGAGCAGGAGGCCGGGCGCCTCGTAGCGCAGCCCAAGGTGGAGCGCCAGAGCGGCGAGGGCGAAGCGCTCGGCCGGGCCGACCACCGGCTCGTCGGCGAGGTCGACGACCGACCGCGCCCCCGTCTCGGCCGCGAGCCGGCGCAGCGCGCCCGCCGGGTCCTCTCCTGAGACGACCCGCTGCCCGTAGTGCTCCTCCGGAGATTCGAGCACGCCAGGACGAACCTTCTCCTCGCCGCCGCAGAACACCACGCCCGCTATCGCTCGCTCGGCGGCGAGCGTGTCGAGTGCGCTCCGGACGGCCAAGGGATGATGCTCGCCGTCGACGAGCGCGATGATGGGGGAGCCGAGCATCGCAGCATTCTGGAGCCTAGGCTCAGTCAGCGCTCTCCCGATCCCCCCCGGACCGGGGGATGTCATTGATCGCGGCTTGAGCGGAGGGTCCTGCGGTGGCGTCGCCTCATCGATCTAAGGGTTCTACCCCGAGCCCGTCGGCAGTCTCCGCTTAGCGGCCGCCCACATGGCCTCGCCGGCCAAGATCCCAGAGGCCACCGGATCGTCCGCCGCCCACATGGCTCCGACACGTGGGTTCGGAGCCCGGCTGAAGAGCCGTTTCGGTGATCCTCTGTAAGCGGCCGCGAGATCGGCCACAAACCATCGATAGGTGACACCTACCCGGTAGCGGGACGGCGGCGGCGGCTCTGACCCAGTAGCTATGGCATGCCATGCGGCCGGCAGGTTGACTCCCGCCGCAAGCGCAAGCGGAAGAGAACCGTAGAAGCGGGTATTGACGTCAATCAGCACGGGCCGTCCATCGCCTTGTAGAAACTGGAGGTGTGCAAGCCCCCAATACCCAGCGCTGGCGAGCAGGGCGGCACTGCGGTCGGCGAGATCCTCGTCCGGCTCGACGGTGACCGCCATACGGCTGCCGCCGGCATGGACGGGCCAGGTAAAGCTTGCTGACTGTTGTATGCGAGCGACGATGCCACCGTGGCGGTCGACGACGAGCCCGAGCCCGAGTAGCGGCCCGCGCACATGCTCCTGGACGAGAAGCGGTTCTCCAGGGGGCAGCCTGCGGAGAAGCGACATCCCGTCAGCAGATGACTCGATGACCTGCGGAAACGGGAGCGTACGCCCCGGACCGCCGACCGGTTTCACGACGCAGGGCTCTGGCAAGCTCATCTTCCGCAGCTCCTGCGCGGTCCCATAGGCGAGCATGGTCGGCGCGCGCAGCCCCACGTCAGCGAGGTACGTGGGAAGCTCGCGTTTGTCGCGCAGCCGCCGGAGTGCCGCGGCCCCCGAGTATGGCAGTATTGCCCAGGCTGGGAGTGCGGCCGAGTACCGTATCAGCGCGTCAATCGAGTTCTCCTGACCTGGATACACGACGAGTGGTCCGTAATGGATCGCAACATCGCGGATCTTGGCGACGAAGGCCTTGGGCGCCTCCGTGGAGCTTGCGGCGATGTGGCGTGCCGCTGCGTGGCGCGACCAAACTCCTGCCGACGCTCTGCTCCGGCCAAGCGCCACGACGTCCAACCCGCTCGCCCCAAGACCCCGAATACCGGCTACGGAATTGCGCAGATGCGCGTCTGCGACCAAGGCATCCACGGACGGTTGGTTCCCTCGAGTGGCACCGGCAAACCAGGATGGTGCCGCCGTGGTTGACCCACCGGCCCGGATCGAGCTGACGCTGAGGCCAGGGACTTCTACCGGTGCGTCGCGGCTGAGCCGAAGGCCACGCACAGGCCCGCTCTGGAGTGCACGGCGCCGCAAGCGATGAGGCGCCGAATTGCGACGAGCGACGCCCCGTTCGCCGCCATCCTGCTCAACACCCGGAAGGTGACCGAGGGGTTCGATCGCCGAGTTCTCGGCCGCCCATGAGCGCCGCGCGGATCATCGCCCGTAACGCTGGCGCCCAGGTCGCGGCCGAGCTCCTGAGCAAGCTCGCCTCGCTGGCGCTCTTTGTGATCATGGCCAGGGCGCTCGGGAAGACCGGCTTCGGCGATTTCACCTTCTCGCTCTCGCTCGCGCTCCTCCTGACCGCCTTCGCGGGCTTCGGAACTAGCAACATCCTCACTCGTGAGGTCGCCCGCGACCGTGAGGAGGTTCACCGACTCTTCTGGAACGCAATCGCCATCAAGCTCGCGTTGGGCAGCTTGGCGCTCCTGGTCGGCACGGTGATCACGTTCGTCGGCCACTACGACGGCTCAATCCGTGCCGTGGTCGCGATCCTCACGACTGGGGCGCTCGTCGACGCCCTGACTAACACGGTGTACGCGACCTTCCTGGGCTTCGAGGACACCCGCCCAACGGCGCTAAGCCTTCTGCTACAGCGGTATACGACGGCGATCGTTGGCATCGTGCTGCTGCTGCTTGGTGCCGGGGTCGTACCCGTCGCTTTCGTCTATCTGGGCGGGGCGCTGCTCGCTGCCGCATTCGCCGGAGCCGTCCTCGTCCGGCGCATGGTGCGGCCACGGATCGAGATCTCGGCGGCACGCGCCAAGCGCTTGCTTGTCACGTCGCTCCCGATCGGCATCGCCGGCATCTTCACCACGGTGCTGTTTCGAGTCGACGCGACGCTGCTCTCGTTCCTCACCAACAACACCCAGGTCGGGCTCTACAGCGCGGCCTACCGCGTGCTCGAGAGCACTCTCTTCCTGACCTACGTCTTCACGTGGACGACGCTGCCGACGCTCTCGCGCCTGCGCCGCCATACGACGCCGCCCATCGCTCAGGCCTACGAGAGCGCGCTCAAGGTGATCGTCGTGATGCTCCTGCCCATGGGCACCGGCTTGCTGCTGTTCGCGAACACGCTGATCGACGTGCTCTACGGCCACCCCTACGCCGAGGCGGCGTCGGCGCTGCGCCTGCTCGGCGGCGCGGCCGCTCTCTACGGGGTCACCTACCTCTCGACCTACCTCCTCGTGGGGCAGGATCGCCAGCGGATCGTCCCCTGGGTCACGGGTGGACTGGCCCTGGGCAACATCGCGCTGAACCTCGTGCTTATCCCGGCCTTCGGGTTCGACGGCGCCGCGGCGGCCACGTCGATCACCGAGGCCGCCGGCGCGCTCCTCATGACCACCTTCGCGCTCCGCGCGACGGGGCGGATCTCCCTCCGGCGGATCGCGGTCGGGCCGGTGGTGGCCTCGGCGGCGATGGGGGCCGCCGCCGCGGCGCTGGGAGTGGGGGTGCTCGGCATCGCGGCCGCCGCGGTGGCCTATCCCGTCGTGCTGCTCCTGGTCGAGCGCCGTCTGTTCCCGGCCGACCTGAAGTTGATCGCCGACAGCCTGCGGCGCCGCCCCGTGGTGGCCTGAAGCCCGGTCTCGTGCCCGGCGCCCTACGCCAGCGCGACCCTTCGGGCTTGTACTCCGGCGCGACTCTGAGGCCGCGCCGGCCGGGCGCACCGGTGGTGCTCGTCCACCACGCGGTGGCGGCCGTCCCGCCGGAGAGCGATCCTAACCTGCTGGCCGTAGATCCGCTCCATCTCGAAGCGCAGGTGAGGCTCCTCCGTCGCCTGGGCCACCGCTTTCTCACCGCGGAGGAGCTGCTCGAGGCGACCGGCGGCGGGTCGCCGCCCCGGCGCACGGCCGTCCTGACCTTCGACGACGGGTGGCTCGACGCCCTGACGGTGGTCGCGCCGCTCTTGGGCCGGCTCGGCGCACGTGCCACGTTCTACGTATGCCCCGGGTGGTGGGGGGGACAGCACCCGCAGCTTCCCGGCCCGGCGGGCCGCCTGCTCGGCGAAGACCACGCCCGGCAGCTCCATGCCACGGGGATGGAGCTCGGCTCACACACGATGACCCACCCTGACCTGCGTACGCTCGACGACGACGCCCTCGAGTGGGAGCTCACCGCCTCCAAGGCGGGGATCGAGGAGATCACCGGACGGCCCTGTCGGACGTTCGCCTATCCCTTCGGGCTGTTCGACGAGCGAGTCGAGCAAGCGGTGCGGGCGGCGGGCTACGAGCTTGCCTTCGCCTGGCTGCCCGGACCGTGGCGGCCGCTCGCGGCGCCGCGCCTGCCCGGTCCTACCCGGAACGGGGCAGGGCGGCTCGCGCTGAAGCTGCTCGGGATCTCGCGGCGCGGGGCCTGACGCCACGCCGAACGCCGAGCGTGGGGCAGGCGCAGCGGCCGCACTTCACCCGCGGGGCGCGGACGTCTCGCGGACGAGTTGGGCGTAGAGGGCGAGCCACTCGCCGACCATGCGCCGCGCCGCATAGCGCGGGCGCCGGGCCCGCTGCGAGGCGAGCATGCGCCCGGCCAACTCGGGGTCGAGGAGCACTCGGCGCAACAGCGCGACGGCCTCCTCCTCGGTGGCGCAGACCTGCTCGTCGCCGACTACGTCCCGGTTGGGAGGGATGTCGCTGGCGACCACCAGGACATCTCGTGCCATCGCTTCGAGGATGGAGAGCGGATGGCCGTCCCACGCGGTCCAGTGGAGGTAGGCCGACGCCTCGCCGAGGCGCTCGAGCACCGCCTCGCGCGGAAGCCACCCGCTCGGCTCGATGCCGGCGTCCACGAGCGCTCTCCATCCCGCCTCGCCGCGCTTGCCTCCTCCGCCTCCGATCCATTCGAGCTCGGCGACGTCCCCCAATCGCGCGAGAATGCGCGCGCAGGCCTCCGGCTGGCGCTGCAGGACGGTGCGCCCCGCCGCCACGACCCTCGGCCGCGATGGCCGTGGCCGCTGAGCCGACCCGTTTCCGTCGAGCTCGGAAATTCCGTTCTCGATAACCACCACCCTGCGAGCGCCGCGTCGGCGCGCCGCGTCTGCCTCGCTGCTCGAGACGGCCCCGACCACGGTGGCGCGGCGGCAGGCGAAGCGCTCGCCGAGGCCGTATCCCAAGCGCTCCAGTCGCCGCTGGCCCGGCAAGGAGGAGGCGAAGGCGTGCGGCGTGAACACAGTGGGAGGAACCGCTCCCACGATCACCGAGCCGATCACGCCGGCGAAGGAGGAGTGCAAGTGGAGCACGTCCGGTCGATAGCTCCGCACCAGGCCACGAAGCTCGCGCGCCGCCGCCCACTGCACGCCCGGGGTGCGACGGGTCCACGCGGTGGAAAAGAGCTCTACCGCCGGGTCGGTGCTCTCGCGAAGCCCCTCGGGCGTCTCCGGCCGCACGCCGTAGGCGATAGCCACCGTGTGACCGTGGCGCGCGGTTCCCTCGGCCAGCGTCCGCACGATCTCGTAGAGACCGCCTCCGAACGCCTCGGCGACGTGCAAGACACGCATGTGGGCGATCCTATTTGCCGCGGCGCCACCTTCGCGGCCGCCACGCCTCGAGCGCTCCGTCGGCCAGTCCGCGCACGCCGTCCCACTCGCGGTTGACGGCTCGGTGGACGGCGAAGATCACGAGGAGCAGCGCGAACTGCGCGCGCGCCAGCGGCGTTTGACGAAAGTTCTTGCGGAACAGGTAGGTCCGATTGACCACTACCTGCCGGTTGAACTCCCGCCGGTTCATGGACCGGGATCCCGTCGTCTTGTGCCGAACGACGGTCTCGGGTAGGTAGCGCACACGTCCGCGCCGAGACAACCGGTAGGAGAAGTCCTCATCCTCGGCGAGCGCGTAGCCGTTGGGCGGCTCGAGTCCCTCGTCGAACTCGAGCTCGGCGGCAAGCTCGCGGCGGGCCGACATCAGGCAACCGAGCATGTACTCGACATCCCGAGCTCGCTCGACATCCTGCACGCGACGCGGGTAGCCGAAGCGCGTCATCGTCCCCTCCCCGCCCCCGCCGGGCAACAGGCGGCGCACAAAAGAGCGGGAGTTGCCGACGCGGCGCACCTCGGGCTCGACGATGCGGGGCGTGGCCCCGACGACAGTCGAGTCGCGGTAGGCCTCTCGCAGCACCGCGAACAGGTCCGGCTCGAACTCCACGTCGTCGTCGGCGAAGACGACCACGTCTCCGCTCACCAGCGCCATGCCGCGGTTGCGCTGGGTCGGCAGGCCCGGGCGGCTGAGCTCATAGGAGATGTTCAGCTCCGGTGCGCGCTGCTGCACGGCTTCGACGACCGGGCGAGCCGACTCATCGGGGTCGCCATCGACGACGAGGACCTCCTCGGGCCCCGGCCGGCACGCCGTGAGGCTCGCGAGCGTCTCGGCGAGCAGCTGCGCCCGGCGCCGCGTCGCGATCACCACCGAGAAGGTCGAAGCCGATCCGTCGCGGTCGCCGTGAGCGGGGCCGGGGGGGTGGGAGGACGACGTCACCGGGAGCGCCGGCCAGTCTACCCCTGCCTCCCCGGCGGGCGGTAGACTCCCCTCCCGGTCAGGCAGGCATGGACGCGCACGACCTAACCCCCACGACGATCGATCCTCGGGGGGAGGAGCACTCGTCGGATCGCGACAGCGATCGCGGGGAGGCTCTCGCCTACCTGCACGAGTGCAGGCGCCGTGTCAACGAGGTCGCGGGAGATCGCCTCCGGGAGCTCGCCGAGCTCAGCAAGGACCTCAGCGATTGGGTCCAGGAGACCAATCGGCAACTGGATCTGCTCGCCACGGAGCTCGACCCCACCCCTCACCCGGCGGACGCCGGCACGACAAGCGGGCTCGGGGGCGGCGGAGAGACCTCCGCGGCCGACGCCGCTCATCTCGTCGCCATGCAGATGGCCGTACGGGGCGCCGACCGAGAGGAAGTGGACCGGTACCTGCGCGAGGTCTTCGAGATCGAGGAGACCTCCGGCATCCTCGATCGCGCCTTCGCGGGCTGACGGGTCCACCGAACGTCCAGCGATTCCGCTCCGCGGTCGAGCCCGCGGGCCAGAGGCCGAAGATAGGCCCGAACTTGAAAACAGAAGCCCCCTCCCGAAAGGGCAAACTCGTCGTAAGGCGGGGACGCAAAGCCAACGGGACCTCATGCGTGAGGTCGGCCGGGTTACCGAAGGAGCAGCAAGGGATGGGCGGCGCCGAACTCCGGAGCCCCGGCTATGCCCTCCCGCTCGCTTTCCCTGCTGTGCACGCTCGTCACCATCCTCGTCGCTAGCCTTGCGTCGGGAGTGGCATCGGCGTCAGCCACCGACTTTCGCGGCGTGCAGCTGCACTCGCTCTGGGGCGACAGCTCCAACGCGGACATGGACCGCGAGCTCGACATGACCCGTGACATGGGAGCCAACGTCGTGCGCGTCGACGTCGGGTGGCAGACGCTCGAGGAGAATGGCAAGGGCGTCTTCTCCCAGTGGTACGTCGACAAGCTCGACCGCTTCATGGCCGGTGCCTCCGCTCGTGGTCTCAAGGTGATCATCACGCTGGGATGGACCCCCTGCTGGGCCTCGTCGGCCCCCGATTCCCTCAAGCAGAACTGCGCAAGCGGCTGGTGGGACCGCGGAGTGAACCTCTATCCGCCGAACCAGGCGTCCGACTTCGGCGACATCTCCCGCTGGGTCACCGCGCGCTACGGGAGCAAGCTGGCGGCGCTCGAGCTCTGGAACGAGCCGAACCTGTCCGACTTCCTGCGCGCTGCCGATCCCGCCGCGGCGTACGCGCCGCTGGTCAAGGCCGGCTACGTCGGCGCCAAGCAGGGCGACGCGAGCGTTCCGGTGCTCGCCGGATCGCTTGCCCGCGCCGACGCTCCCTTCCTCACCCGCCTCTACGACCAGGGCATCAAGGGCTTCTACGACGGGATCTCGATACATCCGTACAACGAGCAGCGCGACCCCGCCATGGCGATCGACGACAAGTGGAAGCAGTACACCTTCCTCGCCGGCACTCAGCTGGTCCACGAGACTCAGGTGGCGCACGGTGACTCGACCCCCGTCTGGGCCACCGAATTCGGCTGGTCGACCTGCGCCGGCGGCTCAACCTGGTGCGTGAGCGAGGCCCAGCAGGCGGCGTACACGTCCAAGGCGTTCAGGCTGCTCGCCGGCATGCCCTACGTCAAGGCCGGGATCGTCTACAACCTGCGCGACAAGGGCACCGACCCGGTCGCCATCGAGCCGAACTACGGCCTGATCAACCGCGACTTCACGCCCAAGCCCGCCTACGCCGCGCTCAAGGCGCTCTTCACCTCGCCGGCCACCACGCCGCCGGCGAGTTCGCCGACGGCGCCGGTGCACGCGGCGACGGGTCGACCGGTGAGGAAGGCGTCCGGCCCGCCGCGCACGCGGGTGCACGTCCGCGTCGCCCGCTGGTGGGGAACGGCGTTCGTCAGCGGCCGCGCGCCAGCGAACGCGATCGTGCGCATCACCATCCGCCGGGTTCGGCACCTACACGGTCGCACGCACCGCTGGGTGCGTCACCTGCACGCGCGGGCGAACTCCTCTGGCCGGTTCCTCCGCTCCCTCGGTCGTCTCAACCGGCCAGGTCGCTACGTCGTGGTCGCGACGATCGCGGGCTGAGCCCCGCGGGCAGCGCCTTCCCTCTCGCTCTCGGGGGCGGCGGCCTCCTCCTCGCGCAGGCGTGCGTATCGGACGATCAGTCCCACCTCGAGCATCACCAGAGCCATGACCACGTCGGTCCGCAGCACGTAGTCGAACACCCCGAGCGCGAACAGCCCGGTCAGGCTCGCGACGAGGCCGAGGACGAACGGGAAGTCCGGTGTCCGTCGCCGTGCCAGCGCGGCGCGCGCGGCGCGCGCCACCGCAGCGAGGAACCACACGAAGACAGCCAATCCTGCCAGGCCCATCTCTGCGCCGACGGTGAGCAGGATGTCGTGGGCGTGGGGTATGACCGATCCGTCGAGGTCGTAGAGCCCGTACTGCGCGGCAACGAGCACGTAGTTCCCCTCCCCGACTCCGAGCACCAGGTGGTCGGCGATGATGCGCGGCGTCGTGCGCCAGATTCGTACGCGCGGGTTGGTCGACTTCTCCTGGCTGCTACCGATCGTTCCGAGGCGCTGCTGCACGACGGTGAGCTGCTGCGAGTTCAGGAGCGGGTTGAGGTTGAACGCGGTGACGAGGGCGAGCACCACGAGGAGTCCGGTGAACAACCGCCGGAACTCGGCCCACAGCAGCAGGACGGCGAGGGCGGCCGCGGCGCCAATGAACGCCTCGCGGGAGAGCGAGAGCACCACCCCGGCGAAGATCAGCCCGGCCGCGCCGAGCATGGGGAGGCGCAGCGCCGAGGACCCACGAAGGCTCATCACGAGCGCGACGGGAAGCGTCATCACGAGGTAGGCGCCGAATGTGTTCGGGCTCGTGAACCCGCCGCTCGCCCGGTTGGTCGCGCGTGCGCCGCCGGCCACCAGCTCCTGCGTGCCGCCATGTAGCACTCCCACGAGCCCGAGGACCGCCCCGCTCACGGCGATCGCGAGCAAGAGCATGCCCCGCGTGTGCCGGTCGGCGCCGGCGATCCAAACCGACAGCGCGAGGAAGACCGACCACATGACGACGAACTTCGCCACCGTGAAGGACTGGGGGGCGAAGAGGATTCCGGTCGACGCGACGACGATGAGCGCCGCGAACGCGACGTGCGCCGAGGCGAAGGCTCGGCGATGCGCCGATGTGAGCATGTGCGCAGCGGCGGATGCGCCAGTGAGGATCAGGAGGATCTGGGGGGGGCTGAAGTTCGCCACCCCTCCGGACGACAGGTTGAACGACTCGAGCGGGGCGGTGAGGACCGCCAAGTAGATGCCCAGAGTGGGACGCGCGAGAATGACGCTCACCGCCGCGACGACGATGGGAACGGCCAGTGCGACGAGCGGCGAGAACCGGTACGCGATCAACGTGAAGACCGCGGCGCCGCCTACGCTGGCCGCGAGCGCGAATGCCGGCGGAAGCCAAGCCGGACGCAGGGAGCGCGGCAGCATCAGGCCGCCAGTCTAAGGTCATGAGAGACTCCGGCGACATGCCAGCCGTTACGGGACCGCCCGTTCGGATCGCCTTCGTTTCTTCTCACGCGCAGCTCGGCGGCTCGGAGCGCTACCTCGAGCTCCTGCTCGAGCGAATCGATCCCCACTGGGTTGCGGGTGTCGTCGTCCTTCAGGACGGGCCCTTCGTGGAGCGTCTGCGGGAGCGGGGTCTCGAGGTGAACGTGTTGCCGACGCCCACCCGCGCGGGCATGCTTCCCGCGGCTCTGCGCCTGCGCCGTCTGCTCCTGCGTCAGCGGCCGCAACTCGTCCACGCCAACGGGGTCAAGGCGGCGCTGATGGCAGGAGTGGCCACGCTCGGGACCCGGATTCCTGTCCTCTGGCTCAAGCACGACCACGCCCTCGACGGTCCTCTGGGGCGGCTTATCGCGCTTCGGGCTAGACGTGTCGTCGGCGTGAGCTCGAGCGTCGTGGCGGCGCTTGGCTCGCGCTTGCAGTCGAAGATCGACGTCGTGCCGAACGGGGTCGCCCGGCCCGACGTCGACCGGGTCGCCGCACGCCGTCTGGTGACCGACCTGCACGGGGGACCGTCCGCCGCGCCCGTCGTCCTCGTCCTCGCACGGCTCGACCCCGCCAAGGGCCACGCGGACGTGATCGAGATCGCGCCCGCGGTCCGCGACCGGTGGCCGGAGGCGCAATTTCTCTTCGTCGGCGCCGACGATGCCGCACACCCCACCCACCCCACGCGCCTGCAAGAGCGCGCCCGAGCGCTCGGGCTCGAAGACGCCGTGCGGTTCGTCGGCTACTACCCAGGCGACGCGGTGACGTTGATCGCCGGGGCGGACATCCTGGCCGTCCCCAGCCAGGCAGGCACGCACGGGTGGCATGAGGGGTTTGGGCTCGTGGGAGTGGAGGCGCTGTGGGTGGGTACGCCCGTGGTCGGCTATGCCGACGGCGCATTTCCGGAGGTGCTGGGGGACAGCGCGTTGCTCGTGCCCGTGGGTGACCGCGAGGCGCTCACCCGGAGCATCCTCGCCCTCCTCGAGGACCGCGAGCTGCGAGAGCGGCTCGTGGCGAGCGGACGGCAGCGCGCGCAGCAGCGCTACGACGTCGATCAGTGGATCGCCACGCTCGAACAGCGCTACCGGTCGGTGGCGGTCGAAGGGCGTGCGCGTGGCCTCGGCGGCGTACGCACGGTCGCTTGACGGGCGCTGGGCCGAGGCGCCGGCCGAGCTCATCGGTGAGCGCGGTCGTGCTCGCCTACAACCGCCGCGACGTCGTCGCCACGGTCCTCGACCACCTCGCGACTCTCCCGATCGACGAAATCGTCGTGGCCGACAACGGCTCCTGGGACGGGACGGCCGACATCGTCCGCGCCCACCCAAGCGGAGCCAAGCTGATCGAGATGGGGGCCAACGTGGGCATTGCCGCCCGCAACCGCGCGGCCGAGGCGGCTCACGGGGAGTACCTCGTGATGCTCGACGACGACTCCTACCCGCTTCCGGGAGCGATCGAAGCCCTCCTGGAGGTCTTCGCACGCCAGCCGCGGACAGGCGTGCTGGGAGGGCTGGTCAACGACCTCGACTCGCGCGGGCGGCCCGTGCCCAACGAGCAGCCCGGATCCTTCGACTGGTCGCTGAGATCCGGACGCCGGGAGCCACCTCCTCGCGACGGCTTTCCCGCGACCTTCTTCCCCGAAGGCGCGTGCATGCTTCGTCGCGAGGCCTTCTTCGAGGTCGGAGGATGGTTCGAGCCGCTCTTCTGGATCGATCTGGAGCTTGACCTGGCCACCCGGCTCCTGCAGCGAGGGTGGGACGTGCGCTACCTTCCGCAAGCCTGCTTCCAGCATCTCCCACGCCCCGGCCCCGGGACGGACTTCGCGTTGCGTCAACGCCTCCGTGTGCGCAACCGGATCTGGTACTTCTGGTTGCGGTTCCCGCCTCAGCTTGCCCTCACGCGTGTGCCCGGCTATCTGCTCTTCGATCTCATCGAGTCCGTCTACCGCCGAGCACCGGGCGCCTGGACGGGCGGCATCATCGACGCGTGGCGCCAGCGCGACCGCATCCGGGGCCAGCGGCATCCGCTGTCGCCCGAGCTTGCCCACCGGGCCGAGCTCAACCAGCCGCGCCTCCATCTTGAGCTGCTCCTGCCGACCTTCAAGCGGGTGGTGGGCAGGCTGCTCGCCGACCGCCGCGCCGTAGCGTCGAGGAGATGACTCGGCGCTTGTGCGGGCTCCCCCGAGCGCCGATCTAGACTGGGAACGATGCGCGACGAGACGCCTCTCACCCGGATCTGGCGCCGGCGTTGGATCGTCCTGGGCACAGTGCTCGTGTTCGCAGCCGTCGCGGGCGCCCTCTCGACGCAGCTTCCCAAGGTCTACTCGGCCTCCTCGACCCTGCTCGTGGTCCAGACGGCCGACCGTCAGTCCTTCGACGCCGCGCAGGCGGCCCAGGTGACGGCCCGCACCTACGCCGACATCATGTCGGGCGAGAACTTCGCGGCTCTCGTCGCTCCGCAGGTGGGCGGCGGCCTCGCTCCGGCGAAGATCCGCAACAGCGTCTCCTTCGATCCGGTCGCCCAGACCCAGCTCCTCAAGGTGACCGCGGAGGCGAGCACCCCCGCCCTTGCGCAGAAGCTGGCCGGGGCCTACGCCTCGGTCTT
>JAABUZ0100001854.1_pt1 | contig 37898 bp, 25 predicted proteins | sample 5562091 | NCBI WGS metagenome assembly JAABUZ01 (sample SAMN12813069, study PRJNA571459) | rock metagenome | isolation source: Antarctica rocks | place: Antarctica: Victoria Land, Linnaeus Terrace sud | collected 2015-12-21 | reverse complement strand
CTATTTTTGTGCGTTGCACAAAAATAGAGAAAAATGCAAAACAGGTAAGAAGAAAATCTCAATGAGTGGCGAAGCCGCGATAAGTCACCCGGATATCCAGTAGCAAGACCCTTGTCTAATGAAGTGTGTCGTGATACACTACTGGCAGTACTCTAGAAGAGACGCTGTTTCATAGCTCACATACATATGTTAAACTGTGAGCAGATGTGACGGCGAGAACAGGAGGCAGCGCTACCGGATGCGGATTATGGCGCTGATGAAGTGTGACAAAACGTATACTTGTTGTCGATGATAGAAATGAACTTCTTCACCTGATGCGTCGCGTTCTGGAAGATGAGGAATACCAGGTCTCGATCCTCCAGGATGGGAAGGACGCTGTCTCTAAGGTCAAGGGCACATTACCCGACTTGTTGATCCTGGATCTGAAGCTGGGCGATATGTCTGGGCAAGATGTGCTACGCGACCTGAAAAGCGATACAACTACAACGTACCTTCCTGTAATTGTCTATACCGCAGCCGTCCTTGAGGCTGAAGAAGTGAGTAGTCTGATCACAAGCCAACCCCTGCTCTATCAAAACGTTCATCTGTTACGCAAACCGTTCGAACTCAATGCTCTGCTCGATAAAGTTGAGCAGCTACTGGATAATAGTACTAACGGCATTATTGGACACTAATCCTACTACTTCTACGTACATATACATATGTGGACGGTATTTGCCAATTTCTTACTTCTTCTAAATGACTGAATGACCGAAAGGAATTATGCCATGAATTTTTTTGCTGGCTTGCTGGTTGGTTTAGGATTGGGAGTCGCCGCTGGCTTGCTCTTCGCACCACAGTCGGGCGAAGTGACTCGCGCTCAGCTTAACGAGCGAGGTATTCCGATTACGACAGGGAACTTTAACGAAGAGTTTCGTACGCGCGCGCAGGAAGCACTTGTCCAGGGTCGTGAACTCTACTCGCGCACAAAAGACGATCTGTCCACCCGCTACACACGCGTGAAAGATGGTCAGCTCTAATCAATTCTCATAAATTTTAATTTCCTTGATCTAGAATAGCATGAAACCGGCTATTCTCGGACCCTTCTATGCATATGAATGTACCTAGATAAACCTGTTTCTCTACTTTGCTGAGAGACAGGTTTATTGCATTACAAAATCCCGTCCCTTCCACACGGCTCTAGAGGCCGCTGCTTATGCTCTTTGACACATCCATGCGACCAGAAGTATGCAGTGCTGAAGCGTGGATTTGGCTGATCCAATCAGCAAGCTATCAGGAGTGCAGCCGATGAAAAAGGCAAAGAGCTTCACCACGCCGCCCCAGCGGAACCTTTGCGTAGTCAGGGTTTACAGAGGTTTAACAATCCTGCGTTACACTCAAAGAGAGGCTACTATTTTTTAACATCAGGAAGAGTGTGAAATGACGCAATTCCAGGCTTCAGAAGCGGTCTATTACTGGGCGATCGGAGATATGCATTATCGCGCGCTACCGCTCTGGCACGAGTTTCATAGCAAGCGCATGGCGGTGATGTTCGACGATCTTCGCGCGTTATGGCAGACGGAGGGCCCGCCGGCCTTCTGCGTCTCGCCGGGTGATATCATTGAGACGTGCGCACGAGAAAACTATGACCTGGCCAAAGAGGCGCTCCAGGCTCAATTGATTAATCTGCCATTCTATCCGGGTATCGGCAATCACGAGTATTATGGACCAGATGGTGAAGATCCTGAGCGTATGGCCGAGACCTTCAGCGCCATATGGAACAGGCCGATTCGTTACTCCTGGGAGGTAGGACCAGTAGGATATATCATGCTCGACTATCCCAATCCCTCTACATTGGAGAATCCGGAGCGGGTGTATCTTTCAGACGAGACGCTGACATTCCTCGATACCACGCTGGAGACGTACAAGGGTCGACCGGTCGTGATCTTTCTCCATTGTCCCTTACGTGATACTGTGCTGGATCGTGATGGAGAGAAGCATCGCGACTACAATTCGCGCCAGAGCTTCTTCTCGCCTGAGAATTCACAGGCAGTGCGCGACATCCTGGCCCGGCGCGGCAACGCCTGTCTCGTTCTAAGCGGGCACACGCACACCGGCTGGGAGGCCCCCAACCTGGTGGTTACAGAACGCTTTGGCGAGCAGGCCGTTACTTTTATTAACCTGATGTCGCCCTGGTACACCGGCACGCACACGGGTCCACGCATTAGCGACGACTACAAAAGCTTCGACTATAGAGCCGACGAACCGGACGTTATTCCCAGCTTTGCATTCCGCATCTATCCCGATCACGCCAACATCCGTGTACGCGAACATCGCACGCAGCAATGGCTTAAAGAGTGGAACGTACCTCTCGTATCCCAGTAAAGGAAAAAAAAGATTATTAATAGACCAGAGGATAATCCTGATACACAAAGAAGTATTGATCTTTCTTTGGCGTAGAGGTATTATGAGGGAGCGGTACGTATTATGTTGCAGATATTCTTAGCTCCTTGTGATGTACTATTAGCTTCCCGAAAGGAACAGCACGTATGGAGAACGCGGCACTACGAGGGCCCTTTGGACGGATACCACTTGGATCGACGCATCTAAACATAGGATATAGTGCAGATAACACTCTGGTCGTCAACGAGACACCACTCCCAACGCTTTTTGCTACTATAAATCCAAATGGATTGAACTATACAATCAATGCAGTAAGAGATGGTGTTTGGGTCAACGGGCAACCGCTCAGGTTGGGCCTGCCTCGCCAGCTTCAATCAAATGACACTATTCAGATTCAGCAGACGGCCCTTACCTATGAAGAAGACCAACCGGCCAATTATACTCCAATAGCATCTTCAGGTTCCGATATGAATCCTTATGGGGATAATGCATACAATGCGAGAGCTGCTGGCACGCCCGCACTTTATTCCAATGCAAACGCCCCGACTCAGGATGTCACACCAAGAGAGAACATGCCAGCAAGACCATTCGTTTTACCTGGTTCACCGACTCCCGTTCCTGGTGCAAATCCTGCTTATAATTCCTCGTCAGACTGGCAGCAGCAGGGTGCAAATAGAGACCCCTATCAGACACCGCTCGCGCCACCTGCGCCACCTCCATTTGTTCCTTCACAGAGTCAATCACCAGTTACACCCCCACCACCGACGGGACAACAGTTCTCGACGCGACCACAAGCGCGATCAGGATCACGAGGACTCAGAACACTGCTCTACGCCCTGGCAGCACTTCTCATCCTGCTGGGCATTGGAAGTGCCATCGGCTTCTATCAATTGACTCGCCCCCAGCCAGTCACCACTGTGAGCAGTCAATACTCGTCGGGCACCACGCCTGTAGGTTCAGTAGGCACTAGCTTCCACGTGCTGGGCTACAAATTCTCCGACAATTCACCAATTACCTTCCTGCTCGACAACAACCCTATACCGCAGCAACCCTCTGTTCGCAGTGACGATCAGGGCAACTTTAAGGCTGACCTGCCGGTTACACCTGTCTGGTCAGTGGGTCCTCACAAGCTCACGGCACGAGATCGTGGAAGCTATCTTGCTAAAAATGTAAGCGATCTGACAATCGTAAATCCAGGTGATGCAAACACACCGGGTCCAAATGGTGCTCCATCCGATGCGACAGGGTTTGGGCTTCAAGTAAAGGTTACAACAACCGGGAATTCGCCCAGAACACTTGCCCTCTTTGTGTTGGTGTCGAGAAGTGGCACAGTATGTGATCCTGAGACAGATACAAATCAGCCACTTACAACGAATGGTAAGCTTCAGGACAATACTCCTTACAAGAAGACTAGCTCCTATACCTGCCGTGGCAGCTATAAAGCTGGAAAGATCAGCTATACGGAGACGAGTAACAATACTAAGGACGATTTTTCTGATGGCACGACGTGCCAGGCCAACTCACCTTTCACCTTCGTACAACTGGACGGCACATTCACCAATGGAACGACTGCAAATGGGAACTTCAGCTCTCCAGCCTACACCCTGAATTGCAACAAGGGAGGCGGTACAGTGAATGGCTCGGCCGAGACTGGTACATGGACGGCCACGATCGTTTAAAGATATGCTACCATTGCGGAAAGCGATATAATGATGGTTGACAAAGAAATCATGTCAACCATCATTATATCGCTTTCCGCAATGGATGGTCGCCACGCGGGGATGAAGAAGGATAGAGTAAAGAGAAATGTCACAAAGAATAGTCTACCTTGACTGCCACTCTGGAATTAGCGGAGACATGCTGCTGGGAGCGTTTCTAGACGCCGGCCTCCCCCTCGAAACGCTGCAAGCCGCCCTCAAGGGCCTGCCAGTCGTCGGATACGAGCTCAAGCTCGCTCCATTTAAAGATCAGGGCATCACAGGTTCGCGCTTCGAAGTTCTCCTGACAGAAGAGCAAGAGCAGCCTTCACGCAGCTTCACCGATATCGCCGCCCTGTTCGCAACCTCCACCCTCTCGCCCTGGGTGCGCGACACATCAACCGCCATCTTTCGCACGCTGGGCGAGGCCGAGGCCCAGATTCACGGCGTCAGCCTCGAAGAGATCCACTTCCACGAAGTCGGGGCCGTTGACGCCATCATCGACATCGTTGGCAATGTCAGCGCCATCGAGGCGCTCGGTATCACCAGACTCTACGCATCCCCTCTACCGCTCACGCGCGGTCACCTGCGCATGGCACACGGCCTCATGCCCATTCCCGCGCCCGCCACCCTCAAAATTCTCAGTAAAGTCAAAGCCCCCTGGGTACCCAGTCCACTCGAAGGCGAATTTGTCACGCCCACCGGTGCCGCCATCCTCGCCACCCTCGCAACATTCGAAATGCCCGCCATCGCCATCGAAGAGGTCGGCTACGGCTTCGGCAAAAAAAAGACCATCTGGCCCAATTGCCTCCGCGCCTACCTGGGCGACGCATACGGCCAGACTGCTGGTGACACTCTCCATGACCACAATCACGATCATACTCACCATCATGAACACGCGTCTCTATGACACAATCCTGATGATATGCTACGCAGACTCTTTCTTGTTTCTTATGTATTCGCACGCCTTCGGCGTGCCTTTATCCCTCATGAATTTAATTTTTTGCATTTCTTACATCTTGCAATATTTTGCTTTTCAAGCAAAATATTGCAAGATGTAAGAAATGCAAAAAATTAAATTCATGAGGAGCCGTAGAGAGATGCGAAGCTGCAATTCATAAAGCGTAAGAAAGCTGTGGTGAGAGAAATCAAAAATGCTCGTTTGTATATTTAAATAGTATATAGGTTTATGTTACTTAAACTACAGACATTTCTTCTTTTCTTCATGCTTTCACAACTTTTTCTCTCTCCTCAGTACGATTGCAAGTACATACAATAAGGATACTTTGAAGATAGAAATATTCCAAAACGCGGTTTGTTACAAATAAAAGTGGAGAGAGTTCTAGCATGATAGAGGGAAGAATGAGAATGGAAGGGATGGAACAACCCCTGATATCGTGCATTATGCCGACTAAGAATCGCCGGGCGTTCGTGGCGCAGGCGTTGCGCTATTTTGAGAGGCAGGACTATCCAAACAAAGAGCTGATCGTGGTGGATGATGGCGAGGACCTGGTGGTTGATCTGGTCTCGCAGTATCCGTATGTTCGCTACTTAGCGCCACAGTATATGCATTCGGTGGGTGGAAAACGAAATATTGCCTGCGAGGCGGCACGTGGCGAGATCATCTGCCACTGGGATGATGACGACTGGTATGCGCCCACCCGCCTCTCCTATCAGGTCGCGCCGCTGCTGACGGGCGAGGCTGATATCACAGGGCTCCACCTGCAGAGCGTACTGGACCTGGAGCATATGCAAGGCTGGCGCTGTCCCGACTCGACCTTTCCGCGGCCTGGCGTGCAGAACATCCATCACGGGACACTCCTCTACTGGCGACATCTATGGACGGAGCGGGCCCGCTTCCAGGACACATCAAATGGTGAGGACGTCCGCTTTGTGCGCCGCTTACTAAACCTGGGGACGAGAGTATATACGCTCCCCTGCCTGAGCCAGCACGTCTATATCAGGCATTCCGACAACGGCTGGCGCTATCAGCCCGGCACAACCATCGACAGCGAAATCTGGAAACATCTGGACGCCCGCCAGTGCCTGCCACCCGCAGATCTGGAATTTTACACTTATATGAATGAGCAATACATACAGAGAAGGCGCGATGCGATGCCAATTACAATAATGAAAAGGCATCTCGGCGACCTATTCACCTCCGTCTTTCACAAATCAAAGATTGACCTCCGCCTTCCATAACGACCCACCCCCAGAACCCACCCCGATAGCCCGCCGATTGGATCGGCGGGCTATCGGGGTGGGCGATGAGGGGAAGCTATTTTGAGAGGGCTGGTCCTCATCGATGAAAGTGAATGATGAGGACCAGGATTTCTTCGTGATCTATTCTTTGTGGAATTCTGAGGTTTAGAAGCGGAGGTTGTTGCCTCGCATATACGTAGTCCCTCTTTACATCTATTCTTTTCTGTCCAACACAAACGGTGATCTCGGGTGTAACGAATTGGGCAGAGAGATGACTAAGCAGGGAGAGGAGAAGGTATAGTAGAATGAAGGCAATAGCAGTTTATCCTGGTCGGCCTGATTCGATGCATCGAGAGGATGGAGTCATACGGCGAACTTTGGCAGTGTAAGATGTAGAAATAACGGAAAAATGCGATTAATGGAAGGGAAATTTTATGGCCTCGACGGCGAATTATCAACCAATTGAGGACTACGCCATCATTGGAGACCTGCATACGGTTGCCCTTGTGGGCAAGAATGGCTCGATCGACTGGTGCTGCATTCCACGCTTCGATTCGCCCAGCGTCTTCGGTGCTCTGCTCGACGCGAACAAGGGCGGCTCTTTCCGCATCGCCCCCACCGCTCCCGACGGCGTCAACACGAAGCAGATGTATTTCCCCGACACCAATGTATTGATTACCCGCTTCCTCAGTGTGGATGGCGTCGGCGAGTTAACGGATTTTATGTCGATCAAAGGGGACGATACTGCCGAGAAAGAGCATTATATCGTCCGTTCGGTCAAGTCTGTGCGCGGCACGCTCTCTTTTACCCTGGTCTGTAAACCCGCGTTTAACTATGCCCGCGACCCGCACGAGGTCAGGTTATCAGGTGACGGAGCCGTCTTCGCCAGCGAGACGCTGAGCCTGGGTCTCTGCTCCTCCATTCCTCTCTCGGACGATGGAACGGGCGGAGTACACGCGACCTTTACGCTGAACGAGGGGCAGACCGTCAACTTCTTACTTCAGAGCGCCTCGCACGATGAGCTCACTCCACACCACGTCTCCGACGAACATTTTCAGGAAGCGTTTTCGGCCACCGTTCACTACTGGCGCACCTGGCTCGCGCAGTGCACCTATCGCGGGCGCTGGCGCGAGATGGTCAACCGCTCGGCCCTGGCCCTCAAATTGCTCACCTACGCTCCCACCGGCGCGATCATCGCCGCCGCAACCACCAGTCTGCCCGAAACTATGGGCGGCTCTCGCAACTGGGACTATCGCTTCACCTGGCTGCGCGACTCGGCCTTCACTCTCTACAGCATGCTCTCGCTCGGCTTCACAATGGAGGCGCGGGCATTTATGGACTGGCTGGACGAGCGCTGTCATGAGCTGGGACCAGATGGCACGCTGCAGCCAATGTATTCTATTAATGGCGACCACGAGCTGACCGAGATGACCCTCGATCACCTGGAAGGCTATCGGGGCAGCGGCCCAGTGCGCATCGGCAACAGCGCTTATAAGCAGCTCCAGCTCGATATCTACGGCGAGCTGATGGATGCCATCTACATCTATAATCGCTACGACGCTATCTCCTATGATCTGTGGCAGCACATCGATAGCCTGCTGGGCTGGCTGAGCAACAACTGGCAGTTGCCCGACGAGGGCATCTGGGAGGTACGCGGCGGCAAGCGGCAATTTCTGCACTCGCGGCTCACCAGTTGGGTTGCTTTTGACCGTGGACTGCGTGTCGCCCGGCAGCGCGGCCTGCCTGCACCAATCCAGGAGTGGACCGAGACCAGCGCACAGATCTACAAACAGATCATGGAGAAGGGCTGGAACGAAGAGAAGCAGAGCTTTGTGCAATACTACGGCAGCGATACCGTTGATGCTAGCGCCCTGCTGATGGTCATCAACAAATTCGCCAGCTCAACCGATCCACATATGCTCGCCACTCTCGAAAGAATCAAACGCGAGCTCACCCGCGATTCCCTCGTCTACCGTTACAATACGCAGAACGCCGCCGACGATGGGCTGGGCGGCAGCGAAGAGGGAACCTTTACCGCTTGCAGCTTCTGGATGGCCGAAGCGCTAGCACGCGCCGGACAACTCGACGAGGCCCGCCTGATGCTAGAGAAAACGCTCAGCTACTCCAACCACGTCGGCCTCTTCTCCGAAGAGATCGGCTCGACGGGCGAGGCGCTCGGCAACTTCCCCCAGGCCTTCACTCACCTCGCCCTCATCACCGCCTGCTATAACGTAGACGAGGCCCTGAACAAAGCGGGCCACCCCACTCCCGACTTTCTATAAACCGACCCGTGAGAAGGTGGAGACGATAGGGTCTCCACCTTCTGGCTACATGATCTTACGCAGCTTCGCTGCCTGAGATAGTTCTTAAGGATGTTTTTACATTTTTCACATTTTTCATAATTTTTTGTGCTGAGCACAAAAAATTATGAAAAATGTGAAAAATGTAAAAACATCCTTAAGAAGAAGGGCACGCCGAAGGCATGCACATGAGCTGGAGAGAGAAGAAAGCAAAGGCGATAGGCGTCTGACACGCTCTCTGTAAGATACACGTTTCCAAGCAAGCTGGCGTCATTTGCTCCTGCGCTCTATTGACACGCCTATTAGGCTCCTGTATAGTTATGTTGACGCTTTCAATCGAAGTGAAGCGAAGAATTTTACAAGCACAAACACAGGTACAGGTATTGCTCTGGCACAGCTCGTCTTACGGGTCCCGCGTAGCGACAAACCCTTGCGGTTGTCGTCCTGGATGAGCCTCTCAAGCGGGGGAGTCAAGTGAAGGGGGTCGGACTAGTATGGATCTTATCAAGCCAGTACGGTAGTCATAGGTGAATAGATGGTCGTAGGAGAATTCTGTGAGTATAAAGAGAGAGGCAGAGACGCCCTTGTTTTGTGAAATTCTCGTACGCGAAAGAAAGAGTCTTAGCCTGACACAAAAAGACTTAGCTGATAGACTAGACATTGACCCTAAAAATATAAGTCGATGGGAGACCGGGCAGGGATGGCCTGGCATTAAGAACAGCAAAAAACTCTGCGATCTTTTTCAAAAGAGTCCGGAGCAAATGGGCCTCACACAAATAAAAAGAGTTTCCACGAAACAACCTGCTCCTACACCAATAATCGAGTTACCACCCGATAGACCTCCTCTACTAGCGATACACAATGAGGATGAAGAAAACGCTGAGATACCACCTTCAATAGAAATGTATGGACGAGTAGAGGAAACGGGACAGTTGAAGGCGTGGATAGAAGAGGAACGTTGCCGCATAGTCATTATATCCAGCATCGGGGGGGCCGGGAAGACCACGCTGGCCAGCAAGATTACTGAGCAGCTCAAAGCACAATTCACCTATATTTATTGGGCCTCGCTCAAGGATATTCCCAGCCTCCACGATATTCTGACGTATAGCATCCAACGTTTCTCTAATCATCAAGAAACCCAGCTTCCCAATACGATCGAAGGCAAGATATTCTCTCTCATCAATTATTTGAAAAAGCATCGCTGTCTGCTGATTCTGGACAACTTTGAATCTGTCTTACAGGAAGGGCAGAATACGGGGCAGTATCGAAGTGGTTACGAGGGGTACGGCGAGCTCCTGCACTATATTGGAGAGACGGAGCATCAGAGCTGTCTGTTGCTGACCAGCCGCGAAAAGCCGGAAGAAGTGGCGAGTCTGATAGGAAAGAAGACGCCAGTACGAGAGCTGCGGCTGCGTGGCCTTGATGAGCGAGACGGGTCCAGGATGTTAGAAGATAGGGGATTACATGGGACGCCGCAAGAACTTGAAGCTCTGGTTCAGCTCTTCTCAGGTAATCCACTCGCCCTCCAACTCGTCGCCGAGACGGTGCAGGAAGTCTTTGGAGGGAGCATTCCAGAGTTCTTAGCACAAAAGGGAGTACGCTCACTTGATATCTATGGCCTGCTGGATGAGCAATATCAACGACTATCAATTCAAGAGCAAGAGGTGCTCTACTGGCTAGCGATCGAACGCGAAGTAGTTTCGCTCAACAGATTGCAAGAGAGCTTGCTGCAAAGACAGAGTCATAAAACTTTGCCCACAAGCATAAAATCCCTGTTGCGCCGCTCGATGATTGAGGCTAGAGGGCCAGGGCTCTTTACGCTTCAGCCTGTCATCATGGAATACATCGCCACCCGTATCATCGAGCGCTTTGTAAGCGAATTCGGAGGGGAGAACATCGATGTGTGGCGAAATTATGCTTTAATGAAGGCGCAAGCCAAAGACTATATCCGCGAGAGCCAGATGCGCCTGTTCCTGGTCCCTATCACCGAGCGCTTGCAAGAGATGTACAGCCAGGAGGCTCTTGAGCAAAAAGTAAAGGAGCATCTCGCCAACGAGCGCCGGAGGAATGGTAGTATACAGAGCTATCTAGCGGGCACCGTGCTCAACCTGCTTATCACGATGCAGGGTGATCTGCGAGGCTTCGATTTTTCTTCCTTAACAATTCGTCAAGCCTATCTGCAAAACATTCTTCTACCAGGGATAAATTTCACCTCCTCACGCTTCATAAACTCGATTTTCACGAGCACACAGGGCAACGTGCTCGCTGTGGCATTCTCAAAGAATGATGAGCTGCTCGCGGTCGGTACCGCGAAAGGCGAGATCATTCTCTACGATAGAGTCAGCGGAAATCAAGTGCTGAGTTGCGAGGGACATACAGATGGAGTGAACTCGCTCGCGTTTAATCAGGCGGGAAACATGCTCGCGAGTGGCAGCGATGACAGCACCATTCGTCTCTGGAATACAGCCAACGGCACTTGTCTTAAAACCTTGCGAGGCCATCAAGACCGTGTACGCTCCGTCACATTTCATCCCAATGGTACGCTTCTCGCCAGCGGCAGCGCTGACGCGAAAGCGCGTGTCTGGGATGTAAAAACGGGAGCCACCCTCTTCATATTAGAGGGACATACAGATCATATCTGGTCCCTTGCCTTCAATCCCACCGGCGATCTCCTGGCGACCGCAAGCACGGATCAGACGATCCGATTATGGGAGATACAGGCGGGCACTTGTTTGCGCACACTTACCGATCACACCGGCTGGGTTATCGCGCTCGCCTTTGATCCACACGGGCGTTTTCTAGCCAGCGGAGGCGATGACCGGACAATTCGTCTCTGGGATACCGGGACCTGGAGCTGTGTCAACGTCTTAGAGGGACATAGCAAGCGTATTCGCTCGCTCTCCTTCAGTAGGGATGGCGCAAAGCTAGCCAGCGGCAGCGAGGATCAAACGATTCAGCTATGGGATATCGAGACGGGCCAGATTACCAGTACACTGCAAGGGCATACGCATGGTATCCGCTCCATTGCCTTTACCAGCGGAGGCACACTCCTGGCCAGTGGAGGTGATGATCAGACGGCCCGCCTGTGGGAAGTAAGCACAGGCTATTGCCTTAGAACAGTGCAAGGATATACCAACCGAGTCCTGGCAGCCCTACTGAGCGTAGACGAACAGACGCTTGTAAGCTGCAGCGAGGACAAGAGCATCCGGATTTGGGATCTCCATACAAAGCGCTGCCGCCTCACTCTGCATGAGCCGGCGCATGGCGTCTATTGCATCGCCTATAGCAACGATGGGCAGACACTTGTGAGCGGCGGCGAGGATATGACGCTTAGAGTCTGGAATATCCAGACTGGTCGCTGCTTGAATATCCTGGAGGGTCACACCGGTTGGATACGCAGCGTCGCATTCAGCCCTGATGGAACTATTATTGCCAGCGGGAGTGAAGATCAAAGCATCCGTCTCTGGGAGAACAGCTCAGGACGTTGTATCCGCGTTCTCGACAATCACACAGGATGGGTACGCAGCATCGCATTTAGCGCTGACGGAACTCTGTTAGCAAGTGGAAGCGACGATCGCACGGTACGCCTCTGGAATCCTCTTTCTGGCGACTGCCTGGCTGTGCTGCGTGGACATAGTGGCAACGTACGCTCCGTTGCATTCAGTGCAGACGGCTCCACGCTCGTCAGCGGTAGCGAGGACCAGACTCTCTGCCTCTGGAATAGCAAGAACAGCGATGTATACAGCAAAAGACTGAACGCCCAGGTAGGGTGGGTGCGCTCTCTAGCCATACATCCCGATGGAAAGTTGATAGCTGTCGGTGGCGATGATACGGCCGTACGGCTCTGGGACATAGAAGGCAGCAGTCCGCTACGTGTTTTGCGCGGCCACACGAGCAGAGTACGTTGGGTCAGTTTCAGCTCCGACGGAAATTTGTTGATAACAAGCAGTGATGACGGCACCGTAAAGCTCTGGAACATCGAAACTGGCCTGTGTAAAGAGACATTTATCGGCGAGCGCCCCTATGAACGCATGGATATCACGAACGTTCAGGGATTAGCCGGGACACAAAAAGCCACTCTTAGAGCACTCGGAGCAATCGAGCGGAAAATACATTGAGATTCGAAAGTATTGCCAGTTCCTTCTCTCTACCTGCTCTTACCATCTCTTTGTCCACTTCACGCCATCTACATATCCATTTTTTACATACATTTTATGGTTGAATAATCACTACTTCATCGTGTATACTAGAAGAGTCGAGAAGACACCAGTTTTGCATGCAAAAATCAATGTATACAAAGATATAACCAGGTGACGTAGTAGTTCCAGTCTCAAGTTTTGTTATCAGCAAGTCTGCTTTACCCTATCTAGATTTCCATCAGCGTGATGCGATTTTTTTAGCCTGCTACAAGCCAGGACTTTCTTCTAAAGATCAATGCTTCCCTTAATAAAAGATGTAATTACTATTTCTATGACGTTAAACTTGAGAGACGAAGATGATACGTTGATGATAAGAAAAGATATTTCTAATAGATAATCTTTCATTTATACTTCTTTGTAGAGAAGTAGCGGGAATGATACTTTTTATTAGAAATGATCGTGAGCATATTGTTTTACACATGAGCATATTGTTTTATAAAGGAGATCCTTATGCACTGGCTCTCACTTCTATCACGCTCTCGACAAATATGCATAGCCTTACTGTTTTTCTATATTGTATTAGCAAGTGGAATAGCCCCTCAAGTAGCATCGGCACACGAGTATCGCAGCGACGAAACGGGATGTGCGCCAATCTCTACTACTAGCGCAAAGACAACCAAGCCGAATGCGCAATCTCTCTTAATTGTTATGCTTGACCGTTCTGGCTCTCTTACAGGAGCAAACGGAACCGATCCAAACGACCTGAGCACAAGCGTTACACGTGCGCTCGCAGATCTCTGGCCAGGGAAGATGGCCGTTACCACATTTCCCGCAGTCAGTCCATACCAACCTGACCAGATTGGATCGCTTGGCGGAATATACAACCTTACCGACTCCACTCAGCGTGAGACTCTGAAGAACAAGATTCCGGAGCCCGATCCTAACGGGAATACGCCACTTGGCCCAGCAATGGACCAAGCTCTCAGTCTTTTAAACAAAGGCCCCGTCCCCGCAGGTTCAAGAGCTATCGTAATCACTGATGGCCTGCCGAATATGAGCTCGGACCCTAACGGACAGCAGCAGATAGATCACATTGAGAAAGATCTGCTCGGCAAGTTTCACACGTTAGGAGTGCCCATCAACACCTTTGGGCTCAAGATTACCCAGTCATCAGCGAATGACCTTTTGAGTACAATTGCTAAAGAGACTGGAGCCAGCTATACACCTGTACAAAGTTCAGGTGAGCTTGTGCAACAAGTGATGCAAATGAACGCCGACTGGCTTGGGCTCCAATTTCATTGTGCAACAAGAGACACCGACGGTACATACGCCATTGATATCAACGACCTGACCAGGAAAGCAGATATTATAACCTTCCGCTCAGATCCGCAGTATCCTATCACAATAACCACACCGGGCGGGAATAGGCTCATTCAGGGAACTGGCGTGCAGCAGTCGTTAGATAAGCACTATGAAATTTCGGGGCTTGATGTCGCTCCACCAATAGAAGAGGGAAAATACAAAGTCTCAGTGGGTAATGATCCAGGGGCGCAGGTTTACTGGCTGGTGGATACGCGCTTACAGGTGCATATTACAGCACCAACTAAGGATGCGACAGTCTATACAGGGAAGGCTGCACAGATCAGTGCAGCATTATACAAAGAAGAGAGCACATTCACACTTAAACCCGGCGCTGTCTTACATGCCCTTACTACCTTTACGGCACCTGGACAGGCAGAGCAATCAAGCGATGTGACGTTAAACCAGCAGGGAAGTCTGGACAGCTTTAGTGGGCAGACACCCATCTATAATAAGGCCGGCACACTAAAAATCGTAGTCCAGGCAACGTATGAAGGAACACATCAAGGAAGCGAGCCAGTAACGCTCAGCGTGCAGCCGCCACCGCTTCCACCATGTACATCATTCTCGTGTTTCTGGCAGCGCAACCAGGGAAAGATACTGAGCATCGGCATCCCTGCGGCCATCGCACTGATCCTGTTGCTGAGTGCACTCCTCTGGTTCCTGGGATGGCGCAGGAAGGCAGAGCCAAGAGGATACCTCGTAAGTGCCCGCAATTCTCAGATGGCATTGAATTTAAGGGAACATCGACCGCTAACGGCAAGACTGTTTAGCAAATCTATTATCACAACGAGCGAGCTAGCGCGCCATCCCAATGGCGTCACCGTCGCCACCTCGCTTCTCGATGAGCCTCTGGCCTTCGCCTTTACTCACGAGAATACGTTCCTGCGGCTGACTGGTGCATCATCAAACATCAGGGTCAGGCACAATATAGAAGAGAAGCAGTTTGGCGAAGCAGTGCGCGAGATCAGACTTTTAGACGGCGATGAGCTACTTAAAAACAACGTTGCGGTATTGACCTTTCAGATCTCTGGACCAGGCACGTTTACAGGATCTCCCTTGCCCTTTCAGTACGGAAACGGAAGAGGCAACATATATCAGTGAGGGATTAAATGCAGAGGTTTGCTTTTAGAAAGAGTTAAGAGAGGATACCAATGACACAGAAACATCTCTTACTAGCCCTGGGCACCACAGGTGGTGAAGTGGGACTTGCTTTAAAGCAGCAGATGGCCCAACGGCCCATCAAAGATTTTTATTACAAGATCTGCTACATGGATACGTCGGACTCACTCAGAAGAAATGGTAAAGTTGCCGAGAACGAGTTTATTCATCTCACAGTGAACGAACGTTTTATGCAGAATGCTATTACAGGTGTCGCAGGCAAAAATGCATTGCTCGACGATCTGCTATACCCCAACGTGCCACCGCCGCCACCGACCGGCAATGGCGCAGGCAACATTCGCTACTCAGCCGCAGCCATCCTCACTGTAGCAGCAGTGCGGGATGCGATTCGCCGCAAAATCTCAAACTTTATAGATCAGCTCGCCGTTATGGGCGACAAACGGCGCGACATCTCATTCGCCATCCTGGTCAGCGCAGGTCGGCGCGACCGGCAGTGGAGCCGTCGAATTGTTGCTTCCACTCGTCCTTGAGGCTGCCGGCAATGCAGGGATTAACAAACCCAATTGCGATATTATCATTCTACATCCCATGATGAATGAGACGAATCCACTTCTGCTGGCAAATGCAGAGGCTCTGTATGCAGAGATCGCTGCCGGATATAGTGATCCGCTCAATCAGCGCTACAATGGCCGTCGCTTGATCATCGGCAGCGGTGGGCAGGCCTACACAATGGATAGTCTTGCTGATCTTGAAAAGACTGCCGCCACGCTCATCCGTCTCACCACTGATCCTCTCTCAGGAATCACGCAGGAGTATTGGAACAGTCTGCCAAATCGGCACGTCTTACGCGAGCTTGAGACGGAGACCTCGCTACCCACCCATTTGTCATCTGCCACCCCCATTACCATCGGCTTTGGCGACCTGGGGCAACAAGTAATTCAGGTTGATACGGCACGCCTTATCAGCCGCTTTGTGCTCGGTCCAGTGCAACAGGATAAAACGCAAGAACACGTCAACAGGCTCGTGACGCTGCTGAACTTCCTGCGTGGAGGCGACAACGACACTCAAAGTAAGATCCTTCTGAACGACTTGACAACATACATTCGCGGCAGACTAGGAATTCATTCACTCTCCGAAACGGGCTTGAGGCGATTGAATGCGTTGCAGCAGGCAGATACACTGAGACAGACGTATCGCATCGATCGAGAAACCATCCAGCAAGAAGGTGCGAGGCAGATACCCCAGTTCGCCAGGCAGCTCTACACACAGATTATCGAGAGCTTACGCCTCGAACGTGCAAAGTATATCGTTGCGGACAACTCACTCACTCAATTGTTAAATGACTATGTAGAGCTACAAAAAAGAATCAAGAACCTGCAAGGAGTTCTCGCAAACTTCAAAGTCGGTCAGCCCTTTCCTGAAGAATATATGCAGAGGCAGCTCGACGAGCTGGCGCGTCGAAAACAGCAGGTGCTTCCTGGATTGCTAGCCGGCATGCAGAGAAATTTAGACAGTATGTGTGATGTAACCGCCATACAGACTGCTACGGAGTTCCTAAACGCGCTGGAAGGTGATTGCGTAGACGCAATCGGCCGCCTGCAAGCATTCATTCAGCGAGCCAGGCAAAACTATGAACACGAGGCGGGATGGAACACCGAGCGGCCCCGGCTACAGGCGCATAGCGACTATCCACTCTATATCCCTGCCTTCTCAACCGATCAGGCGATGGCCAGGTATTATGAGCGCGTCAGCATTTTCACAAGAGAGACGGCGCGGCAGAACTTTCTCAATGCCACAGCACAGACACAAGATCCGCTCACAATCTTCCGTAATGAGTTGAAAGATAGAGAGCTTATTGAACATTTCTTTGATGGGCGCTCCGATATCATATTCGACGCAATGCAGCAACATGTCAATGAGCGCGTGGGAGAGCGTTTGAAGCGTGCTCCACTCCTTGATGTTCTTGAGGAGGCGGGCGACTTGCTTCTCAATCAAAGCATCAAGACAGCGCTTGAGCGTGCACAGTCCTTAATTCCCTTTACCAGAGACTACGCAACGAACTGCGTCGAGGAATGGTATGTCAGTGCGGCATATAGTGATGATAGGCAGCGCACAACGGTTGAGAAAGCGATGAAGCAAGTGTCGGAGCGGGCAAAGCTCTTTAAATCAGATGACCCAACTGAGATCGTCGTGTTCTACCTCATCGATGGTCTCTCGATGCCCGCGATCAACGACCTCGCCGGTCGCTGCCTGAGCCCATTTCTTGAGAAGCGCGCAACGTGGACCCGGTACAATGGCCTCTCAAATCAGAAGGGCCGACCGAACCAGCGCAACATGTTCACCGTAGGAAATCCCATCTACAGCGGGCATGGCAACGAAATGAGCATCTATCAACAGGGGATCATTCATAAACTCTATATTGCAAAAGCGGGGAGTGTTCCCGATTACACGCCGAGCCAGGTACCTGAATTGGAAGAACCCGATGAAGACCAGGCCTGAAGCAAGAACAGATCAAAACGTGCAGCCATTCTGCAGGAACAATACCTCGGCACTGGATAAAAACGATCTCAATGTAAGCAAATAAATGAATATATAAATGAAGCAGGGAGAGGAAGACATGCCAAAATCGCAACTGGAAGGAATGCCACTGCCAACTGCTGCCCTGGTGATAGATACGCGCAGTGGGAAGGGTGGGAATTATATTACTGAGACACTGAAAAGCGAGGTAGATAACCTGTGCCAGGATATGCAGATGGAAAAGGTCAATCAGTGGCGCTATCTCACCTCCATCATCGATTACCTCTCAATTCATCCATTGAGTAAGAGCGAAATACAAAAATATCGCAATCCCTACAAGCCGCAACCAGTAGACGCGAATGGTGGAATGAACGCTACCTCCGCACCAGCAAACAATCCGGAGCGCAATGCGCCAACCATCACAGGAAGAATCGACATGCAGCCGCCGCCGAAAAACTCTTTCTTTGGCAACTCTCTTCAGAAGGGAGTCGTTCATGCTATACCAGAAGGAAATTTCAAGGAGGAAATTCGTCATATTCTCGCTCTCTGCGATAGTCTACGCACAAAGCGCGTCAATGCGACAACAGATCTTGGCAAGCGAGGAGTGTTGGGGCGCACCCGGCCAGAAGACAGCGTCGTGCGCATCATCTTTATTGCGGATGCAAGAAGCGAAGAATCGCTAGCGACAGCGGCGACCTATGCTGCCTATCTGCGGAAAGAGACCTTATTCCAAAATGACTACGATCGACAGCTTCTGCTAAGCACCGTCATCATCTGTCTCAACCACGAGAATCGTGGCGAAGCTCCCATAATGTTAATCAACGCTTTAAGTTGGGACAATAACGACTCCTGGGTGCATATTGATTCATGTATACTCGTTGAAAACTACAGCGAGCGTGGTTCTCATTTCAATATAGAATCGCAAGAAGAGCATATCGAATTTCTTCTGTACATTCTGCTCATTACCGATCCTGTCCAATTACGGATTGACATCCAGGCACCGAACATAAATTCTTTTTTTGCTAAACCAAACGTACAGTTTCGTATGCTCCCGGTCGAGAAATGTTTTAGCATTGGTCTCTCGGCCTTCACCTACTCGGCGCGCTGGGGGCGTACATTGCTTAACAACGGCCTGGCGCAGCATGTTGTCCAGGAACTGCTAGAGCATAATCAGTCTTCTGCCGCGCTTGACACCGAGTTCAAGACTAACAAATGGCTTGATGAGCAGTTAACAATTATACAAGAGGCCGTTCCTGAACACGTGACGGACGACATGCCCGAACTGAATGCTATTACACAGGCGACCAACGTAGCCAGAACAGCAGACGAAGTCTTCCCGGCACGCAGCATGAGCGTACGTGTTGGTCAGCGTTCTCTTGAAAACCTTGATCGATATGCAGACACATTGAAAGAGAGCTATGTAGGGCAGGCACCAGGGCAGGCTAATCTGCGAGAAGCGGTTGGTCGGGAATTAACAGTTCATGATTATGTCCGCCGCCTTCCTGGCGACATTGGCAATCCACTTCTAACAGTAGTGGGCAACGCTCATCAAGTGCTAACCGATCGACGCTTCTTCGAAGGAACAAGAGGAGCTGTACCGCGCGCAAAGTATCAACTGTCTAAAATTGCAGGCGTGATCGCTGAGCGTTACAACAAGCATCGGAGTATGAGCATTAATGTTGTGAAGCTGAACGAAGGGCTACAACAGCGTTACAAGGACGAACGCAAGTCTCTGGATGCGTTGAACGAGCAGTTTCCCTTGTTGGGCACAAACTTCCTTGCCCCTATGCGCGTGCTCACGCTCTTGCTCTGGGTCTTTGTCTTCCTGCTTGTCAGTGTTTCAGTCATGGCCTGGCTTTATCATGCGGCTTTCCTCTACTCCCCCTCGACCATCAACTTTCTCGATTCGTCCTTGTTCGGCTATTCATTTCTCACCATCTTTACAATTATCACCACCCTCGTCGTGCTATCCGTCATCGGTATCACAGCGTTCATTTGCACACAACTCTTCTTTGGGGAACGTGGCACACCGCTTAGAGTAGAGATGGCATTCCTGATATCGTTGATTATCGTCACCCTGTATGGAATTGTCATAAACCTTTCACTGTACTACTTTGCAGATGATAGAGTTTCTCACGCACTTGTCGGCTGGTTGGTGGATCTCCAACATGTAAGCGCCGTGACCGGTATAATCGCCTTTATTGTTGCAGCGATTGAAGTCTTTTACTTCCTAAAGTGGCATCGAGACGTCACGGAGATGCGAACAAGGATCATCAACGAACTACGGAATCAGCATCTAAAGACGGTGGGAGAGATAAAAAGCTATCTTGCCAATGCCTTCCTACTCGCCTCAATGCAGCGCGCTGGACTGATTGACGAGAGTGGCAAAAGTACAGGAAACTATTATAGTACGCTTGAAAACCTTCAAGTGCTCCTGGATGGTGTTGGTAAGCGGTGTGAAGAGACATATCAAACCACACAACGACATTTAGAGCGTGTTACAGAAAATCCGACACAAGGACCGGCAACGGACAAGCCCTATCTTCGCGAGGAACTGCTTGAAATCAACGCATTGAATAGCCGACTTGCCACCTTGCAAACTACTATGCATACCGATCAAACATTTATCGCTTTCGTGGAACTCCTCTTACGCCTGTCCGGCGTCGAAACTCCCACGACGATTTTGCGCAGTCTCGAAGAACGCACTCAAACAGGAAGGCAGCAGTTCCAGATGGACGGCTACCAGGTTGAAGCACAACTACTCTTATCAACAATTGCCGTCCTCGCGCTTGAACTCTCGCTGGAGCAGCCGCCAGCAAATCAGCTCGACATTGAGACATTCGAGAAACGCTATAGCGGGCTTGATCAACACTATCAAGATACCTCAATGAGGAACCTGCTGGAGCTTACGAAGACTAAATTCGCCAATAACGTGAGTAGAGGCAAGAAACTGATAGAGGCAGACGTTGAACTAGCAACAAAGGCAATGAATACGTGGTCGCAGATACAGTGGAGGAAAGACGATAAACTGCAACAACTGCTCATCAAAGAGGGAGTACTCGCGCACATGGAGAGAGAAAACTTCGCTCCCGAGACCATACGCACCAAGTTCATTATTCGTACAGCTCCAGTTAACCGCTCGTTACGCATTGGCCAGCAGACCGACGAGTACTTAATCTTGTTCCCCTCAACAAAAGGAACAAAGCTCCTACGAGAACTTGATGTTGCTCGCGTCGACGTTGACTTCCCCGACGAGGAACTACTCGCCCTACTATCACTCTCGCACTATGTCTCGCTGCCCTACGAAGTAAAAGAGGAGACTCCTGCTCTTCCTAGCTTAGGATCGCCGGATCAGTTCTCCAGCACTCCCTCTGCAACGACGACTCAGATGCTTCCCGACGACATAGAGAAAGAGAACCCTGTAACATCAAATGTAGAGCCGGGAAAAGGAGCTTAATTTTTCGTAGGTAAATATAGTTCTTTATAGAACGAGTAGAGAAACGAGAAAAGAGAGCTGGAATACGGCTTGACTATGATAGAGAAGAAACGGTATACTTTCCCGTGTTGTAGTCGTTGACTGCACACGGGAATCCACTCTACTCTTTCTTAGTCAGGTCGAAAGCGGGAATTGATGAGCGAAGGACCAGATCTGCCAGCAAGCCCAGTCGAAGTAGCCACAGTCCGGCAAAGTACTCCGGATGGAAGAACTGATGAGACAGCAGGAAACAGGGCGTCCACTGAGGATCTCCATCTAGTTGCAATGTTGCGCGCTGGCGACGAGAGTGCCTTCGTGTCGCTTATTGAGCGTTACAATAACACAATGCTGCGGCTGGCGATGATCTATATTCCTGAGCGGGCGGTGGCCGAAGAGATTGTGCAAGAGACATGGATGGGAGTGCTGCAAGGGATCAAGCGGTTTGAAGGCCGTTCCTCGCTCAAAACCTGGATCTTTCGCATCCTCACCAATTGTGCTCGCACCCGCGCCCAGCGTGAGGGGCGCAGCATCCCATTCTCATCGCTGCCAGATCCCGAGGTCAGCGGTGACGAGCCAGCCGTCGATCCAGACCGCTTTTTGCCAGCGAACGCGAATAAGCCGGGGAGCTGGGCCTCGCTCCCCAGCAACTGGAGCGAGATTCCTGAGAACCGGCTACTCTCGCAAGAGACCTATGCCTGTATTGAGATGGCCATCGTAAAACTACCACCCAACCAGCGCACCGTCATCACTCTGCATGATATTGAAGGCTGGAGTGCGGAAGAGATCCGCAACGTTCTAAGTGTTTCAGAAGTAAATTTAAGAGTACTGCTCCATCGTGCCCGCTCCCGTGTGCGGCGCGCGCTGGAGCAGTACTTTGGTGAGCAAGAATAAGGGAGTCGGAGAGAGAAGGCAGCAAATGCATACCTGGTTCAGAAGGCTTTTCGAACGCCCTTCGCCAAAAAAGAAGAATGAGCCGATCAAGATAGATACAACCAGCTCACTACGCTGTCAAGAGGTCGTGGAGCTCATCACCGACTATCTTGAAGGCGTACTATTGCCCGAAAAGCAGAAGCAGGTCGACGAACACTTAGAAGGCTGCGACGGCTGCACCAACTATATTGAACAGATAAGAATGACTATAGGAATGCTGCGCGACCTCTCGCAGAAGCCCGAATTCCCAGAAACGAAAGAAGAGTTGTTGAGCCTATTCCGCGAATGGAAGCAGGGCTAGCAACTTTTTGCTTTTTCTGTATAATTCGGGCTCCGCAGGTACAGCTACATTAACCAGTGAAGAGCTCAAAAAATGGCGAAAAATGAGCTCAAACTATTCAGCCTTCACCACTTAGTGTGGCTGTACCGCTCCGCACAAATTATGCAGAAAAAGCAAAAAATATGAGCGGCAAGTCCCCTTATCTATCCCCAAACTCACTTCTTGCCTGTAAAGACTGCATACTATATAATAACAAGATGGAAAGCCAATCTCATAGACTATCTCCCCGCCTTCCTCTCTGAGATCGGCCAGTTTGTCTCTAATCATTCTGAACTATTTTGTCCGAAAGTACTATATTCGAAAATAATCTGAGCAGAACTAGCATAAACTTTAAAATTCAGGTAAATTCTACTGGTATGGAGCCCGGCAGGTTCTACCTTCATCAACGAAGCAGCCTGCATTCCCTCGCCGTTGAGGAATGAGAATAGATAAGTAGGAAAGGATGTGTGTATTTATGAGTACCAGGACGAAATGGGATACGATGGTCAAGCCTGCCTTTCTTAATGATGTGCACAAGCTGCCCTATAAAGAGCTACAGCAGGTGATGGATAAGATTGATATGCTCTCTATCGATCCTCGCCCCGATGGGAGAGTGAAGAAGATTCTCACTCACGTTCCTGGTCGTCCATGTCGCATTCGTTCCGGCAAGTATCGCATCTTCTATACGTTTAATCAGCAGGTGGTCTCTATCTATAAGCTGGATGAGCGCAGCGATGATACCTATAGCGATACAGTAGCCCCCGCTGCTCCACCATCACCCGAGATGTTGGCCAACCTGGATGTTCCAGCCGACGATCAGTCGGTAGAGGCCCCTGCTCAGCCGGACTGGGAGAATATCTTTGTTACGTCAAAGTGTCGTACGTTCCCTGAGCCGATTACAGTGAAGATCTTGAATAAACTAGGAGTTCCTGCTCATCATCATGCCAACTTGCTGCGTGTGCAGGATGAGGATACGTTACTGGCTTGCCCCGGCGTGGATGAGAAATTTCTGCTGGACATCCACGACTATATGTTTGAGCCCTCGCTTCACCAGGCGATGCAGGAGCCAGATCTGGTGCTCAATGATGTGGATGATCTGCTGCGTTTTAAGAATGGCGAGCTGCTGACCTTCTTGCTCAAGCTCTCGCCTGAGCAGGAGCGCTCGGCGAACTGGTCGCAGCGCGTCAATGGGCCTACGCTGGTCAAGGGGAGTCCGGGCACGGGTAAGAGTATGGTCGCGCTCTATCGCATCCGCTCTCTGCTGACGCAGCTCTTACAGGCGGGGGAGTTGCCCAGCTTGCTCTTCACGACCTATACGAATGCATTGGTCAAGTCGTCGCGCCAGTTGCTAGAGCAATTGTTAGGTCCCAACGCCTCGTATGTACGTGTAGATACGGCCGATACGATCGCGCGCCTGATTTTGCAGGAGCGGAACCAGGACAAGACACACGAGATTATCAGCGCCGACGATCTCTATAAGCTGACGACCGAGGCGATCGTCGCGACTCGCTTTGCTGGCAACAAGATTGAGCAGCATGCTCAAACGCAAACGATTCAACGGATGAGCCGGGAGTATCTGGTGGAGGAATTCAAATCGGTCATCATCGCCCGGCATATTACTACGCTTGAGGCGTATCAAAAGGTATCACGAGCGGGTCGCAAGATGCGTCTGAATGCGACGCAGCGTGCGGCAGTCTGGCATGTCTACGAGTGCTGGCGACTGTTATTGCAAGACCGGGGTCAGGAGACATGGCAGCAGCGCAGGGTGAGGGCCGATGTGCTGGCCGCTTCCAGCTCGCTGGCCCACTCTTATGATGCGGTGATTATTGACGAGGCTCAGGACCTCGATCCCAGCGCGATGCATATGCTGGTCACGCTCTGCAAGTCTCCCAGCCGTCTCTTGATTACCGCCGACGCCAATCAGTCGATCTATGGCAGCACCTTCTCTTGGTCCGATGTGCACGAGAGCTTGAAGTTTTCGGGGCGCACCAGCGTGCTGCGTGCCAACTATCGCTCGACGGCCGAGATCGGGGAGGCGACGCGTTCCTATCTTCTGAAGGGAGCTCTGGAGCCTTTGGAAAGCGACCACACGTATATGAATAGCGGCCCCTTGCCAACGGTCCGTACAGTTCTCAATAGTCAGGACGAGGTGCAACTGCTGATTAGCTATTTTAAAAAAGCCAGTCGCAGCCTGCTGCATACACTGAGTTCCTGCGCCGTGCTCTGTCCCAGCGAGAGCGCCGGGCGGGCGTTAGAGAAAGCGCTCCGCAAGCAGGACCTGGATGCGACGTTTATGAAGGGAGTTGATCTCAATCTGGCGCAGCCCGGCATTAAGATTCTGACGCTCAAATCCTCTAAGGGACTAGAGTTTCCGATCGTGGCCCTCGCTGGCTTTACGCCCCGTAACTATCCCATCATACCCAATGGGGCCACACCTGACGAGCGGGATGAGATCCTGGCTCGCGAGTGGCGCACGATGTTTGTGGGTATGACTCGTGCCATGCGTGCCCTGCTGATCATTATCCCTGCCGGTGTTACAACACCCCTGCTGCGCGACTTTGATCCCGACCTCTGGAATCTCGATCGTCCCTTCTAATCAGACTCCTGATAGGATCTCGTTTCAGTGGCAATCTCTATTCTGGAAAGAAGGACGGAACCATGCGGATTCCACAGACTATACACTTACCCCCGCAGCTTCCAGCGCAGCCTGAGCTGCTCAGCTTAAATCGACGCTTATCCGCGAACGAAATTTGCCTGGATTGGTGCGATGTTCGGCTCGACCTGGTGAGAGACGAGCAGTTAGATACGCTTTTGCATGGCTTGACCTTGTATGAGCATAGCGCATGCATCGACGCCAGCAACAATACTGCTATTTCGGACGCCCTTTTCCCTCTTATTATGGCGGCCTTCGAGCGCGCCGAGCATGATCTAGATGCCACCATCACACGACCAGCCCGCACAGACCAGACTCACCCGACGCCCGCGCTCTGGACTCCTGATTTTGAAAACGAGGCGGAGCGCACGATCACGCGCAGGTGGCATCCAGACAGAAAAACGTTCGTAAAAGATTCGACTCAGCCACTTATCGAGATGCCGACGCATAATACTACCAGCACACACCGACCCGCATCCAGCTTCTTGCCCGTCTACGAAATGCAGTGTGACGAGATGCCAAATGACACGCATAGCCCTGCCCTCGCTGTTTCTGGCCTCAGCATGCTTACACTCAAGCAAGCTGGGATGGCCCAACTTCCTCCTCTCCTACAGCCGCTCGTTGATGCCTATACTCATTGGATCGAAGAGCAGGCGAGGCATATCTCTCACCCGGCTCAAGATAGGCCACACCGACAAGTGGAGGAGCAGCGCATCTCTCAGCATTATCACACAACACTCCAGCGGATACGAGATGGCATTGAATTGATCAGTACTGATTTGCAAGCGGCACCGGCATTTGCGTTTATGAACCGGGTTATGGAGTTGCAGCTTATGCACAGTTCATCAATCCAGGAACAGTACAGCTCCGGGGCCGATACAATAACTGGTATTGGTCGGCCCGCCGCCTGCAACTGGCAGCCATTTCAGCTCGCCTTCATACTCCTGAATATTCCCGCTCTTATCGACGCAAGCTCCGCCGATCAAGAGACGACGCATGGAGCCCTGGCCGATCTCCGCTGGTTCCCGACCGGCTGGAGCAGGGCTGACGCGTACCTGGGATTGACGGCCTACACACTAGGAATCCGCCGTTTGCAGGATAGGATCAGAGGGAGCTTCGGGGCGAGCAGAGTCACGGCCATTCTGCGCTATACCTCTTGTAAGCTCACTTCGCAACAGTTTCAGCGTGTCGCCGCCCTGATCTGCGCCTGCGAGATCAGCAGACGAGCCGATAGCTCGACGTGGGGGAAAACACCTTTCCGCCTGGGCCTCTCCGCACCCCCCAAATTCGCCGATCTGCTTACTCGCTGCCCCTGGTGCGGCTCCGCCATCGAGACAAGTTCGGAGAACACTCCTGGATCTTCCAAAGGCCGCACCCTCATCTATTGCCGCAATCCGAAAAACGCGTGCGCCTTTAGCCAGGGCAGATCAAGTGGCGAGGGACTTCCCTTTCTCCTAGTAGATAAAGTCCACGACCTCAAGCCCGCCTTACTCATCACAGCAGAAGCGTAATAGTAGGTCATCTTCCTTTGCCAGCAAGGATTCCGCTCCCCCCGACTCCAGTCCCCTCGACTCCGATCCCCCCTTGACTGAAAAGCCGTTTGCTAGCTATGCTTCATTCTAGATACCCTCATGTTCTGAAATCCGAAGAGGCTCCTATTGCGAGGAACGACCCTTCGCAATGTTCTTTTGAACGCTTACAGGTCGATAGCAGGAGGAAATGCATGGAGGCTGAAATACCTGGAGTGAAGAAAGTACTCATTATTTATGTGAATGCTCCCGAAGATCAGGAGCTACGAGAGCAGTTGAGGCAACATATGAGTTCATTGAGACGCCGTGAACTCATTGAAGAGTGGTCCGAATCAGATATTCCGGCCGGAAAAGATAAGAAAAGCGAGCTTGACAAGCACCTTCGTGATGCAGACATTATCCTACTTCTGATCAGCTCCAATTTTATTGACTCGGACTATTACTATAATGTTGAGATGCCGCCTGCTCTCGCGAGACATGTAGCGGGTGAAGCTCAAGTTATTCCAATCCTTCTCCGCCCGACCGAGTACAGAGATCTTCCTTTTGCCAATCTGCGCTGGTTACCAGATTCTGATACGGCCGTCACAAGTTCCTCAAATATCGATTCGGTCTTGTCTGAGATCGTTAGGAGTATCGATAATCTGATAAAGGGCAGAGAAAAGTCCTCATCACCTCTTAATAGCACATTATCTTCTCTCTGGTCCGTACCTTACCGCAAAAATCCTTTTTTCTCTGCTCGTCAACGTGAGTTAGACCAGCTCCGCGACAGATTTACGAAAGATAGAGACAGTTCTTTAGCTGTACAAGCGATCACAGGCATACCTGGACTTGGGAAAACAGAGCTCGCACTCGAATATGCATTCCGTTATGGCCACACATACAGAGCCGTTTTCTGGCTCAGATGCGACTCTTCTAAAGACCTGATCGCGGATTTTCTTCACATTGCCAATCTCCTCCAATTGCCTACAGAAAGTACATCAAAAGAGCAAAACGTTATTTCACAGGTCAAGCAGCGCCTTGCCCATTTTAATGGAGGATGGTTACTCATTTTTGATAACGTCCTCGATCTGGCTTCTATCGATGAATTTATTCCTGAAAGTATGACAGGCGATGTACTTATTACCACACCAACGGCCGTTGTGGGAACATTTGCACGCCCTTTAGAACTTTCGGAAATGAATGAGGATGAAGGTGCACACTTTCTCTTACACCGAGCCAGAATTGCGGTTCCCGACCCAGATCATCTTGTCAAAGCTAGAGAGATAAGCAGACTTCTCGAAGGGCTTCCACTTGCACTTGATCAAGCAGGTGCGTATATTGAGGTAACGAGAAAAAGCCTGTCCGACTATGTTCAGAACTACCGTATGCGACTCAATGATCGAGGACAGCACACGACTAATCGTCATCCTAAAACAGTAACGGCCACATTTTCTCTCTGCTTCGAGCAGGTCAAGCAGAACAATGCTACGGCGGGAGAGATACTCCAGCTTTGCGCCTTTTTGAATGCTGAAGCCATTCCTGAAGAGCTGTTTATCACAAAAGTGCCTGAGCTGGGACCTGTCCTTCAACCGCTTTCACCCTATGAGCTGGAGAAGGTGCTACAAGAGCTCCAACGCTACTCTCTTGTATCACGAAATGATGAGCAGTTCAGTGTTCATCGCCTGGTCCAATTTGTCCTGCGAGATGGAATGAACGAGGAGGAACAACGTCTGCTTGCCAATCGTGCGGTTCGCGCAGTCGAGGCTATCTTTCCAGAGCCGAAGTTCGCTCTCTGGCCCCTTTGTCGAAGCTACCTGCCACAAGCTCAAACGTGTGCGGACCTTATGAAACAGTGGGAGGAGATCGAAAGTCCAGAGGGGGCGCGCCTGCTGGATAAAGCTGGCTATTATCTCTATGAGCAGAGTCAGTATGCCGCCGCGCGATCGTTTTTTGAGCAGGCGCTGAAAATACAGCATCGGATAGTAGAAGCGCACTCCCCTGATAAAGCTTCCACACTTACTCATCTCGGAAAGCTTTCCCGCAGCCTGAGTCAATATCCCCAGGCGAAACAGTATTTTAGAGACGCCCAGGCTATTCTCAATCAACGACCCGACCAGCCTCTTGCCCTGGCTCAGGTGCTTGACGGTCAGGGTGAACTAGCCCAAACGCAAGAACAATTTTCTCTGGCTGAGAAGCGATATAAACGGGCGTTGGCGCTACGCAGGCACCACCTTGAGCCTGATAGCCCCGAAATCGCTGCCAGTCTGGCAAACCTGGCGGGCATCTATGAGGAATTGGATGATGCATCTCAGGCGAGGAGGTTTTACGAACAAGCACTCGCTATCTATCAGCGCACTGTAGTACCGGACCATCCCGATCTTGCCCTCTTACTGAGTAATCTAGCCCGCTTCTACGGCGATCAGAAGGACTACACACAAGCAGAACAGCGCTTTGAGCAAGCGAAAGCCATACGAGAGCAAAAGTTTGGACGTGATCATCCCAGAGTAGCGGGGACGCTGCACAATCTGGCCGCCCTCTATGTTGATATCGGCGATCCTGACAAGTATATTCTTGCTGAGCAGTATACACGGCGTGCACTCACCATCTGGGAGCAGACGTATGGCACTTCCATGCATCCGGATGTCGCAGGGAGCATCCGCATTCTTGGAAGGCTCCATCGCAGGCAGCGTCTCTATGACGACGCCAAATCGAACTATGATCGAGCGTTAGCTATCTACGAACAGTTTCCCGAACCAAAGCATCTCGCTATCACTCAGCTTCAGCGGGATCTGGAAGAGCTGCGGCGAGATCGAGAGATGGACGAGCAAGCAAAAAAGGCTCCTGCGGATGAATAGATAACTTTTCCCAGGCATGTACAGAGGCCCTTCCCGCGCATAAATGAGCAAGGTCGGACGCATCATCGTAGCCTTGCTCATATCCCGCTATGCCCTCTGAAGAAGGCAACGATAACATGAGTGCTCCATTAAGCTGCATTCGCTCTCGGACGCGGAGCACACGACAGACGATTGACGAACGGGTATCAAGTTCGAGTACTGATTGCATTCTCTGCCGTCCTTTTTACTGTTCTCGCGAGCTTGAGCGAGCGAAACTATCAGATACACATCCACATCTATCTCTCCTTCTCAAAGCTCGCCTCTCATGCACATAGCTAAGCAACCAGGCGCATCCTTTTCATTTTATCAAATCTTTGCCGATAGATAGATATTGTCTATCATAAGACTCTCTACAGCTCTATTACACACTATTTGCAGCCATTGTGTCAAGGAATCGATGCTCATCATTTGCACTATTGGAGTCAAAAAATATGCAGCGCCTACGGATCGAAGAAATTGCCAAAGCAAAAGGCTTCAACAAGGCCCGCCTCGCCAGAGAGACCGGCTTAAACGGGGATACAATAGACAGGCTTTACAAAGAGCCGTACTACAGCCCAACGCTCAACACTTTACGCAAAGTTGCCAAAGCACTCGGCGTTTCCATAGGAGATCTATTTGAGGAGGTTGAGGAGGAAAACGATGATCAGGTGAAGAAGGAGGAGTAAAGAGTCCCTTTCATCGGGTAAAATACCATTTATAGCGATCAAGCAATTACTTGTGGTACACTATAGCAAATGACGTGCTACATACAGGAATCGACGTATACTCAACTGCTGTATTTCATGGACCCATTGAGTCTCGTCCAAAGCTTAGAGAGGGATGGGAATGATCGAGGATAGCGCCATACATTCAAAAACGCAGCTCGTCGTCCTACAACCCACGCCATTCTGCAACATCAACTGCCGCTACTGCTACCTGCCCGACCGCTCCTCGACCATGAGAATGACGATGGAGACCCTCGCGCGCATCCTTGAAGCGATCTTCTCCTCTCCGTTCATTGCTGATCCCCTCACAATAGCATGGCATGCGGGCGAGCCGATGGTGCTCCCCCTCAGCTTCTATCACGAGGCATATCGATGTATTAAAGAAACAAATAGACAAGATGTTCGGGTAACCACAACAATTCAAACAAATGGAACCCTTATCACACAGGAATGGTGTGATTTTATCAATCACCATCAAATAAACATCGGAGTCAGCCTGGATGGACCGCAATTTCTGCACAATCGCAGCCGTCTCGACCGTGCGGGGCGGGGCACCTTTGTGCAGACAATGCGCGGAATTAAGCTCTTACAGCAGAACAGTATTGAACCGACCGTTCTCATGGTACTTACTGACGAGGCTCTTGAGTATCCCGACGAAATCTGGCAATTCTTCACCCAGCAGAATCTGACCCGCATTGGCTTTAACCTCGAAGAGATCAACGGAGCGCACACGCAATCGTCCCTTCAGAGTGAAGCAAGCAGGGACAAGTATAAACGCTTCTTCACCCGCCTTCTGGAATTGCATGCATCGGCGACCAACCCCCTTTTTATACGAGAAGTGGACACTCTCCTGAATCGTATCCGCTTTCTGGCCCGCCCCGTCCAATCTATGGAAAACACTCCGATGGCAATGCTCAGCTTTGACGCCCAGGGCAACGCCTCCACATTCGCCTCCGAACTATTAACCATGTCGTATCCGCACCTCGGCAATTTCCATCTTGGCAACGTACATAAGAGCACGCTCGAAGAAATGCGCACCAGCCCGAAACTCGCCCGGATCAACGCCGAGATCCAGGCGGGGGTCAACCAATGCCGACAGAAATGCGACTACTTCGCATTCTGTGGCGGCGGCTCACCCGTCAACAAACTAAGCGAACACAGCACCCTCACCTGCACCGAAACAATGCACTGCAAATTGAAGATTCAGACCGCAATAGACGCCGCCCTGGAATATCTAGACCCGCTTGACGATACATTTAAGATGAGATAAAGATTAGTATCGCCTAAGAATAATCAGGCACAAGGAGTGAAGTGGGCGAAGGACTATGAGATAGAGCGCTGGATGTGTTGACGATTGTGATATTATATACTCGTTGGGGCTGTAGCTCAGTGGATAGAGCGTCGGTTTCCTAAACCGTGCGTCGGCAGTTCGATCCTGCCCAGCCCCACTTCGTGAACCCGCTCTAGGAGCGGGTTTATTCATTCATCCTTGCCTATGTTTCCCGGTTCCTATTGTTGAGACAGCAGCATTTGACAGCAACGTCCCTAGACAGACCCGGACAGAAGCGCATCCAGCCGATCTACCGCTTCTGCCTGTAATGACGGAAGCACGTGAGAATAAGTATCGAGGGTGAGGCTGATCTGGCTGTGGCCCAGAAGCTCTTGCACAACCTTCACATGAACTCCCAAGGCCAGCAGCAAACTCGCGGCGCTATGGCGTAAATCGTGGAAACGAATGATCGGCAGTTCAGCTTTGACCAGAATCGGCCTGAATGACCTGCGAATCATATTCCCGACTTCAACCGGACCGCCAATAGCATTGCAAAAGACCCATCCTTGCTCATTCCAATTTGGGCCTGCTGCCAGTCTCGCCTCACGTTGCCGCACACGATGCTGCTTCAACGCCTCAATCGCCATCTTTGTCAGATGGATGCGTCGGCGACTCTTCGTCGTCTTGGGCTCAGAGGTCGTAAATCCTTTGCCCACGAGACGCGCAATCGTGCGTTTTACCTGAAGTGTTCCCATCGCTAAGTCAAGATCCTCCCACTTTAAGCCCAACAATTCACCCTGCCTCATACCGGTAGTGAGAGCCAGGACATAAAGTGCTTCAAATGGATCACCCCTGGCTGCGTCCAAGAACTGTTGCGCCTGATCGCCAGACAAGAATTGCATCTCCTTCTTCGGCACTCTGGGAGGCTTGACCGAATTGCAGACGTTGCGTGCTACCAGATCCCAACACAATGCATCGTTGAGAGCCTTGTGCAGAACACGGTGCATATGCTTTACGGTCATTGGAGCATAGCCCTCCTCCAGCTTCTTGTTATAGAACATCTGGAGCTGCTGCGGTGTGAGCTTTTGCAACTTCGTCTTTCCCAAAGCTGGAATGATATGAAGTGTAACCAGCTCTCGATACCGCTCATGCGTCCGTATGCGAACATTGTTCTTTACAGTATCATGCAGCCACGTCGTGAGAAAATCGCTCAACGTCTGATCCTCGGTCGGAAGAATAATCCCTTGATCCTTCTGATGGTTCACCCCTCGTACGGCCTTGACGGCCTCCTGTTGCGTCTTACAATAAATCGACTTTCTTTTTCCATTATCCAGGGTGATGGAAGCAACCCATCGCCCATCCTTGCGTTTATAGACAGACCCTTCTTGATTGGCCCTTCGTGTCATATGGTCACCTGTTCCTTCTTTATGTTTATGACAGTCTGTGGGGGCTTTTGACAGGGGTCGAGAAACCAATTCAGGGTACTCCCCTTCCTGATCTCTCTCCCTCGGTATCCGTCCATCAACGCCTATTATCGAGCGTTGCCCTTATCCTACCACATCTGTCGCATTTTTTACACTGGCTGTTTTTTAAGAGGACATGTTTCTCAGGGAAGCTAGAGCCTGCTTTCTCTATCATATAGATGCTCTTCCAAATCGTGAATGTAAATGTATTGCCTGTGCTCGGTACTGAGCTCTCCGAACATTGGCTCTTCGTTCTGAAATTTCTCTAATGCATGGATCAACGACCATTTAACAGTAGCATCCACGTAGTAATGTGCATTGGTATAGAAAGAGCTGAGTTCCAGAAAGATTCTTCGCCAGGTTGAGTAGTCTTTCTCGGAAAGCTCTACCTCGATAGCGCTCACCACTGTAGACGCATCAAGCTCTTCTGAGCGACGATAACGCAGCAGTGCATCTGGTCGATGGCTCCCTTGATATTCGTATGGAATCCAGAGATCCAGCTCTTGTTTCAGTTGCGCTTTGAATCGCTCTCGAATCGTTCGGTACTGGCGCTCGCTCTCCCACTGGAATCCAGGACGAGATCCATAGGTCTCCTCAATATACGCCCGGACCTCATTGACCCAGAAGAGATGATCTAGATCCGAATATCGTGGATCAATAAAACGGAGCGACAGGTTGAAGTGGTACAACCCTTTTCTTGTGAGACTTACCCATCCGGGTTCGTCATAGCGGATTTTCTGATACATTACCAATCCTAATGTCTTCCAACGCTCAACTATTTCTCGCGTTCGGGATTCCGAGAGACAGGTTGGATCAGTTGATTGTGAATCCGGATGCCATGCAAGCACGCTTTGCAACTGGTCAAATCGATACGCTGTTTGCATTCCTATTTGTAGAAGAACATCTTCGTCGCGTCGTGTTATCTGTGGATGCCCTTTATCTACTCGTGTCTTACGTTTTTTTTCCTGGTTCATCCCTGCTGCTTTTTCCATTGGAACGTTTCCTTCCTGTGTTTGTTCAACAAACGCAGTGATGGTCGGTTCGTTGAACAATGAGTGCCTGTCGTCTTATCGAAAAGTGACTATATGATAAGAAACTAGAGGTTCTGAATATTAACCTGAAGAACAGTGGGCTCATCGCACTTCTTTTCGGGCTGCAAGAGGCAACTTCCACTCTCTAGTTCTCCGTCTATCTCCCCATTTTGCTTGTCGGCAAGAAGACGGGGAGATACCTCCCCGTTCCGCTCTTGCTTCATTGTTTTTAGTCAGCCAGGGTCCTCCTCCTCTTGCTCCTCATTTTCTCCAACATGCTCTATCGTTTCGTATGCCTGTCCTTCTGACCTATCAATTTGTATCCCCTGTTCTTGTGTTATGGCAGTGGACAGTTTGTCTCCTTGCTGTGTCTTCGGATATGCGCGAAGCCACTGGGTACAGGAAGAGCGGTGCAGATGGGCACGTGCAGCGAGTGTTCGTCCAGAAATTTTTCGCCCTTCCGCGACAAGTTCCTGATACGCACGCTCCAAGCGTTCCTCTCGACTCGTCGTTACTGAACCTTGATCTATGGGGCGCGGACCTATTTGTTGCCGGGTCTCGCTCTTTAAAACTTCTGTAATTCCTGGCTCCGCCGATACATACTGTTGTGGAGCTACTAGTGGCTCTGACTTTGTCACAGATCCATTACTATTTCTATCAAGCGCCGGATCTAGAACTGACTGGATCTCCAGGTAACGCTGTGACTCTTCCTCAATAGTCGTTTGCTTGTAGTGTGATGGATCTGGTTCTATTGTGACATTGGTTCTCATAGCTCCTTCAGATCGAGTGAGAACCTGTAACAATATAGAGACTTCCTCCACAGTGAGGTGTGCCAATGCCACCTCTTTTGCCTGCTCTTTATGAAGCTGCTCCTGATCCTGTTGAGAAGGAATAGCTTCTATAGCGGTTGAATCACCTGATAATGTATCGAGTGTTGAGAGATCCTTGAGGGAAACATCGTGCAAGCGACTCATAAGTACAAAGCCAACTACAGCAACCGAGCGCAGAATGCTGAGCATCTTGATGTCAAGCCCCATCAAGGACGTAGCACTACTAATGGGCACATGAATTGCGTGACTGAAAATGTCGACGTTTGTGATGGTTCCTGCAACTACTGCAAGTAAACCAGTGAGCACGCTCGTGAGAACGCATTTGATCCAGTCTCGCTGCTTCAGCGATTCGAGGACATGATAAAAGGAGACGGCCAGACCCGAATCTATTGCGAGTGCTTGTGCCCATGCCCATGCCTGTGATACAGGTGTTGTAGTCCCAAGAATAGTTCCGTCGGTTAGAAAGTTGGCACTACTGACCACCAGCCCGGCACAGAGGAGCAATTCTGATGTCTTTGCAATAAAGTTTGCGACAAAGCGAATGAAGATGTCATACCAGGCCAACGAGACAAAAGCTTCCAGGCGTGAATACTTGTTCTGTGTCATTCTGGCTTCCCTTCATCATGTTCATGAGCTGCTTCCGTAACTGCCCATTGTCCGGTAGTGGGATCAAAGCTGAGAGAGAGTGTTTGCTCTTGAAGGTCTCGACCGGTGACAAACAACGTAGCTTCATCCTGTTCTCGTTCCCGTTTCAGCAGGAAAATGCCATCGACAGCTCCAGCGAAGCCAGTGGAACCGGTGATTTCATCAAGGACATCGCGTCCCGATGCTTTGCGTAAATGATGAATGACAAGAATTGACAGATGATAGGTATCAGCTAGCTGTTTGATCGGAGTCAAAGCAGCGTAATCAACTTCGTACTGAGTTCTGCCTCGTGGTGAGGAGAGTGGTGCGAGCTTGGTCCAGGTATCGATAATGATAAGCCCCAACTTAGGATGCGCCTGCAGGTATGCTTCTAGATTAGCAAGCCCCTCTTCTCCTAAGCGCGCATGTTGCACGGCGAACTCAAGACCCGTTGGCATAGTCTTCATAGCTGCAAGCAACTGCTTTGTGCGGGATTGCAGGCGTTGTGGTGTATCTTCCAACGCCAGGTACAGTACATCACGCTGATTGGCCTGATAGGATTGAAACATTGTTGAGCCAGCCGCGACTGCAAGCGCCAGTTGAAGGGCGAACCAGCTTTTGCCCTGTTTTGGCTTTCCCACCAATAACAGCAACCCTTCTGGAACCAAATGAGGAATAGTCCAGTGGAGGGGGGAGAATGGGACTTCCAGGAGGTGCTGAAGTGTAAAAGGTGTTGCCAGTTCTTGTACTGACCAGTTGGATAACGTTGGCGCATTGTTTGATACCAAGACGTTATACAGAGGCTTTGCTTGATCAAGTGCCGGTTGAAAGGCTGTCTTAAAGGCTTCCCAATCCCGTTTATGGAGTTCATTTGGATCTTTAACATCAGGAAGCGAGATGACAGAAGCAGCACCATTCCAGGTCCAGGTCTGTAACAGTTCAACAATAGAATCGACGAATTGTTGACCAGCTTGATCAGGCTCCTGGAAAATGTACAGTTTTTCGATGCCTGTGAGGTACGAGGATTTGAGTGTCGTCTTTGCCATCTCGGCCCCAGGAATCCCTAATGCAGGATATCTATGAAACAGCAGTGTTAAGCGATCTGTTTCGCCTTCAACTAAAATGAGGTATTTATCCTTTCTAGCATCCTCCAGACGTTCTAGCCCATAAGGGATGATCTCTCCCTCGCCTTTTGTCCACCTGGACCCTTCTTTCGCGATCAATGCAGTGCGAATGCGCTGACGTGGAGCTTTCATTCCATCTATCAGGTAGTATGGAATGAGCAAACCTCCTCCGGGGTACTCAACAATTCCCTGGTTGATGAGAAAGCGCCAATGAAGCCACTTATCTCTGGCAAAATCTAGCAGGGAAATGCCCTGACGTGGAGTCTGCACGCGCTTTGAGGACGAAGATGGAAACAAGTCAGACATCGTCAGATGTAATGCTTCAACGATATTTTCGATAGAGCATCCTGCATGGCAGTGCAGAAGAACTTGTCCTTCTTTGCCAAGACTCACGCTCAAGCTAGGATGACGATCGTCATGTGCGGGGCAGCATGCTGTCCAGCCCTGCAGTGCTTTACGAACATGTTGTAGTTGTGAAAGTACGCGCTCTAAAAGAGGGGTATACATCTCACCTATATATCTTTCCATTGGGAATACCCTTTCTTGGATAGTATCAAAATTGCCTATGTTTATGTCTGTACAGCAGTATGTCAGTACTACCATGCAGATACATCGAACTTGTGATTATGAGGAACGGGAGGTTTGTTCCTGCTCCTCCAACCAGCGCTGTAGAGATGTCTGGCTTACCCGCACTCGGCGTCCAAGCCGAATGATAGGAAGTCCTTGATGAATCAGCTTGTAGACATGAGCTCTACAAACTCCAAGGTACGCCGCCACCTGTGGAATGGTCAGCAAACCGGATAGAGGTGTGAGCTCTGATAAATCTTGCATTCTACATCCTCTTCTTTCCCTTATGTGCTTTATCATTCGTAGCACTAAGATGGAGCTTGTAACGTACAATTGGCTATTCCTTGAAGAATATCTGCAATACGTGTTGCCTGCTCTACCGTCGTGTAGGATGTATCTCGCACAAAGGGCTCTCCTAACTGATCAAAGATGGCATCAATGCTTATCAAGGAGTTCTCTTTGCCCGCACCAAAGGAATATTCCTCAGGGATTCCCAAGTACTCATAGTACAAATCTAAGATGGATTCTCCTATGAGTACCGGAACAGGTAGTTGGAAACGATCTGCTGTAGCTTCCAACTGGAGCTGTATCAGAGGGAGTTCATAGGCAAGAACGTAGTGCCCTGAGACCACTTTGATGAGTTCGTCCCACATTTGTGCAATGGATACTTCTCTCCGAGTCGATGGCTGCTCAGACGAACTGCTATCCTCTGACAATGATTCAAGATGAACTTGCTGCGGCAGAAAATCCTGATCAAAGAGGACAATTCCGTCAGTGCTTACAACAGT
>JAABUZ0100001853.1_pt1 | contig 37900 bp, 44 predicted proteins | sample 5562091 | NCBI WGS metagenome assembly JAABUZ01 (sample SAMN12813069, study PRJNA571459) | rock metagenome | isolation source: Antarctica rocks | place: Antarctica: Victoria Land, Linnaeus Terrace sud | collected 2015-12-21 | reverse complement strand
GGTCCTCGGCGCGCAGCGAATCGATGTGGAACCGTTCCCCCTGGGTGGCCGCGTCCAGGCACGGGCCCTGCCCGGTGTCGTACTGGTCGTGATCCATCTCCAGCACCACGTCGTTGCTCGCCGCGACCGTGCCCAACTTCCCCTGCCGGGGCAGCGTGATACTCACCCCGTCCGCGCCGATCACCACCGCCTGCGCCATCGTGACCACCAACTTCAATGCGGCGTCCAACACATCGCGGGTCAGCGGGATCGCCGCGACCCCCACCAGCGCCCCCACCAACTCGAACTGCGCCGCGGCCGGCTCGGCGCCTAACACCTCGACCAGGCCGGTGATCTCGAACAGCCGGTAGAGCCGCGGCGAAGCCCCCCGCACCACCAGCCGGGCCCCGACGCCGCGCAGGCGCTGCGCCGCGAAAGCGAGAACACCAAGGCCGGAGGCATCGCAGAACCCCACGCCCGCCACGTCGACCGTGACCTGCGGCAAACCGACGGCGATGGCCTCCGCCAACAAGACCGCAAACGAAGGCGCGGTGGCCAGGTCAATCTCACCGACGACCCGCAACACCACCCGGCCGTCATCAACCACAACCGCCCCGGTCAACTGCTCAGGAAGACCGTGCACGGAGCCTCCGCGTCCGGCGACGCGCTGCAGCCGACACGACGACATAAGAAGCGCGTGGCGCCGGCTACGGCGGTGCCGCCTGTCCTAGGCACAAACGGGCCGTATCCTCCTGGTCGAAGACGATCACGAGCCTACGCCCGCGAGCCGGCCATCGGCAAAAGGAGCCTGCGGTGAACAGCAAGAGCCTGCGGTGAACAGCACTCAGGAGTCCGGTCCCGTCCAGGACAGCGCCGCTGGACTGGCGCGCCACTTTGCCGATACCGCGCGGCTGCTCCTGCTTCCCGGCACGGTAGCCCAAACGTTGCAGCGCATCGTGGCGTTGTCGGTGGCCTCGATCGAGGGGTGCGACGAGTCGGGTCTGTGCGAAAGCATTCTCGACAACGGCGACTTGGCGCCGAGTTCCCCGCTGATCGCCGAGCTCGATCGGCGACAGACTTCGTTCGGCGAGGGACCATGCATAGACGCGCTCGGCGGCCTGGACTGCGTCTACGTCAACGACCTGACCGACGACGGCAGGTGGCCGCGCTTCGGCCCGCTCGCCGCGCAAGCCGGCCTCCGGAGCGTACTGGCCTACCGGCTGTTCGCTGGGGACGAGACCTTGGGTGCGCTGCAGCTTTACGCCAGGTTGCCGGCGGCGTTCAACGCCACCGACCGCGCCCAGGGATTGATCTTCGCCGCCCATGCCGGAATGGCACTAGGCGTTGCTCGGGCCCAGGCCACCGAGCGCGGCAGAACCGATCATCTGCAGACGGCGCTGATCTCCCGCGAAATCATCGGTCAGGCCCAAGGCATCCTGATGGAACGCGAACGCATCACCGCCGAGCAAGCCTTCGACCTACTCCGCCGTTCCTCACAGCACCTGAACCGCAGGCTCCGCGACGTCGCCCAGGAACTCATCGACACCGGCAACGACCCCACCGGCACGACAGTAGCCGGCCACGACCTCGGCAGTTCCGAGCGCGATGACGTGGCGCTGATCGAGGCTATCGCCGGGGGCGACCATCACGCTTTCGTCGAGCTGCACGGCAGGTATCTGAGCCGGTGCGTCGGCGTTGCGCGTCACGTGCTCGCGCAGGACGACGGCGTCGCCGACGTGATCCAGTCAGTGTTCCTGGACGTGTGGCGGCGCGCCGCCCGTTACGACCCCGCGCTCGGCTCGGTGGCCACCTGGCTGCTGGCGCTCACCCATCACCGGGCCGTCGACTACATCCGCCGGGAGGACCGCCACCGTAGTCGCCGGAGCCCCGCCGACCGGCTCTCGAATCAGGCGTCCGCCGAAGTAGACCCGGCTGGGGAAGTGCTACGCGCCGCCGAGCAGCAACGAGTGGCCGCTGCGCTCGCCACACTCACCCTCAAGCAGCGCGAGGTGCTCGTCCTTTCCTACTACGGTGGCCACACCCAACGCCAGATCGCGGACCTGCTCGACACCCCGTTGGGCACCGTCAAATCGCGAGCCAGAGACGGCCTTCGCCATCTGCGTGAACAGCTGACGAGCGCCTGAGCGCCGGCCTATCGCCGGACTTTGTCATAAGCGGCGTTGCAGCCGGGCGACGAGTTCGTCGTACAGGGATGCGTCCTGCACATCGTCGGTCAAGACGCCCGCGAGGATCTGCAGGCTGCGCAAGTCGCGGCAGTCTGCCAAGCGCCCGCGGTCGATATCGCCCTGGTAGGCGCCGATCGCCTCCTCGCCAACCTGCCTCGAGGCGAGGTCCCACTCGATCGGGCCTACGCAGGTGTCCTCGAAGTCCGTCCAGCGCGGGCCGTCCGCGGTGAGCAGCACGTTGCCGGGGTGGGCGTCGCCATGAAGTGGGCGCCGCGGCCAGGACAGCGCGAGCGGAATCAAGGTGCGGGCGGCGCCGTGCAGAACCGAGTCCGTGGAGAGAGTCAGCGCGGAACCGACATCGGTCAGCGGCCCGACGAGCGGCGGCAGTTGCCCTGCGTACGAGGATAATGCGCGGTGCAGGTCGTGTACCTGGGCGCCGAACGCCGCCGGCGCAATGGTTCCCGGCTCGTGTTCGACCCATTGCCAAAGTGAGACCGCCAACCCGTTGACGACGTACGGGCCGGGTTGGTCCCAGGGCGGCGCGACCGGTGCGCCCGCTGCGGCCAGGAATCCCGCGACGGCGATCTCCCGCCGCATCCACGGCAACGGCTCGCCGCGCAGAATTCGGCCGACGGTCAGGACTCGGGTGACGACCGGCGCCGGCTGCAGGTGGACCCGGACGCTGTAGCCCTCCGCGATGATCTCGGGGTGGTCGGCGGGAAGTCCGAGCAGTCGGGCGCAGGCCACCGATGCCGCGACTGCCTCCTCCGTTGTCGGGATACCGCTTGCGTCCTGGGCGCGACCATGACCCCACCCTGCCAGCAACGGCCTTGGTCGCCCGATTGTTCAAGGAGCGCTTAACGTGCGAGGTATTCGTGCGCGAGCCGGGGTGGCGCGCGACCACGGCGAGGCCGTCCTGGTGGCCCTGCTCAAACCCGTCGCCAACGCGACGAACGATGCCCCGAGCCTCACGACGCCCGCACCGTCGCCCGCGCATTCCGCACCGACACCGGGCTGGGCTTCGACCGTTGGCACACCCTGACCCGACTACGGGCCGCGCTGCCCGAACTCGCAGCCGGCGCACCGGTCACTCACGTCGCCCGACAGGTCGGCTACCACACCACGAGCGCCTTCGTCGCAGCATTCCGCCGCCAAACCGGCCTGACACCAGGCGTCTACTTCCGCCGCCCGCGCCAGTAGCAACCGGCCCGCAGTCTTGCCAACACTCGCGATCGGCCGAGGTGCCCATGCGCACTATGCCTACAGGGCAACAGCAGCCGGTGCGCACGACCGTCTCGATCGTCACCGGCGTCCCACTAAACCCATCCCCAATCGGTGTCGGTCTCCCATGCGCCCTATCCTGGGGCCGGCCCGGCATGGCGGCGGCCGATTCGGCGAGCAGTTGAGGATGGGCATGACTGACATTGCGGGCCGCCCGGCTGGCCCGGGCAGCGCTCCTCCGCGGCTGTCGCACGAGCAGTTGGCACTCGCCCAGGCTCAGACCTTGGCGAGCCCGCTTCGCAGCTACGGCCTCGCCGCCAGGGCACTGTTCGCGACGCTGGACAGCTTTTACGGCAAGCCCCGTACCTTGTCCAAGTTCAAGGTGCTTGAGCTCGTAGCGCGGGTGCCCTACCAGGCCTGGGAGCAAGCCGCCTACATCGCTGTCACGCACGTGCACGAGCGGACCGGCTTGGCCCGGCACATCCACGACCGGATTGCAGAGTCCCGCTCCCAGCAGGACAACGAGCAGTGGCATCTGCTGATCCTCGACGAACTGATCGCCCGGGCAGGGACCCGGGAAGGACGGCTGAGGTTCTTCTGGTTGGCGCAGGCGATCGCCTTCATCTACTACCAGCTGTCCTGGGCGATGTTCGTCGTACGACCGGCGTGGTCGTATCGGCTGAACGCCGACTTCGAAGACCACGCCGAGCACGAGTACGCCATCTTGGTCAGCGAGCACCCGGAGTGGGAGAACGTGCCGTTCGTGTCGCAGTTCACCGCCGACTACGGCGAGTACGCCTCCTTGGCCGATGTGTTCCGTCAGATCGGGCATGACGAACGTGTTCACAAGCAGGAGAGCGAGGCGCAAATGGCGCACCCGCGTTTCCACTGACCGGCCGACCATACGGTCCGCGTCTACGGCACCCAGTGGCGGCACGTGAATCCCAGCCTTGCCGCCGGCGTCGCCTAGGGAGTCGCCCTATCCGCAAGCGGATCGATCTACGGCGCAGCTCTTGTGCCTGCCGGCGGCTGTTTGCTTGCCGTCGAAAGCAGGTACTCCAGCGACAGGCGGAGCGTGTTGGCGGTCGGGTCAGCGCGTTGCCGGACGGGGCGACGAGGTCGTGGGGCGCCCCGGGCACCAGTGATAGCACAACTTCGATCGATGCTATCATTTGCTGTGAAGCAACTCATCACGCGTGTTGACGAGTCTCTTGCAGAAGCAGTCAAGCAGCATGCCGCGCTGACCGGCGAGTCCGTCAACGCCTACATCACCCGGTTGTTGGGCGCGGCTGTCAGCGGGCGGCAGGCGTGGAAAATCGCGGCGATTACGGCAGGGCGACTGATCTCTCGCGCGCCCATCCCCCCTCCGCAGACCCGGGCAACCGCCTCGACGGCTCCCGGTTATGCCTCGGCCCTCGTGTCCGCTGAACGTGACGAGCGGTGATCCTCTACATCGACACCAGCGCGCTGGCAGGCGTCTACCTCGGTGACCAGTCAGACAGCACGCAGCTGTCTCACATCGTCTATGACGGCGACCGTCCAGTGATCACGAGTGAGCTCACCGACGTCGAGATCGCCAGCACACTCGTACGGGCCAGCCGGGACGGCGCGATCACTGCGGTCACCGCCGACGAATTGCTGGACCGGTACGTGGCCGACACCTCCGACACCGGGTCCCTGGGCGTCATCGCCCTGGACGGCCACACCATCGCCCTCGCGCGGCGCTATGTCCTGCGGACACCGCTGCGTACCTTAGATGCGATTCACCTGGCCGCCTGTGCGCGATTCGGTGAGTCCACGCCCGACGAGGTGCGGCTGCTGTCCCGTGACAACCGGCAAAACGAGGCGGCACATGCCCTCGGCATCGCGTTAGCCGAGGACTAACCGCCCCCTCGCGGCTACTGTCCGGGGCGGTCATCGGCGCAGTAGCTGGTCGAACCAGTCCAGGACGGCTCGTTAATGGGTCAGTCCGAACTGGAGGGTTGCGCGTAGGCGTCGGCCGTGCCGCCGACGTCCTTCGCTCCATGTTTCGTCCCGCTACCGTGAACGTGGGCGAGCAGGAGCCCATGCGCTTCGGCCGCGGCGAGCCCATAAGGCTCGACCGGCAAGGTCTCCAGAACCTTGATGAGGAACTCGTGGCTGCAGCCCTGTCCGAGGATCTCGGGGCGGTCGGCGGGTAGCTCAAGCATTCAAGTGGAGGCCGAGGTGGGAGCGCTAGTGTTTGAGATAGTCGTGCGCGAGCCTGGGTGGCGCGCACGCCAACCAGGCGTCGACGATCGCCTCTCGCAGTGCCTGTTTGGTGACGATCTCCAGCTCGATGAGAACGGCGGAGTACCCCTCGAAGTGCGGAATGGTAAAGAAGGCATGGGGATTCGACGCGAGCACAGCCTCTTTCTCCGCACGGTCAAAAACGCGGACGGCGAGGATCGACCCGCCGGGCACAGGCGCATCGCCGAAGCGCGCGTGATGTCCGCCTTGCTGAACGGCCGTTCCCAGGCGAATCCCTTGCCGCCCACGAACCAGGTGCGCTGGCCATAGCGTGCGCCTTCAGTGACCGCGGGAAGTCCCGAGGCCAACCGGGCTACGTCGTCAACGGTCGCGATGCTGGGCATCGTAGTGCGCCTCGTGGTCGCTGAGCCGGCGCATCCCTGGCTGCGGCTGCAGCGGTCCTCGGGTCGTTCGAAATGTTCTTGATCCTGACTTACCATCTACAGGTGGTGCTGCACTACTCACCGCTTCGCGCCGGTCTCGCCGTGCTGCCGCTGACCGCGGCCAATTCACCGTTCGGCTACCAGATCGGCAGCCGTCTGCTGAACCGTCTCGCCCCGCGGGTGCTGATCGGCGGCATGGGCGCGCTGTTCCCACCCGTGTTCGCGCTGCTCATGAGCGGGATCGACCAGCGCGCCGCCGGCGTGGCCTCGGCACGGATCGGCACCGCGACGCAGATCGGCAGCTCGATGGGCACCGCGGTGCTGAACACGCCGCGTCCATCAGCACACCTACACTCACGTCAGGAGAGATGATGCCCGTCCAGCTCAACCACACCATCGTCCACGCCCGTGACAAGCAGGAAGCCGCCGCGTTCTTCAGCGACATCCTCGGGCTGCCGGCACCCGTGCCTTCCGGCCCGTTCCTCGCCGTGCAGTGCGCTAACGACATCACCCTGGATTTCGCCGACCACCTGCCCTCAGTGACGCCGCAGCACTACGCGTTTCTGGTCAGCGGCGGCGAATTCGACGCAATCCTCGGACGCATCCAGGCCCGCGGCGCGCCCTACTGGGCCGACCCCCATGCACCGACGTCCCCACGAGCTCAACACGCACGAGGGGGGACGGGGCCTTTACTGGGAGGACCCGAACGGCCACAGCCTCGAGATCCTCACCCGCAGCTGATGGTGCCAGCAATTGTTGCTTCGGGCCTGCGACGACGAGGTCGATGTTCCCGTCTCCGGCTCCGACTCGCTCCGGAGGTCCCGCGGTGACCTACGAAGGCGGCCGACTGCAGGCGGACTGCGAGCAGTGTTTCGGGTTGTGCTGCGTCGCACCGGCTTTCGCGGCGTCGGTCGATTTCGCGATTAACAAGCCGGCGGGCCACCCCTGCATCAACCTGCACACCGAGTTCCGCTGCGGTATCCACAAGGATTTGCGGCGTAAGGGTTTTCGGGGTTGCGCCGTGTACGACTGTTTCGGGGCGGGCCAGCAGGTCTCGCAGGTCACCTTTGAAGGACGGGATTGGCGGGCGGACCCGGGTACGGCCGAGGCAATGTTCGAGGTGTTTTCGGTCATGCGGCAGCTGCACGAGTTGCTCTGGTTTCTGAGCGCAGCGATGGCGTTGCCGCCGGCCCTCCCGCTGCACAAGCAGCTTCGCCATGCATTCGAGGTAACCGAGGGCATGACGTACAAACGGGTTGAGGATTTGCTTGCGCTGGACGTAGGAGCGCACCGAGTCGATGTCAACGAGTTGCTGACGCATGCCAGCGAGCTTGTGCGGGCCGGAGTTCCGGGGGCGAAGCTGGACCGCCGGGGAGCAGACCTCATCGGTGCCTGCCTGGATGGCGCCGATCTCAGCGGGGCGAACCTGCGAGGGGCTTTTCTCATCGGTACTGGTCTTAGCGGCGCGGACCTGAGGTTTGCCGACGTCATCGGCGCGGATTTCCGGGATGCCGACCTGCGCGATGCCGACCTCACCGACACCCTGTTCCTCCTCCAATCCCAACTCGACGCTGCGAAGGGCAATGCTGCGACAAGGTTGCCGCCGTCGCTATCCCGGCCTCCGCACTGGTCTGCGTCGACCTAATGGTCGCCGACTCGCCGCCACCGGCATCGTCTTCGGTCGTATCATGCGTCGGTCCTTCGCGGTTGCCGGCCAACCTTGCCAGTGAGAGCCGCACCAGTAACATCTTGGACGGGGAGGTGCGCCCGAACGGGACGTTTGGAGCTGGCCATCGCGCCGGAACGGGCCTCCCAGGCAAGAGCAAGTTCCCGGCCTCCTGGTCGGACGGCCAGATCATGCACAACATCTCCGATGTGGCCATGGCGCGTCTGGCCCAATGGTCACCCGGTTTGTCCGCGATCTTCACCGACGTCGCAACATCATGATCGGCCGTCGCCACCATGTGGTGATCGACTGCCTCGACCCAGCGGCGCTGGCCGCGTTCTACTCCGAGCTCATCGGGTTGCCGGTCACGTATGCCTCGGATGACTGGGTCGTCATCGCGGAGGGCGAGACGACCTCAGGCTTCGCCTTCCAGCTTGCACCGGATCACCAGCCTCCGCGGTGGCCCGACCCGAGCCGGCCGCAACAGTTCCACCTGGATGTCATGGTTGACGACCCTGCCGACGCCGGGCTCCGTGTGCTGGCGCTTGGCGCGCGACGGCTCCCGCACGGCGAGCACGTGTACGTCGACCCAGCCGGCCATCCGTTCTGTCTGATCCCTCGTCCGGGCTGGGCCGCGCCGGTTCACGCCGATGACCGGTGAGCAAGCTCTTCAGGCAGCGCCATGGCGCGTTGGCCACGTCCCGTAAGCATGCTCAGACGCGCTGGTCTAGCCGGCTACCTCCATCGTGACCCCTAGACCGCAGCACTCTGTGATTGCGCCACCACGGAAGCAGGTGGCCCACATTGGCCTCGACGGTGTATGACATACTCGACAAGTGGAGGGCGTTCAGGTGCGGGTCGCCCGGTCAGGGCGGCGCCACCGGGTCGGAAACGCGCACATTTTGGCGGCGATGGCCAACGCGCCGGCGCCGACGGTGGTCGAGACCGAGGAAGGGTCGCAGCTGCACTTCCTCGGTGCCGATGACCGGGGCGTCGAGCTGCACGTCATTGCGGTCCCGGACAACCACCGCGAAGGCGGCCTGACAGTCATCCACGCAATGCCAACCAGCTACACCGATCGAGGGGGAGTCAGCGGATGAGCATCGACCCGGGCCGATACGTGGTCGGACCCGCCAGCACGATCAAGGACGTTGACCTCGACGAGGAGGACGTGCGGCTGCTGGACGGTCGCCGGCTGACGAACGAACTGGCCGAGAAGATGGCCCGAGCGGGCGTGGCTGAGGCCCGCCGCCGCAACCTCATCCCCGGCGGCAAGTCCCTAGCCGGCGACGGGAGTCACTCGCCACGAGTCCAGTTCCGGGTCCCGAAGTCCCTACGCGCTGCCGCCGAAGCCAAGGCCGCCGCCGAGGGCGTGAGCCTGTCCGTGTTGGCCCGTGAGGCCCTCGCGCACTACCTGGCGTCCTGAATGACCGGCGCACCGCCGGGCGTACTGCTCGGCCGACCGGGCCGGCGGCCGTGTACCGCTCCGCCGCGGTCGCGACGTGTCTTGGGAGTTTTCTCGACATAAGGGCGGCGAGGTCGATCGTCAGGTTCTCCATAACGGTGCGCCGTACGGGACCGCTGCGTCGCTGGGCGAGACGGCGAGGGCGAGCTGGCGACGTCTGGCTAGACGGCACCTTGCCTGACGATGAGGTGATTGCGCTCGTCGACACCTCGTATCAGGCGGTAGTGGCCGCGCTGCCTAAGGGCAAGCGGCCGGGCCACGGTAAACCGTCCGCCGCCGTGCCGCCGTGCCGTGCCGCCGAGGCGGGGGGGTCTGCTACCCACGTAGCTGTAAGGTCCATCTCCAGGGCTCGTTAACTGTAGCTATGGTCTATGGCGAGCATGGTTTGTGCACCGCTAAGGTGACCCGCGCCACATCGCCAGCCGGTGTGGCGCAACGTCGAGGTTTCGGGTGGGACCGCCGGTCCCGTCTGGTCGGTCATGGTTCGGGCGACGACGGGAGCGCGGGTGCTTGAGATCGAGGACCTGCACGTGTCCTACGGTGGCGCCGTTCGAGCTCTTCAAGGGGCGACCCTCTCGGTTGCCAAGGGTGCCGTTGTCGCCGTTCTCGGCAGCAACGGGGCGGGAAAGACGACGCTGCTCCGAACCGTGTCAGCCACCCTCAGCCTGCACGGCGGGGCCGTGCGGTCGGGTTCAGCAACCTACGGGGGGAAATCGCTCGCCGGATTAGACGCTGCGCACACGGTCCGCCTGGGGATCGTGCAAGTTCCAGAGGGTCGTCGGGTGTTTGGCCGAATGACAGTGGAGGAGAACCTCCGCGCCGGCGGGATGGGTGCCCGGGACCGGCATACGCGCGTGGCCTCCCGCGACCGCGTCTATGACCTGTTCCCCGTGCTGGCGCAGCGACGGACCCAGCGTGCCGCGCTCTTGTCGGGCGGTGAGCAACAAATGCTTGCCATTGGCCGTGGCCTGATGGCGTCACCCGAGCTGCTGATTCTCGATGAGCCAAGCCTCGGTCTAGCCCCGCAGGTCGTCGGCCAAATCGGGCGAGTCATTCGGAGCATTCACGAGATGGGTACATCCGTCCTTCTGGTCGAGCAAAACGCCACGATGGCCCTCGGGGTGGCCGACCACGCCTACGTTCTTGACCTCGGTCGGGTATCGCTTTCCGGTCCGGCGGCCGAGTTAGCGGCCACCGACGACGTCCAGCGGCTCTACCTAGGGCATGCTGCCAGCGACACCGGCCCGGAATTGGAAACCGCGGGCGCCCCGGGCGGCGCCGGCGCACGGTTGGGCAGATGGCAGCGGTGAGTGCCACCACGGTCGGCCGCGAACCTCCCAGGTCCGACGATCGGCAGATCCCCGCCTTGATCGTCGACCGGGTGAGCGTGGCCTTCGCCGGGCTCAAGGCGCTCGATGATGTCTCTTTGACAGTTGCCCCGGGGAGCATTCATGCCGTAATCGGACCCAACGGTGCGGGAAAGTCCACATTCTTTAATGTGCTGTCCGGGGTGTATGCGGCCACCTCCGGCTCGGTGCGCTTCGGTGACGCGGAACTGACCGCCATGCGACCACACAAAATTGCCCGCCTCGGAGTCGCTCGCGCCTTTCAGAACATTGCCCTATCCAAGACGCAGACCGTTGCCGAAAACCTCATGCTCGGCCGGCACGCACTCACCAAGGCCGGCTTCGTCGCTTCCGGGCTGCGCTGGCCGAGTGCGACCCGGGAGGGCCGAAGGCACGGTGAGCGGATTGCCGAAATCGCGGCATTCGTGGGGCTGACCAACAAGCTCGAGGTGCAGGCCGGGCTGCTGTCCTACGGCGACCAGAAGCGCATTGAGGTTGCCCGCGCCCTCGCCTGCGAACCCAGACTTCTGCTGCTCGACGAGCCGGTCGCCGGGATGAACGCGGATGAAACCACCCAGATGGCCGGCCTCATCGCCGGTGTGCGCCGGGAACTAGGGATATCGATTGTCCTCGTCGAGCACGACGTCGGCCTGGTGATGACGATCTCCGATCGGGTGACCGTCCTCGACTTTGGTCGGAAGATCGCCGACGGAACTCCCGCCGAGGTGCAGAACGATCCCGAGGTCATCCGTGCCTACCTCGGAACCGGCGACGAGGGTTCCGGTCAAGACGCTTCCCGTGAGGAGTCACGGACGTGACCAGATTCCTGGACCTGTTTGTCGGCGGCGTCAGCCTCGGGTTCATCTACGCGCTCATCGCGCTGGGATTCGTGGTCGTGTTCAAGGCCACCGAAGTGGTGAACTTCGCGCACGGAAGCCTGCTTGTGCTCGGCGGATACGTCACGGCCAGAGCGCACGACCACATGCCCTTCCTGCCAGCAGTCCTGCTCGGTCTCGTCGCGGCCGGGCTGGGCGCGCTGCTGATTGAACGCCTGTTCGTCCACCGTATCCGGGCCGGCAACGTGAACGCGCTGGCCATCATGACAATCGGCGTTGACGTTGTTCTCATCACCGAACTCACTCGCAGATTTGGCTCGAACGTGCTGAACCTGGGAGACCCCTGGGGCAACAAGCTGTTCCGGCTGGGCGCCCTGCGCATCCCGCAATCACGCGCGGCCGCAATCGTGGTTGCTGCCGTCCTCATCACCCTGTTCTTCGCCGCGTTCCGCTATTCCAGCTGGGGTGTAGCGATGCGCGCCAACGCCGAAGACGGCGAGGCGGCGGCGCTGATGGGAATCCGTCGCGGGAGGGTGACCGCCACGGCATGGGTCGTGGCAGGGGTGCTGGCCGCCGTCGCCGCGATCTTCCTCACGGCGTTCCCCAGCCCCGGATTGGATGCCAGTGTTCGCGAGACCGCGCTGCGAGCGTTCCCGGCGGCGATTCTGGGCGGCTTGGACTCCACCGGAGGCGCTGTGCTCGGTGGCCTTGCCATTGGGCTGGCCGAATCCCTCACCGCCGGATACAACGTCACACTGGCCGGCGGAAGCCTCGGCGACGTCATGCCCTACCTGGTGATGCTGCTGGTCCTGCTGGTCAGACCCTCGGGACTGCTCGGCACCAAGGAGCTCACCCGTGTCTAATCCGGTCACCGACGCCGCAGCACCAACAGCCACGCTCTCGGTGCGCCCTGAGGGCAGCGGACGCTCGCGCCGCCTACCCTCCATAGCAACAATGATCCGGGTGGTTCTGGTCGTGGTGGTGGCCATCTTGCCGATTTACCTGGACCAGTCGTTCCTGCAAACTGGTCTGTTCGCCATGGCAGCGATCCTTGGGGCCATCGGGCTGACCATCCTCACCGGCAGCGCCGGACAGCTGTCCTTGGCCCACGCTTTCTTTCTCGCGATCGGGGCCTACGGCTATTCCTACTTCGCTGGCGCGTCGGGCGGGGCCGGGTCGGCGAGCGCCGTGGGCTTGGGGCTACCGTCGGCGCTTGCCATGGTCCTGGCGGTGCTGGCTGCCGGCGTCGCCGGCTTGCTGTTCAGTCCGATTTCCGGGCGCCTGCGGGGCATCTACCTCGGGGTCGCCTCGCTCAGTTTGGTGTTCATCGGCTCGTTCGCGCTCGAGAACTTTCGGAGCATCACGGGAGGTTTCAACGGGCGAGCGGTGCCCGACCTCTCCCTTTTCGGATTCACCTTCGCTGACGCCAATCCGCCGCTCACTGTGCTGAATGTTCCGTACGGACGCTTTGAGCGCCTCTGGTACTTGTCACTGGTGCTGGTAGTTCTCGGCTACATTTTTGCCAAGAACATTCTGCGCGGACGCCCGGGCCGGGCCATGCAGACACTGCGCGACAGCGAGGTAGCGGCCGCAGTGATGGGGGTCAACGTCCGGCTCACCAAGGCGGGCGCATTCGTGCTCTCCAGCATGTACGCCGGGTTGGCTGGGGTCCTGCTGGCCCTCGTGTTCACGCACGTTGTTCCCGACTATTTCAATCTCGCCCTCTCGGTCAGCTACCTCGCGATGGTTGTCATCGGCGGACTGGGTTCGGTCGGAGGCGCCGCTCTGGGGGCGGTATTCGTCAGCGCGCTGCCGCAGTTGCTCACGCGTTACTCCGGCTCCGTGCCCTTCGTCGCCCAGCCAGGCCAGGGTGGATACGATCCCGGGGTCGTGAGTGCCCTGCTCTACGGCGTCGCGGTCATCGTGGTCGTCGTGTTCGCACCTGGCGGCCTTGCCGCGCTGAGCCGGCGCTTCGCCGCTCGCCGACCCAACAGATCAGGTACCACGGTTGCGGACGCTGTTCCCTGAACCGCACCGCGGCTTCCCGAACTTTCCCACCACATGCCCGCGAGCGGGCCTATTCAGGAGGACAGCGAATGACCCGATCTCGCGCTACCGCAGGAGTTGTGTTGGCGCTCGCCTTCGCCGCCACCGCTTGCAGCACCAAGGCGACGACCGCCGGCCCATCGGGTGGTGCCAGCTCGAATGGGATCAAAACCGGCCCGGGCGTGACCGCCGATGCGATCAACCTTGGCGTACTCACCGACGAGTCCGGCGTGTTCGCGGCTTTGGGCACCACAGTGACCCAGGGAAACCAGCTCGCCGTTGACGAGATCAACGCTGCCGGTGGGGTCTGCGGCCACAAGATCAACTTGGTGGTCAAGGACACGGCGTATGACGTCCAGAAGGCGGTCAGTGAGTATGCGCAGGAGGCGCCGACCATCGCCGGGATTCTCCAGGTGATCGGCTCGCCGGCAACGACGGCATTGCTGCCGACGATCCAGACCGATCACATGGTGTCCGCCACGGCCACGTGGGCGTCGTCGCTGCTGACGAACCCCGATATTCAAATCTCGGGCGCCACCTACGACATTGAGATGATAAACGGGATCTCCTACCTGCTCGATCAGGGGAAGATCCACAAGGGCGACAAGATCGGGCACATTTACTTCGAAGGGGCCTACGGCGCCAACGGGCTAGCTGGGTCCGAATACGCCGCCAGCAAGCTCGGTCTGACGGTCGTCAAGCAGCAGGTGAAGGCCACCGAAACTGACATGACGAGCGCGGTTCAGGCGCTGAAGCAGTCGGGCGTCAAGGCGATCATGCTGACCGTTGCGCCGAAACAGACGGCCTCCGCTGCCGGGGTCGCGGCGTCCATTGGGCTGGATGTGCCGATCCTCGGCAACAACCCGACCTTCAGCCCGCTGCTACTGAAAAGCGCGGCCGGACCGGCACTCGAGAAGAACTTCTACCTGTCCGCCTCCTCGGTGCCGCTCTCGTCGACTAACCCCGCGGTGGTGAAGGTCCTGGCGGCGTACAAGGCCAAGTACCCGAACGGGAGCCCGAACGCGGGAGTGACCTATGGCTACGGTGTTGGCAAGATCTACGAGCAGACCCTAAAGGCCGCCTGTGCGGCCAAGGACCTGAGCCGAATCGGAATCGAAAAGGCCTTCCACACGCTCAGCAACGTCGACACCAGTGGCATCATCGCGCCGCTGGACTACAGCAAGTTGGGAAAGATCCCGGCCCGCCAGACCTACATCATCCGGCCCAGCACGGCGAACCTCGCCATCGATGGCCTGAAGGTCGAAAAGGACCTGTTCGAGGCCGACGTGGCGAAGGGTTACACCCCAGCAACCGGAGGCTGAGCGGTAGGAGCAGGTGAACCCGACGGGAATGGTGCATTAGCGAGCCATTCCCGTCGGGAAAGGGTTGTCCCGATGGCGCCCAGCGGCGAGGACATGGAGGCAGCGTGATCTCCGGATATGGGGACCTTGAGGGGCGCCGGGCGATTGTCACGGGGGGTGCCGGCGGTATCGGAGCGGCGTGCGCCCGTCGACTGGCCACGGGTGGCGCCCAGGTCACGGTGCTCGACGTGGACGCGAGCGGCGCGGGGAACATCGCCCAACAGATCGGCGGCGAGGCGCTGGTGCTCGACCTGTGCCGGCCTGGACCCTTCCCGGCTCTCGAAGCCGACATCCTGGTCAACAATGCCGGCATTCAGCACCTGTCCCCGCTGGAGGAGTTTCCGGCCGAGATTTTTGAACGCATCATTCGGCTGATGTTGATTTCGCCCTTCGAGCTCATCAAGGCCGTGTTACCCGGGATGTACTCCCGCGGCTGGGGCCGGATCATCAATATCTCCTCCATCCACGGCCGGCACGCATCCCCCTTCAAGGCCGCTTACGTGGCGGCCAAGCATGGGCTCGAAGGCTTGTCGAAGGTGACGGCACTGGAAGCAGGCGGGAAGGGAGTCACGTCCAACTGCATAGCGCCCGGGTATGTGCGAACCCCGTTGGTGGACAACCAGATCGCCGCGCAGGCCGAGCTCCATGACATGACCGCGGACCGGGTGGTACAGCAGATCATGCTGGCCGACGCGGCCATCAAAAGGCTGATCGAACCGGAAGAAGTGGCGGAGCTCGCCGCGTACCTCTGCACCCCGGCCGCCGCGATCATCAGCGGATCGTCCCTGGCCATCGACGGTGGTGCGACCGCCGGCTAGCCGGCATTGCGCCCGAGCAAAGGGAAGGTAGGCATGAATAGGTTCTCGACGTCGCCAAGAGCTTTGTCCGGGGACCCTCCGGCCGCCGCGACGTGGGGTGTTTCTGGACTGCTGCGGTTACTTGCCGAGGAGGCTCCCGAATCCGCCTATACCGAGTGGCTCGCCAGCTTCGCCGCGCGCACCGGGACCGACCTGTCGGCTGAGGTTGTCGAGGCCTATCAGCTCGCCCGGCAGGTCCGGGAGGCCACCGAGTGTCGCAAGGGTCGGGAGAGCGAACTCGCCGCTCTCTACGCGACCGCCGGTGATCTGTCTTCCCTGCGGGACACCGACAAGGTGCTCAGGGCCATCGTCCGTCGCGCGAGGCAACTGCTGCACAGTGATGTCGCCTATCTGACGATGCTCGACGAGGGCGGCGGCGACACCTCAATGCGGGTCGCCGAGGGGATGGTGACGCAGGCCTTGTCGGCCATGCGGCTGCCGCACGGCGCCGGTGTCAGTGGCCTGGTTGCCAAGACGGGGGAGCCGTTCTGGACTGATCACTATCTCCGGGACCGTCGCATCATCCACGTCATCGACGACCTCGTCGCCGAGGAAGGATTAGCCGGAATTCTCGGTGTGCCCCTGTTGCTCGCCGGGGATGTGATCGGGGTGCTGTTCGCCGCCGACCGCGCGCGCCGCAGGTTCGCGCCCGGGGAGGTCGCGCTGCTTTCCTCGTTGGGTAACCACGCTGCCATCGCCCTCAACAACGCCCGGCTGTTCGAGCAGTCCCGGCAGGTGGTGGGCGAGCTCACCGCTGCCCACGCGGCTGTGCAGGCGCAGGCCGAGGTGGTCGAGCGGGCAGCCACCGTGCATCAGCGCCTGGCCGATCTTGTCCTGCAGGGGTCTGATATGACGGCTGTGGTCGCGGCCCTTGCCGAGGTTCTGGATGCCGACCTGCTGGTGGTGGGGCCCGACTCGCAGGAGCTGGCCAGTTCTGCCGGATCGCACCGCACCCTGCGCTCCTACCTGCGCCTAGACCAGGACCGGGTCCGCGCCGGCAGCAGTGGACCGAAGCCGGACTCCTGGGAGAGCAGCCGCCAGCAGGCGTTCGGGCTTGGCCGAACGGTGCGCTTCACCCCGAACGCCGCGGGAACTTCGGTGTGGGTAACCCCCGTCATCGCCGGCGCTGAGCACATCGCGGTAGTGCTGTCGACGCGGTCCACCGCCTTCGATGACGCTGAGCTACAAACCCTTGAACGAGCCGCGCAGGTCACCGCCCTGCTGTTGCTCACGCGCCGGCTGGTCGCTGCCGCGGAACAGCGGGTCCGCGGTGAGCTTCTCGACGATCTGCTCAGCTCATATCCGGTCGACGAGACGGCGCTGACGCGGCGGGCGGCGCTGCTCGGGGTCGATCTCATTCGCTCGCATGCCGTCGTCACGGCCCGCCCGGTTGCCAGCTCAGATCGAAACGCCTTCCTGGTCGCCGCCAACGCGGTCAGCCGTGAACTGGGGGGGATCGCGGGCGAGCACGACGGCAGCGTCGTGTGCCTCATCCCTGACCTGGCCGCGGACGAGGCGGCCGGCCGGGTCATCGCCCGGCTCGATCAGCTCGGCGCCAAGGCGACAGTGGGGGCATCGGGACCCGGCAGGGGAGTGGCCCAGCTCAAGGACGCCCACCGGGACGCCGCCCGATGCGAGCGGATCTTGTTGGCGCTCGGCCAGACGGGCGGATGGTCGACACCCAAGGAGTTGGGCATTTACGGGCTGCTGTTCAGCGGGGCGAGCCGTGAGCAGATCGACGAGTTCGTGCAGACCCGGCTGGGGCCGGTCCTTCACTACGACGCCCAGCACGACACCCGACTGGTCGAGACGTTGCAGGTGTACTTCGACTGCAACGCCAACCTGGTACGCACGGCCGGCGCCCTGTACCTGCACGTCAACACGCTGCGGCAGCGGTTGGGGCGACTGGGGGAGCTGCTGGGGCCGCAGTGGCGCGAGCAGGGCCAGCTTGAGCTACACGTCGCGGTCAAAATTCATGAAATCGTCGGGGCCTTCTAGCCGGCCGGTGCGTGCCCACGCCGGTGCCGCGGCTTCGTTGCTTCCCTCATGGCCGGATTCGGCCTACCGTCGAGTCACCGACCACCGGGGCGCAGGAGCACCGCGGAGCACCGCTCGTGCCATTCCGCGCCAGGCTCAAACCGAGGAGTCACGCATGTCCAGCAAGAACAAGGGCGGCCGCGAGGTCCGAAAGCCCAAACAGGAGAAGAAGACGGCAAGCACCGAGCCCACCACTGCGGTTTCCTCGGCCCTCAAGCGTCCGGGGGCGAAGGCCGCGCACTAAGCCATCCTGAGCCAGACTGTCAGGGTGGCGATCCCGCGGCGGCAGCTGATCCAAGGCGCTCTGGCAGCGGGTCTGCTCGTCGGCTGCGGGCGTAGGTCGCCCGCTACTGCTGCGCGTCCCCAGGGCCAGCCGGGGTCCACCCCGCCGCCCACGTCGACCTCAACACGGCGCTCAACCAGCCCACCGGGGGCGCCCGACTGGAAGGTGCTGCAGGGCAAGCTAACCGGTCGTCTGCTTCGCACCGGTGACGACGGATACGACACCCGCCGGCTGCTGTTCAATCGCCGCTTCGATGACACCCGCCCGGCGGCGATCGCCGTCGTGGCCGGCCCGCAAGACATTCGGGCGGTGGTCAGCTTCGCCGCCGAGCACCGGCTCCCCCTGCACGTGCGCGCGGGCGGCCACTCCTACACCGGGGCATCGTCGGGTGAAGGCCTGGTCGTCGACCTTCGCGAGATGGCCGCCGTCTCGGTCGACGCCGGCAGCGCCACCATCGCCAGCGGGGCCATGCTCGTCGACGTCTACACAGCCCTCGCCCGCCGCGGGGTCAGCGTGCCGGCGGGGTCGTGCCCCGCGGTGGGCCTGGCCGGCCTCGCCCTCGGTGGCGGGATGGGGGTGGTCGGCCGGCAATACGGCCTGACCTGCGACAGGTTGATGGCTGCCCAGGTCGTCCTGGCGGATGGGCGCCTCGTCACCGCCAGCCCGGCCAGCGAGCCGGACCTGTTTTGGGCTTTGCGCGGCGGCGGCGGCAGTTTTGGGGTGGTGACCAGCCTCACCCTGCGCACCCACCCCACCCGCAGCCTGGCCCTGTTCAGCTATCAATGGCCATGGGGGATGGCCAGCCGGGTGGTCGACGGGTGGCAGCGCTGGGCTCCCCAGCAGAGCGATCCGCTGTGGTCAACGTGCCACGTGCTGGCCACCGCCAAGGGTCCGCCGACCGCCTCGATCGCCGGATGCTACGTGGGCTCGAGCACCGACCTGGAGCGCCCGCTCGGCGGCCTCACCGAAGCGGTGGGGGCCGCCCCGCTGAACCGTTCGGTACGCGACCTCGATTACCTCGCGGCGATGCTGGTGGAGGCCGGCTGCGCCGGGCAGGGCCCGGGCGCCTGCCGGATAGCGGATTACGGGTCGGGCGGAGCCCTACCGCGCGACGCCTTCGTGGCCTCCTCCGATTTTTTTACCTCACCCATTCCGATGAGCGGGATCGAGGCGCTCGCCGCCGCGGTCGAGCGGCGCCAGGCCGACCGCTCGCTGGGCGTTGGGGGGGTCGGTTTCGACAGCTGGGGTGGGGCGATCGGGAGGATTTCGGCAACCGATACGGCGTTCGTTCATCGGAACGTGGGATTCGGGGCCCAGTACACGGCGTCCTGGCAGGACCGGCCCGGCAACGGTCCGCAGACGGCAAACCAGGCTTCGCTGCGAACCCTTCAGGCGGCGCTTGGCCCGTTCGCCACCGGCGCTGCCTATCAGAACTACGCCGATCCGAGCCTGGCTGACCCGCAGGGCGCGTACTACGGCGCCAACCTGGCCCGGTTGCGGCGGGTGAAACGGCTCTATGACCCTGGCGACCTGTTCCATCTGCCGCAGGGGATCCGGCCGTGATCCTCGGGCTGTCCTCCCTTTCACCCGCCCGGCGCCGTCTGCTGCTGGGAACCGGGGGCGCCGTGGCGGCGGCCCTGATCGCCGGTGTCGTGCTCGGGCTGGCGCCGGGCAGACCGCTGGCCCCGGTACCGCAGGAACGGCCGGGACCGGTGGTGCTGGTTCCCGGTTACGGCGGCGACCGGGCCAGCCTGACAGCACTCGCCGGGCGTCTTGGCGCCCTCGGCCGGGCGGCCACCGTCATCGCGTTGCCCGGCGACGGCACCGGCGACCTGAACGAGCAGGCGCAGGCGCTCGCAGCCGCCGTGCGGGCCGCCCAACGCGGTGCGCCGTCGGTGGACCTGGTCGGGTACTCGGCCGGCGGTGTGGTGGCCCGCCTCTACGTCCGCAGCTACGGGGGCGCCAACCGTGTGCGGCGGGTGGTGAGCCTGGGCTCCCCGCAGCACGGCACTACCGTCGCCCTGTCCGCTGACGCGCTCGTGCCCGGCGCGTGCGTCGCGGCGTGCGCGCAGCTGCTGCCCGGCAGCGACCTGCTGCGGGCGCTGAATCGCGGCGACGAGACCCCCGCGGGGCCGCTGTGGATGTCGCTGTGGACCGAGCAGGATCACACAGTTCGGCCACCGGATTCGGCCCACCTCATGGGCGCACTGAACGTGGATCTGCAGCAGCTATGCCCCGACGAGGCCGTCTCGCACGGCGGCCTGCCGCACGACGCGCTGGTGATCGGCCTGGTGCTGGCCTCGCTCGGGCCCGGCCCACCGCAAGCGCCGGGCGATTGCGCCCGCCTTCGGGCAGCCGGCTGACCTAGGCGGTGATGTCCCGGGTGGTGAAGTTGGCCCACGCCGCGGCGAGGAACACCACGACGTACACGGCCTGCAGCGCCACGCCGCGCTCAACGTCCCGCAACAGGATCGGGTCCCGGAACAGATCGATGAACGCCAGCCAGTACTTCGTCGGTAGGTAAGGCTGGATCGAACGCGCCGCATCCAGCGCCTGCAGCACGCCGCTGCCGATGAGTACCGCGATCGCCCCGAGTGAGGCAGCCAGCGGGGAGTCGGTGACTGTCGAGAGGAACAGGGCAACAGCTGCCACGCCCAGCATGCTCCAGCCGACGTAGAGCACCGCGCCTAGAGTCCGCAGCACCGAGGCCTGGGTCTTGAGCTCCCCGGTTCCCGACACCGTGGCAATCGCGTGCTGCCCGAACAGGGCGACGCCCACCACGTAGGAGCTGGCCGCGACGACGACCACCGCGAGCAGCGTGTAGGCCATCACCGCGACGAGCTTGGCGATCAGCAGCCTGGTCCGACCCACCGGGCGGACCAGCAGGTAACGCAACGTGCCGCCCGCCGCCTCCCCGGCTATCGACTCGCCGGCGATGGTCGCGACCGCAATCGGCAAGAAGATCGGTAAGACGATGGCCAGCGCCGCCGCCGGGAACAGCGCGCCGTTGTTCAGCACCTGGGCGAGGAAGGCAGTTCCCTGACCTGGCCGCGGTGCAACATCGGTGCCGTGCAGGAACAGGGCGACCACGGTGGGAAGAAGCACCAGCAGCAAGATGCTGACCCACGTTCGTGGCCGGCGCACCAGCTTGCCTAGCTCAACGACGATCACGAGACACCCTGAACCGGGCGCGCGTGGTCGTGGCGGTCCGACGACGGCCCGGTCATGCCGAGCACCGTCTCCTCGAGGGTGCGCCGCTCCACCTGCAGCCCCTGCACCCGCACGCCCGCTGTCACGAGCCGCGCATTGAGGGCCGCAGTGTCGGTGGCGGCGACCAGGAGCTGATCGTCGTGGGTGTCCACCACAAGCGCACCCAGAAGGGCGACAGCCGAGACCGCGTCCGGGGTGCGGACCACTACCCGGCCGGTGGGTTTGCGCAGCTCGGCCAGCGAACCATGGAAGGCGAGCCGACCGCTGTCAAGCACGGCGACGTCGGTACACAACGCCTCGACCTCGGTGAGAAGATGGCTGGACAGGACCACGGTCGTACCCGCCGCGTTCACGGCAAGCAGCAACGTGCGCAGCTCGTGAATGCCCTGGGGATCAAGACCGTTTGTCGGCTCGTCCAGCAACAGCAGATCGGGCTCGCGCAGCAGCGCCGCGGCCAGGCCGAGCCGTTGGCGCATGCCGAGCGAATAGGCCTTCACCCGGCGCCGGCCGACCCCCGCCAGGCCGACCGTGTCAAGGGAGTACTCGACCCGCCGGGATCGGTCCTGGCGGCTGCCACCCGGTCCGGCAGCGTCCAGCAGCCGCAGGTTCGCGCGCCCCGACAGGTGGCCGTAGGCGCCTGGCCCTTCGACGAGAGCGCCCACCCGCGGCAGAACCCGGGCGGCTCGTTGGGGCACGCGCTCGCCCAGCACCTCGATACCCCCCGACGTGGCGTGCACGAGTCCCAGCAGCATCCGTACAAGCGTCGTTTTTCCCGAACCGTTGGGTCCAAGCAGGCCAAGCCGTGCGCCGGTCGCGACCCGAAGGCTGACCCCGTCCACGGCCGTTACCCCTCCGAAGCGTTTGACCAGGGACGTGGTGCGTAACGCAAACGACTCGGCTACGTCGCTCACGTCTGGCCGGCCCGCAACTGCCTGACCAGGTCGAGGTAGGCCCTTTGCAGGGTTGCGGCCGGCAGCGTCCCGGCGAGCAGGATGTCGCTGTTGCGGGTACTCACCAGCAGGGCCGTGATCAGCGGGGTGCCGATGGCGAGCGCGCGTGCCTGGGGCATGCCCGCGATGGGCACCGGTGTTGCCCGCCCCTTCAGCGCATCCGCGAAGTGGTCGGCATCTGAATTAGCCAACGTGGCGACCGCAAGCAGGCCCAGCGCGTCACCGTAGGTGGCGACCCCGGCTTCCCCGGGAAGGGCTTCGGTCGCCTGCAGCCCGGCCAGCTGCCGCGGGTAGGGCACCCGGAACAGCCGTCCGAGTAGGCCCTGCAAGTCTGCGGCGCTCACCTGTGAGGTGATCGCGTCCGGCGGAGGGGAGAAGGTCGTCGTGGTCGCAGCCGGAGTGCGCAGCGAGATGGTGAGGAAGGCGCTGGAGATAGTGGGGCGGGTGGCGCCGCGGGCGGTGATCTGGACCTGAAGCGGTACCGCGGTGCGATTGTCGGCCCAGATGTCGACGTGGTCGACCGTCGTGAGCGAGGTGGGGGCAAGCCGCACCCCCTGGGCGTCGTGACCGGAAATCCGGTGCGCCGGCAGCCTGGAGAGCCGGGCGACGCTCGCCGCGCCGGCTAGCCGTCGCCCGAGTGTGCTGGGCAGCAGGTCGGCCGCCCGCGGGACCCGAACGGGCGGTTCCCCCTCGACGACGGTTGCCCGACCTCGCTCGGAATCCCAGACCCAGGTGCCCCCGGGTAGGCCGTAGGTGTCTTTCTCCCCGAGCGGACCGATCACGTCGACGCGCCACTGGGCGCCAGATGCCCACCACGCCCGCATCCGCGTCGTATCCCCGAGCAGGGAGGGCAGATCTCCCAGTTGCGCGGCATCGGGCACGGCGAGGGTTCCGTGGGATTCGGCATAGCCGCTGAAGCCGACCGGCCCGGACGCGCGGATTCGGGCCACCAGGCTGGCGGCGCTTTCCCCGCTCGTCCCCGGCGAGGGCAAGCCCCGTGCCAACGCGGGAAGGCTGCCGAGTATGACCATCGCCAATGCCACCGCGGCCCACTTGGTCAGCACGGCTAAGCGGGGGGCCCTCACCTGCTGACGGTAACCCGCCTTCGCCGAGGTGCCTTACCGGGCGACGGCCACCGAGTTGGGTCCTGGCCCGACGCTCGCGCTGCCGGGATGAGAGGTTGTGGGCCATGCGCGCCTTGTGTGTCACCCCAGGCCAGATGTCTACCGCCACCGTCGAACAGCGCCCCGAGCCGCCCACCTCCGATGGGTCCGTTCTGGTGGAGGGCTTGCTGATGGGGGTGTGCGGCACCGATGTCGAGATCACCCGGGACGGCTACGGCGAGCCTCCACCCGGCGCCGAGAAGCTGGTACTGGGTCACGAGTCCCTGGGCCGAGTGGTGCAAGCGCCTGACTCGTCGGGGTTTTCGGCTGGCGACCTCGTCGCCGGGGTAGTGCGGCGCCCGGACCCCGTTCCGTGTCCCTGGTGCGCGGCCGGCGAGTGGGACATGTGCGCCAACGGACGCTATGTCGAGCGGGGGATCAAGCAGCGAGACGGTTACGGCGCCACCCGGTGGCGCGCCGAGCCCGGGTTTCTCATCCCGATCGAGTCGGCGCTCGGTGACAGCGGTGTGCTGCTCGAGCCCACCTCGGTGGTGGCCAAGGCCTGGGAGCAGGTGGAGCGGATCGGCCACCGCGCCACGTACGCGCCACGGACCGCGCTCGTCACGGGGGCCGGGCCGATCGGGTTGTTGGCCGCCATGATCGGGGTGCAGCGAGGGTTGCAGGTGCATGTGCTGGATCGGGTCGAGAACGGGCCCAAACCCCAGCTGGTGGCAGATCTCGGGGTGACCTATCACCACACCGGTGTGGCCGGCCTCGGATTCGCACCGGATGTCGTGATTGAGGCAACGGGCTACGGCCCGCTGATCGTGGACCTGCTGGAGCACTTGGCGCCGAACGGGATCATGGCCCTGGCGGGCATCATGTCCGTCGATGATTCGATCCCCGTTCCGATGGATCTGGTGAACAAGCAGCTTGTGCTCGGCAACGGTGTCGTGTTCGGGTCCGTGAACGCCGCCCACCGGCACTATGAGCAGGCGGCGGACGCCCTGGCTTCCGCCGACCGGCCCTGGCTGGAACGCCTCATCACCCGGCGCGTCCCGCTGGATCGCTGGACCGAGGCGCTGGAAAAGAAGGACGACGACGTCAAGGTGGTCATCGACCTGCAGGGCTAGGCCTGGGGGCTAGGCCATCGGCGCTCGAGTCATCGCCGGCGAGTCCAGTTGCGGTACACACACCGGTATGGGACCTGCCGCGCAGCTGCGCCGGATCGCTTACCTGCTGGAGCGCACCCACGAGCCGACCTACCGGGTGCGAGCCTTCCGCGCCGCCGCGGCGACCGTCGACGCCGTGCCGGGGGACAAGCTGGCCGGCAGCAGGTTGACCGAGCTACCCGGGATCGGGACGACGACCGCTCTGGTGGTCAGCGAGGCGCTCGCCGGGGGGACCGCGACCTACCTGCAGCGCCTCGAGCAGGCCTACGCGCCGCTCGTCACCGGCGGTGAACGGCTGCTCCGCGCCCTTCGCGGGGACCTGCACACGCACTCCGACTGGTCGGACGGCGGGTCCCCGATCCAGGAGATGGCAGCTGCCGCCGTCGCGCTGGGGCATCAGTACGTGGCGCTCACCGACCACTCGCCGCGGTTGACCGTGGCAAATGGCCTCTCCCCCGAGCGGCTGCGCGAGCAGCTGGACGTCGTCGCCGGGCTGAACGCCGAGCTTGCCCCGTTCCGGCTGCTCACCGGCATCGAGGTCGACATCCTCGACGACGGAGCGATCGACCAGGAGCCGGATCTGCTGGCCCGGCTGGACATTGTCGTTGCAAGCGTGCACAGCAAGCTGCGGATGGATTCCGCCGCGATGACCAGCCGCCTGATCACCGCCGTTCGCAACCCGCTGGTGGACGTGCTGGGCCACTGCACCGGCCGGCTGATCACCGGTCGCGGCCGCCCGGAGAGCAGCTTCGACAGCGAGTTGGTGTTCGCGGCCTGCGCCCGTTTCGACGTGGCGGTGGAAATCAACAGTCGCCCCGAGCGGTTGGATCCCCCGCGGCGGCTGTTGCAGGAAGCGATCGACGCCGACTGCCTGTTTGCGATCAACACCGACGCGCACGCGCCGGGGCAGCTGGAGTGGCAGGCCTACGGATGTGCCCGCGCCCAGGAATGCGGGGTGCCCACCGCCCGAGTCGTCAACACCTGGCCGGCGGACGAGCTGTCAGCGTGGAATACCCGTTGAGGCGATTGTTACGACGTGCCCCCTTCGCTGGCGCTCCCCGCGTCGGCAACGGTGTCGTCGGCTAGCTGGTAGCGCTCGACGGCTTGCGCCACCACTTCCGGCTTGACCTCGCCACGCGCGGCCAGCGCGCGCAGGACCGCGACCGCCACCGACGGCCCGTCGACGTGGAAGTGCCGGCGCAGCGCCGCCCTGGTGTCCGACCTGCCGTAGCCGTCGGTGCCGAGCGAACTCCAGTCGCCGGGCACCCACTGCGCAATTTGATCTTGCACTGCCCGCATGAAGTCACTGACGCCGATCACCGGGCCGTGCGCGTCGTGCAGGGACTCGGTCACCCAGGGGACCCGAGGCTCGTCCTGCGGATGCAGGAAGGCCGCCGCGTCGCAGGCAAGGGCGTCCCGGCGCAGTTCGTTCCACGAGGTTGCCGACCACACGTCCGCCGCCACGCCCCAGTCTTCGGCCAGGAGCTGGGCTCCGCGCAGGGCCGCGTGCATTCCCGTTCCCGACGCCAGCACCTGCGCCCGGGGAACGTTGGTCAGCGGTGAATCCTGGTAGCGGTAGAGCCCGCGCAACAAAGCTGCCTCGTCGAGTCCTTCGGGGGCAGCCGGCTGTCGCACCGGTTCGTTGTAGACGGTGAGGTAGTAGAAGATATTCTCGGATTCCGGTCCGTACATCCGGCGCAACGCATCCTGCATGATCACGGAAATCTCGAAGGCGAACGCAGGGTCATAGGCAACGCAGGCCGGATTGGTTGAGGCGAGCAGCAGCGAGTGGCCGTCTTGGTGTTGCAGCCCCTCGCCGTTGAGTGTTGTTCGGCCCGCTGTCGCGCCGAGCAAGAAGCCGCGAGCCAACTGATCACCGAGCGCCCACATCTGATCGCCGGTGCGCTGGAAACCGAACATCGAGTAGAAGACGTAGACGGGAATCATGGGCTCGCCGTGGGTGGCGTACGACGAGCCGGCTGCGGTCACCGACGCCATGGAGCCGGCCTCGCTGATCCCCTCGTGCAGGATCTGACCCTGCTCCGATTCCTTGTAGGACAGCAGTAACTCGCGGTCGACGGCGTCGTAGCGCTGACCGTGCGGGTTGTAAATCTTGGCGCTCGGGAACAGTGAGTCCATGCCGAAGGTCCGGGCCTCATCCGGCACGATCGGGACGAAGCGCGCCCCGATCTCCTTGTCTTTCATCAAGTCTTTGAGCAGTCGGACGAATGCCATGGTGGTGGCGACTTCCTGCTTACCCGACCCCCGTTTGAGCTCGGCGTAGACGTCGTCGCCCGGCAGGGTCAGCGCCCTGGCTCGAACCACCCGTTTGGGCAGCGAGCCGCCCAGAAGTGCCCGTCGCTCCTTGAGGTAGGCGATTTCCTCGCTGCCCTCGCCGGGGTGGTAGTAGGGCGGGAGATCGCCTTCGAGCTCGGCGTCGCTGATCGGCAGGTACAGCCGGTCCCGGAACTCCTTGAGCTCGGCCTTCGTCAACTTTTTCATCTGGTGCGTGGCGTTGCGGGCCTCGAAGTCCTTGCCAAGGGTCCAGCCCTTGATGGTGTGAGTAATGATCACCGTGGGTTGACCTACATGCTCACGGCCGGCCTTGAACGCGGCGTAGAGCTTGCGATAGTCATGTCCGCCGCGGGAAAGGCGAGTGATCTGTTCGTCGGAGAGGTGATCGACCATCGCACGCAGCCGGCGATCGCGGCCGAAGAAGTCATCGCGGATGAAGGCGCCGTCCGAGACGCTGTAGTTCTGGAACTGACCATCCGGCGTCGTGTTCATGGCGTTGACGAGCACACCGTCTCGATCGGCGGCGAGCAGCGGGTCCCAGTCCCGGCCCCACACGACCTTGATCACGTTCCAGCCGGCGCCGCGGAAGTAGCTCTCCAGTTCCTGGATGACCTTGCCGTTGCCCCGGACCGGACCGTCGAGGCGCTGCAGGTTGCAGTTGACGATGAAGGTGAGGTTGTCCAGTTCCTCGCGCGCCGCAATACCGATGGCGCCCAGCGATTCGGGCTCATCCATCTCCCCGTCGCCGAGGAAGGCCCAGACATGCGATGCGGAGGTGTCCTTCAGTCTGCGATTGAGCAGGTAGCGATTGAATCGGGCCTGGTAGATCGCGCCGAGCGCCCCCAGGCCCATCGACACCGTCGGGAATTCCCAGAACTCTGGCATCAGGCGCGGATGCGGATAGCTGGGCAGGCCGTCCGCCTTGCTTTCCTGCCGGAAGGCGTCCAGGTGCTGCTCGCTGAGCCGGCCCTCAAGGAAGGCGCGGGCGTAGATGCCGGGGGAAGCGTGCCCCTGCATGAACACCTGATCGCCGGAGGCGCCGTTGTCCTTACCACGGAAGAAGTGGTTGAAGCCGACTTCGTAGAGGCTGGCCGAGGAGGCGTAGGTCGCGATGTGGCCGCCGACCCCGATACCGGGCCGGTTCGCCCGGCTGACCAGGATCGCCGCATTCCAGCGGATGTAGGCGCGGATGCGGCGCTCGATGTGCTCATCGCCGGGAAACCACGGTTCGGCGTTCGCCGGAATGCTGTTGACGAAGTCCGTACTGGTGAGGCTGGGCACGCCTACCTGCCGCGCGCGGGCGCGCTCGAGGAGCTTGAGCATGAGGAATCGGGCCCGGGTGGCGCCCCCCTCGTTGACCACCGCGTCGAACGATTCGATCCATTCCGCCGTCTCGTCGGGATCCACGTCCGGAATCTGGCTGGGGAGGCCATCGGTGATGACGGATCTACGCTGCGCTGCCATGCCCTGCTCCCATCGTTTCGGCCTTGGTCCCATCCTGACTGTTACCGGCTGGTAGGCAGAACCTCGGGGTACACCGCCAGCATGGACACCACCACCGTAGAGTTCCGTACCGGCGATCAGGATCGGGTGCTCGATCTCACCCCTGCCGCCGCCGAGTTCGTGGCAGGGCGCCAGGACGGGTTGCTGCACGTTTTCCTGCCGCATGCCACTGCGGGTTTGGCGATCCTCGAGCTTGGGGCGGGGAGCGAGCAGGATCTGCTGGCGGCTCTCGTCGAGCTATTGCCGGCCGACGATCGCTGGCGCCACGCGCATGGCAGCGCTGGCCACGGACGCAGTCATGTGCTCCCCGCACTGGTGGCGCCGGCCCTGTCCGTCCCTGTCCTGGCCGGGCGCTTAGCGCTGGGGACCTGGCAGTCAATCGTCCTCGTCGATCTGAACGTCGATAATCCGGTGCGTCAGATCCGGCTCTCGTTCCTGCCGGCGTGAGCCGCGGATCCGCGGCGGGCACACTTGCCTTCGCGGCAGGCATGCCTGTTCGTAGTTGACTTGCGGCACGAGGGCGCGTGCGCTGGACTACCCTGCGCCGCGTCGGAACGACCGGCCGAGAAGAGGAGGATGCACGTTGAGTTCCACCGCGCCGGACGCGGCAGGGCAGCGGGGGGTCGCCACGAAGTTGGGTGTCAAGCCTGGTGACCTCGTCCAGCAGCTAGGCGAGAACGATGACGTGGACGAGTCGGTCCTCCCCGCGATTCTTGCGCAGGCCGGAACCGAGCTGGTGCCAGAAGACACCGACGATGTCGTCGACGTCGTCCTGCTCTGGTTCCGGGAGGACGACGGAGACCTAGTTGACGCGCTCGTCGACGCCCGGCCTCAGCTGTCCGACACCGGGGCAATCTGGCTACTCACCCCGAAGGCAGGTCGACAGGGCCATGTTGAGCCTGCCGACGTCCTGGAAGCGGTTCCTACGGCCGGCCTTGGGCAGACCTCCACCGTCAGCGTCGGAGCGGACTGGACGGCGATGAAGCTCGCCGCTCCCAAGGGAAGCCGCGCTCCTCGACGATGACGCCGCGCCCCAGGAGTCAGTATCCGCACCGTGAGAGGAGCGTTATGACCGTCGAGGTGGGAGCCACCGCCCCCGAGTTCACCCTTCGCGACCAGGACGGTCAGGACGTGTCGTTATCGTCCTTCAGGGGCAGCAAGAACGTTGTTCTGCTGTTCTACCCGCTGACGTTCACGAACGTGTGCAGGGGCGAGCTGGGCGCTATACGTGACGAGCTGGCCACCTTCCAGAACGACAGTGTGCAGCTGCTCGCGGTGAGTGTGGACAGCCCGCAGGCTCACCGGGCCTGGGCGGAGCAGCAGGGCTACACCTTCCCGTTGCTGTCCGATTTTTGGCCGCATGGCGCGACCGCGCAGGCCTATGGCGTCTTCAACGAGACGATGGGGGTCGCCCTACGCGGCACGTTCGTCATCGACAAGCAGGGCGTCGTGCGCTGGACGGTTGTCAACGCCATCCCCGATGCCCGTGACCAAGCCGATTACGCCAAGGTGCTGACCGGCCTGTCCTGAACCTGGGCGCAGTGTGCGGCCCTGCGCCTATCGTGGGCGGCGTCAGCCGGGGCGCGTAGCTCAGCGGTAGAGCACCCGCCTTACAAGCGGGTGGTCGCTGGTTCGAACCCAGCCGTGCCCACATTAGCCTTCTGAACTCGATAGATGAACGAGGACAGCCGATGTGGCCGACCGTGCAATGACGCTACTGCGACGGCCCTCGGCCCTCGCGGTTATCCGGAGAAGACAGGCATTTCTGGGAGGAGCGCGGTCGCCATTTGGTGAATTCTTCTGGCTAGCATGAGGTCGCCGCGTACTAGGTCGGCGTCTACGGCGGAGAGATGCTCGTACTCGACCTGATGGCGTGTTTGCCGCATCCGGCGAAAGGGTCGGAACGCGTCACGTGGTGGCGGCTTCGTGAATTGCGCGTTGATGGCGCGTTCGACGACGCGATGGCCGCCCCGGGTGGTGGGTCTGAGGCCCTGGGCGAGCAGAAGAGAGGTCAGGGTTTTGCGGGTGGCGTCGTAGACCATGACGTACGCGCCCTCGGGGTCCCTCTCGACGAGCAGTTCCGCGCTATGCAAATTCCTTGCCGCCGCATCGAGGAGAGCTTGGGCGCCATCTTGATTGGGCGTTACCCGTTCGAGTTCTCTATCGGCGATTAGGGCATTTAGTTCGTCTCGTCCTAGCGGCCAGCTCACTGGTTCTCACCCCCGTCGAGGTCCAATTGGACCATCGGCCGAGACCGCAGGGTTGCGGCGAAGGGGTCGTTGGCTTCCTGCCAGGCTCGTTGCGTCCGGAATACGACCTGAACCTCTCGGTGTAATCGGGCCGCGACGGTGCTGGCGATGTCGTGCACGTCGTCGCGGTCGGGGGCGCCGATCACGAGTAGGTCGATGTCGTTCGGCGGCGGGCCCTGTTCGCCGCTGTATCGGGCAGCCCAGGAGCCGAACAGGTAGGCGGCCTCGATGCTGCGAACGGGGCCCAGCGCATTTTCGAGCAGCGTTTTCGGTCCGTAGGCCAGCACCAGAAGATCCGCCAGCGGCTTGCTGTATGCGCTGCCCGCATCCCGGACGAGTCTGGTGCGCCCCACGCGGCGGTCGGCCAAGATACCGGCCGAGACGAGACGCTCAACCTCGCCGTGGACGTTGCCGCTGTTGGTCTCGATCTCGCGGGCGATTTCGGAGATGCTGGCCTCTCGTCCTGGCTGCAAAAGGAGCGCGGCAAGCAGCCGCGCCTGCGTCTGGCCGCGCAGGACGGGAAGCAGCGCCGCCCCGTTCTTTGTCATACGAACACGATATGCTGCGTGTCTGACAAAGAACAGGTTAGTCGCGACCCGTCACCCCAGCCAGTGATCGTTTAGCGACCACATAACTATGCCGAGTGCGGTCCTCGTCTCGCCGTTCAACAGGCCCCGACGGCACAGCGGTGCGCCTCGGCTGTCTTACAAGCGGGTGGTCGCTGGTTCGAACCCAGCCGTGCCCACAAACCCTTTTGACCTGCACAGATGCACGAACGCGACTGATCAACGTCGAGGCACAGCGCATTAGCCACATAGCTGTGTCGGCTCGGACCATGACGCCTAGCGCTGTCGAGAGCCTCGTGGGGCCGTGGCGCCGATCGCTGCGCGCCCGCAACCTGAGCGAGAAGACCATCTCGACGTACACCGACTCCGCTGCCCAGTTCGCCCGGTACCTCGACGCTGAGGGGCTGGCGGTCACCACAGTCCGGGAGATCACCCGGGGGCATGTGGAGGGGTTCCTGGCCGGGGTCCTCGCGGTCCGCCGCCCGGCGACCGCGCATGCCCACCACCGGGCCCTGGTTCAGTTCTTCAAATGGTGCGGTGAGGAGGGCGAGATCCACCGCTCCCCGATGGAGTTCCTGCGGCCGCCGATCGTGCCGGAGGTCCCGGTAGCCGTCCTCGCGGACGATGACCTGCGCCGGCTGTTGAAGTCCTGCGAGGGCCGGGACTTCGTGTCCCGGCGGGACACCGCGATCCTCCGGCTGCTGATCGACACCGGCATGCGGCGGGGCGAACTGTCCGGGATGACCATCGACAACCTTGACCTGGACCAACAGGTCGCGTTCGTAGTCGGGAAGGGGCGGCGCCCACGCGCCGCCCCGTTCGGGGCCCGGACCGCCGTCGCGTTGGACCGGTACTTGCGGGTCCGCGCCGAGCATCGCGGGGCGAAGCAGCCATCGATGTGGCTGGGGGAGAAGGGGAAGGGCCCGCTGACGGGCAACGGCATCGGGCAGCTCGTCGAGCGCCGCGGCATGCTGGTCGGGCTGCCGGGGCTGCACCCACACCAGTTCCGGCACACCTTCGCGCACAGTTGGCTGGCCGAAGGCGGCGCCGAGGGGGACCTGATGCGCCTGGCCGGCTGGCGCTCCAGGCAAATGCTCAGCCGGTACGCCGCGAGCACCGCCGACGACCGGGCCCGGGAGGCACACCGCCGGCTGGCTTTGGGGGATCGGTTGTGACCGGCGGGGATGTCCTTATCGGTCGCATCCCGCGGCCGAAGCCAGAGGCTTTTGCCTGATGGGGGCGCCGGCTCGCTGGCATCCGTGCTCGGTCAGGCCGAGCGACGGCGGCCCTGCGCGGCCGCGCGGGACATGCGCAGCATGTGTGCGCGCATCAGGTGATCCGCGCGGCGCGCTCGCTCGGCGGGGACAAGAGTTCCGTGCGGGTCAGCTTCACGTTCAAACTTCGCCCGCAGACCGCGGCGCGCCGGCGCAGTAGCGGCGCGGCGGTCGCTCGTGTGCCCCCATCGCTCCGCCGCAGCAATACGGGCCACGAGGACGCGGTCTGTCCGACTCTGGGCGTTTCGCGCCGCGCCAGCGCCGACCGGCCAATCGTCCATGATCGTCTCCACCACGATTCTTGCCTGTGCCGAAACCTGCACCGAGGAAAGGCGCAGGCGTGGCTCCCGTCTCACTGGGACAGGCCCAAAATCGGCGTCGTTACTGCCACTTGGAGCCCGCGATTCCGCTTCCGGCGCGTCACCGAACAGGCGCTGCCTCCGTTCCGACAGCGTCGATCAGCTCGATACCGCGGCCCGGGCTCGGCTGCGCACGGGTGAGAGCGAGGCGACTGGTTGTGTCACCCCTCCTAGGGGTGACCCGGCACTCTCCGGCGTCACCCAAGGGGTGACACCGCGCCCTTTGGGGGGACACCGCGTTTTCTGCTGTCACCCCTTCACGGTGGCCGAGCTAGCCGCGTTTATTGGGACGGCGGCGAATCTGGGGGTGGCGGGCGTAGGCATCAAGGACTTCGTTCAGCGCCGTCGACAGGTCCGGGAGGTCCCGGTCGTAGATGCGGCGTTTCGGGCGTCGGCAGGGAGGCGGTTGGTCGCGGGTGAGCAGGAAAGCGGCTCGGCAGCAGCAGGCTCTGGCCAGGGAAGGGGAACGTCGGCAAGCCGCGGATCGGCGACGGTTCGAGCAGCAGCAGCACGTCGAGCAGGCCGCCACCGACGCGGGCCTGGGCCAGCCACCGCCGATCGAGGTCGCGGTCTGCCCGCGGACCAACCCGGCCACCCAGCCACTGCGCCCGGGTGCTCGACGAGCGGGGTCGGGGCGGCGCACCCAGGGCCAGCAGGTCACCTGCGGCTGGTGCGGCCAACCCGTCGTGGTCCGGGCCCGCGGGCCGCTGCCGAAATGGTGCTCACCGGCCTGCCGGCACCGGGCCTGGGAACAGGACCGCGCAGCCCGCTCCGGCCGCGCCGCCGTCACCGTCGTCGACCGCTACGTCATCGCCGTCCCCGACACCGGACCCGCCTGGAGCGAGCGGCTCGCCACCCTCGCCGACCAGATCTCAGCCGGGCCCCGCCCGATCGCCGACCACCCCTCGACCAGCTCGCCGCCGCCCTGGAACTCACGCAACGCGCCATCGCCAACCGCACCCGCTGGCGCGGCACCTACCGGCACTGACAACCCGGCACACCCAGTGCAGCACCGCGGCAACCCTCCATTGCATTACTCAATGGCTGTGGATGACTCCGGTCTCGACGCGGCCGTCTCGGCGCGGGAGAAAGCAGCCCCGACACGCAGACGGGACCTAGAATGAGCGGGTGACCGCCGCACCGCAGCACCCGGACCTGCACGAGCTGGTCGACCAGCTCAGCCCCGCGCAGGCCGACGCGGTGCGCGCCGTGGTCATCCAGTTCGTCAGCCCCGCCCCGGCCGGCGCCGAGACGTTGCCGCGGCGGTTGCCGTTCATCGGGACACTGGCCGCGGAGGAAGACCTGGCGGAACGATCCGAGGAGATCCTCGAGGAGATCGTCCGCCGCAACGCCGGATGAGCTGCTGATGCTGCTGGCCGATACCGGCCCGCTGGTCGCGGGCGCGAACTCCCGCGACCGCCAGCACCAGGCCTGCCGTGACCTTCTGCTGAACCACCCCGGCCCGATCCTGGTCCCCGCGCCGGTCGTGGTCGAGGTCTGCCAGTTACTCGCCTCCCGCCAAGGCACCGCAGCCGAGGCGGCGTTCCTGCGCACGCTCGGCACCGACGCCCTCACCGTCGTCGACCTGGAGCCAGCTCGTGGCCGCGTCGTTCCTCGAAAACTTGCCTCTAGGGAGTCAGGAGGGAGCGGGGCTCCGTAATCTTGTTGGGCCGCGTCTGCTACACCAACTTGGGCAGATTGGCTGACGGCATGATCTGCCGCAGAAGCAGGCTCGATGGAACTCCCTGCGGCTACGACTTGGGGTCGCGCAGATTCCCTCGCCGATCACTTCGCTCGATACGGTGGTGACTTCGGTGCTGCGACCGAAGCTGAGTACGCCGAACGGGGGTCTGGCTTGTTCCAGAGCGGTCTGCGCGAGGGCCTGCCTACGAAGATCAACCCCAGGGACGGATCCATCCGCATCTATGACGCCGTGGCGCACTCTTGGCCTCCTTGTCGCGCTACTGGGCATCGCGCTGGTCGTCTCCGGCCCAGTAGCGTCAGCCGGAACCCGCGCACCCCTCCGCCCCTACAACTGCGACGCCGGTCAGTTCAGGGAGCGATGTCCGCGACGCGGCGGCGCAGCGGTCGCTCGCGGATTCGGCCGCACCCTTGGGGCGCCCTCAGGGGCAAGTGGGTGTGGCAGGCGAGCAGACACCGCGAGTAGGCGGCGATCACCCAAGTTCGGCTGCGGTCTTTGCCGCAGAAGCAGGCGGAGCTAGGTTCGCCGCAGAAGCAGGAGGCGCGGCGAGAGGCGCCGACTTCATCGCCAGTTCGGAGGCAACATCGTGTCCACCAGTCGGGCTCGGTTCGAGGGCGGTTTCAGGGATGCAGGTTCTCCGAGCTCGCCGGGGACATCGCCGGGGATGCAATACACACTGCCTGATGGCTCCTTGGTGTGCGTGATGGAAGCGTCCGGGCAGGCGCCACTGAGGGCGTTGTCCACCGACTCCTACGGCAACGCGATCAATCCGTTCACAGGAAAGCAGCCGCAGCCTCCACCCGGCGTCAGCGGGGCGGCCTGGAGACAGATGATGCGGGATCTGACTCACGTGGAGCCGCGACCATGATCGAACAACTTCGCCGACAGCTTGCACCGAGCCTGCCCCTCACCATCAAGGAGGCTGGCTTCGCAGATCCCACTCTGACGTTGGCCGGTGATGGCTGGGCCCTCAGCTCACTCTCGGCCTGGCGCGTGATCAAGGATGGGGTGCTCGAGTTCGGATGGAGCAACGCCGCGGCCTCGGATTTGGTCTGGGAGCTCTGCGGCCTGTCGATCGTGTCCGTCGAGCCACAGTCTTCGCGAATGAGTGGTGATCCAGCCTTTGAACTCTCAGACGGTCGATGGCTGGAGATCTTCTCGGATCACGCCCTGGACCCGTGGTCACTGAGGCTGCCAGACTTCACGTTCGTCGGCTCGCCCTCCGACCCGTCGCAAGCGCGCTGAGCGTCTTGCTGAAGATCGCCCCCAGTCGCCCGCGGCTGTCCGGCGCCCGCCATGACCACCACCACGCCGCAGGCCTCCAGGGCGGCCCCTGGTCCTGACGGTCCTGGGAGGGGATCTGTCGCCGGCGAATCTCTCGCCTGCTTGCTCGTGGTGCAACCTGTCTAAGGGGCGCGGATGGCACCTGTGAATCCGCCGGCCGGGTATGTGGGCGAGTGGCCACCGTCGTTCTGGCCGTCACGCATGCAGGACTGGTGGAGCGCGTCGTGCGGCGAGGTTCCGTAGTGGCTGGCATTGCGACTCATTCCAATCCGGTAAGGCGCCCAACCCCGAGCTTCATGCTCCGAGCTGCTCTGGACGACATCGAAGGCAGCCAGAATTCGAGCAGCTCTGGAGTAACGGCTGGACCAGAACCTCTTCGAGATCTGCTGTGTTCCCTTCTTCGCCTACGGCCTCGCGCTGGGGGATGTCGTGCGCGCCGACCCCGACACTGGCTATGTCATTCAGTCGGTCGAGAATCGGTCGGGCAACGGTGTGGCTCGCGTCGCCGTCAAAAGCCCTGACGGCGTAAATCAAGTGCACCTGCGTCTTCATGATCTGCTTCAGCGCTCGGTCTATTTGCGCGAGTGGTTTGCGCGGGGGTATGTCGCGATTCATCTTGAGCAGGGGCGGCAGCACGATGACTTGCTTGCTGGTCTTGCTGAGCTTGGTGACGCTGTGGAGATCGAGCAAATCTGACCTGAGACCGCCCCAACCGCCGGTCACCCTTCACCTACGGAGGGCCTTCCTACTTGGGACTATCGGACTCTAGGCAAGCCCATGTTCCCCTGTAGGACAGGCACTTCCGTTGACTTACCCCACGTGTCGCGGACATTCATGTGAAAGACCCAGGCTAGTGATCGTTTAGCGACCACATAACTATGCCGAGTGCGGTCCTCGTCTCGCCGTTCAACAGGCCCCGACGGCACAGCGGTGCGCCTCGGCTGTCTTACAAGCGGGTGGTCGCTGGTTCGAACCCAGCCGTGCCCACAAACCCTTTTGACCTGCACAGATGCACGAACGCGACTGATCAACGTCGAGGCACAGCGCATTAGCCACATAGCTGTGTCGGCTCGGACCATGACGCCTAGCGCTGTCGAGAGCCTCGTGGGGCCGTGGCGCCGATCGCTGCGCGCCCGCAACCTGAGCGAGAAGACCATCTCGACGTACACCGACTCCGCTGCCCAGTTCGCCCGGTACCTCGACGCTGAGGGGCTGGCGGTCACCACAGTCCGGGAGATCACCCGGGGGCATGTGGAGGGGTTCCTGGCCGGGGTCCTCGCGGTCCGCCGCCCGGCGACCGCGCATGCCCACCACCGGGCCCTGGTTCAGTTCTTCAAATGGTGCGGTGAGGAGGGCGAGATCCACCGCTCCCCGATGGAGTTCCTGCGGCCGCCGATCGTGCCGGAGGTCCCGGTAGCCGTCCTCGCGGACGATGACCTGCGCCGGCTGTTGAAGTCCTGCGAGGGCCGGGACTTCGTGTCCCGGCGGGACACCGCGATCCTCCGGCTGCTGATCGACACCGGCATGCGGCGGGGCGAACTGTCCGGGATGACCATCGACAACCTTGACCTGGACCAACAGGTCGCGTTCGTAGTCGGGAAGGGGCGGCGCCCACGCGCCGCCCCGTTCGGGGCCCGGACCGCCGTCGCGTTGGACCGGCTCGGCTGTGCACGGGTGAGAGCGAGGCGACTGGTGATGAACACCAGCGCCGGGTGTTTCGGGAGAAGGCCCACACGATGCTGCGGCCGGGGCCCGCGGTCTGGTGGCGACGGGCCAAAAACGTGGCCCGGCTTGGTAGCGGGCAGGGCAAGCTGCGGCCGCTGCGGCACCGGCCTGGTGGCTGACCGCCGTCACCGACGCCGGTTTCCGTGATGTGATCTACGAACATGTGGTGCCGAAGCGGGCATCGTCACCGGCCGGACGTCGATCACCGACGACGTTCATCCACCCCAGAGGACCGCAAGTGGTGATTTTCGGACCGGTGGGGCCGAGTTTCCGAGGCTTACTGAGCCGTGGACGGCGCCGTCTTCATGAAGGACCCCCCCTGACCGTGGCCGCGGTGTCGGCTCCGCAGCACGCGAAGCGCTCCGCTAAAACGGCTGCGTCCTTGGCCTGCGTGCCGGACACTCGCGGAAAAGCGGAGTGCCATTACTGATGGCCGAGTGATGTGAGCTAGTGCCGCATCAGGCAACTTTCGCCCTCTTGATGGTTTCGGCCTTGGTGACGATCTTTCGTAGCCGTGGGTGGGTCGCTGCGTGCCGGTTCCGCCAGCCGATGTAGCGGCGGATCATGCTGGCTT
>JAABUZ0100001852.1_pt1 | contig 37907 bp, 34 predicted proteins | sample 5562091 | NCBI WGS metagenome assembly JAABUZ01 (sample SAMN12813069, study PRJNA571459) | rock metagenome | isolation source: Antarctica rocks | place: Antarctica: Victoria Land, Linnaeus Terrace sud | collected 2015-12-21 | reverse complement strand
TCGTGAGCGTGCTCCATCGGGCCGGGTGGCGCACGATTGCCGCGCGGTTGCGCTTCTACAGTGGGAACCCGCATGCCGCACTCGCCGTACTCGGTATTCCTATGATTGAGAACGCATAAGCCCTGCGCGTTATGACCCACCTCCTCGACAGCGATTGGATCATCGATTGGCTGAAGGGGAGATCGCCCGCCATCGCGCTCGTCCAAACGCTCGCCGCCGACCCGTTGGCGATCAGCGCCGTGACGTATGGCGAGGTGTTTGAAGGCATCTATTACGGCCAGAATCGTCGGGAGATCGAGCGCACATTTCGTCGGTTCCTTTATGGCGTGACGGTCCTTCCCGTGACGCGCCCCATCGCGCACCAGTTCGGCATCATTCGCGGCGATCTCCGCCAACGGGGGCAGGGGATTGGCGACCCGGATGTCTTCATCGCCGCGACGGCGATGCACCACGCGCTCACGCTCGTGACGCAAAACATCCGCCACTTCGGACGGATTCCCGGGCTGGAATTGTATCAACCATGACGCAGAAACCGACGCGATAACCGGAGAAGCACACGATGAACGAGCCGCTCCTCATCAATCTGGAACATCCGGACGAGGAGACCGCCCGCATCTTCGCTGCAGCGAATACGCATCCCGTGCGCGTGGAATGCGACGGCGTCGTCTACCGCATCGAGCGGGAAGATCGCTGGCTGTATTATCACCCCGAGGGAATGCAGGGGAAAACGGACGAGGAACACCGCGAGCGGGAACAAGAGGATTTCCGCCGGATCGTCCGGGAGGCGAAGCCGAAAGCGAAGAGCCTGGAGTGGGGACCGGAGACGCGCTACGGCCGGGAGGATGATTACAACAATGGCTACAACGAGGCGCTCGACGAGTACGAGGAAGCACTCCTGGAGCGGTTAGAGACGAACGGCTGATTGATGTCCCGACGAAAACACGCCAAATGACAGCCTAACTATGACCACCAAAGCCTGAAGATGGGGCACCCACCTGGACGATCCGCGAGCGGAAATACCAGGAGGTAGTAACAGCGGGACACATACGGAAAGGGACGGCCGTTGCCGTACGCAAATCGGTACACAGTCAAGGCAAGGTTGCAGCAGGGGATGGCTGAACATGACGTTTTCGCGAACATAAGCCGAGTGTTCGATACACGGGACGGTCGCGACATGCTGGACGGATGGTTGTGGTGTCACGACACGTCAGTGGTCATCTCGCTGGTGTCCCCACTTCCCGATCGGCACGCGGTGCTCCTCCTGCCTGACGAGCAATCCGAGCACATCATCCTTGAGGATCCCATGTGGGGCATTCGGGATGGCGAATCATACTGCGAGGTCCGGTTCACCGGCGAAAAATATGTGCGCGAAGGGTCCTCCTGATGAGAATTAGCCCCATTCTCTCGAGACAAATCGCGCAGGCCGCAACGAACCAACCCTATCGTCAGATCGAGGCGCTCGATACCGGCCGATTCGCGGAGTGGTTGACGCAGCGAGACGTGGCGATATCCTGGCAGGAGATCCACCACCTGTGGAGCATCGGACTCCTCCATTCCCTTGCCGTCCTGCAACCCGCCTTTGACTTCATCCCAGAGGACCGCGAACGCTTCACCGCAGTCGATCTCGGCTACGAGGTGGAAGGCTTCGCCGATTGCGGCTCTGAACCGTGTGAAGTGAACACCTTCTCTCCCGCCGCGAATCTACCGATCGAACTGCGAGAACTTGTGCTCTGGCATCCCTTTCAACTCTGGACGGTCGCAGACCTGTACGTCCCCTACAAAAACTACTGCTCACTGCAAGGGTGGCGGAACGAGCCCCACGATCGGTCGGCGCAGATCAGGAACGCATATCAAGCGTTGCATGGGATACTCGTGAATCAGCAGAAGAACGAGCGGCACCACGAGTATCTCAAGGTCGAGGCGTTGCTGCTGCAAGTCGAACCACTTGTTCATGCACAACTCGATACGCGCGTGCGAACCCACCCGTACGCGGGCGAGTCCTTCGACGGTTACTATGTATGGGCGAATGCGCAGGACGGTCCCGGTATCCTGACGACGGTAGGGCTGACCGTCGAGCAGGTCACCTCATGGTACGAGTCGCTCGTGCACGCCGCACGAAGCTCCGACCCGCTCCGCGAATGGCGTTTTCTCATGCGCCATATCCGGCACGGTAAGCGAGAGGAGTTGAAGGGAGTCGCCCTCCGCGCGCATTCCCTGTACGACGCAGCGGAAATACTCAGGCGGTATCTTGAGACGTACCACGCGGAGACGTTAGCGGAACGGGGTATCGTGCTCCTCGAAGAACATGACATGAGCAAGATCGGAGACCCCAGCGAGATTCGAGCCTTCAACCAGCGATTCTACACATCCGCGCGCATCGCCGATGCCGACCGCACGGTACTCCGACGGATCATCCGCGAGTTCGATCTTGACCCGCAGCCACGGATGACATGGTTTGTTGAGGGCGATACGGAGGACGCATTCCTGAAGCATTACGCGGCAGCGATGCATGCCGACTTGGCGAAGATTGGTGTCGAGGTCATGAATGTGGAGGGCGTGGGGGGACTCGATAGCAGACGGCTGAGGCTGCTGTTGGACCGTTTCAAGCGTGAGGAATGCTTCACCTTCGCATCGGTGGATGCAGATAAGCGAAACGATCACATCCGCCAACTGCGAGTCTTCGGGCGCGATGAGGTCTTGTCTCTCGGCTGGCACTTGTTCGAGCCGGACTTCGAGGGGGCGAACTTCACAATCGAGGAACTCGTCGCGGTCGCAAAGGGGATGGCGGCTGCCGATGGCTACGAGCTTGACCTTTCGGTGGACAGGGTCCGTGACCGAATGGACCAGACGAAGGAGGCAGTCGGCAAAGCGCTGGAGAATCTCGCGAGTCTTGCGAAAGGCACAGCATGGGGTGAGGCGTTGAGCCAATGGGCGATCGAACACGAAGAGTGCCCTGAAGAGCTGCGCGATGCGCAGGGAAACAGGCCGATCAAGACGCTTTTGCTTCAAGCGCGGCGAGCGCAGACGAGCAGTTATTACGCCACAGTGCGAGACCTGAAGGTTGACCAGAACGGGAAACGGGTGGCGCGATCGGAATAGTCACCGCGTCGTCTTTTCCCATTCCCCGACACGAGCAATCAAGCCGGTTGGTGAACGACCAATCGGCTACCCCGCCGGATGGACAAAGGATATCGTCGTGTTCCGGAGCAACGTCAGTGAAGCGCGGAAGATCAGCCACCAGACGATCGTGATCGTTGGAAAGGACTGTCCACCGAGCGACGAGGAAGAAGGAGCATGACCGCATATCCGCGACGAACCGCTCATAACTGGTAAGATTGTTGCGCACCATTTCGGCACACCGCCCGTTAACACAGGTGATGATCGGTAACTGAAGGACAGGCGTTGTGGGTAGGGAGAGCAAACATGGCGGTTGAACGCGCGCCACAGGTACGGCGGTTTGCGTCCCCAACGAACGGGACGAAGCGGGGTGTCCGGCTGGAGTGGGAGGGCAAGAAGACCGAGATCGACGTGCCCGTGCTCCCCTTCCAGATCATCGAAACTATCAACGAACCCCGCCAACAACTGACACTCTTTAGCGCACCGGATGACGCCCGACCCGGCTTCCCGCCAGGATGGAAGAACAAACTCATCTGGGGTGACAACAAGCTGGCGATGGCCGCGCTCGCCGAGCAATATGCGGGGCAGGTAAACCTCGTGTACATAGATCCCCCTTTCAATACTGATGCAGATTTCTCTGTGCAAGTCGCTCTCGACGGTGAGCAAATCGTCAAGGAGCCAGGCATAATCGAACGACATGCGTATCAAGACACCTGGGGACGTGGTTTGGACTCTTACCTGCAATGGTTTTATGAGACGTTGCTGCTGCTCCGAACTATGCTTTCTGCAAAGGGTAGTATTTATATTCACTGTGATTGGCACGTAGGTCACTACATGAAGTTGGTCTTGGACGATGTTTTTGGCATTGACAACTTCCAGAATCAAGTCATCTGGCAGCGTTTTAACTTTCATGCGGATGCCAATAGATACGGTATTGTTTCTGACGAAATCCTTTTTTACTCGCTTGGAAACGATATGATTTGGAATCCGCAAATGGTTCCGATTAAACAGTCATACGTTGACAGTCATTTCAGAAGCCAAGATAGTGACGGCAGGCAGTTTAAGATGGCGGACATCTTGGCGAAAGGGCCTGGCCCTGCCCGCAGGTTCGGCGACCGTACTCTGGAGCCGCCATCCGGCACACATTGGCGCTTCGGTCAAGAGAAAATTGACGAACTCATGGCGCAGAACCGGATTGCGTTCACAAAGCAAGGTACACCGGCCGTGAAAATGTATCTGGATGAGAAGGAAGGCGCGGTCGTCCACAACATATGGACAGACATTGCCCCGGTCAATCCGATGGCAGTCGAGCGCACTGACTACCCCACACAGAAGCCTGAGGCGCTTCTTGACCGCATTATCAAGAGTTCCTCGAATCCCGGCGATCTTGTGTTTGATTGTTTTGTCGGGTCAGGAACGACTGCATCTGTCGCCGAACGTCTCGGTCGTCGCTGGATTGCGTGCGACCTCGGTCGGTTCGCCATACACACGACTCGAAAACGCTTACTCGGTTGGTGCGGTGAGAACAACGAGCGCTGTCGCGGCTTCGAGATTCTCAATCTCGGTCACTACGAGCGTCAGTTTTGGCAGGGTGCCGACGGTGAAGAGACCGACGACGGTACGGCCAAGCGCCGAGAACGCGACTATCTGCGGACTATGCTCGCCTTCTATCACGTCCATCCCCTTGACGGCGCGGATCGCATCCACGGCGAAAAGAGTGGTCGCGCCGTCCATGTCGGCCCGCTCGCTGAGTCCGTCTCGCGCATGGAAGCGTTTGAGGCATCGGAAGCCGCGCTCACCCTTGGCTTTCGTGGGCTCGACATCTTGGGATGGGAGTGGGACTTCGAGTCGAATGAGACCGTCAAAGAGGACGCCAAGATGCGCGGTGTGGACCTCCGGCTCGTCCAGATTCCCGTTGAAATGCTCGATAGTCGTGCCCGCAAACTCTTCCAGGACGGGAAATTGACCTTTCCCGAACTCGCGTCGCTGAAAGTGAAGATCGAATCCCTTCCGGGTCAACGGCGTGCGTATCACGTCCACCTTGAAGACTTCATCATCCCACCCGGCACGCTTCCCGAAGCGCTGCGCGACCGCGTGACGCGCTGGCAGGACTACATCGATTATTGGTCCGTGGATTGGGAGTTCGGCAAGGAGACGCTTCCCGGCGAGCGCGACACCTTTCACAACATGTGGCAGGACTTCCGCACAAAGAAGAAACGCGCGCTCGCCCTCACCTCCGAGCCGCATGACTATGCCACCCCCGGCGCGTACACGGTCGTCGTCAAGGTCGTGGACATCTTCGGCAACGATACGACAGTCAGTCGCAGGGTGGATGTCCCGTGAGGCGGCAGGCGGCGACCAAGGCGGTTTTTCAACCGCGCATCAACGTCGTTTCTCACCGCGTCGGCGATCCGTACGGTATCCCGGATACGCCCACGCGCCGTCAATCCGATTCGCTCTTTGTCCCCGTCCTCCGACAGCAGGTCGCGGACTGGCGGGCGGCAGGCTATGCCGGTGCGTCGCCAACGACGCAACGACTCCTCGCGTGGTGGTTCATCGAGGAGCATCTCGTCGGCAACGTGCCGTGGCGCTACTACTTCGCGCAGCGTGAGGCCGTCGAGACCTTCATCTTCTGCCACGAAGTCAGCAAGACCCGCCGCGTGCAGGACTTGATGAAACTGACCAATCGCGCACCGCGCTACTACACGCCTGCAGATGATCTCTACCCGCGCTATGCGGCGAAGATGGCGACGGGCAGCGGCAAGACGAAGGTGATGAGCCTGGCGATTGTCTGGTCCTACTTCCACAAACTCTTCGAGCCCGCTTCCCCAATGGCGACGCACTTCCTCCTGATCGCCCCGAACGTCATTGTCTACGAGCGCCTCGCGGACGACTTCGGCGACGGGCGTATCTTCAAGGACGATCCCTGCGTGCCGGAGGAATGGTGGCCGGAGTTCAAAATGCAGGTGATCCGTCGTGACGCCGCGACGCCGATCCACACACGCGGCGTGCTCTACCTGACGAACATCCACCAGTTGTATCTCCCCAAGGAAGAGGGCGACGAGGATGGTGCCGCGCCTAGTGGGGATGACGACCCGCTCGCCGGGCTCGATCTCATCACGAAGTTCGCCGGGAAGAAGCCGAAGGCGAAGGCGATCACGACGGTCGAGGTGCCGCTGATCGAACGCGTCGCCTCGCATGATGATCTGCTGATTCTCAATGACGAGGCGCACCACGTCCACGATGTGGACCTCGCGTGGTACAAGGCGATTCTCGACACGAACTCGCGCCTGACGGCAGCAAATGACACCGGTCTCACCGCCGTGCTCGATTTCTCCGCCACGCCGAAGGACCAGAACGGTCGGCTCTTCGATCACATCCTCGTGGACTACCCGCTCGCGACGGCCATCGAGGACGGCATCGTCAAGCGTCCCTATCTCGGTCGCCTTTCGGATGCCAAGGAAGGCGTCTCGCCGAACGCGAGCATGAAGTACCGGATGTGGCTCGACGCCGGGGTGCAGCGCTGGCGCGACTACAGTGCCAAACTGAAGCACACGGGGCTAAAGCCGATCCTCTTCGTGATGGCCGAGGACACCAAGGACGCCGATGAAGTTGCCGCCTATCTGAAGACACTGCCCGATCTCCGCGACCTGTCGGATGGTCGCCAGCGCGTCCTCACCATCCACACCAACCGCAAGGGCGAAATCAAGGAAGAGGCGCGCACCAAGAAGGATCGGGAGGAACTTGATCGCCTGCGCGAACTCGCGCGCACGGTGGACTATGCCGACAACCCGACGCAGGTGATCGTCAGCGTGCTGATGCTGCGCGAGGGCTGGGACGTGAAGAACGTCACCGTCATCGTCGGCATCCGCGCGTTCACCGCGAAGGCGAACATCCTCCCGGAGCAGACGATCGGGCGGGGCGTCCGCCTGATGTCCCCGATGGGGCCGAACTCCGGCTGGGATGAGCAGGTGGATGTGATCGGCACGCCCGGCTTCGAGCGGTTCGTCCTCGGTCTCGAAGAGGAGGGCGTCGAGTTCGGCGCGGGCGACATTAAGCAGCCGCCGAAGTTCGTCATTATTGCGGTGCAACCGGAGCGCCGGGACCTGTACGATGTTGAACTTCCCCGTCTCACCCCCGCACTCTACAAGTCTGCCGACACGCTCGCCAGCCTAACGCTCGACCAGATCCCGGTTCGCACCGTCGCCATCGGCAGTTACACCGAGAACGAGGTGCAGGAGTATCTGCGGATTGACGCCATCACGCGCGAGAAGAAGGACTCCTTCAAACTCCGCCTCCCCTATCCCGCCGTGCCGAACGACATCATCGCCTACTGGACCGAGCGCATCCTGCGGACGACGAAGTTCCCCGGCCGGTTCAACGTCATCGCCCCGCTCGTGCGCGAGTACGTCGCCAAGGTGCTCTTCGGCGGTCCGACGCAGTGGGAGAAGCGCACGATCCTCCGGCGGTTATTGGATGAGGAAGTCGGGGAAACGCTTGTCGGCGCGTTCGTGGACGCGATCAACCGCATCAGCGTCATCGAGCAGGAGCCGGAGGAAGAGAACGCCGCGCTCTCGGTGGCAACCTGTGGCGACTTCCCGTGGAGCGGCGCGACCTATCCCGGCAAGAAGACCGTCTTCAACCTCATCGCCTGCGACAGTGCATTAGAGCGGGAGATGGCGGAGTTCTTCGACATCGTGCCCGATGTGGAGGCGTACGCGAAAATCGTCACGCAGATGCGCTTCACCATCGAGTATGTCAGCACGACCGGCAAGCTGCGCTTCTACCGCCCCGACTTCGTGGTCAAGACAGCTGGTGGCATGTATCTCGTGGAGACGAAGGGGCGTGAGGATGCGGACGTGGCCCAGAAGGATGCCCGCGCCGCCCAATGGTGCGCCGATGCCACCCGGTTGACGAGCGTGCCGTGGCAGTTCGTCAAGGTGCCGCAGGACATCTTCGAGCGCACCACGGCCACGTCCTTCGCCACGCTCGTCGCGCACGCGCGGGTCGTCACCAATCCCATCGCGGTGGAAGCCTTGCCGCTTCTCGATCTCCTTGGGACGGAGCAGCCCACACTACCTCCCACCGATCAGTCAACGGCGACCATCCCGGAGCCGGTCTCCACCGAAGTCGACGTTGACCAGACGAATGAACTCGCTTCCCCGCCGCCCCCGGCGATTGATCTCTCCCAGTTCGTCGCGCTCTCCGAACTGCAATCGCTCCGGGCGGAGATGAGCGCACAGATGCAAACGATGCTGGCGCATATCGAGGCGCTGGTGAAGCGTGACGTCGCCCCCCAGGTGGATCCGATGGAGGCGCGGATCCAGGCGGCGGAAGTCAAGGCATGGGAAGAGACCGAAGCCGCACTCAAATCCTTCTGGACGCTCCTGGACGACCAGTCGCGCAACGAACTCGTGCGCGCGTCCTTTTTGATGCTGACGCCGCCGCCGCTCCTGCCCGGCCCGATCCGCGAGAGCGCGCCCGCCGAGGCGGTGGTTGCCATCGCCCGCGCCTTCGAGCGCGAGTTGCACCGCCATGTCATGGGGCCGCTCGTCGCGACGTTGCAGGGTGAGCGGAGCCTCGTCGCGAACGGCAGGATGGTCAACCTTCCCCGCAACATCCCGCCGACGCTGGATGAGTCCGAGCGCCTCCTCGCGCAGTGCGGCGACCTGCCGACGGCGAAGGCATTTCTCGAACGGCGCTTCTTCCATCCGACCGAACTCTGGCAGACCGTGCCGGTCTTTATCTCGAAGTTGCGCGCGGTGCGAAATCGGGCGGCGCATGGCGACACGAAACCGGTGACACGAACCGAGGCTGGAGAGGTATGGGCAGTGGTGATGGATCGAAGGGCGAAAGAGATGCCTTCCCCGTTCTTACCGATGCTCTCCGATTAGGTGGTATGCCGGTTTCCGCGTACTATGTGGCTTCTTGCGGATCGAATGCGCCGGGATACGGCCCAACTGGCGGCAGTGTGGGCAAGAGGACGTGTGTCACGCTGTACTGCCCGTACTCATAGCGGCTGAAATGCGTAATATCGAACGGACGCCGGCCAGGCGGCGGCGAATCGAGCGTGAGGATGTAGCCGAATGGCCAATACGAAATCTCCGTGAAGACAGACATTTGCGCGACTTCCAGAGTGTCCATGTTTACGTCGAGTTTGCCCGCCACATTCATGGTGCGAAACCGGTTCGACGGGTTGTAGTACGTGAAGACCCGGTACTTGGGCGAGAGATAGCGACGGTGCCGGTTGAGGACAAAGTCCACGAGTTCGTCATTCGCGGCGGCAAATCCCACCGGATTGACCGAGAAGAACATGGTGATAATCTGCTTGATGACTGAGAGGGCATCAACGTAATACGGGTAGTGGAGCGTCGGCGTGCCACCCGAGCGGATGAGCAAATCAGCGCCTTGCTGACACCAGCGGATGAACCCATTGCCGTACCAAGACCCCGTAGCGTTGTTGCAGCGGTGACAGAGTGAGTACGCGCCGAATCCCTCTTTCAGCTCAAGCGGCGTGTACTCTTTCCCAGACTGCGGATCAACGCTCGCCTCAAACGGTGTGGCGATAATTGGCCGGTCGTTGAACGCCTTCTGAGGCGGAACGTGCTCAAACGAGAGTTCGCCTTCGCGGCCGCAGAGTCGGCAGGTACCGCGAACCTTGGGCTTCTTCTTCGCCATCCCCTATCGTCCTTGAAAGGTGCAGAAGCACCCGTGAGAGAAGTAGAAAGAGCGACGTCATTGTCGCTCCCGAAGTTACAGGTGGCTGTCATTACTCCCCCTACTTCTTCTTGCTTGGCCGCTTTGTCTGCGAGAGATCGCTGGCCGCTACCGACTTCTCCTTCGCGGACGATTTCGGGTTCGACAGGATCTTGCTTGCGAGGCTCGCGTCCTTCTTGCTCGTGGGCATCTTGGTTACCTCCTTTCCTAAGAGCCTCCACCATATGGTGGGCACGCCGATTGTACCCCCTACAGGATGTTATGTCTACGTACAGTACGTATTGCCCTGATTCGGGTGTGGACGACACTCGCCAAAACAGAACATCTGCCCTACACTAAATAACGCGTTATTGGCTTCATCTAAGGACGGTGACAGGTGAAAATCGAGCTGAAGCATATCGTCTACGTCATGATTTTCGTTGGGCTGACGACTCTCTTCCAGGACGAACTCAAGAAGGGGCTCCACCAGATTGGCTTGCGATAGGTAGGGACGATGGCAGAAACCGTGGAGAGACCACCGCTTACCGTAGCGAACGCATCGGGCTATTACCTTGTGCCGCTGATGTGGATCGGATCAGGGCCGCGTTCTGATGCTGCCCAAGATCAGATCGCACACATGGGACGAGAAGTCTATCGCCGGATGCTCTCTGATGGCACGACCGTGAAGGTAACGAGCGATGGTCTATTCCTGTTTGACTTTACTGCATCTCGGTTCTCGCTCGCGCATGACCTAACGGAAGCCGATTGGTGGGAGGACGCAGAGCCCAAAGTGGCCCGCCGTTTGCAAATCATGAACACCCATCTCGCTTGCCTCTATAGCGCGATGCATTCCCTCCATGAGCCCATGATTGAAAAGCGGTATCTGAACCGATCAGACCTTATCCTTGCAGAGACGCTCGACGCCCTTGCTTATCGATACTCGGGCCCTGAAATAGCTGCACTTTACTTGTCGCAACACCCCGGCGTTCTTCGCGCCATCCCGGAGTTGGGAAATCCGGGGTTTACCGGCCGCTGGCATAACCACACGATCAAAGTGGAATCCGTCATCCGATCGTTTGATCTCTTATCGTTTGCTCTATCTAAGGGGTTCGAGAGCCGATTGATGCGATTTTCCGGGAACATACTCCGGTCTGCCGTTGCGATGGAAAATGACGACACCGGAGCAGCAATCATTGAAGCCTGGACGGTCGTTGAAGACTTTCTCGTATTTAGGCCCAGTGTTACGGAAGCTGCTATGAGCCGCAATCTGCAAGGTGCTTCTGGGGCGCAATGACCGTCATCTAACGGTACGTTGGCATCCTCAGCGATGAGGAAGTGCCGAGAATTACCAGAGTCGGCACTTCCTGCCGGTACAGAGAGCGTTCATACGAGCAAAGGCGCGGCCAATCTAGCAAGAATAGGGTCAAGTGCCGTGTCTTTTCCGAGAATCGGCACTTTCCAAGCAGGGATGGATGTGGGACGACGAGGAAATCGCGTGCGAATGGCGAATGCGTTTGCCAGATTGCGGCTGGTGACACGTTCCGTAACACTGAGCCATGTACGCGCTTCGCCGCTGCACCGAGAGTGATACTGCTGGCGAAGTCACTTTAGCAGTTGATGAGGGTGGAAAAGGTACGGAAACGGCCCGGATTTGGGCTGTTTTGAGGCTCCCCCGGACTTCGCCAGCAGTATCGAGAGTGGTCAAGAGCCGGTATGTTCTGGCTAAGTGTGTTCTCCTCTCGCTAATCTGCGAGCGTGTTGGGCGGAGGTGGGGGGCGACAAGACGACGCGGTTCAGCAGCCTCCTCTCGCCCTCACGCCCCGCTCCCACTACGCCTCGTAGTGCGACAGCAACTCGCTCAGCGGGCCGGGCGGCGGGTTGTTCAGGTCTACCCCCGTCACAGCCGCCAGCTGCCCCTTGAACCAGACGTCGAACTCCTCTTTGGATTGCGCGAACATGCCGAGCGCCCTGCCGAAGTCCGCGCTCTCCATGTAGGCGACGATCAGGTCGCCATTCGGTGTCTGCTGGAAGAACCAGAGCTCCTTGGTGATGCCGATCTTCCGCTCGGAGGCGGCGTACTGCCCCTTGCGCGGCCCCTCCAGTTCGGTCAGGAAGGCGCGGGCGTCCGCGCTCTTGCTAGGCTGGATCGGGAGCGCGAAGCCGATATGATCCATACATGTTCCTCCCCATGATATTTCCTCGGCAGCGCGATTTGCCGCCACTGCCAGGCATAACGACGCGGAGTGTTCGCGGGTTTCGCATTCGCTGGAGCGTCGCTGTACCGTGCGCGAGTGCAACGCGCACATGTGATGCGCCGATCCGCGAGGGGGTTCACCCTTCACCAAACACGCTCTCAGACAGGCCAGCCGGATTGCCGTGCCATCGCCTGTAGCCCGGTCCACTCCTGGCCCGACGCGGGAGCGCTTTGCGCGGCCGGTAGGGCCGCTGCGCCGACAGTCGGCGCGCAGGCTCCGCCGAACGGACCCGGAGGCACCGCGAAGTCCGGTGCGGAGAGGTCCGCGTCGTGGAAGTCGAGTTCGTTGGCGAGATTGTTCGCCTCGCGGTCGCGCACTGTAAGCGGCTCGAGCCGCCAGCGCCGCTCGATCAGTTTGAGGACCGAGGTGTGATCGTAGACGCGGTGCGGGACGTGCCCCCGTCGCGACCAGGGCGAGATGAGCAGGCAGGGCACGCGGAAGCCGCGCAACCCGCTGTTGTCGCCTGCGGCCCGGGTGATCGGCGGAATCGGCACCACCTCGGGGCGCACATGCTCGAAAAAGCCGCCCCACTCGTCGAAGTTGATGATGAGCAGGGTCTTGTCCCAGGCCGGCCCCGACTTGACCGCCTGATAGATCTTGTTGAGGAAGACCTCGCCATTGCGGATGTCGGCGTGGGGATGGTCGTCGTTCGAGATTCCCTGATCTTCACCGAAAAAGATCGGGTCAATAAACGAGACCTGGGGCAGCGCCCCTGCGGCGCAATCGGTGAGGAACTGCGGGAACAAATGGCTGATCGGCAGGTATTTCGCCCCCCACAGCCCGAGGAAGGGGAGGTCGCTGTAGTAATAGCGGCCCGTCAGTCCCGCCGTCGCGAGCCGGTCCCAGATCGTGGGTAGGGTGGAAAGGGTGAGGGTGTTGTGGATGCGGTCGGTCTGTGCGGCATGCTGGTACATGCGGTTCGGGAAAGTCTCGGCGAGGATCGCCGCGAAGTAGTGGTCGCAGGTTGTCCAGTGGGGGGCCGCTTTGCCGAGGAAGGCGAGGTCGCGCTCCGTGTAGTAGCCGATCGAGTAGACATCGTTCGTGCCGGCGCGCAGCCAGCCGTCGCACTTGCCATCGTCGTACTCGACCCGACCGCCCTCATAGGAGTGGTCGGGATCGGGATGCCCGCAGCCCTGATAGTCGGGGGCCAGCGGGTACGTCGCATGGCGCGCTTCTGCCTTGTCCACGTACGAAAGTCCCGCCTGGCGCCCGTCCGCTCGCGGCAGCCAGCCGAGGAAGTGATCGAAGGAGCGGTTCTCCATCATCACGAGGACGACATGCTCGATCTTCGCCATGTCCTCATTCCGCGGCTCGTCGTCGGCTGCGGCAACCTCGCCGCCCGCCCACGCGCCCCGGCTCAGCGCGGCTGCTCCAGCCGCCCCGGCAATACCGGTCATGAGCCCGCGCCGCGAGAGCGTGATCGGGGAGCCGCTCATACTTCGCGCGCTGCCTGCCTGTTCCGCTGTCATGCTGTTCCCTCCTTCGAGTATGGGGTCACCACGATGCGGTGACCCCGTCCGGTCTCGCTACTTGCTGCTGTTTGCGCGATCTAGCAGGCTCTTGCCTTGATCCACCAGCGATTTCGCTTGCGATTCGTCGTTCGTCTGCGCGCTGGCCCGGTCGCGGTCGCCGCCCTCATCCCCGAACGCCGCGCGCTCGAGGATCGCGGACATCTGGGTCGCGAGCGCGTCGCGCAGGCTCAACAACTGCCCCAACTGGCGCTCGGTCTCGGCGTACGCGCCGTCGTTCGTCGCGTCGCCGCTCGCCAGCGCGCGGGTGGAGATCGCCAGCGTCGCCAGCCCGAGTTGGCCGACCGGGGCGTTGATCTGCTTGTAGACCTCCGCCAGTTCGATCAGCGCCGCGCGATGCGCGCGGAAGCCCTCGGGCAGGGCGCGCTGCTCGAGGATCTCGGCCAGCAGGCGGCCTTGATGCGCGTAATCGTCCTTCAAACCGAGGAGCGCCAGCATCGTCGGGCGGATATCGGTGTGATCGGACCAGACGTCCTTATTGACGCCCATCGGGCGCACGCCGGGCCCGACGATCCCCAGCCAGGTGACGTTGATGTCCGGCGCAACGCCGCCGTGATTCCAGGCGAAGTTCGCGTTCTCACTGACGCACGGCTTGGCGCAGTTCGGCGGCCCCGAGACGAGGAAGTAGTCCGGCTGGGCGAACATCGTCACGGTAGGGGTGCGTGCCGGGTCGGCGTTCACCATGTGGAGGATCTTCATCTGGAGCGGGTTAGCCAGATGCTTCGTCAGGTGGTCCGTCTCGTTCGTCAGCGGATTCTGCGCCGTGAGCCTGGCAAGCGCCCGCTCGAATGCGCGGGTGTTGGGATCGTTGGCCGCCGGGTTGCCGTTCAGGTAGAAGTTCGGCGCCATGTCCGCATGGACACCGAACGGCGTGGTGATCTTCTGCTCCGTCGCGAGCAGCCCGGTCACGTTGACATTCAACTCGCCGATCTTGCTGTAGGTGCAGGGAATCGTGACGCCGTCACAGCCTGCGGGGGAGGGCGCCCCCCCGACGAAATGATCGCCCTCGTCCGCAGTGAAGACGAAGAGCGTGTTCTTCGCGGTGATCCCGTCCTTTTCCAGCCGGCCGAAGAAGGTGGCGAAGGCATCATCGTACGTCTTCAGCTGCGCGACATACCCGGCCTCCCCGGGTCCGAACGGCCCGCCATTGCCGGTATGCGGTTCATGGGCATCGGCGATATACGCATACGTCACCGGCACGCCGTGCTCCTGCATCGCCGCGACGTAGGAGAGGGAGACGGCGGGCGTCATTCCGTCAAAGCCGGGGAAGCCCTGGCAGCCGCCACAATCGGGGTTTGTGATCGGGTGCCCTCCGAGATCGGTGAGCACCCCGTTCGGGCTGATCTGCGGCGCCACATATTTATGCCCGAAAAGCGCGTTGAAGTCGGCATACCCGCCCGGTTCGTCGGGCAACTTGTCGGCAACGCCGCCATTCTTCGTGACACACAACGCGGCACCTTTGGCGCAATGGACGCCAATACCGACGAAGTCGGCGTACGCCTGCGCGTCGGGCTCACTCGCCTGCAGCGAACCGGTACCGAACACGTCGGCTACATCAGGCTTCGTATTCTCCAGACTGGTATTCGCCATCGCGACCGAGCCGACGTTGCACCCCGCGCGGGTATAGGGAACCCACGGCGCTGGAGCGATCTTTCCTTGCAGATCGATCATGTTCGGCTTGGTGTCGGTCGGTACTGCGGTGAATGCGTCCACAGGATCCGTCCAGTAGGCGAAGGATCCTGCGCCGGTGCTCGTGCCATCCGGATTGAAGTAGCGGTAGCTGTTGCCGATCGGCATGCCGTGGCGGTCACCATAGACCCCGGTCAGCGACGTAAGGATATCGGTGGCGGTGTGGGAAATCAGCGGCGTGTGATGGTCGGCGAGCAGCGTGCCGTTCCCCTTGAGGAAGTTGAGCAGGTGCGGCATCTGCTCGAGATCGGACGGGACGTTGGGGTTGTCGCGCGAGAAGTGCAGGTTGTCGAACTGCACGTAGATGACATGCTTCGTCGCCCCATCCATGGCGGGCAAGTCGCAGCCGTCCGGGGCGGCGGGGGCGGCCGCCCCGGACGCGGGCAGGAATCCGAGGGTGCCGACGAGCAGGAGCGCGGCGACGGCGACCCGGAACGGCACATTCCGCGTCAGCGACGCGATCAGACGGACAGACATGTGGATTTTCCCTCCTCATTGATACCGCGCGAGCAGCCAGCGGCGATCACGCCGCGAGGCCGACCGGCATCCCGGAAGGATGCCGGGTACCGCCCGAGCAATGACGCGATTCAGCTCCGTCGCAAAATGGATGGGACGTCCCGCACCGCTCCACCGTAACAGGAGGATGTTAGGTCGAGCTTAGCAATACATGAACATTCGAGGCGGTGAATCGTCACCCCGACTGATGACAACCGTGTGCATCTCTCGCCTGGTCAGCGAGGCGGAAGGATTGCGAATCCCGAGCAAGGGGACGATCCGGGGGGCGGGGGCGCGGGCCTTATCGACCCGGCGCTCCACCCGGGCGATCCGTGCGCCGGTGGGCGAAATCGAAGCAGTCCGACATGTCGTCGGCCGCAGCATCGATGCTGCCGAGCGGAGCCAGGCCGAATACCGTCCCGCAGAAGCGCACCAGGCTGGCGTGGGAGCGGACCGCCGTCGAGCCGCTGGTCACCGACGAGATGTGGTTCCGCTTCGCATACGGGCTGAGCACCAGGCAGCCGACGCGCGGCCCGAAGCGGAACTGCGAGTTGTGATAGCCTTGCGGACCCCCGCCGGCCCATCGCTCCGCCAGCGGCGGCTCGACGTGGTCGAACCACCCGCCCCAGTCGTCCCAGGTGATGAAAATGGCCGTGCTGTCCCAGTAAGGACTATTGGCCACGTTGTTGACGCGGTCGACCGTCCAGCGCATGCCCGCCGAGACGGAATCGGTCGGATGCTCGCTCTGGCCCCCGCCGCGTCCGTGGCCGTGCGACTCGCTCGCGTACAGCCACGACACGCTCGGCAGCGTGCCCGCGTCGATGTCGCGGTCGAAATCGTCGGACGACACATTGTGCGGGCTGTGGGCGAGCGCCGCGATATGCTGATGGTAGAACCCGCCATAGTTGCGCCACGTCAATCTCTTCGCTTCCAGGCTCGCGGGCAGCGAGGGCATGTCGAAGGGCGGCTGCGGTTGGAAGGTGCGATGGGCGCTGCTGTTGTCGATGATCGGCGAGGTGGCGGCGATCAACATCAGATGGTTGGGCTCGGACTGGCTCGCCACGGCGGTGAAGTAGTTGTCGCAGAGGGTATATTGCCGCGCGTAGGCGAAGTAGGCCGGGATATCCGCCTCGAGATATTGTTCGCGGCGCGCGCCGTGCGGCGGCGGATCGGCGCGGCGGAGCCAGGCGGCATGGTCATGGCGCGGATCGGACGGCGGCTGATCGAGCGCCCGCAGCAGCCCGGTGACGCCGTCGGCGCCCGGGAAGGTACCGAAGTAGCAGTCGAAGGTGTGGTTCTCCTTGACGATAATCACGACGTGTTCGATGGGCATCGCTGCTGCCATGGGAACTCTCCTTCGCATACGTCATCTCCCGTGCAACGTAGCACCGGAGACCATCGCGCGGTGTTATCGGTGTGTGGCCGTTGGATGTGGGGACAATGCCACGGGTGGGAATCTGCTTGCTGCGCGAACCAATTATGGGACGGCGGACGGATAGGCCTTGCAGATAATACTAGGGTCTTGTGCTAGTTGGGAAAGGCGAGTGCCTTGATCTGCAAGGCGTCCGCCTTTCCCAACTAGCGGTTGATGTGGATACATAGCGTGTGTGCGGTCAGTTTGCTTTCCAGCCGTGCCCGTAATCCCGCGAAGGTGTGCGCCTGATTCCTCCCGATCCGCAATGGATCCGTCAACTGGTCGTTGACCGTCTCGATGATCTGCCGGACCCCGTTCAGCATGCGAACGAACGCCCGATCGCGCGGCGGCTTCTGGTTGCTGCGCAGCGGCGTGAGCAGCGTCACCCACAGTTCCTCCCGCAACGCTGCCGCCAGCGGCGCGCTGATGGATCCCTTGTCCCCCAAGACCACCAGGTCTTGGTGACCGCCCAGCAGTTCGGGGGCGATGGCCACATCATTGGCGCTGGCCGGCGTGAGCACGAAGTCGCGGATCACGCTGGTGAGGGTGACGAGCAGGTGCAATTTGTAGCCGAAGATCGTCTGCTTCTTGGTCGTCACCCGCTCGAAGTCCGCGCCGTGGTCGCGCCAGTGTTCGACACCCGCCGCCCCCGGCACGAGGTGGAAGCCGATCACCGACACCGGCATGCTGTCGATCACGCAGTACCGATCCTGCGCATAGTCGATCAGCGTGAGCAGGCGTTGGCGCAGCAGCGTGAGGGTGTCGCTCAAGCGGTGCCGCCGTCGGTTGAGGCGGGTGCGATGCGGCTGGTGGGGGAAGCGATCGCGATGCTGCCCCATTGGCTGACTGCCTCGGTTTCCTCGTCCCAGCCCATGCATTCCTCCGCGACAATCATCGTCAGTAACTCGCTGTCGCTGCACTTGCTCCGCTCCCCGCGCGGCTTGACCCACGGTTATGCCCCTAAACTTCTGTAAATAGCGGTGGCGCTGGTCAAAGTAGCCACCGTCCTCCACGATAGTGCTGTTGAACTCACTATTGAAGGGGGAAGACGATGGCTACGAGCAATGGTACGGGTGTGAATGCGGCGATGCAAGCGGTCTTGACGGACGATCCCGACTTTCTGCGCGATCTCGTCACCCACGTCGTGCAGGAGATTCTCGAAGCAGAGATGACCGCGCATCTCGGCGCGGCATCCTACGAGCGGACGGAGAGCCGCACCGGGCAGCGCAACGGCTACAAGCCGCGCCAGTTGCAGACGCGCGTGGGCACATTGACCCTGCTGGTGCCGCAGGATCGGGCGGGGACGTTCTCGACCCAACTGTTCGCGCGCTATCAACGGACGGAGAAAGCGTTGCTGCTTTCCTTGATGGAGATGTATCTGCAAGGGGTCTCGACGCGGAAGGTGCGCGCGATCACGGAAGCATTGTGCGGGACGGCCTTCTCGAAGAGCCAGGTGTCGCGCTTGACGAGCACGCTCGATGGCGACCTCGCGGCGTGGCGGCGTCGGTCGCTGGCGGATCACCCCTATCCGTATCTCGTCGTCGATGCGCGCTATGAGCATGTCCGCGCGGGCGGTCAAGTGATGACGCAGGGTGTCTTGATCGTCAGCGGCGTGCGCGACGACGGCAAACGGGCGATCCTCGCGGTGGATGTGGCGGATACGGAGAGCGCGGCGACGTACATGGCGGTCTTTCGCGATCTGAAGGCGCGCGGACTGCGTGGGGTCCGGCTGGTGACGAGCGACGATCATGCCGGATTGCGCGCCGCGATTGATCGCTATTTTCAGGGAGCGGGCTGGCAGCGGTGTCAGGTTCACTACACCCGCAATCTCCTCGGCATGGTCGGCGCGAGCAAACGCAAGGAACTGACCGCCGACCTGCGGGCGCTCTTTTCGGCGACGACGCCGACGCAGGCACGGACCATCGCCGACCAGATCGCCGACCGCTGGCGCGGCACCCATCCGGCGGTCGCCCGTTCGCTTGAAGAGGAGAGCGAAGCGTGTTTCGCTTGTCTCGCCTTCCCGCTCACGCATCAGCCACGGATTCGCACGACGAACGGCTTGGAACGGTTGAATCAGGAACTCAAACGGCGGACACGGGTGATCCGCATCTTTCCGAACCGGGAAGCATGTCTGCGGTTAGTGACGGCGTTATGCGCGGAGCAGAGCGAGGAATGGGAGAGCGGCTGGCAGTATCTCGACCTGAGCGAACTGCCGCCGGTCTTTCGGCAAGAGGCGCTGATGACGCTCGTCGGCTGACAAACGGGCGTGGAGGAAAGTACAGAACGTTCGGGACTTGACCTGACCCACGCGGGGAGGTCGTCCCACAGATCATCAATCAGGACATAGAGGCATAAGCAGAAGTCGGCGAAATCGGCTACGATCATGGCGTCCTCCGGTTAGATCAGGATGAGTGTTTCGCAACCCCATCCCTATCCGACCGCAGGACGCTCGTCAATTAGCACAAGACCCTACCTATCAAATTCATAACACTCTATTAACAGGGTGCGGCACCGGTAGCATCAGTTTCAACTGCGTCTCCTTCCCTCCCGGTCGTGCGTCAGTCCGTATGGACGAACGGCTCCGACGCGAGAACCCGGCGGGATACTAGATCATGTGGTCAATAGGTTGACTGATGGGTATGATGCACGCAGTCGTCGTCGTTGGCAAGGAGGTTCAGCATGCGTCCACCCGCTCCCGTCAGTTATGACCGCCTCGCCTGCCAGCCGCGCGTCTTCCCGCATCTGACCGGGGTGAGCGTCCTTGATTTCGACGTACTCTTCGCTGACTTCCTACCGCGCTCTCTGGCGGCCGAGCGCGCCCGCCTCTCGCGTCCCGACCGCCAACGCGCCATCGGTGCGGGACGCGCCTTCGCCCTCGCGGTGCGCGATCAACTGCTGCTGTGCGTGATCTGGCTACGCCGCTACCCGACCGATGAGACGCTCGGCTTCTTGTTTGGCTTGGAACAGACGAGTATCGGCGATACCCGTGCGCGGATCATCCCGCTGCTGGCGACGCTCGGGCTGGACACGATGCGCCTGCCCGATCCGGGCAAGAAACAGCGCTTGCCGTTGGACGACCTGCTGCGGGAGACCCCGGAGTTGGCGGTGCTGGTGGACACGTACGAGCAGCGGGTGCAACGGCACAAGCAGCGGGACAAAGCGGATTGCTATTACAGCGGCAAGAAGAAGGCACACACCATCAAGACGCAAATCGGGATCGATGAGCGGGACGGACGGATCGTGGATGTCGCACCGAGTGTGCCGGGGCCGACGGCTGATCTTGTGGTGTTGAAGGGATCGGGCTTGCTGCCCCGCATGCCGCCGGGGGTGGGGGTCTGTGGCGATCTGGCGTACGTGGGCATGGATGCACGCCATCCCAATGTGCGAGGGGCGACGCCGCGCCGCAAGCCACGCGGGCAGCCGCGACCACCGGGAGATGTGGCGTACAACCGGGCGTTTGCGCGGCGGCGGGTGGGGGTGGAGCACGGGATCGGACGGCTGCGCCGGTACGAGTGTTTGACGCAGCGGGACCGGCACCATCGGCGCGGAATCACGGCGCGCAATCGGGCAGTGGCGGGACTGGTGAACCGGACGAACGGGCGGTTGAGCGATTGAGGGAGTGCAGTGGGGAAGGGGCAGTCTACCCTCCCCACTATTACCCACATGATCTACTATGTAAATGACTACCTGACGGAAACGGTAGACGGCGATACGAATCCAGCGCCTGGGAAAAAATATATAGGTTATTTATCAACTAATCATCACATTTTTACCGCTAGTCCGTTATAATGAAAGGAGATGTGCCACACCACACATCTTCGGATACATCAGCATACCCGTCGTGAGGCGGGGACGCAAAGCCACGGGTCTCATTGAAGATCGCCGGGTTGCCAGTATCGCTCCTGCCTGAGCGGATAACAGGGCAACCTCCACCGAAGGGGGTTCGTTGTGATGAGAAAGTCGGGGATCTCTCGCCGTGTATCGCGTTGCGGAGGGGTGCGTTTCTTCAATCGCACAGCGGCACGATCCAGGTTTTCTTTGCTCCTCGTCGTCGGATTCCTCCTGAGTATCGGGCTGTTCTCGTCTGCTGCAGAGATGCAGTCGTTCGCGGCGGGCCCGGCTGTAGCGCCGATGCCGTCCCCGCGCTCAGTCGGAAACCCGTCTGCGGCGTCGGGCGCATTGGTGAACCCCGCCGGGGCAGTGGATCGATCACCGCTCCCACGCTCAGTCGAAACCCCATCTGCGGCGCCGACTGCGACACCGACCCAGATACCAAACCCGACGCCGACACGCATGCCGAGCGCGATACCGCCACCGCCACCGACGAACGTGCCGGCGGCGACCATCGCGCTCGGCGCGTATATTTCAGGCGCGCCGTGGGACGCGACAAAAATCGATCAATTCGCGAGCATGGTGGGGGCGACGCCCACAATCGTGATGTGGTACCAGGATTGGCTGCATCCCGGCGTGCGCGAGTTCGATCCGGTCAAGATGAACGCGGTGAGCGATCGTGGCGCCGTCCCGATGGTGACGTGGGATCCATGGGACGATGCGGGCGGCGCGACGCAGCCGGCGTTCGCGCTGGGCACCATCCTGGGCGGCACGTACGATGCGTTTCTCCGTGACTGGGCACGCAACGCCGTAACTTGGAACCGCCCGTTCTACTTGCGTTTTGCTCCCGAGATGAACGGTGACTGGTTTTCTTGGGGAGTGAAAGCGAACGGGAACACCAGCGCGCAATATGTCGCGACCTGGCGGCATGTGGTGGACATCTTTCGACAGGAGCAAGCGGCAAACGTGCGGTGGGTCTGGTGTCCGAATGCGGACCTCAATTGGGTCCCATTCGGCGATCTCTATCCGGGTGACGCCTATGTGGACTGGGTCGCCCTCGATGGATATAACTGGGGCGCGAGCCAGCCGAATGATCCCTACAAACACTGGACCGCATTCGCGGACGTTTTCGGCCCTTCCTATGCCGCCATTCTCAGCCTGACGAACAAACCGCTCATGATCGCGGAGACCGCCTCAACGGAGATAGGGGGCGACAAGGCACAATGGATCGCGCAGAGCTTGCTCACGGAGCTGCCCGCGCGCTTTCCCCGCGTGCGGGCCGTCATCTGGTTCGATGAGAACAAGGAGACGGACTGGCGGATGAATTCGTCCTCGCCATCGCTGGCGGCATATCGGACGGTGGCGGCATCTCCTGTGTATCGCGGAGACCCGCCTCTCCCGCTTCCTACACGACGATAGGAATGCATGGTCCATGAAGGGCGGTGTGGGAACGACGGATGCGCGATTCGGCTCACGGCGAATTGGAGGGCAACCGCATTGCTCGCCGATCAGCCACCGTGTCGGGCCACGGCCTTCACGGTGGGGTGAGGAAGTTTCCGCGCACCACCTCCGCTGCCGGTTTACCGATCGGCGTGTAATCCGTATCGAACGGCCCGCCCTGGTCTCGCTTGGGCAGGATGTTCCACCAAAAGATGCCAAACAGCCAGGGCTGATCAGCAAACGCATCGAAGACCGCCTGATAGCATTGCGCCTGCTCTTGCATATCCACCGTGTGGCTTTCCACTCCCCATGGCGCCCGGTTCGCACCATCAGCCGATTGATAGCCGACCTCGGTGAGCAGGATCGGGCGCTTCCATCGGCTCGCAAGGTCGCGAAGCCGCGCAACGATCGGCTTCCATGCCGACCGCAATTGCGCGAGCGTCGGATCATTGCGCAGCGTGAGGGCATAGTAGGCGTCGACGCCGATCATATCCAACGCGTCCCACCACTGTATGCGCATCTCCTCTCCCTGATTTGCCGCATATGTGAGGGTGCCGCTGTACACCGCTCGCACTCCCGTGATGACCGCTCGCCATTCGGCGGTGTGACCGCTCGTACCCTGCAATTCGGTGCCGACGACGAACGCATCCGCTCCCGTCGCGCGCGCGAGCGTCGCGTAATGCGTGATGAACGCGGTGTAGCTGCCGAACCATGCCCGCCACGCCGCCGTATCGTTGCCGAAGCCGATGTCACCGCGCCAGTGGGTTGGATAGTCCTCGGGGTCAATATGCGGCTTGAGCATCACCTTGAGGCCGAGGCGATGCGCGGTGTCAATCGCGTGTGCGAGGTCGTCGTCCGTGGCGGTTCTGCTCGTGCCACACTCGATCTGCGTCGCCGTGACGGTCGCTTGGTAACAGGTGACGACCAACCCAATCCAATTGACGCCGAGCGGTTGGACCACGTCCGCGAGCGTGGCATCGGATTCACCGCTCGCGTATTCCCCCGCTTGCCAGGAAACGTACAGGATGCCGCGATGGAATGCGGATGGGGGCACGATGGGAGGCTTCGTGCCCGCCCCCCCGGGCGCACAGGCGGTCGCCAGCAACACCGCAACGAGGCATACGCCAACCCGGACTGACCGCACCGCCGCCGAATACTTCCGTGCCACGAATCCCCGCTCTTCCCTGCCTTGATTGCGCGGTGTCCGGTAGGTGTCCGACAATTCAGGTCGTCCGACCGTAATCGTCGCTCAAGCGGATTACGTCGTCGAGGTGCGGCGTGCTGACCTCCAGCAACACGCTATCCTCGATCGCCTCGAACCGGTGCACCGTCCCCGATGGGATGTCCACGACTTCGCCCGGCCGCCAGTCATACGTCGCGGCACCGAAGGTTAGCGTCACCCGGCCACTGAGGAGGTAGAGCGTCTCCGCCTTGATTTCATGCTTCTGCAAGCTGAGGCGCTGACCGGCATGGACTTCGAGGAGTTTGCCGGCGTAGTGCGGGGTGTGCGCGTACCAGACTTCACGGCCCCACGGTTTGTCGACGACTTTGGGGGCATGCAACGGGGTCATGGGACTCCTCCTTCTCGTTTCGCGGCGATGCGCATCAGCACCGCCCGCCGATGTGGCGGCCGATGGTGCGTTCGCGCCGCCATCGTGTCCGCCAGACCTTCACTATGTGAGCGCGGTGCCCTGCTCAACCGTCAGTTGCTCCACGAGCCGTTTCACCTCCTGCGCCCGGTGTCGGGGGAGCACGAGGACCGCGTCCTCGGTGTCGACGATGACGACATCCTCGATCCCGAGCGTTGCGATCAGCCGCCCACGCCCATGGACGAGCGTCCGCTTCGTTTCGATCGCCAGGTGCGGCGCGCCCACCGCGACGTTGCCCTCCGTATCCCGTGCGAGCAGCGCCGCCAACGTGTCCCAATCCCCCACATCGCTCCATCCCGGCTCGCAGGGGACGGTGGCAATGGGCTGGAATCGCTCCATGATGCCCACATCGAAACTCACTTTCGGCAGCGCGTGGAACACCGCCTCCAGCGTCCGCGCGTACGCGTCGGTCCCGATGGTGATCGCGATCTCCATTAATCCGTCGTAGAGGGCGGGCAGGTGCGTGGCGAAGGCGTGCAGCAGCGTCTCCACCCGGCACATGAACAGCCCCGCGTTCCAGACGTAGTCCCCCGTCGCCAGGTACCGCTCGGCCGTCTCGCGTGGCGGCTTCTCCACGAAGCGCACGGCATCGCGCACCGCGAGACCACCCTCCGTCCGCGCGATCGCGCCGAGCTCGATGTAGCCATAGCCCGTGGCGGGATGCGTCGGGGTGATGCCGATGGTGACGATTGCCCCCCCTTGCGCTGCCTCGGCCGCGAGCGCGACCGCCTGCCGCAGCACATCGGGATACAGAATGACGTGGTCGGCGTGAAAGGAGGCGAGCGTTGCGCTAGGGTGATGATGCGCGAGGTGGATGGCAACGAGGCCGAGCGCGGGGGCCGTGTCGCGCGCGACCGGCTCGATGAGCGTCTGCGCGGGAGGGACGTCGGGAATCTGTCGAAGGACCTCCGGTGCATGCGCCGCGTTGACCGCGACGAAGAGCCGGTCGGGGGGGATGAGGGGTGCGAGGCGCGCGACGGTGTCTTGGAGCATCGTCGTCTCGCCGAGCAGGCGCAGGAGTGGCTTGGGCCGATGTTGGCGGGAGAGGGGCCAGAGGCGGGTGCCGCCGCCGCCCGCGAGGATGATGCCATAGAGATCCATAATTGAGCCTCCGTTTCCTACGGCCTCGGATGAAGCCTCATTGCCTCTGGCGGCGTGCCGCCCACTATCGCATCGGCGAGGGCCGCTCGTTTGCGCATGCCGTGCCTCTTCCCCTCCCCCCGTTCCTGTCAGGATGGCGACGCACAGGCGGGCGCGATGTTGTCTCCTGTCAGATTGAGATCTCCCACGGCGATCGCGAGTAAGCGGCTATCGGTCGGTGCCGTGACCGGCGATTGCTCGCTCACAAATTCGACGATGTTGCGGCCCGCGCTGAGGGGAAGACCCGCGAGGGTGAACGGTTGAAGGCTGTCCGCACTGCTTTCGAGCGTGCGCTGCGTGATCCCATTGACGACCACATTCACCCGGTTCGGTCGCCGACTGGAGTACAGCCTGCCCTGCACCGTGACGGACATGTCATGGGTGGCAGGGATGTTGATCGCACCGCGCCCTTGGGACCATCGCCACCAATCCGCGTCGCGCCGTTCGACCGCGTACCAGCCCGAGGTCATCTCCCAACACCCCTCAACGGTCGTTAGCTGGAGCAGGGCTGGCCGGAGGTGGAACCAGCCACTCCCCTCGCTTGTTGCGTCCCACAGCTCGCTCTTTGCGTCCCATGAAACCACGCGCACCGGCGTCCCACTTCGTGCGTGCGCGCAACCATCACCGTCCAGCACCAGTTTCTGCGGCACCCGGCTCTGCAGCATGATCGCCTCCGCGGAAACGGACCATTGGTCGAACGCGGTCCCTTTCAGCGCCCCGAGCGCGGCGGTCGGGATACACGACGACGGGCTTTGCGCCATCGCCTGCGTCAGTTCGTGCGCGAGACCGGCATATACGACGCTCTGAACGGAGAGCACCGCGGCGAATGCGACACCGGTCGCCTGCGTCAGTCGGATACGATCGCGCAGCAGGCGAGCGCCGGTGCGGAGTAACCGCAGCCGCCCCAGGACGCTCTCCAGGAGCGCGAAGAACATGAAGGGAAGTGAGGCCGCCAACGCCCACCACCGAAAGTCGATCGCCTTCCACCAGAGATGCGGGTCTCGGGCCCAGACGACGAGCATGGCGCCCGCCGTTCCGACGCCCGCGAACGCCGATAGCTGGAAGAAGGCGCGGCACCTCCGCTGCGTTGGTTTATCACTGAGGCCCGCGAGGTAGACCATCGCTCCCGCGAACCACGCGCAGGCGAGGGCGATGAGCGGCAGGCCGACCACCGCGACATGGAAGTGTTTGACAACCTCGGCGCTGGACAGTTGCGTCTCCTCATACCCCGGCTGGATTTGCAGGGCCCGAATGACGGCGAGCAGCCCGAGGCCCCCAGCCCAGAGCAGCATCTTGTGCCCCTCCGTCCCGTAGTTCAACCAGAGCAAGAACGCGACGACGGCGCCGACGGCGAAGAGGGGGCTCGCAATGGGATGATAGAGAAAGACGACGCCGATCAATGGAAGGAGGAGCGGGAGCTTGGCGCGCGGCACATGGATCAACAGCGCGAGCAGAATGGGCCAGAACAGCTGGATGTCCTTGATGGATTCGTTGCTGAAACAGATTTGTCCCGGCAGGGTGGCGAGACCGATACCAAATGCCGCCCACACGAAAAGGGGAGGGAGGTAGTCGCGCACCATCCACCACGAAGCGGCGAGCGCCAGCAACGGAATCGCCGCATGGAGCAAGCCGAACGCGATCCGCAGGGCGCTCAGACTTGTCGTGACATGACTGAGCCACGCGATTGGTTCGTAGAGGGCAACGCTGGGTAGGCGGCCAAGCGGCTCCCACGGGCTCTGATCATTGAGCGTGCGGAACAGCACGTAACTGCCATCCCAAGAAAGGGCCGTTCCGGCCACCGCGGCGATCACGAGCGTGCATGCCATCAATCCCCAATACCAGCGCATGAGTGATTCTCCCCTCGCCCGTGCCAATCGGACCCGGATCGCGGCCTCCTCCCGTTTGCGACGCCAATTGCATCGACGACGATTGCATGCCGCCACGCCGCGCAGCGACGATCATTCTCTCGTTGTGTCAGGGGAGCGCCTCCTGATATGCACGGAGCGCCAGCAAGGCGGAACTCCAGGAGAAGAACCAGTTCCCATCCTTATCGGGGGTTTGGCTGGCATTGGCATACATCCGGTCCGCGCCCATGTGCCGATCGATCAGTTGGCGCGCGAAGGCCGTGTCTCCCATGCGCACGCTCAAACGCGCCATGAAGGCATAGACCGAAGCGTAATGGTCTGCGCTGATCACGCCATACGGAGTCCCATCGAGTTGGTACTGCGAGGCAATCGCCCCATTCTGGGAGAGGTATTGATTCTTCGTGAATTGGTAGAGACGCCGCGCGCGGTCCGGCGCGTAGATGTCGCTGATCCCGAGCGCCGCCTCGTGCGAATCGATGATCTGCGAGTGACCATTGGGAGAGAAGTAGGTGATGTCCGCATACAGGGTGGAGATTTCGGGCTGATACATCTCGTAGAAGAACCCGAAATCGAGTTGGGCCTTCGCCACGAACTCCGCAGACTTGTCCGCGACCGCACGCAAATCGGGGTCGTGCATCCCATCGGCGACACGCCGCAGCACGTCCGGCGCATAGTCAACAAGGAACGTGTTGGTCGCATACTCCTTGGTTCCGTAGTTATAGTAGTTCCGGATGTACCACCCTTCGCCGTACTGATCAGAGGTCTGATGGCGAGCGTATGCACGGGCCATCGCCAGGGCGAGACGGCGATAATAGTCATTGTTCCACCGCTGCCCGGCGGTCCAGTACGCCTCGACCATCCGGAGCGTCTCCGTCGTGCCGCTCGCTTCTGGCGGTCGGTCCGCGCGCGCGCGCCAGGCGATCGTATAGAGCGCGTTGACATCATCGCTCCCGGTGACGAGGTAGTAGCGATGCACGGTTTCGGACAATGACCGGAACAGCTGTACGTCACCGCGCTCGGCGGCGTAGACCATGAGGTTGCCGACATCGACGGCGTAGGCCCAGCCGTCCGGCCGCAGGGGCAATCCTCCGTCCTTGCTCATCTCGTTCAGGATCGCGTGGAGGATCGCATCCTCCTGCGCGGCGATGACCGGATCCTTGTCGACGCGCGACGCGTCGCGCGTCGGTTCGCCATGCGCGTAACGCCGGAAGGCACGGGTGAATTCCCCCCCCGCCTTACCGTCCGCGACGAGCGTCGCGTCCGGCAGGACATCAAGCAGCCGCTCGGCGGTGTAGTTGCCGGCGACGAAATCATCGAGCGTGTCGGTCACGACAATTGTTTGCACATCGTCGGGGGGGGCGACGACGAGGCGCTTGAAATCCCGATCGAACGGGGTCAGTAACCGGTGCGGATCGACGCGCGACGCGAGGGCGAAGCTGGCGGAGAAACGGGGGTCGAGGAGGATTTTGCCCCCGGGATCGGCCTGCGCGAACTTCGCGCCAGCTTGGCGCTCGGCGGGGACGCGTGACGCGACGGGCAGCAAGTTCTCTCCGCGCATGGCGGGACGCAGGACATATTGCAAGGGGAAGATGGCCAAGACGGTAGCCCCGGCGAGAACGAGCAAGATTCGCCCGGTGCCACCCACGGTGCGGAGCACGCCACGGACCTGCCCGTAGAGGCTCATGATCGCCGTGGGAACGAGGAGGATAAGGCTGAAGGTGATCGCCTCCGGTTGCACGAGGAGTACCTGCGAGAACGTCCTCAGACTGAGGAGTCCTAGGGCAATACCCATAAAGGCGAGAACCGCCCATGCCAGCGCTTGATTCAATCCCGCCTGCGACCGATTCTCCGGATGGCGCAGGAAGATGCGCAGCGCGATCGCCAGCCCGAGCAACAGCAGCAGCGGCAGTGCGAGTTCGCCGCCGACGTTGCGGACGAGGTGCTGAAGCGGTGTGAGCCCACCGAGGCTATCCGGCATGAAGTAGCTCGTCTTGATCCGGCTGCCCGCGACGACCCAGAACACCGCCCACAATAAGTAACCGGAGAGGGAGAAGGGGATATACAGCCAGAGGAGCGCCCGCCACGCAGCCGCCTGCACCTCGTGCTGACGATTGGCGAGGAGGAGCAGATAAATCACCGCCGCCGCCATCGCCACGAGTGCGGCATAACTAGTCAGTGAGAGCAGAACATTGAGGCCGATCGCCGCCGTGACACGCGCCACGGTGGGCCGCTGCCGGAAGGCGCGGAGGGTCAGGATCTGGAGACCGAGGAGCAGCACGAAGAGCTGCAGGTCGAGTTGACGCTGCAGGAGATAGAAGAACGGGCTCGCGAGGAGCGGGACCGCCGCGAGGAGCATGGCGATGACCGGATACCTGCGGAAGAGGCCGCGGGTGAGTACGAGCACGATGCCCACGCCGACGACGATGGGTATCCACACTTCGGCGAGGCGCTCCCCAATGAGTGCGGCGCCCCCCACATGGAGGAGCGGCGGGAGCGGCAAGCTCAACAGGTCGAGCTGCAAGCCTTTGCCGCCGGCGACCAGCAGCCATTCCAGGCGCAGAAATTCCTGGTATCGCGTGTCACCCAGGCGGTCCACCCATGGACGGACCAGGATACTCACCGAGACAGTGACAACGGCGAGGAGCACCTCCACCGTGAGGAAGAGGGATGGATGCCGCAGGGTGCGTCGGCGCCGTTCGGCGGGCAGCGTGAGCGGTTTCTCGGCGGTGATCATTGGGCGGGTTCCTCCGTCACGGATGCACGCAGGTTGTGTGTCGTCTTTTCCCAGTAGTGCGGTTTGACGATCAGCTGATAGAGCGCTTTCCACGCGGCGATGCTCTGCAGCACCCAATAGAACGGCGAGAGGAACATCAGCGGGACCAGTCGATAGCGTTCCCGCTTCAGTAATCCGTAGATCGCGAGGTAGATGAAGGTCAAATTGCCGAGGAGTGCGGTGAGGAGGCTCATGACAAACACGGGCAGCGGGAAGAGGAGGGGGACGATACCCCACGCGGTGAGCGCATAGAGGAGTGTGAGAATCCAGTACACCGGGTTGAGCAACAGGACGAAGGGTGTGCCGCCCACGGTGGCCTGGAAAGCGAAGAACCGCCAGGGGCCGAGCGTCCGCAGCATCCGTACCGGATGACGCATGGCGACCACCCAGACTTGCATGTACCCCTTCACCCAACGGGAGCGCTGGCGAATCCAGTTGCCCACGCGGGAATTGGCTTCTTCCCAGGTCGTCGAGTCCATCACCGCCGTGGTTAATCCGTTGCGCGCAATCCGGATGCCAAGGTCGGCGTCCTCCGCGACGTTGAAGGGATCCCACCCCCCGAGTGTGCGTAAGGCGGCGAGGTTGAAGTGGTTGCTGGTCCCGCCGAGGGGGATGGGAGCGCCGACGGCGAACAAGCCCGGCAGGAAGAGATCGAACCACATGCTGTATTCGGCGGTGAAGAAGCGCGTCAGCAGATTATCCTCGGGGTTGAAATAGTTGAGTTTCGCTTGAATGCACACGGTCTGCGCGGGCAGACGGCGGAACGCGGCCACCGCCTTTTTCAGTTGATCGGGCTCGGGAATATCCTCCGCATCGTAGATGACGAGATATTCCCCACGCGCGCCCCAGAGTCCATAGTTGCAGGCCTTCGGTTTCGTCTTCGGCTGCGCGTCGGGCACCACGATGATCTGGATCGACTCAGGATTACCCATCCGCTCCTTTTCGCGCTGCGCTGCCACCTGCGTGTCCCGGTCGTCCTCTTCAAGGAGGACGCGAATGTCCATCTTGTCGAAGGGATAATCGAGTTTGGCCATGGCACGCAGGAATTGCACGACGGTCTCCGCCTCGCGGTAGAGCGGACTGAGGATCGTGTACATTGGCAGAGCGTCCTCGTCGAGAGCATCCACTTCCTCCGGCGTGATATTGAGCACCGTGTCGGCCTTGCGTTCACCGCGATGGATCGTGTAGAACCGGAAGACGATGATCGCGAGATAGGCGAGCGTGGCGACCGCGTTGAAGACGATAAGCGTCGCGATTGGCCGCAAAATGAGACTGGCGAGGGTCAGGATCCCCGCAAGCGCGAGGGCGGGCTTCTGCCAACCGCGAAACGTCTCGAAGGCACTCTCATCGATGCCGACGGCGAGGAAGTTCCGTCGTTGGAGCGCGGTATAGAGCGCAACTTTCTCTCGTCGTTGCTCGCTGATAGCATCCATCGAGTGCGATCCTCCCGCATGTGTCCCTTGCCCAATACATTCCGCTGGCGCGCGTTTCGAACGCAAAAACCGGCTCAGCATGTCGCTGGCCGGTTGCACTACTGGCTCCATATAGACCAAGTGCCCAAATACGGTCTATATCTCGTCGCCGCCGCAGACTTATTGTCGCGCCCTCGCTCCAAGGTATCCCGGTGCGAATCCGAGCACAGTCTGACGATACCAGCACGAGAACATAAGCCAATGTGAACGTACAGAGTCTGATCATGAGGATTTGGTGATTGGAGTTGACCCGCTTTCGTGGCTCTTCCGAGGATTTCGTGAAGGAGGCGTGATCGAGTATCAGCGCGCTGGCGGTCACGATGCATTCGCGTAGAGCACGCGTTGCCGCAGCAGATCGAACTTGGCTCGCCCGTACATCGACCGTTTGATGAGCTTCAGTCGGTTCACCCGCCTCTCTGTCTGTCCCTGACTGTAGGGCAGCGTGAGCGCGGCCATAACCGCAACTGCGTCCTGCCGCAGATTGGTGACGAACGCGGTGAGTTCGGGCACATTCGCCCCTGCTGCCTCCGCCATCCATTGTTCGAGTCGGCGTCCGGGGTGCCCGCCACTCCGATCGCGGAACATGCCGACGAAGGATTCCCAGAGCGAGGAGACGGCGGCAATCTCTGGATGAAGTGCGGGTAGCTGTGCGAGTGTCGCCTGCTCCTCGGCCGTGCGGTTCTCGAGTCGGAGGACCATGATGCCCGCTGCTTGTGCGGGCGTCAGTCCGACAGGTGCGGATGGTATCGCGCACCCGGCACGCTCCTGCGCGCGCAGATACCCCGTCAGGCGAGACACATTGCGATACGACCCGGCGTACCCTCGCGCCACGATCTCGCGCCACAGTTGCATCGCGTTGCGGTGCCCGCCGCGCCACTGCGCCAGGAGGTAGCCCTCGTAGGGTGTCAGCATGCTCGTCGTGCGCGTGTAGTGGCGGCGTTCGGGCGGGTCTTCACTCGCCAAATATTTCTGGACGGTGTGCCGATGGACGCCCAGTTCCCGCGCGATCGCCGATCGATTCATCCCCGTGGATGCCAGGTGGTGGATGGCGGTAAAGCGTGCATGCATCTGCCCGCGCGTCTGCTCCTTGGACGCCGCGCGATCCAGCCGCAGGCGTGTCAGTCCCTGTTGCGCGACACCGGGTGCCGCTACCTGGGCGAGACATTTCGTGTGCCGCTTGAACACGCGGAGGGCGACGTCGCGAAAGTTGCGGAGCAGATGGAAGCGGTCGGCGACTTGCCGCGCATCCGGTGCGCCTTGCCGCGCACCTTCCGCGTACTCCCCGCTGCGGTCGCGACTGATCACCTCGACGCCAGGATGTGCTATGAGCCATGTCGCAAAGGTGTCAGCGCTCCGATCCGGGAGCAAATCGACCGTCCGATGCCGCTCCAAGTCCACGAGGATGCTGCCGTAGATGCGACCGCGGCGGAAGGCGAAATCATCGATACTTGCGATCCGAGGGACTGGCTGGTTTGCGAACGTGCAGGAGCGAATGCGCGCAAGCAAGGTATCCCCGCAGACCGCCATACCGAGATGGTGGAGGAGGCGGGCACCCGCCTCACCGCCGAGGGCGAACGCGATATGGGTGAACCAGTCCTTGAGCCTATTCGTGCGGCGAGCACCAGGAGCGACGAGAGTGGGGAAGCGTTCGGCGAAGGTGCGATGCGGGCAGCGGGGATTGCGACAGAAGAAACGACGCACAGAGACCTGCAAGGTGACGTGCAAACCATTGATCGGTACATCGCTGGGGCATCGGCGATAACGGCTATGGATCCAGTGGGACCGGCGGCGACAGTGAGGGCAGGAAGCCGTATGGCGACGGGCAGCCACAGCGAGGATCAGTTGTTCACCGCTCAGGTGCGCATGCTGAACACGAAAACCGGCGAGGTGGGGAAACAGCGTGGCGATACGCATGGCTTCGACTCCTTGTGATACGAGATACACATGGAATCGGTCATACGCATTTTGGATGGCAGCGGGTCCACGATGGGAGAAGCCTATTCACGAAATCCTCGGAAGAGCCCACGTACCGGGGTCATTCGATGCCGACAGTGCGAGCGGCACGCCGATGATCGCCTCAATCTCTGTGAACGACAGCGTCACGTCCTGCGCATTGTGCATGGCGAGGAAATCAACCAGTGGTTGGTCCTTCGTCCGACGTGGCATTTGCTCCTCCAATCCGCAGAGTCGCCGCCACTACGGGCGCTGATTTTCGCGCTGAGCGGCCATAGGAGCGACGTTCACTCCGCGACAGGGTGGGATTATTCGTCGGCGTCGCGGGTGAAGCGTACCGTGCGATGCGCACGATTGGGCAAGGCGTGGCATGGCCATTGATTACCGCGACCTTGCCATGGACAACTCAATGGCGCCGGGTACGGCCAGGCACCCCCGCTCGCCTCGCTGGCACCCTTGATGGCAACGTCATTGGCAATGTTCTCGGCTATGTTGCCATCTTGCCATAGGCGTACGTACATTTCAAGTGTCACCTGTTTCCGCGCCATGTCGCCCGACCTGAGCAGTCCGCTCATTACGTCAATGAGCGGTCGACGCTTTCCTCTCCCGGCAAATCGGGTACCATGTGCGTGCGGTGACAAAAAGCGCGAGAGGCGGCACCAATGAGCAGTCGGAGCAACCATGTTAGCCGTTCCAACGATCCGACTGGCGACGTGCCTGCCCCCACCCTCCGCGCCCTGCTGCGCGCCGTCCATGACGCCGAGGTTCTCTACGTCGCCTTCCCCCGCCTGCAGCGCGCCTTGGTCGTCGATCCCCGCCCCGGTGAGCCGGACTACCCTGCGGTGCTCGTCGCCACGCTGGCGTTCGGCGCGGGCGGGCAGGCGGTGGCCGTCGAGAAACTGCGCCCTGGTCGGCCGCCGAGCGCGCGGTCCGTCGCGGTGACGTGGGGTGGCTCGACGCGCGCCTTCGCGGAGCAGGGGATGCTACGGGCGATCCTCAATCGCTTGCCCGCCGACTGCGAGAAGCAGGCGATGACGGCCTTCGAGGAGTTGCAGGAGGCGGAGCGCGGGGAAGCGCCTGCCCTCGCGCGTGAGCGGACATCCTTCAACGAGAATCGCGATGGCTGAGACGCGCTTCGCCGTGATCGGCGAGTCCGAGGGTTATCCGATTCTCTATCATATGAACCAGACGCGCCCGAGCGCCGAGCAACTGCGACAGCGTCGTGAGGTAGCCATCGGCCAGCCCTGCTTGATCGTGCCGATGGCCGCGTGGTATGCCGATCCGCTCGGCGCGTTGCGGGCGGCGCAAGGGGCGCGCGAGGGCACGCCATGACGAGCAAATACCAGCGGCTCGCCGACTACCTCATCGCGCACACGGATGTGGGCGCGATCGTGCTGACGTTCGGCGCGATCGAGGCGATGATCGGTGTCCCGCTGCCGAAGATGATGCAGGTCGATACCTCAGCATGGAACAGTGTCCACCACGCATATGTGCGCGACTGGGAGACGGCGGGATGGGTGGCGACCCTCGACTGGCGCAATCAGCAGGTCGTCTTCGCCCGCGAGGAGCGGGCGGCGCTGCCAGGGAGGATCAAAGGTCGCACCCGTCCGAGCCGCTTCCAGGCGCTGGCGGAGTACCTCGCCCAGTGTACCGAGCCGGGGATCGTGCTCGACTTCGCGCAGATCGAGGCGATCATTGGCCACCCACTCGCGGTGTCGGCGTATACCAGCGACGCGATGTGGACCTTGGCGACGCTGGCATCGGTGCGCTGCTGGAAGGCCGTCGGGTGGCGGGCCCGACTCGACGTTAAAGGACGATGCGTCGTCTTCACCCACGACGCCGAGGGCGGGAGGCGATGACCAGTAAGGACGACCGTCTCGCCGATTGCCTCGCCGCTATCGGCGCAGAGACGATCATCCTTTCCTTCGTCGAGGTCGAGGCCATCGTCGGCCCACTCCCCATCCTGGCGCGTCGCTCGATGGAATGGTGGGGGGCGACGCCCTTCGGGCGCTACGCCAATCCGCACGCGCTCGGATGGTGGCACGCCGGGTACGTCGCGGATCCGCCTGACTTCACGGCCGAGACCGTCACCTTCCGGCGGCGCGAGTGAGCGGCCTGCGGACCCGTACGACCGATGGCGGCAGAGCAGCGAGTGCAACCGGGATATATGGGATCAATGAGAGAAGATAATGGTCTGCACACAAACGCCCGCCGGTGGTCCGACGAGCGCCTGTGTATGGGGATGGTAGGAATATTCACGTTATGTGGAGAGTATCAATCGGCGGCGCGACAAACGCAAGGGCATGAATGAGATTCACTGCCGTCCCTTCCCGTCGGCCGCCTTCCTGCCCGCTCGCCGGAAACGGCGCATCCGTTCGCTCGCGCTCCGGCTCGCCCCCACGGCGGTGAGCCGGATGTGCAGTCCACCCGGGGCATGCACCGGTGCCACCTCGATCCACCTGCGCACCTTCAACGCGTGCACATGCGCGAAGACGGTCGGCGCAGGGATGCCGAGCGCTTCGCCAGCTGCGAGGGTGTCAACAGCGACGGTGACGGTGTTGTCGGCCCGCTCACAGAGCGCGAGGAAGAAATCCGTTACGTGTGCTGCGGTCATCACATGTGTCCCTTGATTGCGTGATCGCTTCGCCTCAATACCGGCCCGCTCGTCAATGAGGCGAGCAGGTCGGTACGCGTCCGTGCGTTCGCGATCGGACGCGATGGCGGCTGATTGCGGCATTCACCCGATGCGCGATCCTTCCCGCACCCCTTGATTATCCCGGTTCTCCTACCCAGGGCGGCGTCCATCGCTTCGGCGGTGAGCGTCGGCGTGGTTAGTGGCCGTCCTCTGCCTTGCTCTCCGCTGTCTGCGCCTCGTGCGGCATCTCCCCGACCGGTATCTCCCGCCGCATCCAATCCGCGAGCGCCAGGCGCGTCAACGCGGAGAGCGAGACGCCGCGCCGCTGCGCCGCCAGCGCGAGTGCGGTGATCATTTCCTGCTCCACGGTGACGGTCAGGCGGCCGAGTCTTCCTCCGGCTGCCGGTGGTCGGCCGGGTCCGTGTTTGGTGTGCTTGCTCACGTGACCTCCTGGCTTGCTGACGTGGCGGTCGACCCGCAATGCAGAGTGTACCAGCCGGTCGGGCGCGTCTCGGCTCCGCGCGCAGACGCGAACCCAGCACCCGCCTGACCATTTCGACGGTGTTCATCCCTCCGCCGACGTCCGAACCGACCGAGACGACACGGCTCACTCCGCCAGCCGCAGGTACTGGTAGAGCGTCTCGCGGCTGATCCCATACGCCCGCGCTACTGCCGCCTTCCCCTCACCCGTCGCCACCCGCGCCCGCGCCTCCGCCCGCTGCTCCACACTCAGCGCCTTCTTCCGTCCCCGATATGCCCCCCGCCGCTTCGCCAACGCGATCCCCTCCCGCTGCCGCTCCCGGATCAGCGCCCGCTCGAACTCCGCAAACGCCCCCATCACCGAGAGGAGCAACGTCGCCATCGGCGCGTCCTCCCCCGTGAACGTCAGTCCTTCCTTGACGAACGCCACCCGCACGCCCCGCGCGGTGAGCGAGCGGACGATCTGGCGCAGGTCGTCGAGGTTGCGCGCCAGGCGGTCCATGCTGTGCACGACGACGGTGTCCCCCTCGCGTGCGAAACGCAGCAGGGCGTCCAGCTCCGGGCGGGCGACATCCTTGCCCGATGCTTTGTCGGTGAAGGTGCGGTCGAGGGTTATGCTTTCGAGTTGGCGGTCCGGGTTCTGGTCGAGGGAGCTGACCCGGACGTAGCCGATCCGTTGTCCATTCATCGTTCATTCCTCATAGTGTCAGGAAAGAGTCTATAAGATTTAGGAACAGATGTCAAGAAACAACAAAAGCGGCTCTATACTGACGCTCGGGGATAAGGATGCCTGACATCGGGATAGGGTAGACCCTAGACGGACATGCCGCCGCGCTTCGCCCATCGCCTCGCGCGGCGTTATGCCCTTAATGGTGCATCCGGCCGGTTCACTCTCCCGTCTGAGCGCGGCGGCGAGGTCCGCACCTCAGTCACGACCCGACGACGCGCTGGCATCCGAGCGTGCAGGAATGTACCGAATGCACCATGCGCGTACACAATGTTCCTGTTCGTCAGTCGCCCCCATTTCGTTGCCAAGCCCCGCGCTTGATAGACTGCCTGTTCGCAGTCTATGGTAGATGGGTCAATAGGCATGTTATGATGTACGCATGAAGTGGCCATGCATGAACGTGACCGAGGCAGCAGACGCGTTGGGCATCCAACCAGGAGCGGTACGCGATGCGATTGCGCGCGGTCGGCTCACCGCGATTCGGCAAGGTGGCGGCGGCCAGCGCGCGGGCTTTCTGCTGATCGAACGCAGCGAAATTGAGCGCTACCGGCAGGAGCATCTCGGCAAGCGCGGCGTTGCCAATCCGTCGCACCCGCTGTACGGCAAAGGTAGGCCGCGCCAGAAGGACGTGTAACGATGCATCCCACGGAGAAGACGAGGGATGTGGGGGCGCGACTGCCGCACCGGCAGTCACTGGAGGTATGCAGATGATGCGGCGTTGGTGGTGGTTCGTGCTGTTCGCCATGC
>JAABUZ0100001851.1_pt1 | contig 37941 bp, 11 predicted proteins | sample 5562091 | NCBI WGS metagenome assembly JAABUZ01 (sample SAMN12813069, study PRJNA571459) | rock metagenome | isolation source: Antarctica rocks | place: Antarctica: Victoria Land, Linnaeus Terrace sud | collected 2015-12-21 | reverse complement strand
AATCGGAACAGGCATGGCATCTCTCCTGGCTACAAGGCGGTCTGTGCAACCTCTTGCTACCAGATGGAGCGCCATGCCTCAACCATCCTCAAAAACTGCAAAGATAGAGGACCAGCATCCCCTGATGCGCCTGCCAAAAGGTCAGGAAGCTGCCGCCCAGCGCCTGGCGCGTCTCGGGGAAGTAGCGCGCCCCCGCGGGAGGCGGCGCCGCGGGAAACCGACGCTTGGCGGTGAGCCAGTAGCCCAGCGGGCTGCTCGTCACGCCGCTAGCGGCGGCCACCAGCCGGGCACGCTCGAAGACCTGCACCTGCTGTCCGCCCTCGACGAATGCCTCGGTCAGTGGTAGACCAAAGATCTGGGCGCCACCGGAGGCCTGGTAGAAGGTAAGGAAGGCGGCGCCGATGGTGTGGCGTGTGGCCGCCACATAGCGCGTGCCAGGCTGCGGTTGCGCCGGCTGCGGCACGGGGTCGGTCGGCAGCGGCGGGCGTGGCGTGGCAGCCAGGGCGGCGATAAAGCCGCCGTTGCCGTCAGTATCTCCGGTCCAGGTGCTGCCGCCGTCGAGGCTCTCGCCCAACTGGGCGCTCGCACTGAGCGCAAAGGCATGGGACGGCAGGCTTGGGTCGAAGCCGATCGCCACGATGGCCGGGAAGCCTGCCTTCCCTCCTTGGCCTGGGAAGTGTGCGTCGGCCCAGGTCTGCCCGTGATCGGTTGAGCGCCGTACCTCATCCACATCGTCGCCGGCCAGCACCACGCCGGAGCCATTGACCACGACAGCAGTGAAGCCGTGCAGTATGTGGGAGGGGAGCGTGTCGTCAAGCGGGAAATGGTACGATGGTAACTTCTGCACCGACTGCCAGGTCGCTCCCGAGTCCGCGCTCCGGAAGAGATCGGCGCCGGCGCCGGCAAAGACGATCGATGGTCGCGTGGGGTCGATGGCGAGGGCGTTGATGCCCTTCGCGGTTGTGAGTTGCGGCTGCTGGGCAAGCCAGGTGGCGCCGCTGTCGCGCGTGGCGAAGAGGCCCGCCCCCGTGCCTACCAGCAAGGTGGCGGGACTGCCTGGCATCAACGCGAGCGACGTGATCGGCGCCGTACGCGGCAGGTGGTGGGTTTGCCAGTGACCACCGTCTGTGCGGGAGAGCAGCATGTCAGGCAGGACCGCGGCGTAGAGCGTACCGGAGGCAGCGTCGGCGGCCAGGGCTGAGACGCTGCCTGTGATCGGGCCGGTCACCGGCTGCCAGCTCTTGCAGGCATCGACGGAGATGGCGAGGCCATGATCCGAGCCGAGGTACAGCGTGCGTGGAGCGCGTGGGTCCACAAGGAGCGCCGTCACGCCGCTCCCCACGGCGACCTTGCCGCAGTCACCATTGGTGGCGGTGGAAAGCGGGTAGACGGTCAGTCCGTCGTTGCCGTAGCGGCCGGCGTACAGCACGCCGGGGATGGGGGTGGCGGGTGGTGGCGGCGGCACAGACGGTGGCAGCGCGGCGCTCGTCGCCCCCTGACGTAGAGATGTGACCGGCCCGGCCCAGCTGGCCCCCGGCACGAGGGCGATCGTGCCCGTGAGAAGGGCGACTGCCGCAAGCGAGTGGCAGGCGCGCGTGTGCAAGCGATACATGGATGCTCCTTCCTTGACCAGGCTGACCGCGGTTCCGTTGGGGCCTGCTGAGATGGCATGTTTCTGCCGAAAGGTTATCGGATGCACCGGCTGTATTGGTCCGATTCGACCTTCGGTACGCTCCAGAAGCCTATATTGGCTGATCGACTATGGGGCCGGCCGTGGCCCCTGAACCGGACGTTCACCTACATTTCGCCCACATTTTGTCTTTCGCGCCTCCTTGTTGGGGGCAGTCACTCGTCCAAGCCCGGCAACGTGCTGCTATCGGGCTCACGTCCTCAGTAGCGCCGCCTACCTCTCCGCACACAGAAACCGGGCGGCGCGCCCCCATTGCGCGGGTTACGGAGCAACGTTGGCGCAGATCGCGTAGGACTGGAAGGTGGAGGACCTGTCGGGGCTAGAGTTATACGCATAGGCTATCCACCCCATGTGGTTGTCAGTAGGTAAGCTTTCCTCGACTAGCAGCGAGCCAGCGGAGCCAGAGAATCCGCCGCCGATGACCTGTTTCGAGCCGGAGCACAGCGCGAAGACGTTGCCGCTGACAGCGCCGGGAGCGACGGTAACGGAACTACCGGTCACATACTCCACCGCGGAGAGGCCGGGAGCACCTGTGGTCCCCTGCGGGCCAGCCGGCCCCTGTGGTCCGCTTGGACCGCTTGGACCGCTTGGACCCGTCGCGCCCGTGTTACCGATCGCGCCTTTCGCCCCCTGGGGTCCCGTCGGGCCAACAGCGCCCGCAGGCCCTGACGGACCAATAGCGCCCGCGGAGCCGGCTGGGCCAATAGCGCCGGCAGCGCCGGTATCGCCCTTCGCCCCTGGCAGCCCGGCCGCGCCGGTATCGCCCTTCGGACCCTGCGGCCCGGCCGCGCCATCGAGGCCCCGCGGCCCCTGCTGATTCCAGCTCAGCGACCTTTCTCCCTTGCTACACCGCGCCGGGGACGACGTGACGATGCGCGGCACACCACTCTTGCCGTAACAGACCGCGATCAGACCACTCCCGCCCCCGGCCCCGGCAGCCGCGGTCGCGTGGGCGACCGCGCCTGCCAGCGGCAACGCGATGGCGCTGACAAGCGTGCACCGCGCCAGCGTGGACCCCATCAGCCGCAATGGCGCCCCGCCCCGCGCGCCGCCCTCCAGGCGTCCCACTACCCTCAACAGACCGTGCATATTCATGTTCATGTCCCTTTCTATCCTTTCTCGATGACGGCGTCCATCGTCACAAAACAGCCGTGCGACGATGGATAGATTCGCGTTGTTCCCGTTGTGCGCGTTGTTCCCGTTGTCGTGGGAGTCGGACCCGGACCCGCTGGCCGGGTAGAGACGACGGGCATGCTGGCTGACGATGGTCCCGTCGCGTTCCCCATTCCGCGGGTGCGCCATGCGGCAGGGGTGGCGGATACCAAGATGCCATGACTTTATAACGACATGTAAAATCATGGTCGTCTCTCTGTACGACGCACAATTAATCATATGCACTCATGTGGCGCGCCGGGTGTCGCGCGTGACGGCGCGCTATGCGCCGTCACGCCGCTTGATGACGATCCTACTTGCGCCCTCTGACAAAATCGAAGCCGCCTGGTCCAAAAGCGCGCAGGATGCCCACGTCGCTGCCCGACAGCGTACCACCCTCGACCCGCGCGATCCCGGAGCGGTTGGTCAGGGAAAAGTAGCCGCCATTCCCCACCTCTGCCAACCGCACGGCCGGCGTCTTGCCGTCCCGGTAGAGCAAGTCAAGCTCTGCCTCCCCGGTCGCCAGGTCCGAGCCGAGCACCGCTCGGGCGCTCCCGTCCACGTCATAAATCTGGATCGTTCCGGTCTTGCCGTTGGACGAGAGGTGCGCCATCTGTTTGCCCGCCGCGTCATTTACCTCCACCAGACCGCCGCCAGGGACGGCGCCGATGCCTACCTGCAGCGCGTTCCCCTTATAGAAGGTCAGCGTTTGCTGGCCACTGATCGTCCTCAACCGCGCGACGTGCCCTGCCTCCCCGGCTACCGCGAGTTCGCCGGTCCCGTCGGGGAGGGATTGCAAGGCCGCCGTCGCCTCACCCTTGCTATTGAACACCTGCACCACCGGTTCCCCTCCGTCGCCTGGCCCCAGCACGACCGATTCGCGTCCGCCATAATAGAGGTGGAGGTTCGTGCCGTCGTACACCAGGCCCGGATAGCCGGCATTGTCGAGAACGCGGAAGGGGGCCTTGACCGTGAGCGGTTGGGGGCCGGGCTTCGCCGCGACCGTCCCCATGGTGAGGGCACCGATAGTAGCAACCGCGCCGCACGCGGCGGCCACCTGGGCAAGGCGCATGCCACGCCCCGCATGGTTTGACTTGCCGCGCCATGTACGCTCCGCCTGTTCCGCACGCTCCAACGCGCTCCCCATGTGCTCCAGCTTCTGCTCCAGCTGCGCGATCCTCTGCTCGACCGTGTCCATCGTGCCCTCTCCTTGTCTACGTCTACGTCGATGGATCTCAGCACGTGGCTCAAACCACGGACGGCCATCGACATTCAGTTGTGCGGCGCGTCCCCGTCCCCAGCCGTGGGTCCGGCTCCCGATCCTGTCTCCCAGTATGGGCCGCTCGTGGCCCTTGAACAGGACGTTTGCCCACATTTCACCTCCCTATCACCCACATTTTGTCCTCCTTGACGTCTTCCAGAGGGGAGAACAAGGGGACAGGCCTTCAGATCGATTGTGTGAGGTGGAGGACGGTGGCGCAGTGCCAACTCGCCTGGTACGTGACGCCCGTCACCTCGTGGGAGTCGGACCCGGAACCGCTGGCCGGGTAGAGACGGCTGGCATGCCGGCTGACGATGGTCCCGTCGCGTTCCCCGTTCCGTAGGTGCGCCATATTGTCCAGGCCCAGGCCATAGACCCGTCCGTTGAGGGCAAAGGCGAGTGACACGAAGTTCGGATCGCCGGCGACATAGGCGGCGTTCGGACGATAGTTCTTGATGGTGAGGTGGATCTCCTGTGTGACGGACGGCTTGTCACCCACGACCAGCATATTGAGGCCCGCCATGTAGTTCATATGGATCTCATAGCTAGAGGCGCCATCAGACGTGTGCTTGACAATGGCGCAGCCGTTGAAGTCGGGGCTCGCGCCGGCCATCGTCGGCACGGCGCCGATGGGGGCGGTGATGACGCCGCCGTCGCGGGCCGCGCCGGCCACCGTCACGCGGAAGGTCAGCGCGCCGGCGCTCTGAGCGCCCGACGCGTGCGCGGGACACAGGGCGGCCAGGCTAAGGGCGGCGGCAAAGGCGGCGGATGCCAGGATGCCGGGATGGGTCATGATAGTTCCTCCTTTTGCTACTCCACGACTCTCACGCACACACGTGGTGCGCCGGGTGTCGTACCGTGACGGCGCATAGCGCGCCGTACCCTCCGTGTCCATCTTTCATCGCGGTCTCCTTTTCCGGGCCTGTCCACTGTCAGTCGCGCGGCATGTCCACGACGATCTGCCGTGGGTCCACGTCCCGAACCTGTTTCCCAGTATGAGGCCGGCCGTGGCCCCTGAACAGGACGTTCACCCACATTTCACCCACATTCCGCCTCCCTTTTAGATGCGTTTGGACGAGGCCAGCCCAAAAGGCGACGACGCCCGCGTCTATAAGGGTAGGGAACAGGAACGGGTCGCCCTCCCTCATCGTGGCGCGGGCGCGTTGTGCTACCATAGGGCTGGCCATTGTCGCGGGCCGTCTGAGCGGAAGGGCGATACGGGCATGGGCATGGAGATGGGCGAGGGCGCGGAGGTGGTGGGCGCGTCCTTCGGCGCGTTGGTGCGCCACCACCGCCTGCGCGCTGGTCTGACCCAGGAGCGGCTGGCCGAGCGCGCGCGGCTGAGCGCCCGCGCCGTGGCCGACCTCGAACGTTTGCCCGCGCGCCGGCCCCGCCTGGACACCGCCGCCCTGCTGGCCGACGCGCTGGGATTGGAGGACTCCGAGCGCGCCGCTTTCCTCGCCCTCGCCCGCGGCGACGCGCCGAGTTACACGGGCCCTACCCCCACCGACGCCCCTGCCCCTCCTGCCTCTGCTCCCGCGTCCGCCGGCCTGTCGGATCGCGCTGAGGCGGCGCCCAGCATCCCCGGTCCCTCATTGCCGCCCCCAATGCCCGCCACCTCCACTCCCGCGTTGCTCTTTGCCCCGCTGACCCCCCTGCTGGGTCGCGAGCAGGAGGAGGCAGCCATCGCCCACTTGCTGGGCCGCCCGGACACACGCTTGCTGACCCTGACCGGCCCCGGCGGCGTGGGCAAGACCCGTCTGGCCCTGCGCGTGGTGGAGACCCTGCGCGAGGGCTTCCCCGACGGCGTGGCGATCGTGCCCCTGGCGGCGCTGCGCGACCCCGCCCTGGTGCTCCCGGCCATCGCCCGGTCCCTGGGCGTCGCCGAGACCGCTGGCGTGTCGACCGTGACCACCCTGACGTCAGCCCTGTGGGACCGCCGCCTGCTGCTGCTGCTGGACAACATGGAGCAGGTGGCCGTTGCGGCGACCGACCTTGTCGCGTTGTTGGCCGCCTGCCCTGGCGTGCGGGCGCTGGTGACGAGCCGGGCGGCGTTGCGGGTGCAGGGGGAGCAAGAGTTTGCCGTGCCGCCGCTGGCCGTGCCCGACCCGGCGCTCCCGCTGGAGGAACTGCGGCGGTCCGCGGCGGTGCGGCTCTTCGCACAGCGGGCGGGGGCGGTGACGCCGGACTTCGCGCTGAGCGCGGCGACCGGACCGGTCGTGGCGGAGATCTGCCGGCGGCTGGACGGGCTGCCCCTGGCCATCGAGCTGGCGGCGGCGCGCACGAAGCTGCTGCCGCCCGCGGCGTTGCTGGCGCGGCTGGAGCGGAAGGGCGGCCTGGGCGTGGTGGGGGGCGGGGGGGCGGACCGGCCGGAGCGGCAGCGCACGCTGTGGGCGACCATCGCCTGGAGCCACGATCTGCTCGGCGAGGGGGAGCGGCAACTGTTCCAACGGCTGGCGGTGTTTGCGGGCGGCTTCACGCTCGAAGCGGCGACGACGATATGCGCCGAGGGCGTCGCGGACGAGGACGCCACGCTGGAGGGTCTGGCGGCGCTGGTGGACCAGAGCCTGGTGCGGATCAAGCCGGCCACGCCGGCTGAGGAGACGAGCGGGGCGGCGCGCTATCGCATGCTGGAGACGATCCGGGAGTACGCGGCGGAGCAGCTCATGCTGAGTGGGGAGGCGCCGCGGCTGCGCGAGCGCCACGCCGCCTATGTCCTGGCACTTGCTCAGCAGGCCGAACCGCATCTGGAGGGGCCGCGGCAGGCACTGTGGCTCGAGCGGATCGAGGTGGATCTCGATAACGTGCGCGCGGCGCTGCGCCACTCATGCGAGGGCGGGGATGTGACAAGCGGTCTGCGGCTGGCCTCGCTCCTGCTGAACTTCTGGATCATCCGCGGCCATGTCATCGAGGGCCGGAGGTGGCTGGAGCGGCTGCTCGAGCGGACGGGGAGCAGCGGCGGCGATGTCGCGCCTCGGGATCGCGCCCGCGCGCTGCACGTCGCGGGGCGACTCGCGTACACGCAGGGCGACAACGGGCAGGCGCTCACGCTGTTCGAGGAGGGCCTGGACCTCGCGCGCGGGCATGGCGCCACCGACGGGGTGCTGGTAGGACTCAACGATGTCGGGGCCGTGGTGACCCGCCTGGGCGAGTACGCGCGCGCCCGTCACTTGTATGAAGAGGCGCTGGCGCTGCGGCGGGAACGCGGCGAGACACGGGTCGTCGCGCAGCTCTTGAACAACCTTGCGACGATTGCCTTCTCGGAGGGCGACTATGCGCGCGGGGTCGCGTTGAGCGAGGAGAGCCTCATCGTGCTGCGCGCACTGAACGATCGGTACAGCGTCGCCATGGTGCTGAGCAACCTTGGCCAGGCCCGCCTCGAACTGGGCGAGTTGGTCGAGGCGTCCGCGGCCTGCGACGAGGGCCTGCCGCTGGCGCGTGAGTTGCAATCCAGCGAAACGATCGCCCGTTTCCTGGCCCTTGGAGGGAGCGTCTCCCGCCAGCGCGGCAATCATGACCAGGCGAGGCGCCAGTTCGTCGAGGCGCTAGCGCTGTACAGAGCAGTGGGCGTCCGGGACGAGATGTGGCGGACCCTCGAAGAGTTGGCCTCCGTGGCGGCCGCGGTCGGGCGGCTTGAGGGCAGTGCGCTGTTACTGGCAGCGGCAGCGGCGATCGATGACTCTCTCGCCGCCCTCCGATCGCCGACTGAACGCGCGGCCTATGAGCGCTGTGTTGCCGCCGCGACAGCGGCGCTGAACGCCGGAGGGTTTCAGGCCGCCTGGGCGCGGGGACTGACCTTGCCCCTCGATGAGGCGATCACGCTAGCGTTTGGCGGGGCAGCGCCCTGATGTCCGCGGCGAGGGCCGTGTGTACCCGCGCCGCTGCCGTTGAGGGCAAAGGCGAGTGCAACGACGTTCGGATCGCCGGCGACCTAGACAAGGTGACAGATGCCGCGCTACTGCGCCCCGCCCGCCGCGCCGTAGATGGTCGTGCCGTCGCCGTTGTAGATGCTCTGCTCGGCAATGAAGCCCTCGTTGTTTGCGGCGACGAGCACGGTCCCATGCACCGTGCCCGCCAGCCCTGGCGCCGCGTTCACGCGCAGCGTGTAGCGCGCTCGCCCCGGCACCGTCGCCGTGCGCGTCACCACCCGCCCGCTCGCCAGGTAAAACAGCGCGCGCACGACCAGCGGCGCGGCGTTGGGGTTGAGCAGCAGGAGGTCTTCCCGCGCCCCCCGCCGCGTGTCCCCGGCCGGGAACATCCAACGGCGTCCCGTCCCGTTGCGCCCGTACACCAGGGTCGCCCCCGTCCGCCCCGCGTTGGGGTTGCCCAGGTAGTACGGCCGCTCCACCACCACCGGCTCCGTGCTGGTCACAAAACTGGCCACGGCGGCGGCCTGCGTGGTGTCGTTGAGGCGCATGTTGCCGCGGTGGCGTCCCTGCACCGTGATCGTGCGCCGGCCCAACACCTGCCCGCGCGGGTCCACGAACACGGCGCGCACTGTGGCGGCGCGCCGTCCGGGGTTGAGCACCGTCAGGAAGGTCTGGCGCCCATGCGCCGCCGCCCCCTCCGCGAAGAGCCACGTCGTCGCCGCCAGCACCGTGCCCGCGTTCCCGGTCGCCCCGTAGCCGTGGTCGCCGAAGGTGAGCACGCGCTCCACGGCCGTGGGCCGGTCGCTGCTCACCAGCGCCGCCAGCGAGGCCCGTGGGTACAGGCGGTTCACGTCCAGGCGCGCGACGCCCTGGGCAGGCACGCGCAGCCGCACCAGGCGGGCGTGGCCCCCGTTGAAGGGCAGCAGGCGCACCTGGACCTGGCTCACGGCCGCGTTGGGGTTGAGCAGGTAGAGCGTTTCGTGGAAGGTGAGGCCGGTGTAGCCCTCGGCCAGGTACCAGCGCCGGGCGAGCAGGCCGCTGCCCAGCGAGGTGTAGGGGTTGGCGTGGCCGCGGTGGACGATCATCTGGGCCGCGATGACCTGATCGGCCTGCACGCGCAGCCCAAAGCCGCGCACCGGCCCGACGTACCGCCGGAGGGCCAGCGTGGCGCGCGCGTGCGCCGGTACGAGGGTCGTCGCGTTGCGGGGCGGGCCGCCGGGCTGGTAGAAGCGGAGCGTGACGTGCGCCGGGCGCGCGCGCGGGTTGACGAGGTCGAGCTCGGTCTGGTCGCCGCCGGCGGTGCTGGCGCCGACGAAGTAGGCGGTGCTGGCCTGCGCGGGGGGCAGCAGACCAGTGAAGCGGGCCGTGGCGGGGATCTGGCTGCGCGCGCCGAGGGCGCTGGCGTCGTTGGGACCGGCGACGACGTTGCCGGGCGTGGCAAAGCAGGCGGTGAAGCCTCCATCAGCGCCGGTGGTCGTCTGGGCGACGGCCACGCCATCGACGGCCACGGTAACGGGCTCGCGGCCGAGGAAGCCGGCGCCGGTGGCGCAGAGGCGGTCACCCACGGACACCGTCGAGCGGTCCAGGGCCAGGGTGGGATGGAGGGGTGTGGGCGTCACGCCCGTGGTGGGCGCGGTGGTGGCGGTGGCCGTCACGGGCGAGGTCGGCGCGGGGGTCGGGACAGGCGTGGTCGCCACGGGCGTCGGCGTCGGCGTGCGCAGGGGCCGCGGCGTTGGCGCACCAGCGGGGATCGACGTCGCACTGCTCGTGGCGGTGGGCGTCGGGGTGAACGTCGGCGTCGCGGTCGCGGTCGCGGTCGCGGTCGGTGTGAGCGTTGGGGTCGCTGTGGCCGTCGGAGTTGCCGTGGCCGTCGGGGTCGGTATGGTCGTGGGAACCGTTGTCGGCGTCATGATATTCGTGACTGTGGCCGTCGGGGTCGAGGAGGGTGTTGGTGCCTGCGTCCCTGCCACGGTCGCTGTCGGTGTGTCACCCGACGTCGCCGTGCTGGCGCCGTTCGCGGTCGGGGTCGGGCTCTGCATGAGCGTGCTGGTCGCCGTCGGCGTGTCGCCCACCGTCGCCGTCGCCGTGAGCGTGCTGGTCGCGCTCGGCGTGTTGCTCACCGTCGCCGTCGGCGTGGCCGTGGGCATCGCGACGGATCCGGGCGGTGCCCGATTCAGCAGCACGCTGACGTCGTTGCCATAGTAGTTCGCCACGGCGAGATCGGGTCGGCCGTCGCCATTGACGTCCCCCACCGCCAGGGCGACGGGGTGGTTTCCGACCACGTAGGATGCGGCGGACCCGAAGGAGCCGTCGCCGTTGCCCCGCAGCACGCTCACATCGTTCCCGCTCCTGTTTACCACGACGATGTCGGCCCGGCCATCGCCGGTGACGTCTATGACCGCGAGGGCGGTGGGTTCGTCGCCCGTGACATAGGACACACCGGGCTGGTACGTGCCGGCGCCGGGAATATCCGCCGCACCGGGCTGGAACGTACCGTCGCCGTTGCCCAACATGACGTTGATACCTTCGGCCAGATAACTCCCGAACGCCTCGCTCGTCACGAGGTCGGGCTTGCCGTCGCCGTTGAGGTCGCCCACCGCGATGAGCCCGGGATGGCCTCCGTCGTGGCTCCAGCCGGCCCGGAACGTCCCGTCGCCGTTTCCAAGCAGTATTTGCACGCGGCCATACGTATCGACACGAGGAGTCGTCACGGCAAGGTCGAGCTTGCCGTCGCCGTTGAAGTCGCCCACCCCGAGCGAGGTTGGACCAGACGAGCCATAGTTCCCAAACAGGCCGAAGCGCATGGCCGGGCCGAATGTGCCGTCGCCCCTGTTCAGCAGGATGCTCACGTCGTTGCTGTAGCTCACGCTGGCGATGGCGAGGTCGGGGCTGCCGTCGCCGTTGAAGTCGCCCACGACCAGCGATAGGGGATGGCCGACGCTGCCAGTCTCATAGTCCCGGGCGGGCTGAAAGGAGCCATCGCCGTTCCCCAGCAGCACGCTCACGTGACCCATGACGGAGTTCGCGCCCGTCGTCGCGACGATGTCGAGGGCGCCATCGCCGTTGACGTCCGCCAGCGCGACCGCGGAGGCATACTCCCCCGCGACGTCATAGTGGCCGACGTTGTATGTACGCGGGGGGCCGAAGGCGCCGGCGCCATCGCCCAGCATGACGCTCACATCGTGGCTGCCGTAGTTCGCCAGCACGAGGTCGGGCTTGCCGTCGCCATTGACATCGCCCATCGCCACCGCGAGGGGATACGCGCCGGAGCGGCCCAGATCGACGGGAGGGTGGCCCGCGAACGTGCCATCGCCGTTGCCCAACACCACGCTCAACTCATCGCGGCCGGAGAGGGCCACGGCAAAGTCGAGTTTGCCATCGCCGTTGAAATCGGCGGCCACGATGGAGGTCGGCAAATCCTTCTGATATTGATCCTGGTAGTAGTTGCTTTCCCTCACCAACGTGGGCTGCTGGAAGGCGCCGTCGCCATTGCCCAACAGGATGCTAACCTGCTCGTTCGGGTCCCAGTAACCGGTCACGACGAGGTCGAGCTTGCCGTCGCCGTTGAAGTCGCCGACCGCCATTGAGTTGGGATTGAGGTTGCCGCTGGTACTCGACTGGCTGGTTCCGAACGTCCCGTCGCCTTTCCCGAGCAGCACGCTCAGGTAGAAGCCCGCGCCATTGGCCACGACAAGGTCAGGCTTGCCGTCGCCGTTGAAGTCGCCCACGACGATAGCGGAGGGAGCGCCGTTGATGACATTCTGGCCCCCGCCAGGGACGATGCCAACGGCGTAGGCGACGGCGGGCGCGAAGGTCCCGTCGCCCCGGTTGAGCAGCACGCGCACGTCATCGTCTCTCGCGTCGGTCACGACGAGGTCGGGCCTCCCGTCGCCATTAAAGTCGCCCACGGCGACCGCTGACGGATTGCGCCCGACAGCGTAGGCGACGGCGGGCGCGAAAGTCCCATCGCCCCGGTTGAGTAGCACGCGCACGTCATTGTCCCCCGCGTCGGTCACGGCGAGGTCGAGCTTCCCGTCGCCATTAAAGTCGCCGATGGCGACGGACGAGGGGGTGTGGCCGACGGCGTAGGCGACGGCGGGCGCGAAAGTCCCATCGCCCCGGTTGAGCAGCACGCGCACGTCATCGCTGCCCGCGTCGGCGACGACGAGGTCGGGCTTCCCGTCGCCGTTGAGGTCGCCCGCGGCGATGGCGGAGGGGTCATGGCCCACGGCATAGTCCACGGCCGGCCCGAAGGTGGGGGCACCCCCGGCGGTGGCAGAGCCCTTGTTCAACCGCACGCTCACCGTGTCGGCATTGACGTTGGCGACGGCGAGATCGGGCTTGCCGTCGCCGTTGAGGTCAGCAGCGGCCAGAGCGACGGGCTTCGGCCCGCTGCCGTAGCGCGGCGCCGCCTCGAAGGTTCCCTTGCCCGTATTCAGCCGTATGCTCACATTCTGGCTGTACTGGTTGGCCACAGCGAGATCGGGCAGGCCATCGCGGTTGAGGTCGCCCACGGCGACCGCGATGGGGAAGTCGCCGCCCTGGAGGCTCTGCGCGAGGCGGAAGGTTCCATCGCCTCTATTTAGCAGCACGCTCACACCATTAGTTCCGCCATAGACGCTGTTAACATCGCCGTTCGTGACGACGAGGTCGGGCCGGCCGTCGCCGTTGACATCGCCCAGCGCCACGGCGTTGGGGACATCGCCGGCGAAGAACGTGCGGGCGGGACCAAACGTTCCGTCCCCCTTGTTGAGCAAAACGCCGACCGTATTGGAATCTTCGTTCACCAGGACAAGATCGGGCTTGCCGTCGCCATTGACGTCGCTGGCGGCCAGCAACTCACCGCTCGACTGATAGTACTGGTAATAGTACGTACTTGATCCTCCGCTTCCATAGCTACGGGAATTATTCTCGGTAAACGTCCCGTCACCGTTGCCCGGCAAGATGAAAACGCCGCCGGGATAACCAATGGCGAGGTCGAGCTTGCCGTCGCCATTGAAGTCGCCCACGGCAAGAGAGGCCGGAGCGTTCGCGTAGTAGTCGACGGCCGCCTGGAACGTGCCGTCACCGTTGCCCAGCAGGATGCTCACGGTGTTGCTTGTGTAATTGGCCACGGCAAGGTCAAGCTTGCCATCACCGTTGAAATCTCCCACGGCGATAGCGGTGGGGTTACGGCCCACGGTGTAGGTGACAGGGGCTGCGAAGGAGCCGTCGCCCTTGTTCAGCAAGATGCTCACCAGATCCTTCGTGGCATCCTGGTCGCTGTTCTGCACGGCCACGACGAGATCGGGCTTGCCGTCGCCGTTGAAGTCCCCGGCGGTGACGAAGGAGGGATTGCCGAAGCCACTGTACCGCGGAGTAGAGACGGTGTAGGTGACGGCTGTCTGGACGGTCCCATCGCCGTTGCTCAACAGCACGCTCACGCTGTTGCCGGCCCCGTCGCCGCTGTTCGCGGTGATGAGGTCGGGGACGTCGTCACCGTTGAGATCGGCCATCGCTACGGACCGCGGCGACGGACGCTCGTCTTGCCGCTTCGCCGGATCGCTGGTCGAGGGATCGACGAAGTAGTCCCGCGCGTAGCCGAAGTAGCCGCCCGGCGGACCCGGGGTAGCCGTCGCACCCGACGGACCCGGAGGTGTCCGCGTCGGGCGCGGGGTACCGGTCGGCGTGGCTGTGCCGGTGGCTGTGCCGGTGGCCGTGGCGGTGGGCACGAACGGGGCCAGCGACAGGGTGGCCGTCACGCTGGAGGGACCCCAGTCGGCGCGGATCGTTACGTCCGTCGCGCTGATGACGGCGGTCGTGGTGATGGTGAAGGTCGCGCTGGTGGCGCTGGCCGGGACCGTCACGCTGATCGGCGCGCCGGCCAGCGTCGGGGCGAGGCTGTACAGGTTGACGGTCGCGCCCCCGGCCGGCGCGGGCCGCAGCAGCGTCACCGTGCCGGTCACGGCGTCCCCATTGCTCGCCACGGCCGGCGTGAGCGTGAGGGCGTTGAGCGCGCAGGCGTCGCCGATGCCGGTCCCTCTGCTGTCCGTTTGATCGGGGTTGTAGACGCCGGGGCAGTTGTCCTGGGCGTTGGGAAGGCCGTCGCCGTCAAAGTCGATCAGCCCGGCCTGCCGGATGGTCTCGGTCACGGTCGGCTCCTGCCCGTCGACCGAGACGCCGTCCAGCGGCGCGCTGCCACGTGCGCTGGCACGAGCAGCAGCGGCGTTACCCACGCCGCCGAGGAACGCGCTGGAGGCGCCGGGGCTGTAGAGCAGGCGCGACCAGTCTTCGCTCCCGGGCAGCAGGCTGCTGTTAGCGGTCTGGCAGTTCTGGGGATCGTTGATGCCGGCCTGAACGGGGTTCGCGTCGATCGTGCCATTGAGGTTCCAGTCGACCGCGCCGGTGGTCGAGGCGGGCGCAAACTGGCACTGCCCGGCGGCGGATTGGTAGTAGGTGTAGGCGCTGGCTGGCCAGCGCGCCGCCAGGTCGGCGGGCAGCGTGGCGCCGCCGATGCCCGCGCTCTCGTTCAGCGCGCGCTCGTCGAGGGTGGGCAACGCCCAGCGTGCATAGTCCAGCGGCCGGTAGGGAACCAGGCCGGCAGTTTGGAAGAGGTGGTTCATCACGCTGAGGTAATTGGGCTTGTAGTCCTGGCCCGCGGGATAGGTGCAGCTCAACGCGCCGCCGATGACGACGGCCGGCCCTCCGGCGCACAACCCCAGCGCGCGCCCGAGCTCGTGCATGAGCACGCCGGCCTGCACCACGCGCTGACCGCCTAACCGCAGCACTTTCGGCGCGCTCCAGCCGCCCAGCGTCACCAGCAGGTTGCTGCCGCCCAGCTCCGCCTGGCCCGAGGAGCCGGGCTGGCCCGCCAGATCGTCGCCAAAGATGGCGTAGCGGAAGACCAGGTTTTTGGCCCCGATGACGTTGGCGCAGTTGGGGTCGGCGCGGTCGGCCGCCGTGCCGAAGAAGCCGCTCCCCGTCCCGGCGCCGCAGGGGACCGGGTTGCCGGCGCCATCGTTGCCGAGCTTGAGGTCGTGGAAGGTGCCCGGCCCCTGTCCCGCGAACGCGAGGGCCGGGATCTCGGGCAGGGCCTCGTCGACCGGGGCGTGCAGCCGGATGCCCGCCGTGCCGTCGGGGTTGGCGACGGGGGCTTGCGCGAAGGCGTTGACCACGTCTTGCAGCGCGGCGGGGTCGGGCTTGAAGTCGTGGGTTGCGTCGCGCAGGTAGTCGATCTCGACGAAGAGGTCCTTGTGCCCGGGCGTGGCGCCGAGCGCCGCCAGGTTGAGGTCGACCGTGCCGTCGCCGTTGTAGTCGAGGCCGACCTTCTTCCAGTCGCCGCACAGGCCGTCGCCATCGGGATTCGGGTCGCTACAGACGGGCCCGAACTCGGAGGTCGAGCCGTTGGCGTTGGTCGCCGTGGCGCTGACAAAGGGGTAGGGCAACGCCCCGCTGACGACCAGGCGGAAGGCGCCGTTGGCGGCGGGCGTCACCGACCCCAGATAGGTCTGGCCCTCCCCGAAGTGCTCCCACACGCCCGGTTTGCAGGTGGTCGTCGTCTGGCCTGGGGCATACCCGCAGGCGCCCGGCTTCTGGTTGGCGTAGAGGTCCACCGTGGCGTGGCTCGGGTCGGCGGCGGGCAACAGGCCGCTGACGATCGTGTACGCGCCGGCGACCTGAGCGGTCACGCCGACGGGGAAGGGCATGGCGTCGTTGGGACGCACACCGCTTTGGCCGCCCGGCGGCCCGTTGGGCGTGACGCTGTCGTCGCCCAGGTCGATGCCCAACCGCCCGTTGCCATGGATGTCGTTGCCGCGGATCGTGTCGCCGCCGCTGTCGCCCCCGACCACCGCGACGCCCGCGCCACCGTTGCCGCTGATCAGGTTGCACAGGCCGCTGCACGCCCCCGCCGCGCGGTCGCCGCCGACCAGCGTGGTGTAGGCGCCATCGTCCAGGGCCACGCCGTCGCCGCCGTTGGGCAGAGCGGCGCTGCCGTCGGAACGCACGCCGATGTAGTTGCCCTGTATCTTGTTGCCCACCGTGCCGAGGCCCGCGATGTCGATCCCGTCCGCGCCGTTGCCGGCGATCAGATTACAGGGGCCGTCACAGGCCGTCGTGCGCGGGATGACCCCGCCCGTGCCCCCGGGCGTGGGCGTAGCCGTGGCCGTGGCGCCCGGGACCGGGGTGCTGGTCGCGGTAGGCGGCGGCGCGGGCGTACAGGTCGGACCCGGCGTGGCCGTGGCGGCCGGCGCCGCGGGCGCGCCCACGGCGAGCGACCACAGCCCGCGGCCGTGGGTCGCCGCGTACAGCGTGCCGTTGGCGCGCAGGATGAGCTGGTACACGGGCGCGTTGGGCAACCCCGTGGCCAGGACACCCCACGTCGCCCCGTTGTCCCGCGACACATACACGCCGGCGTCGGTCGCGGCGTAGAGCGTTCCGGCCGCGTCGAGCGCCAAGCCATTGACGGGGCTATCCGGCAGGGACCCGCTCTTGTCGCTCCAGGTGGCCCCACCGTCCGTCGTCTGGAAGACGTGGCCGGACGAACCAGGGGTGTTTGCGTTAAAGCCGGAGACGGCGGCCCAGGCCACCCGCGGGTTGGTGACGCTCGGCGCGATGCCGGTCACGTAGCGGCCGGGCAGGCCCGCGCCCAGGGTCCAGGTCACGCCGTCGGTCCCGGTCCTGATCTGCCCCTGGCTGCTGCCCACGTAGATGGCGCTGAGCGGGCCGCAGGCCGCCCCCGCCGGTCCCAGCGCCAGCGCGCTGATGCCGCCGCCGGTCGGGGCCAGATCGCCGGGCGACCCTCCGGTGGCGCTGGGATCGGTGAGATGCCAGCTTGCCCCGCCGTCGGTGCTTTCCCACAGTCGGTAGGTACCCATGAGCAGGCGCGCCGGCCGCGCCGGGTCGAGCACGTACGGCGTGATGAAGGGCACGCGCGCATCTTGCGCCGGATTCGGCTTGGTCAGCTTCTTATCCGCTACCTTCTGGAACGTCGCCCCGTCGTCCGTTGTCTTGTACAGCGTCGCGTTCTGACATTCGATGTAGGCGATGCTGGGATTGGTCGGATCGACCGCCGTCAGCCCGCCGTCGCCGCACTTTTGGGTGTTGACCCAGGGTCCGGTCCCATCGTAACGCGACACGCCGTTGTCCTGGGCGCCGCTATAGATGCGCAGGGGCACGGCCGGGTCGGGCGGCGGCGAGACCGACGCGCCGTAGAGCTGGATGGCGCCGAGCCCGACGCTGCGATCGGCCCACGTCACCCCGCCAGCGGATCCGCTGGCGCCCATGAAGACGCCGCCGTCGTTCCCCGCGTAGAGGGTCCCGTCGGGTTCGATGACCAGCGCGTGCTGGTCAGGGTGGACCGTGTCGGTCAAGTCCGGGCCAAAGTGGGTGTAGACGTTGGTCAGGTTGGTCCAGGTACCGGGGGAGCCCGTGGTGTAGCGGAACACGTCCAGCCCGCCCAGGTAGAGCGTGGTGGCGTCGGACGGATCGACCGCGAGGTAGAAGTCGTACGCGTATTGTGACGCCGGGCCAGGCGGGTTGCCCGCCCCGAGATTGGCGAACGTGGGCAGGGGCTGCCAGTTAATTCCTCCGTCCATGCTCGCGTGGGCCCCGCGCAACGTCCCATCGAGGTTGGCCACGGCGGCGTAGACGACGCTCGGGTTGTGGGGCGCCGTGGCGACGACGATCGTGTCGCTGCCCGGCGCGCTGGTTGTGCCGGCGGCGCGGTCAAAGTCGACCAGGCGGCTCCAATGCGTGCCGTCCGTGCTCTTCCAGACCCCATTGGCCAGGCACCCCGGGAAATCGACGGCCGCGTAGAGGGTCGTCGTCCCGGTCGTCCCGGTCGTCCCGCCCGTGCTGGCCACGGCGAGGTCGGACCCATTGAGGGACGGCGTGAGATCACTGGAGGTGGGGGGCGAGCCGCACCTGCCGGGGGCGTTGGGGGTCCCGGCCACCGCGGTGGCCGACGGGCCCAGCACCGGCGTCCAGCTGTCGCCGCCGTTGGTGGAGCGGTAGACGCCGCCGAGCAGAGGAGCGTAGGGCGCCCCGCGCGGGGGACGCGTCAGCGCGGCGTACAGGGTAGCCGGGTTGTGCGGATCCACGACCAGGCGCGCCACCGTCATGCTCATGATGTCCGTGCCGCCGAGCGTCCAGGTCCCGCCGCCGTTGACGCTGCGCAGGATGCCGGTCCCATAGTAGCTGTCGGACCGGTTGGCCTCGCCGGTGGCGGCATAGACGGTATAGGGGGCGGTAGGGGCGACGGCCAGCGCGCCGATGGCGAGGCTGGGCTGATTGTCGGTCAGCGGCGCCCAGTTGCTTCCCCCGTCGGCCGTCTTCCAAACCCCGCCGGCGGCCGTGCCCGCGTAGAGCGTCCGCCCCGTGCTGTCGGCGGGGTCCAGGGCGAGGGAGGTGACGCGACCGCCGGCGGGGCCATTATTGCCGCCCTGCTGCGAGCGATTGCCCACCTCCTGCCAGGTGGCCGCCGCCGCCGCGACGGCTGGCCCGGCCCGCACGACCCCGTGCGCGCGCACCAGCGCCGCGCGTTGGGCCAGGGCGTGGCGCCAGGCGCCGCCGGGGATCGTGGCCGCGGGGTAGGCGCGCTGCCGGTAGAACCACTCCTCGCGCGCACGGATGTCCTCGCGCTCGCCCAACCCAGCGTCCGGGTCGGCGCCGGCAGGCGCGGACGAGGTGATGCCGAGCGCGCGGTCGATCTCTGCCCACGTGGGCAGGCTGTTGCGCGCGGTCTGGAGTTGGGCCGCGGACGCGCCGCCAGCGGGCGCCGTGAGGGGCCGCGCGCGCGCCGCCAGCGGTAGCGGAAGGGCCGTGGCATCGCCGGAGAGGGTCGTTGGCGTGGGAACGGCCCCTGCCGACCCATAAGCGGCTGCGGGCGCCGGAGCGGGACCCGGCCTGGCGGGCGTGCCCGCGCCGCCGATCGTGTTGCCCTGCGCGCCCAGGTTCACCAGCACGCCGTAGCCGTTGGGCAGCGGCCCTGTGCCGGCGCTGGTCGATCCGATGTCGTTGCCCGCGACCGTGTTGCCCGTCGTCCCCGCCCCCTGCATGACCACGCCGAACAGCGTGTTGCCGCCGATGGCGTTGCAGGTGTGGTCGCAGGCGCTATCGGCCGCCGCGCGGTAGCCGCCGATGATGTTCCGCGTCGCGCTCCCGATCACGCCGACGCCAACCTGAGTGTTGGGCACGCTGATCGCGCCCGTGGCGCCCACGCCGATGTTGTTACCCGCCACGGTGTTGCCCGTCGTACCGCTGTCCTGCAGTCCGACGCCGACATTGTTGCCGCCGATGACGTTGCAGGCGCCCGCGCAGGCCGAGGACGCGCCGCGGTCGCCGCCGATGGTGTTCCGCGCGGCGCCGCTGAGCAACGCCACCCCGGTCCAATTCGCGCGGAGGTCGGCAGTGCCGTTCGGCACGCCCTTCATGCCCGTGGCGTCCACGCCGATATAGTTGCCCATGACCGTGATCAGGCTCGAGGCGAACAGTTGCACGCCATGCTGGCCGTTGCCGCTGATGAGGTTGCAGGGACCGCTGCAGAACGTCGCCCCCCTATTACCACCAATGGTGTCCTGCGTCGTGCTCTGTAGCAAGATGCCCGCGCCCGCGTTGGGCACGCTGGTCGCGCCCGTGGCGTCTACGCCAATATAGTTACCCTGGATCATGTTGTTGATCGTGGTTGCGCCGGTGATGAGCACGCCGCTGCCGCTGTTGCCACTGATCAGATTGCAGGGACCGGCGCAGCCCGTGGCGCTGCCCCGGTCGCCGCCGATGCTGGCGCCGGACGCGCCATCCACCAGAGCGACGCCGTTGAGCCGATTGGGCATGCTGATGGCGCCGGTGGCGTCCACGCCGATGTAGTTGCCCTGCACACGGGTCGCGCTGCTGGCTGTCCCGGTGATCAGCACGCCATCTTCCAGGCTGGCGCTGATGACGTTGCAGGGGCCGGAGCAGCCCGTCTGCGCGCCCTTGTCTCCGCCGACGGTGGTCCCTGGCGCGTTGACGATCTGCACCCCGGCCACGTTGGCGATACTGATCGCGCCCGTGGCGTCCACGCCGATGTTATTGCCCTGCACCACGTTGTTCATGGTGGCCGTGCCCGAGATGAGGATGGCTGCCCCGCCATTGCCGCTGATGACGTTGCAGGGATCCGCGCAGGTCGAGGCCGTGCGCGGACCGCCGATGACGTTGTCGTGGGCGTCGCGGACAATCTGCACCCCGTTGCCGCTCAGAGGCAGAGGCTTGCCAGCCGGGTCGACGCCAATATAGTTGCCGGTGATATGGTTGCCATGGGACGACGCCCCGGACAGGGTGATATTGTCGGTCGCCAGATGTGTCAGCGTGTTCCCGTCCGAGGTAATCACAAACGAGTCGGTGTCTTTGTCAGGACTCTTGATGGCGACGCCCGGCTTTCCGTTCCCGTCGTCGCCATTAACCGTGGTGTTGGGTTGCGTGATCTCGAGCGGGCTTCCCAGGGCAATCCGCTTGTTGTGGTACGTCACGCGGGGATCGAAGGTGAAGACGACCGTGTAGCCGGGACCGCTATGGTTGATCGCGTCGATCGCGTCGGGCAAGGTGATGCAGGGGACCGACGTGCCCGTGCCGTCGTTCGCCGTACAGCTAGCGAGGCTCCGCCTCCGACCGACGAGATATATGCGACGCATAAACTTGACTCATTCGCAACACGTTTGCCCGTATTAGGAGTCTAGGTCGGTGAGCCTGGAGATAGGCCACGTCATTACTGGCGAAGGAAAGGCGCCGGCCATCGTCGGTGTTGACGACCACGGTGTGCGCGGCGTCCGCTGGCACGAGGCGGCTAGATGGAGCGAGGGGTACCGGCGCGGGCGCGGGCAGGCCGTCCGCGGCAGGGACGTTGGTGGACGGCTTCGCGGTCCGATGGGGGGCAACGAACGGCGGGTCCTGACGCCCCGCGCGCGGGCGCGGCAGCGGCGTCAGAACGCGCGCCGCCCTGGCCTGCCCCACGCCCGCGGGGCGGACCGCGCCGGCCACGGCGATGCGCAGCCGGTAGCCGCTCGCGGGATCGCGGCGCGCCGTGACCGACGGGTAGCCGATACGGGGCGCCTGGCCGTGGGCCGTGCGCCTGGATTTGCGGACCGTGCCCGTAGGCTTAAGGGCCGGATGCCGCCGGTGCGCCGCCGTGACGGGCACGGCGGTGGGGTGGGCGGGCGGCGACGTCGTCGCACCCGAGCCGCGGCCGGCCGGCGGCGGCAGCAGCGAGAGCGCCACGACAGAGAGCACCACCAGGCGCAGCCAACTCCGTACTTTCTCGCGCCGTCGTGCCGTGTCCATGTCCATCTCCTGTTGCCGCTTCCGAGTCTCCGCCGTTGGTCCGGCTCCTGGTCCTGTGTCCCAGTATGGGGCCTCCCATGGTCCCTGAACAGGACGTTCACCCACATTTCACCCACATTTTGCCTCCCTTAACGTCTTCCAGCCGGTTCCCGTGCCCGTATCGAGGACCGATCCCATCGGAGGGACTCGCAAGGCGCAGACGATGTGCGCCACGTGGCAGACCTCTGGTGGAATGGCTCCAGGAGGTGGGCGTCATAGTCGTGGCTGAACAGCGGCGTCTCCGGGCGCGGAGGCTAATCGAACGGCCATGATGCGCTCCTTTTCTTTGACCCTTACTCCGTGAAGCGCAGGACACCGGCGGCCGATGCGACGATGGTCCCGGCGGGACTTTGCGCCACGTGGATAAGTCCTCCGGCGGAGGAGACGGCGTAGCGGGCGCTGGGCACGAGCCCGCAGAGCACGTGCGTCGCGCCGCGCGGGCCGGCGTCGGCGTATGATGTCTGCGTGATCGGCGCCGGAACCGGCCCCGGACGGTTGTTGAACAGCACGATGGTCACGCCGCTCGGTCCCACCAGCCGCGCCCCGATCATCGCGCCGTCCGCTGAGCCAAGCGTCGTCGAGCGGACAAAGGCGGCCGCGCGGGACCCCGGTTGCAGCACGCTCAAGAACGGTACCACCAGCGCCCTGGCCGGATCGCTGACCTCGACGCGCCACGTCCCGCTGCTGATACTGTCGCTCTGCGGCTTGCACGAGGGGACCGCCCCGCCGCAGGGGTCCGGGTTGTGCGCCTCGTCTACCACCCGCTGCCGGGCGTCGCGCGGCAAGAGGGTGGTGAGGTACAGCCGCGCGGCGCCCTGATCGACCCGCACCGTCGCGCCGCTGACCACCGGACGCGTGGGCACGTGCCAGCGCAGGTGCATCGCGTAGGGACCGTCGCGGTTGTCCGACGGCGTGGCCCGCGCCTGGTCGTAGACCACGAAGAGGTTGGCCGCGCGCAGGTACAGGACGCTGCGGTAGAAGTGGACCAGCTTGCGCCCGCGTTGGTCGGCCGGGTCGCCGCCGCGGTTGTAGGCCGTGGAGAGGTCGCTGCGCACATACGTGCCCGCGGCGCTCTGCTCGTCGGCGACGACCTGATCCTCGCCCCACAACCCCTGGCCCCCGATATACTCGGGCGAGTCGGCGCGCTGGAACGCGCCCCGGTCGTCGAACCACAAGGTGTTGGCGGCGCCGGAATTGCCGGCCGTCTCGTCGGAGGAGCTGCCCAAGATGCCGCAGGAGCCGGCCGCGCCCTTCCAGTTGGAGGCGTCGATCAGCAGGGCGTCGCGGCCGCGCGCGATCAGCAGGTGTCCGGCGTCGACGTGCTGATGGTCGTCGTACCAGGCGGCGCCCATATGCACGGCGGCCCACGTCGCGTCGGGCCCCCAATCGCTGCGCATCAGGAAATAGGGGATGGCGCCGTTGGTCGCGCTGGCATTGGCGCGCGGATAGGCCGGCCCGAACGCGCTATAGTAGGGCGGCAGGCGCAGTTCGGCCGAGGGACGCCGCGCGTCGGCGTACAGCACGCTCTCCCACGCCGCCGGCCGCACCAACTCTTGATAGGCGTAGTCGGGGAAACAGGCCTCCGACGAGGCGGGGGCGAGCTCGGCGGTGGCAAAGTGCTGCGCGCCCGGGCCGTCCGCCGTCCCCGCCAGTGCGTAGGCCAGGCGCAGGGGCAGGCTGCCGCGGATCGCGGCCCCGTAGTCGCTGCCCCAGTCGCCCGCCGGATCGATCTTGAAGCGATCGGGCCACAGCATCTCCTTCTCCATGCGCAGCATCTGTCCGAACCAGGACTGATGGGCGCCGATGAGGTCTTCTCCGGTGGCGCTGCGCACCATGGTCATATAGTCGATCAGCCGGTCGAAGGTCTCCGTCCCATAGGCCCAGCCCTGGAAGTCGAAGCCTCCCTTGAACGGGGCGCCGGTGAGGGGGGGGCCGTTGTAGTCCGTGGCGACCGCCGGCTGGTAGCCGCCGTCGAACACCTGGTCGACGTGCGAGGAGGGGACGTTGGCCCGTGCGACCAGGGGGCTGGGCGTGCCGTCGAAGCGGATGCGGGCGTAAGCGATCATCTCCGGCGCGCGCGGGTTGTCGCCGACGGAGGCGTAGCCCATGGCCGCCGCGGCCAGCAGGTGGCCCACCAGGTAGTTGCCGTCGGCATGGTCGTTGGCCTGGTAGGCGTTGGCGCGCAGATCGTCGAAGTAGGCGTTCATCAGCTGGATGAGGGCGGCTTTGCGCGCCGCGCCCAGGCGGTCGTAGCACCAGTCGTAGATGATGGCGACGACCGGACCGAGGCTGCGCGTCGGATAGTAGTCGTCCGGCCGCAGGGGCGGCAGGCCGCGGGGCGGATTGTTTTCAGGGGCGTATTGGGCGCGGATCATCTCGTCGGCCAGCGCCAACAGCTGGCGCAGGTACGGTGCGCCGCCCGTTATCTGGTAGGCCAGTCCCAGCGTCATCGTGGCGTTGTACCAGCCCTCGCCCTGATAGTCGTAGAAGATGGTGTTATCAGGCTCGTTCGACCGATTGGCGTAGGTGTAGGGGAAGATGCGATCGGCGGCCAGGGTATCGGCGCGCGCCTTGAGGGCGCGCCAGTCCGGGTCGCCGCCGGTCACCTTGGCGCGCAATTGGGCGACCCTGGCCGGCGTTAGCAGGATGCGCGGCCGCGCCGTGGTCACGGGCCGCCCCGTCAACGGGAGGGCAGGCGACGGGGCGTGGACCGCGGCGGCCGCGACAGGGCGACCCGCGGCAACATGAGCGGCCACCGGAATGATCGTCAGAACCAGCGCGGTCACCAACAGCCCGCCCCTATACGTCAGATGCGTCAGATGCGTCAGATGCGTCATGGTTCGTTACTCCTTCCTGTACGGACCGGGGCTTATCCGGTCCGCGGCTTCTCTCCGTGCCCCCCGTGCATGGGTGTCCCCATGGGAGCAGGTCGTCGTCGCGGCCCTGTCGCGGCAGGGCGTGTCTAGGGACCCACGCGATATGTCTTTGTCCTTTCCTATCCACTGTCAGTCGTGCGGCGCGTCCGCGGATCTCTACCTTGGGTCCGGCTCCCGATCCTGTCTCTCAGTATGGGGCCGCTCGTGGCCCCTGACCAGGACGTTCGCCCACATTTCGCCCACATTTTTGTCTCTCTCGGCGTCTTTGGGGGGAATCTAACAGCCCAATCCGCATGGGCGGGGGGTGAGGGGCGCCCGTCACGTCAGGACGATGGCGTCGGCGTAGACGATGCGGCGCTCGTAGGGGTACTGGGGACTGAAGTTGTCGCTGTAGAAGGGCTCGCCCTCGGTGATGACCAGGCGGTACCCGCTGCCTGCCAGATCCTCGGGCAGCGCGATGTCGCCGCTGGCCATCATCTGGCCGCCGCCGAGCGCGCGCGGCTGCAGGTCCCACACCAGCGGTTCCTTGCTGATGACAGTCGTCTGGTGACCGTTGTGGGTGTTGGTGGTGGTCACGTCATGCACGACCGGCAGCCACGTCAGGTCGCCCTCGACGCCGTCCGTCCGCTTCTCCAGTGCGGCCTGGAAGCGCGCCGGCGTCCGGGGCCGCTGGGGCGGCGGCGTGGGCTTGTGGGGCGGCGGCGGGACGCCGTGCTTGCCGGGCGGGTGCGGGATCTCGCCGGGGAACGAGCCATCACCATTGTCCTGGAGTGAGCTATAGTCATAGTCCTCGGGCCAGTCGGCCGAGGCCAACGTCCCGGACCCCGGACCGCTGACCGACACGCTGATTTTCCTCCGATCCGCGTTGTCGAAGACGAGGGTGGCCACGCGCTCGGCCGTCAGCTGTACCACGTCGGCCACCACCGCGGTGCTGAGGTAGCAGGAGCGGGTGTAGCCCCGGTCCAGCGGCGCATCGAGCGAGTTGGGTTGGTAGCGCGCCAGGGCCAGGCGCACGAAGGGGAAGTAGGCCGTGCCGATGTCCATTTCGATGTCCACGTACCACAGCCGGCGCTCGTGGTCGAACCGCGGCGTGAAGCCGACCACATTCGGGCCGTAGTTGCTGACCCCGTCGGGACCGTTATAGAGGACATCGTTCATGTGCATCGCCGCGTTGCGGAAGTGCTCGGGCCTCACCGCGGGATAGACGGAGCCGCGGGCGTCGCCGGTCGCCGTGGCCGAGACGCGGCCGCCGTAGGCCGGGTCGGCCCCCCACTGCGTCAGGAAGCCGCGCCGCACCTCATCGAAGCCGGAGACGTTGCCGGAGTCGTAGAGCACGGCCAGTAGCTCGCCCTCGCCGGTGGTGTACCAGGGCCGGTCCAGGTAGACGCGCAGCCCGTTGCCGCCGCGCGTGCTGGTCAGGGTATCGTCGGCGCCCCGCTTGCCCTTTTCGCTGCTCCAACCGAAAGTAGGGATGACGTAGCGGATGCGCGGCGGAGCGGGCACGGCGCTGTTGGGGATGTTGCGCTCCGACGGCGGGCTCGTCCGCGTCAATGGGCCCGTGCCCTTGGGGAAATACTCGGCGAAGCGCGTGGTGGCGATGGCGCTGTAGGAGATGACGCGGTGTTTGGTGTCGTGCAACTCCTGCTGATAACCGAGATCGATTTTGGTGTCGGCCACGTCTACTTTCTTCTCCACGGCGCGCGCGACGACATGGCGCGTGTACGGCTCGGGCGCGTTGACATCGTCGACGAGCTCGTCCCACTCGGACAGCAGCTCGAACGTACTGGTACTCTTGCCGTCGATGGGGATGCCCGCGGCTTCACTGTGGACGACCGTCTCGCCGAAGTAGCGGTAGGAGCCGAGTTGTCGCAGCGAGGTGTACGATGGGTGGTCGCGGTCGTAGGCCGCCCAGTCGAGCAGCGGTTGCTGCACGGCATGCACCACCTCGATCTCGCGCGGCGGGGTGATCATAAGGTGCCCGCCATCCTCGGCCAGCTTGCGCAGCCTGGCCGGCGTGTCCTTGTTGTGCTCTTCGATCCACTGCCAGATGCCCATCTGGCCGAGGTCGTCGGCAGTGAGGTAGCAACTCACTTTGAGGGTGTACTGCTCGCCTTTGGCCAGGCTGACCGTCAGCGTGTGCGTCGCGCTGTCACAGGTGAAGGAACTTCCTTTGCCGCCCCTGGCCTCGTCGACCACCAGCAAAATAGTGGTCAGGTCGGGCCAGGTCCCGTCGAAGGGGATCGTACACAGATCGCCGGTCTTCTGGCCGGGTAATCCCTGCACAGCGACCCCGCGGGCGTAGGGATCGGGCAGGTAGGGCAGGGCCACGCGCCCGCCGGCCTCCACGGTCGGGGCGTCGCCCTCGTGCGCTTTGATCAGCTGGTAGGCCTCCTGGCGCAATCCCGACGCGCCGTCGAACGCCCCGTGAGCCTCGGCCAGGCCTTCGGCGACGCGCGGCGGCAAGAGGTGTCGCTCCGATGTCGCGTGCGGGCCGGTCGCGTCGCCGAGCAGGGTATAGTGGTCGGCGTCCACGTCATAGTTGCTGCGGATGACCAGGCGGGCCGGGGACTCGCCCAGCGTCGAGCCGCCGATGTCCGTGCGCGTGCGCTCCACCAGCACCGGCGAGGGCACCGGCTCGAAGCGGCTGTAGCCCCCGGCGAGTTCGACCTCCGTCCCGGCCACGCCGGAGTCCTTTTCGTCGAAGGGCAAGCTGTTCCCGGCCAGGTCGACGGCGCGGGCGCGGAGCTTGTAGCCGTCGCCGAAGCGCAGGCGGGGCAGGCTCCCTGGGCGCGGCGTGAAGGAGGCGCGCAGCCCCAGGTCGTGCTCGTCGGCCATCTCGGGCGCCTTGCCCGGAACGGGCGTGTCGGGCCGTGGGGCGGCCAGGCTCCAGCCGGGCCAGCGGAACAGCGCCTCGTGGATCTTGAGGGCCATCTTGCCTGGAATATCGGGGTCCGGGGACTGCGTGCCGCCCAGCGAGACCCAGCCCTCGTCGGAGAAGCGATGGGTCTCGCCGTCGCCCGTGAAGGTATAGGTCCCCTCGCGCCGCAGCAGCGAGTACCAGCGCTTGCGGCTGTCCTGATAGACGTCCACGCGGTAGCCGCGGGTGACGTCGTCGGCGTCCAGAGTGGGCGCCTCCTGGCCTTTCAAGTCCGCGACGGCGCCGAGCCTGCTCTGCAGTTGCTCGACGCGGCCCAGGCGCGCCACGGTGACGCCCACGCTGCGCAGCGCGGGCAGCGCGGCGGCGTCCAGCACCCCGCTGTCGGTCGTGGTGTCGCCGGTTCCGGCGTCTCCGGTATCGCCCTCGTCGCCCAGACGGGGAGGCCCGTGTCCCGCCCCCTTTCCGCCAGCGCTCGGATTTGGGTGGGGGAACAGCCGACGCCCGCGCCCAACCGTGGCGGCGAAGTCGAAGGTCTTGAAGACGGCGCCGTCGAGGTCCAACTCGAAGGCCTGGAACTTGGTGGCGTCGCCGAGAGCCAGCCAGCCCGCGTTGAGGTCGGAGCCCGCGGCGCGCGGCGCGGCCACGAACGTGCCCGTGGCGCCGTCCAGCAGGTAGCGCGTGCGCGGCAGCACGTCGATCGGCGCCGCGTCGACGCCATCCTGACCCAGCGAGCTATAGGCGGGCGTGACGCTGACCACCCCGCCGTCGGGCAACCCCGCGGCCAGCGGGACCTCCAGGTCGAACACCAGTCCGACGCGCCGCATCACCTCGGGGTACTGGCCCAGCGCGGAGAGCATGTCGTGGAAGTCCAGCGGCTCCGGCGCGGGCGGGGTGACCTGCACGGCCCCCGGTTGGTGGAACTGCGTGGCCTCGACGAAGTGCAGCCGGTAGTAGTCGGGGTGCGCGCGGGGGTTCTCGCGCTGGATGGTCTGGAAAAGCGGCGGAGCGTGGCGGGAGGCCGCGCGCCAGACCGTCACTTCTCGCTTCAAGGCGTGTTGCTGCACCACGGACGTGGTCATCACGGCCCCGATGCCCTTGTCGCTCAGCAACACGTCCGACGAGGGCGGGGCGGACGGCGACGCCGTGCCAAGGGCGCCGTACTGAGTCTTGATATAGCTGTAGGTGTCGGCGACGGAGTAGGTGCGCAGGGTATGGCCCTGATAGTCTTGCACCTCGAAGCCGCGTACCAGCGTGTCGCCCTTGAAGAGCGACGACCACATCGGCGGCTCCTGTGCGATAGCCCGCAGCGTGGCGGCGACCACGACGGGCGCGCTGCGCGGCGCCGCGAAGGACACCATGAACTGCACGTCGTGGTCGGGCCACTGCAACGCATCAGGAAACCCGCGCAGCACATGGCCGTCGTTGTCGCGCGCGCCACTGCCCAATTGATGGCTGACCGCGACCGAGAGCCGCAACTGCCCGTCGTGGATACCGTTGGGGCAGGCGGTCCAGATGATCTTATGCTCTTTCATGAAGTCCTCCACTACCCCTCACCCCCGACCCCTCTCCCGTGCGCGGGAGAGGGGTCGGGGGTGAGGGCCCCTAATCAAACGCCGCGATATACTCGTCCCACTGCCGCTCGCTCATCACTGCCGTGAACGGCAGCGACGTGTCGCCGCCGGCGGCCAGGCCATGGCGGCGGCCCGTCGCGGTGTAGCCGGCGGCGATGCCATCCGGGTTGAGCGCCGGCAGTACGCCGTCGACGGCGGCGTCGAGGCCGGCGCGGGGCAGCGCGGCCAGTTCGCCGTCCGGCAGCAAGGCGGCGGAGCCGGAGCCGCCAAACTCCTTGTGCACGGTCAGGGTGACGGACTTGTGGAACAGCGTCAGGTCGACGTCGACGGTCAGGCTGGCCGTGCCGGCGACGACGCCGGCTTCGTAGGAGAGCCCCAGGTAGAACTCGACCGAGACGGTAATCAGTCCCAGCACGCTCAGCGAACCGCCCGCGCGCAGGTAGCCCTCCAGCAGGAAGTCGCGCTTGCCCGTCTTGGCGTTCGGGCCATCCCTGAAATAGATGCCGGCCATCACATGCACGCCACCGCTGGCCACCACGAGGTCGAACGAGACGTTGCCGCCGAACTCCAGCGCGCCCTCGAACAGCACGATCTCATGGGCGCTCAGGGTGATGCCCAGGAACCCTCCGCCGGCGAAGCCGTAGACGGAGAGAGTGAAGGGGTCCTGGCGCTCGCAGAAGGCGAAGCGCACGGTCACGGGGTCGCCGTTGAAGGGCAGGCCCAGCGAGGCGGAGAGCTTGATGTTCTCCAGGCTGAACACGCCCACGCCGATGCCGGGGATGGGCAGCGTGTAGCCGACGGTGATGCCGGCCGGCGTGATGTCCAGGCTGGGACCGCCGCCGAAGACGCCGCCCTCCGGTGGGCGCGACACGTGCCGGTTGGGCGGCAAAGCCGGGCGCGCGTTGTCCAGTGTTAGGCGGCGGTTGTCAGCAGGCAGCAGGTTGGGTTGGGCGCCGGCAAGCGACGGACCTAGCAACGTGGCGCCTCCGCCACCTCCGCCGCTGATGAACTGCTTGAGCACGTTGACGAAAGACAGTGGGCCTTTGAACGACACGTCGGAGACTTTGGGGTCGACGCTGGGCTTACCGCCGGTGTGGGCGTCGAAGGTCAGCGACGAGAAGTCGATCTGCAGGATCTCGGCGACCTCGGGCAGCAGCAGCAGCGAGAAGTTGGCCAACTGCCCGTGCATGGTGTAGGCCGTCTTGCCCGTGCTGTCGCCGCCCAGTTCCGTGCGCAGCTTGCCCGTGATCTCCAGCGCGGTGGCCTTGCCGTCCTTGAAGGGGTTGTCGCTTGCGCCGTCCTTGTAGGCCACGAAGACGGGGCCGCTCCCGGGCCACGATTTGACGTCGGGCGTCCAGTCGATCGAGGTCTGGATGGCGATGGGGATGACCTGCGCGGGATCGGGGTTGGAGGGCGACGGCTGGGGCAGGGTCGTGGTTTCCTTACCGTCGGCGCCCTTGTAGAACGTTTGGGTCAGGATCTTGAGGCTCTTGGATTCAAAGTGCGTGGGGTCGGGTATGCTCGGCACATCGATGATGTCCGCCAGACCGATGTTGCCCAGGAGCTTGGCATCCTTGCCCAGGAAGTCCAGGGGGTTGAGTTGGGCCTTCGCGGCCTTGGTCAGCGAGTCCTGGATTCTGCTCTTGAGCGCGCCGGGCGTGGTGGGGATGGCGCCGTCGCCGAGGCCGCCGATGGGACCGAGCGCGGCGGATAAGCCGACAGGGATCAAGTGTGGCGTGGCCAGGCCGCCCGCCTGGTCGGCCGCGAATTTGGCGGCGGCCTGTTGCACGTCGTTGGCGTCGTTATGCACGAATTGCATGAACACCTGGCCGGGATTAGCCGCGCCGTCGATACCGTTGACGAGATAGTGGTCGGCCAGGTGCGCCGTGAGCGGGGCCGGCGCCTTGCCGGTCAGTTGGGCAATCGACTGCACGGTCACCTGCGCCTGCTCCAGTTGCGGGGCAAAGAACGCGGCCAGGTCCGCCGGGCTCAGGTCTTTGAGGGTGGCGCCGGCGCGTCGCCGCTGCCACGAGCGGCCGCCCGTCGCGCCGGCGTCCTCAGGGGTGGCGACCGTGGGCGAGGACGGCAGGGTGGCCAGCGTGGGCGTCAGCGCTGCCACGGCGGGCGGGTTAGTGGTGAAGGTCATGCTGGTCGTTGGCAGTGTGGTGCTGTCCGGCTTGCCCGCGGGCGGCGTGGCGAAGCCCACCTTCTGTCCGCTCATGCCGCACTGGCGCAGCAATTCGGCGTTCGCGGGCGCATTGTAGTAGGCCGCGACCGTCTTGCGCTCGTTCGGGAGAATGCTCTCGCGGACGAAGACGAGCGGCTGCGTCCAGTGCGTGGTGTGGCCGGCGCGGTCGACGCCCTCCAGATCGAAGCGGAACGGATTGTCGCCGAGGTAGGGGACCATCGCCCGGCCGTCCTTCGCATCGCTGCCGTCCATCCCGACGCCGGGAACGGGCGTCGGGACGATGCTGGGCGTGGTGGTCGTGGTGATCGTGACCGAGCTGTAGTGCAGCCCACGGTGGTCGAAGGTGACGGTGCGCTCGCGCACCACGATGTAGTAGCGCTGGCGCAGGTAGCCGGTCGCGCCGTCCGAGGACGAGTCGAACTGGCGCTCGGTCACGGTGATGAAGGCAGCGCGGTGCCCGAAGGGATAGAGGTAGCCCTTGTGGACGGTGCGCACGTACTGGTCGCGTCCCATCGACGCGATGTGGCGCCAGTCCCCCAGGTCGAGGGTGACCGTCCCGCCCACGCCATTGGTCTCGAACATGGGCGGGGGCGTCTCCTTGTAGACCGGCGCCTCGGTGTCCCAGTGGCCGTGGGCGTGCAGCCAGCCGCCCAGCGCGGAGAGCATCAGCCGGTTGACGGCGATGGGGACCGAATCCGGCGTGATGTACAGTGACACCCGCCTGCCCCTGAAGCCGTGGAAACGGTGAGTTCGGCCGCCGCGCAGCGCCGTGAGCAGCACGAGCTGGTAGAGGTCGACCTCGGTCAGCGCGCGGTTCTTGAGCGTGCGCTCGTGCTCTTCGAAGTAGTCCTGCGGGATGTACGGGTTGTGGGCGTAGCGCCGCTTGAAGACCGCGCGCACGGTGCGGTAGCGGTCGTTGTCCTCGTCGACGGGCTTATCCTTGTCCAGGCGCACGCCCAGCCGGGTGTGCCACAGTTCGGTACGCGCGCGGTGGGTGTCCGGGTTCTCGCGCGTGACCGGAGCCGTGGCGTGGACCCAGGCGCCGACCTCGGAGGGCGAGAGCATCAGGCGGTAGGGGATCTCCAGCGAGGTCTCCGTCGGCGTCGGCTCAAGAATATCGGGCACGGTGTACTGGGGCAGCGCCGGGGACACCGCCAGATCGGAGCCCATCCCGGCCGGCAACATCCCGCCCTCCAGGACCGGTGGCTGACCGCTCGTCGTCTCGGGGGCCGGCAGGACGGGCGCCAGCGCGGGGCTCACGGATAGGACGGCCGTTGGCGCGACGCTGAGGTCGTAGCGCGACCAGTCGAGCAGCGCCTCCAGCGTGTAGGGGATCTCGGTCACCGTGTCCGGGACGGCGAAGGCCAGCCGCGACTCTCCGGACATCATGGACAGGATGGGTCCCTCGTCGGCGGCCTGGCCCTCGGTAAAGGCGTCCTCGACGATGTGCTGCGGCGGGAAGTGTATCACCAGGTAGGCGGCAGCCTTCGGATCGGTGTGTACCAGCCGCGTGGCGCCGCCGCTCGTCTGCAGGGTGAAGTTGACGAAGCCGAAGGACAGCAGCAACAAGTCCTCTGGCCGCATCGCGCTGACGCCCAGTGAGGCGTCCTCGAAGCTCACCTGTAGATGCAGGGCGGCGCGTCCGCGGACCGTGGCGGAGGCCCTCACCCCGGGGGCCCTCACCCCCGACATCGGGGCCTGCGACTGTCCGGCTAGACCGGCTAGACCGGCAGACCCGCGGCTAGGGTCCGGGGGGCTAGTCCGCATGTGTCGCATGGCAAACGACGCCGACTGCGGTCCGTTGTGAGGGGAGGGTGAGGGTCGTTGGGTGCGCGGGTTGTGGAACGTGAGGTGGGCGTTGCGGCCGCGCAGGTCGAGCGGGCGGCCGACCGTGCCGGGCAGCGGCGCGAACAGCGTGCGGATGGCCGGCGCGCACTCCAGTTGGCGCGTCGCGGCACGGGTGGCGGCCAGGATGAACGGCGCGGTGGCCGCCTCGGCGCCCAGCTCCAGGCCGCAGCCACCGTAGAAGAGCCAGCCGGCGTGGGCCGGGAAGTCGCCCACCACCGCCCATTGCTCGTCGCGGCGGTCGCGGCCACGCGCCAGCACCAGCGAGGGCTGCTCCAGGCGCAGGCCGTCCAGCGCGGCGACGGGGTGGAAGTGCACGTGTCCCTCGGGCCGCTCATCGGGGATGAACTGAGCCATATAGTTGAGGTCGGCCGCCTCGACACGCAGCGCGGAGAACAGGTCGCGCCCCTGTGCCCGCAACGCCCAGCCGTCGCGGTGCTCGTGCGCCAACTGGGCGGGCCAGTGCTGGGCGCCGCGCTCCACCGTCAGCAGGCCGCGCCGCGGGGGCAGGTCGGCGAACAGCGACGGCGCCGTGGGAGGCAGCGCGCGTAGCGTGACCCGCTCCGAGCGCACCGCCGTCGGCAGCAAGCCGCTCAACTCACTTAATCCCGCGAAGGTCAGACCAAGCGCGGGATCGACCGTCACGCGCAGCCCGCGCGGCGCCAGGAGAGCCAGCCCCTGCATCAGGTGTGCGCCCAGCAAGCCCCGCGCCTGGGCCGCGTCGAGATGTGCCGTGGCCTCGGCCTGTCCGTCCAGCCAGTCCTGAAAGGGGACCTCGGCCGTCCAGCCGACGCGGCCCGTCCCGCAGCGCAGGAACTTCAGCCGCAGCCGATAGCCGCCGGACGCGTGCGTGGCAGTGACGCGCAGGGTAAGCGCGAGGCTGGTACCGGGATAGCGCGCGCCGCGCAGCTCCACGACCACCGGGGTCAGCGCGGTCACGTCCCTGCCCCGCACGGCCAGGCGCGGGCGTCCGGCGAAGAGCGCGGCGTCGATGCTCCAGATGTCGCGCCCGCCCCGCGTGAAGGTGACCCGGTCGCCGTGCCGCCGCACCGTGAGCGTGTCCGGCGGCGCGAAGGGCAGGCGGTGGGGGTGCGGGAGCAGGGCGGCGGCCAGCGTCCCGGTGACGGCAAGGAAGTCCTGGCGCGACCACGCCGCTCCATCGACACCGTCCAGCAGGTCGGCCGGAACAGGTCGTGGACGAGGAGGCAACAGCGCGCGGCGGACGTCATGCTCGTGGCGCAGCGCCTCAAGGTTGATCTGTGTCGTCACGGTAAGCTTCTCCTTATTCCGGTCATCGCGGGTACTCCGACGTGGTTGGCGGCGAGCGAGCGCTGGCTGGAAGCCTGCGGCCCCAGGGGGTGACGTGTCATCTATTGCTCCTGAGTTGTCGTCTGTGCGGAGTGCATCCATCTCGCATTGAGGTACCGGCTCCTGGCTCCTGGCTCCTGGCTCCTGGCTCCTGGCTCCTGGCTTAGCAGGACTTATGGGCGCGCCCGACGCCTTTGACCTTGCGGATCGCGTTGTTGAGGCTATCCGCGATGTAGAGGTTGCCGTGTGCATCCAGGGCCACGCCGACGGGGACGGCCAGCCGCGCCTCCACGGCGGGCCCGCCGTCGCCGCTGTCGCCGCGGCGGCCCGTCCCGGCCACGGCGGCGATGCCGCCAGTGCAGGCCGAGACCTCGCGCACCTTGTTATTGCCCGCGTCGGCGATGAAGATGTCGCCCGCGCCGTCCACGGTCACGCCCATGGGGTGGTTGAGGGTGGCGTGGATCGCTTTGTGGTCCCGTCCGACGCTATCGCCGCGCTGGCCCGTCCCGGCCACGGTGATGATGCGCCCGCTGGCGGCCTCGACCTCACGCACGCGGTTGCTACCGGTGTCGGCGATGAAGATGTTGCCAGCGTCGTCCACGGCCACGCCGCGCGGGAAGTCCAGGAGCGATGTGGTGGCGGCCACGCTGTCGCGGCCGAAACCGGCGTTGCGGCCCGACGCGCCGTACCCGGCGACCGTCGTGATGTCGCCGCCGATGGTGATCTCGCGGATGCGGCTGTTGCCCATGTCGGCGACGAAGATGTGGTCGTGGCCGTCCACGGCGAGGCCCTCCGGGCTGCTCAACCAGGCGTTGGTGGCCGCGCCACCGTCGCCCCGATAGCCGTTGTGGCCCGTTCCGGCGACGGTGATGATGCGGCCGTTGCCTGCCTCGACCTCGCGCACGCGGTTGTTATAGGTGTCGACGATGAACAGATTGCCGTGGCCGTCCGTGGCCACCCCGGCGAGGTGGAACAGCCGCGCGCGGTTGGCCTGACGGCCATCGCCGGCGAAGCCCAACTCGGGTGTGCCGGCCACCGTGCCGATGTCGTGGCTGTTCGCACTGACCTTGCGCGCCACGTTGTTGAGCGTATCGGCAATGAAGAGATTGCCCGCGTCGTCCACGCCGATGCCCTCGGGCCCGGCGAGCGGCGCCTTGGTAGCCTGCGCGCCATCGCGGCCGTGGCCGCGTCGATGCGTCCCCGCGACGGTGCTGATGATGCCACGCCCCTTGACCGGCGTCGCCGCTGTCGCGGTGGCCGTCGCGGTGGTCGGGCCAGTCGTCGGTTCGGCGCTTGCTGTCGTGGCCGTCGCGGTCGGTGTCGTGGGGGGAGCGGTCGGCGTTGACGACCGAGCAGCCTGCGTCACCGCCATGGGAGTTGTCGTATTGGTCGTGTTGGTCGTGTTGGTCGTGGTGGAGACTGTGCTCGTCGCGGTCCGCGTGCTCGTCGACGCATTGAGGCCAGTGCTCGTCGGCGAGGGTGAGGGCGTGTTCGTCGGCGTGGCGATGGTGGCGCTCGTGCCGCTGGCGGTGGGCGGAATCGGCGTGTTCGCGCGCGTGTTGGTGGCCGTCGGCGTGTCGGTGTTGGTGTTGGTGGCCGTCGGCGTGTCGGTGTTGGTGTTGGTGGCCGTCGGCGGGGACGGCGAGTTGGTGGCCGTCGGCGGGACTGAACTGGGTGAGGGCGTCGTGGTGGGACCGTCTCCCGGTTGGCGCTCGAACGCGCCGCTGTCGCAGCGTCCGCTGACAGGGTCCGGGCGCGGCTGGCCGCGCTGGTCGGTCGTGAGCGAGTTCTGCTGTCCGTCACGGCAACCGCTGGGATTGCCCGCATCGATGGCCGGGCTGCCGGGAAGCAGAGCTTGTGTGAGCGTGCGGCCGCCGTTGTCTTGCAGCGGGCCGAGCAGCGGGTCGATGGGCTGCGCCGGCGTGCCGATCTGGTCGCCGGGCGCGCCGGCGCCAGCCGCATTAATGAGGGTGCAGCCGGAGTTGTTGCCCAGCAGGTTGTAGCCCTGCGAGGTCAACGTCCCCTGACAGTCGGGCCCGCTCGCGGCCGCTCCCGCGGGATTGGTATTGCCGGCGACGATGCTGTTGGCGATGGTCGTGACGATGCTGGAATTTGTCCCGGCCCCGATACCTCCGCCGTTGGGCGCGCTGTTCCCGCTGACGGTGCTGTTGTACAACGCGACCGTGAAGGCGTTGTCACTACCGCCCGCGATGATCCCCCCGCCGCTCCCGGTGGCGCTATTCCCGCTGACCGTGCTATTGATCAGTGTCAGCCCGCTCGCCGTCGAGATGCCGCCGCCACTACGGCCGGTTTGGGTGTTCGCGCCGCCCGCCGTGTTCCCGCTGACGGTACTGGCGATCAGTGTGACCGAGGAGCCGTCATTGTAGACGCCACCACCGTCGCCTCCCGCGTTGTTCCCGCTGACGGCGCTGGCGGTCAGGGTCATGGCGCCGCTGTTGTAGATGCCGCCGCCATAGAGCACCGATCCGGTCGCGGCGCGGTTGCTATTGATGGCGCTGTTCTCGATCCTCAGCGTCGCCCTGCTATTATTGAAGATACCGCCGCCGATGAACGCAGTGCTGTTGTTGACCACCGTGCTGCCGAACAGGGTCAAAACCCCCGCGTTGTCGATGCCGCCGCCATAGGCCGCGGCGTGGCCGCCCTGGATAGTGACAGCCGCGATCTCGACGGTCGCCGTGACCGCCACGACGCTGCCGGAGTTGCCGGTGTTGTTGCGGCCGTCGATCACGGTCTGTCCGGCGCCCGCTCCCTCCAGGGTGAGGTCATGGTCGATGGTGAGGCCCTCGCCGTACATGCCGGCGGCCACCAACACGACATCCCCGGCCCCCGACTCGGCGATGGCCGCGCCGATGGTCAGGCACGGCGAATTGGGCGAGCTGCAGAGGTTGCTGTCAGATGCGTTGGCGTTGTTCCGGTCCACATAATAGATCACTCCCCTGGCCGGACGTACGGACGCGGACGACGGAGTGGTGGAACGATCATGGGCGGCGAGGCCCGCGCCAGCGCCGCGGCTGGGCGCGAGGCCCACGCCAGCGCCGCGGCTGGGCGCGAGGCCGCCGACGCTCACCAGCAGGAGCGACGCGAGGACAACGGGCAGGCGAATGGGATAGCGCATCGTACATGGACCTCCTTGGTGTGCCGCGTCACGGCGAATGCGCCCGGCGGTCGGGGACTGCGCCGCCCTGGCCGGATCTTCCATGTATATAAACGTGCGGGCGCATCATTTTAGAGCCATGCCGCCCTAACCTGCTTCTGAATCCTGACACATCCCCCAAGCTGTCTCTCAGTATAGGACTGCCCGTGGCCTCTGAACAGGACGTTCTCCCACATTTCACCCACATTTTGTCCGCCTGACGCGTTCGGAAGGGGCCAGACCAAAAGGTGCTGGCCGCCACGTTTATACAGGTAAAGAACAGGAGCCGGCCGCCCTCCCTTGTCCGTCGTGGCGCGGGCGCGTTGTGCTACCATAGGGCTGGCTGATGTCATGGAGCCGTCTGACCGGAGGGGCGATACGGGTATGGGCATGGAGATGGGCGAGGGCGCGGAGGTGGTGGGCGCGTCCTTCGGCGCCCTGGTGCGCCACCATCGCCTGCGCGCCGGCCTGACCCAGGAGCGCCTGGCCGAGCGCGCGCGGCTGAGCGCCCGCGCCGTGGCCGACCTCGAGCGCCTGCCGGCGCGCCGGCCCCGCCTGGACACCGCCGCCTTGCTGGCCGACGCGCTGGGATTGGGGGGCCCCGAGCGCGCCGCCTTCCTCGCCCTCGCCCGCGGCGACGCGCCGACTCCACCCACGCCCACCAGCCCGCCCACCAGCCCGCCCACCCCGCCCACCCCTCCTTTCGAGGGTAGGTTAGCCATTAAGCCACCTGCAAGGCACGTGACGGTGAGGCGGTCGGGAACGTCGCGGGCCAGGGCAACGGGACGAAGGGGCCCCGTGGCAGCGGACGCCCCGC